>Ga0326727_10004901_pt1 | contig 39134 bp, 20 predicted proteins | sample MB2enrmetagenome_FD_207643 | JGI IMG/M metagenome (GOLD analysis project Ga0326727, IMG submission 207643) | Lab enriched peat soil microbial communities from McLean, Ithaca, NY, United States - MB29MY | ecosystem: Environmental > Terrestrial > Soil > Wetlands > Peat | place: USA: New York...
AACAGGAAGTTCCAGCGGTCGGCGCGGCGCTTCTGGATGTCGGCCAGCGTGCGGTCGCCCTTGACGCTGCCGTAGTCGCGGCCGGTGGCGTTGAAGGTCTTGTCCATCTTCTTCATCATGTCGGTGATCTTGAAGTGCGTGGGCGCCTGGAAGGGATCGTAGTTGCGCAGCAGCGCCAGCCCGAAGCCGATGACCGAGAGCCACTTGCCGCGGGCCGCGTCGTTCACCTTGGCCAGGTCCTTGGCCACTTGGTTCATCTTCAGGAAGGCGGTCACCGGCGCGGCTTCCTTGGTCTCCTTGTCGATCATCATCGCCATGCCGATGCCGCAGTTGGGATGGCAGCCGCAACTCAGCTGGCCCCACTCCGCCTGCGGCCCGTGAATCAGGTCGGCCCAGTCGCTGAAGGTGGCCATGAAGCTGATGGGGAACCAGTCGCGCTCCGGCTCGCCGAAGCCCACTTGGTTCTTGATGTCGTGCGCCATGTGGCTGAGCGTGTAGCGCTGCGCCTGCCGGCGTTCGTCGGTGATGTCCTCGTCGCGGCCGGTAAAGCTGACCGGCTGGAAGCTGAGGAAGCTGATCTTCTTGGGGTTGTCGAGGGCGAACTGGATGATGCGCCCCACCTGCTCGTTGTTGATGCCGTTGATGATGGTGGTTACCGGCACGATCTCCACGCCGGCTTCGTGCAGGTTGTTGATAGCCTGCAGCTTCACGTCGAAGAGGTTGCCCACCTTGCGGTGCGAGTTGGCGGCGTTGCCGATGCCGTCGAATTGCAGGTAGACGTAGCGCAGGCCGGCTTCGGCGGCGGCGCGGCAGAGTTCTTTGCTCTTGGCGAATTCGATGCCGTTCGAGGCCGCCTGCACCGAGTTGTAGCCCACCTTGCGGCAGTAGGCAACCGCGTCAAGGAAGTAAGGCGAAAGCGTCGGCTCGCCGCCGCTGAACTGCACGCTCATCTGCCGCTTCGGCTTCAGCGTGATGGCGTTGTCCAGCATGGTCTTGATCTCGTCCCAGGTCAGTTCGTGGACGAAGCCCACCTGGTTCGCGTCCATGAAGCAGGGATCGCACATCATGTTGCAGCGGTTGGTCAGGTCGATGGTCAGCACCGCGCCGCGCCCGTGGGTCACGGTCGATGTGCCGTGGTTGTGCAGCCGCTTGTCGTTGTGCGCGCGCACGTCGCGGCCGGGAAAGCTTTCTTCAAGATGCTTGAAGAAGGCCGGGTCCATCGACATCACGTCTTCAAAGTGCCCATGCTTGGGGCAGTCCTTCACCATCAAGATCTTGCCGTCGCGCTCGATGATCTGCGCCTTGATCTCGCCCACCTTCTCGTTGAGCAGGATCTCGAAGGGCAGCTTGCCGTCCAGAATCTGCTTGCGAATCTCGGGAACGCACTTAGGGCACAGCGAGTCGGTGGTGCGCGGCCAGCCCAGCGGCGGCTTTTCCTTCTGATAGCTCTTCTGCAGCGGCTTGTCGCTCCACTTGGGCGTGAACGATGGATTCGGGCTGATGCGGTTCAGCCGCTCAAAGACCACCCACGCGCCCTGAGCCGCGTAGACGGCGGCTTTCTCGGCGTACTTGATCGCTTTGGACATGATGCTGGGGTCTCCTCAAGTGAAGTAGCCGGCGGCTCTGGTTGCCCGCCCGGCCCAGGCCCCGGATTCCACGTCGGAAATCCGTAGGCTGAAAATGCAGTCTTAGGGTAACCGCGCCCCCCGGTCAAGCCAAAGCCCATGCAGCGAACGGTGGAATCTCCCCCTGAGTGGTCACTATCGCACACTAAACGGCGTCGCCCTGCGCCCTGTCCGCAGATTGAGAAGCTTTGAAAGGGCAGGGCAGGGTACTGGGGAACTCTCCGGGTCGGGTGCCGTGCCGAAAACGGCCAAGAATGATGAGGCTTCAGCCCCTGGAGGAATGCCGGCTGACCGCTGAATCCAACCACCGTCCGTTCGAGTAGCAAGAATATGGCGGAATTTCAATTGGCCGCGCCGTCCGGTGTTTCAAGCCGCGTCTGAGCCGCGGTTAGGCTCTCCTCGATTTCTGCCAGCCAGCCGACGTCCTCACCGCGCACAGACCGCGCCTCGCGGATCAGGCGCAGGTTGCGGGCAGTCGTTTCCGGCTCGAATGCTTCACGCACAACCGCCAGGGCCGCGCCACAATAATCCTGCGCTTCGCTCACATTGCGGGCGAGCACGGCCAATTCGAGCAGGGTGGCCTGGTCCCAGTAATCGCCATTGGCCTTGGCACGCAGCAGCGCCGCGTAGCGCACCACGGGCAGCATGTCGGCTTGGGCCGGATCGGGTTTCGCTTGCAACTCCATCAGCGTTACCGCATTAACTCCGGGATACGGGTCCCGCCAGTCGGCTTCAAAGCCGGCGCGATACGCCTCGATGGCGCGTTTGAGGAACCCTCGCGCTTCCATCGCGCGTCCGACTTTCAGGGCGTTCTCCCAGCGATCCTTATAGACTCGCCCCAGCAGTCCGTTGGTCTCGCTGCTCTGACCGAATTTCTCAATAGTCTGCTTGAGAACCTGCTCGGCATCTTCAGATCTTCCCAGCCGGTTGAGAGCGAAGGCGAGCTGCTCCTGCACCATCCGGGTGTTTTGCAGGGTGCGCGACATGCGATCGTAAAGATCCACCATCTCCTGATAGGCCTTAACGGCGCGAAACGAAAGAAATAAATCCACCACGATGCCGGCTTCGGCATTCTGAATGTTGGGCAATTCCGCGGCAACGCGGCGCACCGCATCCGCCCCCGCCTTTCGCGCCTCCGCCAGCCGCTTCTTGTATTCGCGCGAGTAGCTCACGCGGTCGCGGAAGAGATCGGTCTTCTCGTGGTCCACCTCGACCCGTGGCATGTCCTTAATGAGCGTGAAAATCGGGCTGTCGTCATGCGGGTCCTGGTTCGCAGCCCGCAAGCGCTGCACGATGTTCTGCTTGTCGCCCTCGGGATTGGCCGGCTTGCCGGAGGCATCCAGGCGATAGGGAATGCCGCGCAACAGGGCGATGTCGAAAGGGAGAGAGGTCCCCTCGGCGAAAAGAAGGATTGTGCTGGAGGGCCGGACGGCATGGCGAATGCCAAGCTCGTAATAGACATTCGGGTTGGCGCCCGTCACGTCGGCTACCGCAAACTCGCACAGCATCAACCGTTCATACATCGGCTTGTGGATTGTCCCGCCGACCTGCTCTTCATCGGCCCGGATCGGTTCCAGGCCCGCCGCTGCCACTGCCGGCGAGATGATCTGCTGATAGACAGTATCAAAATCAATCAGCCGGCCGGTTCCATCCTGCTTGCGCCCAAACGGCATAAGCACGAAGCAGAGAGGTTTCATTGGGTCAGGGGTCGGATTCACCAGAAGATTGTAAATCCTGAGTATCAAACCGGTGAAGGCCGGGTGGGTAACGCGCTACTGGGCGGAGCTTCCCGGCTTGGCCACCTGGTTGATGATGCGCTGGATGAAGACCACGCGGACGTGGATCTTGCGCGCCACGTCGGGCAGGAACTCGGTGACGAAGTTGTCGGCGGGCGCAATGGCCAGGGTGGTGCCGTAGCGCTCGGCGGTGGCGGGCAGGTTGGTTTTGCGGCCCGGAACGTAGAGATTGGCGATCTCGTCGTCGATGCCGAATCCCAGCAGATTGGCGTAATTGACCATCTCCTTGCCGTTGTCGCCCTGGGTCCAGACAACCTGATACATGGCGTGAGCGATGCGGCGCTTGAGGGTTGCGTCGGGCATGCGATGGTAGTGCGGGTCCTGGTGAACGATGGAGGGAATCAGGAAGGTGCCGATTAGCTCGCCGGTGATGTCCTGGGTATAACTGACGCCCACGTAGCGGCCGAATCCCCGCATTCCCGGCCCGTACGGGGAGTCGGCATCGGAGCCCACCGCGATGGCGGAGCTGCCCAGGATGGTTACGGCGTTGAAGGGGTCGGCAACGTTGCGCATAGCCAGCCAGGCCTTCTCCTTGGGCTTCATCGGCTTCACCTTCGGTCCGTCGAGGAAGCGCGCATACCAGTCGATGAATGGCTCAAGGGGCGGGCAGGGCGCTGCCTGAGCCTCTGGCTGGGGGGTCTGGGTCTGGCTTGGGGCCGCACTCGCTGCGCCGGCAGCGGCAGCCGAGGTCGCTGTCGGCGTCTCCGCCGATGCTTCGCCGGCTCGCTTCAACCGGCAAGGAGCGGGTTCCGCCGGAGCAGTGGGGGCGGCCTGCGGACGAGGAGCCTCAGGCAGCGCCGGCTCGGGTTTGGGGCTCTCCGCCTGGCCCGCCCGCGCCAACTTGGCCGGCACCAAGGACACCATCAGAATCAGCGCGAGCACGGCGCGCCAAATCCGGGGAGGCCGGGCTCTCTTTCGTTGGTGGCTTGGCTGCATGATCTCCATGGTCAAAACCGGCCCGTCACCAGATGAGCCGATCGCCATCCGCGCGGAAAACTGCCGTCTGTCCTCGATATGAATCTCTGACGTGGATTCTAAACGAAAGGTCGCGTGCGTAGCTCACAACGAGTCCGGGGCTGAACCAACGGGAAGGGAACTGCGGCAGCTCGCCGGCCGTATTGACCATTGCGGCACCTTTGAGTCTTCCGGCCGCCCGCCGCTATTGACGCGCCGCGCCGCGCCCGCCAGACTCGAATCAGTGCCGGATGCCAGTAGTTACTGGCCGGAGGCAACACCCATGAGCAGTTATCCCCCTTACGGTCCCAGCAGCGTGGGCCGCCGCATTGACGAAGCCATCGAGTTGATCGAGATGGAGGTGCGCCACGCGGCCGCCTACGTGAATGCCGCCGTGATCCCGCAGGTCCGCAGCGAGTCCATCTCGGCCCTGCGCGCGGTGGCCGATTCGCTGCACAAGTTTGCCGACCACCTTGACAGCAAGGCGAGCGGCCGGCCTGCCCAGGCGCCCGAGCAGCCTCCTCAACCCCCCGAGGCACCCGGCTCTTGATGACCGGGCCGGAGGATCGGAGGCGTCAGCGGCGCTCGACCGGCTGGGCGGGGCTGTTTCGGTCGATCATTGTCCTGGCGCTCCTGGTTCCGGCTATCGCGGCTTTGACCGGCTGCGGCCATCGCACCGCGACCACGGCCCATCTTCCCGCGCCCGAGGCCGCTCCTCCGCCCCAGACGAATCCGCCTGCGCCGCGCGTTAATCCTCCCGCAGCCCAGAACCCGCAGCCCGCGCGCATTCCCATTACGCCGGCGCCGCCGGGCGGGATCAGCGCGGAAGACCTCGAATTCGTGAAGACCCACCGTCCGATCCTGAGCGAGGAGGGCCTGGCCACCTGGTATACCGCGCCCTACAAGGGCCGCAAATCCGCCAATGGACAGGTCTTCGACGACCGCGCCCTGACCGCCGCGCACCGCACCCTGCCGATGGGCTCGCTGATTGTGGTCACCAACCTCAAGACCGGCCAATCCAGCGCCATGCGCATCACCGATCGCGGCCCCTTTGCCGAGGACAGGATCATCGATCTCACCATTGCCAGCGCCAAGGCCACCGGCGTCTACCGCGCCGGCCTGGTCCAGGTCCGCATCGACGTGTACCGGACCCCCAAGCCCATCGAAACCGGCGGCCGCTGGTGCGTGCAGATCGGCGCTTTCCGATCCGAGCGGGCGGCCGGGAAGCTCAAGCAGCAGCTTCTGCGCAAGTACCCCGCCTCCAACGTGATCGAGTTCCCCGGCCAGGACAGCTATTGGGTCCGCATCCGCCCCCAGGGCGACAACCGCGAGATGGCCGAGGCCATCGCCCGCAAATTGCGCCCCAGCGAGGGCGAAGCCTTCCTGACGCGGCTGGACTGAGCGCAGTCCGCCATGGCAGCGGCCGCGCGCCCGCTCCGCTATCTCTTGCCGAACCGCACCTCCGCGCCGGCGCCGATGCGGAGGTGCTCTGGTGGTCATTGGTTCCGTTTTCGAAGGGAGTTACATGGCAGCCGGCCTCGGCCAGGCGCCTTGACGATCTGGACGGGGCAACTTTGGCAGCCATCCCTCGAAAGGTTCATCCCGGCAGATTAATATGGGAGTAAGATGGGAAAGCGCGGGTTGCGGCGGTGTCTGCTGGCGCGCACTCTACCGGCCTCGTCTCCGGGTTGGAACCACGCAACGCCAAGCCGCGCCGATGGGTATTACACGGGCCAGGCAACACAAGACTCGTAGAACTGGATTCTGCGCGATGAAGAGGTTGATTGCCCAGGTCGCGATTGTTCTCGGATGCGCCCCGGTTGCCTGGGCGACGCCGCCGGCCCCTCTGACGACCCTGCGCGCCATTCACGCTCTCAGCAATGCCGAGGCCAGCCAGGGCATGCCCGTCGCCTTCGAAGCCACGGTAGGCTTCTATCGCGGATACGAACACACCCTGTTTGTGCAGGACGGCGACGCAGCCATCTATGTACAGTACCCCACGGACGCCAAGCTGGTTTCCGGCGATCGCATCTTCGTGCGCGGAACCATGCAGCCGAGCTTCCACCCTATCGTGGTCAGCAACAGCATCACGCTCCTCCGTCACGGCGAGTCGATCCAACCCGTTCCAGCCAGCTTTGACGAGATGATCACAGGCCGGCTCGACTGCAGGCTCGTCACGGTTCATGCGGTCATCCGCACCGCCGGCCTGTCGATGAGTCTCAACGCCCCCATTCGCGCCATCGTCCTGAGGATGCTTACCGACGGGGGATACATTGACGCGGACGTGAACAGCAGTGATGAAAATGCGCTGAAAGGCCTGCTCGACGCCGAGGTCGAGGTTACCGGGGTCGCATCCGGGCACTTCGACGGCAAGATGCAGCAGACCGGGGTGCTGCTGCACGTCTCTTCGCTGGCCGATGTGAAGATCCTCAAACGCGCCGCCTCCAGCCCGTGGTCCCTCCCCATCACTTCCATGGATGAGATCCTCAATGGCTACAACGTGGAGAATCGATCCCAGCGAATCAGGGTCCACGGAACCATCACCTATTACCAGCCCGGCTCGACGCTGGTTCTCCAGAACGGCGCAAAGAGCCTCCAGATTATGACCACGTTCGAGGGACCGCTGCGCCTCGGCAGCCAAGCGGACGCGACCGGCTTTCCCGAGGTGCACGACGGTTTTCTCACCCTCACTGACGGCGAGGTCCAGGAGACCTCATTCTACTCTCCCATCGCTCCCCTGCCGGCAACGGTGAGCGAGCTTGCTTCGAGCAGACATATCTTCGATCTGGTCTCGGTTGAAGGGCAGGTGGTGATGGAGGCCCGGGAGGATTCACAGGATGAGTATGTTCTGGTCTCCAATGGCCAGGTCTTTCCCGCCATCTACCGCCACCCGAGCGCTGCGGGCGTTCAGACACTGCCCATGAATCATGTGCAAGTGGGTTCCAGGGTCCGCGTGACCGGCATTTGTATGCTCGAAAACTCCAATCCTTACCTCGGCAATGTGCCGTTCGACATTCTCATGCGCACTCCGGACGATGTTACGGTCGTCGCCAGGCCTTCGTTGCTCACCGTGCGCAACCTCATGATCGTCGTCGGCGTTCTGCTTCTGATCGTCTTCGTTATTGGCGCCCGAGGCTGGGCCATCGAGCATAGGGTGCGCCGGCAAACCGCCTCGCTGGCGCTCATCGAACAGCGGCGCAGCCGCATCCTCGAGGACATCAACGGCGCCCGCCCGCTGGCCGAGGTGATTGAAGAGATCACGGAGCTGGTCTCCTTCAAGCTGCGCGGCGCTCCCTGCTGGTGCCAGGTCGCCGATGGAGCAAGACTGGGAAACTGTCCCGAGAAGCTCACCGGCCTGCGCGTCATCCAAAGCGAGATTCCGTCTCATAGCGGGCCCGCTCTCGGCACCCTCTTTGCCGCCTTCGATTCGCTCGCCAAGCCCAGCGACAGCGAGCCGGAGGCTCTCTCCATGGCCGTCGCGCTGACCGCTCTGGCCATTGAGACCCGGCGTCTCTACTCCGACCTGCGCCACCGCTCGGAGTTCGACCTGCTCACCGACATCCACAACCGCTTTTCGCTGGACAAGTATATGGACCACCAGATCGAGGAAGCGCGCCAGAATGCCGGCATCTTCGGCCTGATCTATATCGACCTTGACAAGTTCAAAGATGTGAACGATCTCTACGGCCACCAGGTGGGAGACCTGTATCTGCAGGAGGTGGCGCTGCGTATGAAGCGCCAGTTGCGCGGCGTCGATATGCTGGCGCGGCTGGGCGGCGACGAATTCGCCGCTCTTCTGCCTCAGGTTCGCAACCGCGCCAGGGTCGAGGAGATCGCGCTTCGTCTGGAACGCTGCTTCCAGGAGCCGTTTGTCATCGAGGGCCGGGCTCTGCGCGGTTCGGCCAGCGTCGGCATAGCGATGTATCCCGAGGACGGCAACACCAAGGACAAGCTTCTCAGCGCCGCGGACGCTGGAATGTACGTGGCAAAGAACATGAAGCAAGAAGCCCGGTAACTCCCGGCAGTACGCCGATCTCCGAACTCATCCGCAAAACCTGGCCTGAAAAAGAAGCCCGGCTTGCGCCGGGCCTCTTGAGTCGAGGGAAAGAAGCGTTGCCTGAACAGCAGCGCCTACTCGGCCGCCATCTCCTCGGCCTCGCCTTCCTGGCGCATCAGCTCCAGTTCGCGCTCGGCCGCTTCGATCTCCGCCGTAACCTCCTGCTGTACGCGGGCCGCAGCTTCCTCCAGCTCCGGGGAGAGCTGAACGTTGCGGTAGTATTCGAGGCCCGTTCCGGCCGGAATCAGTCTTCCCACGATCACGTTCTCTTTCAGCCCGCGCAGGTTGTCCACCGCGCCGTTGATTCCGGCCTCGGTGAGCACGCGCGTCGTTTCCTGGAAGCTGGCCGCCGAGACCCAACTGTCGGTGGAGAGCGACGCCTTGGTGATGCCCAGCAAGAGCGGGCGCCCGATCGCCGGACGGCCCCCCAGCGCCAGCACGCGCTCGTTCTCTTCGCGGAAGCGGAACTTGTCCACCTGCTGCTCCAACAGGAAGTTGGTGTCACCCACTTCGTCGATCCGCACCCAGCGCAGCATCTGGCGAACAATCACTTCGATGTGCTTGTCGCTGATGGCCACGCCCTGCAGCCGGTAGACCTCCTGAATCTCGTTCACGAGGTAAGACTGCAGCTCCTTTTCACCGAGCACGGCCAGAATGTCGTGAGGGTTCAAGGGGCCGTCCATCAGCGGATCGCCCGCCCTTAGACGCTCGCCTTCCTGGACGTTTACGTGGATGCCGCGCGGCACCAGGTATTCCTTCTCGTCGCCGTTGTCCGCGGTCACGTAAATCTTGCGCTGGCCCTTGGCAACCTCGCCGAAGCGAACCATGCCGTCGATCTCGCTGATGATAGCCGTCTCACGCGGCTTGCGCGCCTCGAACAGCTCCACCACGCGCGGCAAGCCGCCGGTGATGTCCTTGGTGCGCGTGCTCTCCTTGGGGATCTTCGCCAGCACGTCGCCGGGACCCACTTCGTCGCCGTCCTGAACCATCAGGTGAGCGCCGCGGGGCAGAAGATAGCGCTTGTGGGTCTTGGCATTCTTCACCACGAACGCCGGCTGCCGCTTCTCGTCCGGGGTATCGGCCACCACCCAGCGCGAGAGGCCGGTCACTTCGTCCACTTCTTCGTTGAGCGTGATGCCTTCCTGCAGGTCCTTGAACTGCACTCCGCCGCCAATTTCGGTGAGGATCGAGTAGGTATACGGGTCCCATTCGGCCAGCACCTGGCCCAGCTTCACATGCTCGCCGTCCTTCACCTTGAGGCGCGCCCCGTAGACCACCTGGTAGCGCTCCTTTTCGCGGCCTCGTTCGTCCTGAATGGCAACCGAACCGGAACGATTCATCGCCACCAGCTCTTTTTCCCGGCTCTCCACCGTATTCAGGTTGATGAAGCGCACAAAGCCGTTGTTCTTGGCGTCCAGGCGCGACTTGTCGGATACGCGGCTGGCCGTGCCGCCCACGTGGAAGGTGCGCATCGTCAACTGCGTTCCCGGCTCGCCGATCGACTGCGCGGCGATCACGCCGCAGGTCTCGCCCAGCTCCACCATGCGTCCCGAACCCAGGTTGCGCCCGTAGCACAGCGCGCAAACCCCGCGCCGCGACTCGCAGGTGAGCACGGAGCGAATCTTCACCTTCTCGACGCCCGCGCCCTGGATCGCCGAGGCGATGTCCTCATCGATGCCCTGGTTCACATCCACCACCACGTTGCCGTCGTAGTCCTTGATGCGCTCCAGCGAAACCCGGCCGATGATGCGGTCGCGCAGCGGCTCGATAATCTCGCCCGACTCCACGATCGAACCCACATAGATGCCTTCCATGGTGCCGCAGTCGTACTCGGTCACGATCACATCCTGGGCCACGTCCACCAGCCGGCGGGTCAGGTAGCCGGAGTCGGCCGTCTTCAGCGCCGTATCCGCCAGCCCCTTGCGCGCGCCGTGTGTGGAGATGAAGTATTCCAGCACCGTCAGCCCCTCGCGGAAGTTGGCCGTGATGGGCGTCTCGATGACTTCACCCGAGGGCTTGGCCATCAGTCCGCGCATGCCCGAAAGCTGCCGGATCTGCTGTTTCGATCCGCGGGCGCCGGAGTCGGCCATGATGTAGATCGGATTCATGGCGCCTTCGTCGTCCGCCCGCTTCATGTTGCTGAACATCTCGTCGGCCACCTGGTCGGTGACCGCCGACCACATCTGGATCACCTTGTTGGAGCGTTCGCCGTTGGTGATGGCGCCGTCCATGTACTGCTGCTGAACCTCGATCACTTTCTTGTCGGCGTCGTCCACAACCTTGTACTTGCTGTCGGGAATCACCATGTCGTCCAGGCCCACGGAAAGCCCCGAGCGCGTCGCATACTGGAACCCCAGCGACTTGATCCGGTCCAGCATCCCCACCGTCACCTCAAGGCCCAGGTTCTGGTTGCAGTAGTTCACCAGCTGCCCGATGCCCTTCTTCTTCAACTGCCCGTTGACGAACGGCATCCCCAAGGGGAGCGAGTCGTTCAGAATCACGCGGCCCACCGTCGTCGAGATGTACTCCTTGTTGAAGTCCACCGCCTCGGTGTGAGTCAGATCCTGGTCGTCGTAGGCCGTGGTCATGTCCAGCACCTTGCCCGTAAAGCGCAGCCGGATGGGCGAAAGCGTCTCCACTTCCCTGGCTTCGAGAGCCATCAGGATCTCTTCCGTGTTGGCAAAGACGCGCCCTTCGCCCTTGGCGCCCTTCTTGGCTTTGGTCAGGTAATAGAGTCCCAGCACCATGTCCTGCGTGGGCACGGTGATGGGCTGGCCGGAGGCTGGCGACAAGATGTTGTGCGAGGCCAGCATCAGCACGCTGGCTTCGATCTGCGCCTCGGGCGACAGCGGAATGTGGACCGCCATCTGGTCGCCGTCGAAGTCGGCGTTGAACGCGGTGCAGACCAGCGGATGAATCTTGATCGCCTTGCCCTCCACCAGCACCGGCTCAAAGGCCTGGATGCCCAGCCGGTGCAGCGTGGGAGCGCGATTGAGCAGCACCGGGTGGTCCTTGATCACCTCTTCAAGGATGTCCCACACCACCGGCTCCTGCATCTCCACCATCTCCTTGGCCTGCTTGATGGTGGTGCAGTGGCCGGTCTGCTCCAGGCGGTGATAGATGAAGGGCTTGAACAGCTCCAGCGCCATTTTCTTGGGCAGCCCGCACTGGTGCAACTTCAGTTCCGGACCCACCACGATCACCGAACGGCCGGAGTAATCCACTCTCTTGCCCAGCAGGTTCTGGCGGAAGCGGCCCTGCTTGCCCTTGAGCGTATCGGACAAGGATTTCAGCGGGCGGTTGTTGGCGCCGCGCAGCACGCGTCCGCGGCGGCCGTTGTCGAAGAGCGCGTCCACCGCTTCCTGGAGCATGCGCTTCTCGTTGCGCACAATCACTTCCGGCGCGTGCAGGTCCATCAGCTTCTTCAAACGGTTGTTGCGGTTGATGACGCGGCGGTAAAGATCGTTCAGATCCGAAGTCGCAAAGCGTCCGCCATCCAGCGGCACCAGCGGGCGCAGCTCCGGAGGAATCACGGGCAGCACATCCAGAATCATCCACTGCGGCTTGTTCGTGCTCTTGCGGAAGGCCTCCACCACCTTCAGCCGCTTGGCATACTTGACCTTCTTCTGCACGGAAGTCTCGGTCTTCATCCGCTCCCGCAACTCGATGCCCAGTTCGTCGATCTGTACCCGCTTGAGCAGCTCCTTGATGGCCTCGGCGCCCATCATGGCCTTGAAGCCCGAGGGCCGGAACTGAGCATCCAGCTCGCGGAACTTGTTTTCGTCCTTGATGATCTCGCGTTCCTTCACCGGCGCGTCGCCCGCATCCACCACCACATAGGACTCGAAGTAGAGGATGCTCTCCAGATCGCGCAAGGAAATGTCCAGCAGGTGTCCGATCCTCGACGGCAGCCCCTTGAAGAACCACACGTGCGAGCAGGGCGACGCCAGCTCGATGTGCCCCATGCGCTCGCGGCGCACCTTGCTCACCGTCACTTCCACGCCGCACTTGTCGCAGATCACGCCGCGGTGCTTCATGCGCTTGTACTTCCCGCAGAGGCACTCCCAGTCGGTTACCGGTCCGAAGATGCGGGCGCAGAACAGTCCGTCGCGCTCCGGCTTGAAGGTGCGATAGTTGATGGTCTCAGGCTTGGTCACCTCGCCATGCGACCAGCTGCGGATCTTCTCCGGCGAGGCCAGCATGATGCGGATAGCGTCAAAGTCGGTAATGGGACTGGAAAGCTCAAATGGGTTCGAACGGAACAAGGCGACCCTCCTTGGCGGGCCTCTCGGCCACTGCCGCGGTATCCCCGGGATTCTCTTGATGGATTCTTCCTTCCCGGGAAGCGGCGTTTGCCGCTTTCAAGAAGAACCCCCGATAAACCAGCTTCTAGCTGTTAGCTATTAGCCTTTAGCCTTCTTCCTGCCGTCTCGCCATTGCCGCGGAACTGACCGGCGGCAAGATCAAGCTAGAAGCTAAGAGCTAAAAGCCACTAGCTGCAATTAATCCGCCACCATTGCCGCTTCCGGCGCGGGCGCCTTGCGCCCAACGTCCGCGCGCTTGATCAACTCCACATCCAGGCACAGCGACTGCAACTCGCGGATCAGCACGTTGAACGACTCCGGCACGCCGGGCTCGATCGCCGCCTCGCCTTTGACGATGGCTTCATAGATCTTGGTGCGGCCATACACGTCGTCGGACTTGGCCGTCAGCAGCTCCTGGAGGATGTACGCCGCGCCATAAGCCTCCAGCGCCCACACTTCCATCTCGCCGAACCGCTGCCCGCCAAACTGCGCCTTGCCGCCCAGCGGCTGTTGCGTAATCAGCGAGTACGGCCCGATCGACCGGGCGTGAATCTTGTCGTCCACCAGGTGCGAGAGCTTGAGCATGTAGATGTAGCCCACCGTCACCGGCTGCTCGAACTGCTCGCCCGTCATGCCGTCGTAGAGAGCCGTCTTGCCCGACGATGGCAAGCCGGCCGAAGCCAGCAGCGCCTTGATCTCTTCCTCGCGCGCGCCGTCGAAGACCGCGGTCCCGAACCAGATACCGCGCTCCATGCCGGTGGCCACGCGCAACAGCGTCGCGTCGTCCATCTCCAGCAACTGGCGCAGTGTTGCGGTTCCCGCGAACTCCTCCTTGATAAGCGCGCGGACAGCGTTAGCCTGGCTGCCGTGCTCTAGAGCACGCGCCATCATCTGTTCCTCGGACTTGAGCACGCCGGCAATTTTCAGGCCCAAGGCATGGGCGGCCCAGCCCAGGTGGGTCTCCAGAATCTGGCCCACGTTCATGCGCGAAGGCACGCCCAGCGGATTCAGCACGATCTCCACCGGGGTTCCATCGGGCAAGTACGGCATATCCTCCTCGGGAAGAATGCGCGCAATCACGCCCTTGTTGCCGTGCCGGCCGGCCATCTTGTCGCCCACGCTCAGTTTGCGCTTCATGGCAACGTAGGTCTTCACCAGCTTGATCACGCCCGGCGGCAGTTCGTCGCCCTTCTGTAGCTTGAGGATCTTCTCGTTGGTGATCTTGCGCAGCACCTCGATCTGCCGCGACGTCATCTCCTCGATCTCGTCGATCTGCTCGTTGACGCGGGGATCCTTGTCGGCGTAGCGGATGCGCTTCAAATTCTTGGTGGAAATCCGCTCGATCGTCTCGCGATCCAGAATGGCGCCCTTGGTGAGCAAACGCTTGTTGGTCCGCTCGTCGTGCAGGTCTGCCAGCACTTCCTTGCGGCCCAGGATGGCGTCCAGGCGCTTCAGGCGCTCGTCGGTCAGAATGCGAATCTCGTCGCCTAGGTTCTTCTCCAGCTTGGCGACGTACTCGCCCTCGATCTGCTTGGCGCGCTCATCCTTCTCCTGCCCCTTGCGGCTGAAGATGCGCACGTCCACCACCGTGCCCTCGATGCCCGGAGGGCAGGTCAGCGAAGCGTCGCGCACATCGCCGGCCTTTTCGCCGAAGATGGCCCGCAGCAGCTTCTCCTCCGGCGTCAACTGGGTCTCGCCCTTGGGGGTCACCTTGCCTACCAGGATGTCGCCGTGCTTGATCTGGGCGCCGATGCGGATGACGCCGCTCTCGTCCAGGTCGCGCAGAGCATGTTCGCTCACATTGGGAATGTCGCGCGTGATCTCCTCCGGACCCAGCTTGGTGTCGCGGGCCTCGATCTCGAACTCCTCGATGTGCACCGAGGTGTAGTAGTCCTCGCGCACCAGCCGTTCGCTGATGAGGATGGCGTCCTCGAAGTTGTACCCGCGCCAGGGCATGAATGCCACCAGCACGTTGCGCCCCAACGCCAGCTCGCCATGCTCGGTGCAGGGTCCGTCGGCAATCACCTGGCCCTTCACCACCCGCTCGCCCTCGCGGACGACCGGCTTTTGATTGATGCAGGTGTTTTGGTTCGACCGCTTGAACTTGATGAGCGTATAGATGTCGGAGCCCACCTCGCGCGAAAGCTGCGTGGGATGATGCTCGCCCTCCACGCGCACGATGATGCGCTGCGAATCGACCGAGTCCACAATGCCGTTGCGCTTGGCCAGAATCACGGCTCCGGAGTCGCGCGCCGTCACCCCCTCCATGCCCGTGCCCACCAACGGAGCCTCGGCCACCAGAAGAGGAACGGACTGCCGCTGCATGTTGGCGCCCATCAGCGCGCGGTTGGCATCATCGTGCTCCAGGAACGGAACCAGCGACGCGGCCACTGAGACCAGCTGCTTGGGGCTCACGTCGATGTAGTCCACATCGGCCCGGTTCACCAGCACAAAGTTTCCCAACCGGCGCGCGTTCACCAGGTCTTCGGTGATCTCGCCCCGCTCGTTGAACTCGATGTTGGCCTGGGCGATGGTGTGCTTGTCTTCTTCCCACGCCGAGAGATAAAAGCTGTAGGGAATGGTGTCGATCAGCCTCTTGCCGGCCTTCTTCAGCCCCGCATTCAGCCGCGCCGCCTCTCCCTTTTCAATGTGATCGCCGACCCGCAGGCCGCTCTCGCCGGCGTTCACGATCTCCACATAGTCCAGAATCCGCGAGTCCTTCACCTTGCGATAAGGCGACTCGATGAACCCATACTCATTGATGCGCGCAAAGCAGCTCAACGAGCTGATCAGGCCAATGTTCGGACCTTCCGGCGTCTCGATGGGGCAGATGCGGCCGTAATGCGTGGGGTGAACGTCGCGCACCTCAAAACCCGCGCGTTCTCTCGACAGGCCGCCCGGCCCCAGCGCCGACAGGCGCCGCTTGTGCGTGATCTCGGAGAGCGGATTGGTCTGGTCCATGAACTGCGAAAGCTGCGACGATCCGAAGAATTCGCGAATGGCCGCCATCACCGGCTTGGCGTTGATCAGGTCGTGCGGCATGGCCGTCGAAAGCTCCTGATACACGCTCATCTTTTCCTTGATCGCCCGCTCCATGCGCACCAGTCCGATGCGGAACTGATTCTCCATCAGCTCTCCCACCGCGCGCACGCGCCGGTTGCCCAGGTGATCGATGTCGTCCACCATGCCGATGTTCTTGCGCAGCTTCAGCAGATAACGGATAGTGGCGTAGAAATCCTCCGGCGTCAGCGTGCGCCGGTCCAGGCCCGTCGCCTCCTGGCCTTCATACAGCTTGATGTTGAACTTCAACCGGCCCACGCGCGAAAAATCGTACTTGCGGGGGTCGAAGAACATGCCTTCAAAGAGCGCCGTGGCCGTATCCAGCGTGGGCGGATCGCCCGGCCGCAGCTTGCGGTAAATCTCGATCAGAGCCTCTTCCGTCTTGCGGATCGAGTCCCGCTTCAACGTGTTGGAGATGATGTTGCCGGCGTCGTCGCGCTCCGGGAAGAACACGTCGAAGCTGGCCGCGCCGCTCGAAAGCACCTTGTGCAGCCGGTCGGCCGTCAGCTCCACGTTGGCTTCCACCACCACTTCGCCGGTGTTCAGATCCACCACGTCGGCCGCGGTCAGCGCGCCATCCAGTTCGGCCGCCTCCACCTCGATCCTGTCGATCGCGGCAGCGCGAATCGCCTTCAGCGTGTGCGGCGTAATCTTCCGTCCCGAGTGCGCAATCTCCTCGCCGTTCTGCATCACCGCGTGCGCCGGCTTGGCGCCCACCAGGTGCGTGTTGGCCTTCAGGTCCTCCGGCACCGCCCAATGCAGCTTTCCGTCGGCAATGTGCAGCCGGTCCACAGTGTAGAAGGTCCTGAGAATCTCCTCGTCCGAGCGCAGACCCAGCGCGCGCAGGAAGATGGTGCCCAGAAACTTGCGCTTGCGGTCGATGCGCACATACAGCATGTTCTTCTGGTCGTATTCAAACTCCACCCACGAGCCGCGATAGGGAATGATCTTGCCCAGAAAGTAAGTGCGGTTGTTGGCCGTCTCAAAGAACACCCCCGGCGAGCGGTGCAACTGCGAGACAATCACCCGCTCGGTCCCGTTCACGATGAAGGTGCCGTTGGGCGTCATCAGCGGAATGTCGCCGAAAAACACCTCCTGCTCCTTGATGTCCTTGATGGATTTGGTGCCCGTCTCCGCGTCCTTCTCATAGATGGTCAACCGCACCGTCACCTTCAACGGCGCCGAGAAGGTCATGCCCCGCTCCTCGCACTCCTGCTGGTCGTACTTCAATTGCAGGCTTACCGGGTCGCCGCACTTGTTGCAGAAGTCGGGCGTATTCTTGTTGTACGTTCCGCACTTCTGGCACAGCACGTCGCCGGGAAGGAAGGGATCGGTAATCACCATCGCTCCGCAATGTACGCAGGCCGTGCGCAGGTGGTGCAACCCCTTCAGGTGCCCGCACTTGCACTCCCAGTTGCCGATCGCGAAGTCCACAAAATCAAGCTGCGAAATGCCCCGGAAATCGGTGATCGGAAATACCGACACAAACACCGACTGCAACCCCAGGTCGTCCCGCTCGTTGGGCAGCTTGTCCATCTGCAGGAAACGCTCATACGAGCGCCGCTGCACTTCAATCAGGTTGGGGATTTGAGTTGCGGTGGGAATTTTTGAAAAATCGAGCCGGCTGCGAATCGCGCGCTTCTCGTTAGGCATGTCCACTCCTGAGGCTCGTCAACCCGGTTCCATAAGGGTCCGGGCCAGCGCCCGAGTCTCTTGGGCGCCAGCGGATTACAGTAAGAAAACCGAAGATCCGGACTGGAGAACCCTTCCCAATTCCAGCCCCCGCCCGCGCGCCCCGGTCAGCCCCGGAGATTCTGAAACAGGCCGGGAGCGCCCCGGTACGTCATCATGCCAGGCAGTTTTCGTGACAGCCGCGTCAAAATCTGGTCATGGGCATTGCCGCGCATCCGGCAAGTGCGCTAGACTGCGCACAAGTGAGAGCAGCAAGCGCAACGGGTAAACCCGCCAAAGATATCTGTGCGCGAGATGGAACCGCTCAAGAGTTCCACCTGATGAGACGGGGACACACAAAAAGCCCGTAAGGACGCAATGCCTCACGAGCGCGGCCCATCGCCTGTGCCCCCTTCCGAATTCTTCTGCAATGCTCTCGCCGATCCCAAAACTCGCTTCTGCCGCGGTTCGCCAACCACTCCCTGCTCGTCAACGGATTACCTGCCTGACACAAGGTAAACCATTGACCCTAAGGCACTTCAATGTCACGCAGTGCCCGCCGCCGGAGTGCCTGGCCCTGCTCCGGTAACGGGCGCCTGCGTGCCACTCCTCGATTCCACAACGCGCCGCCAGCCCCGCTCCATTCCCCAAAAAACGGGATGGGCCGAAAAGACACGTAATGAATATCATAGCGCGTCCCGGCTGGGCCTGCAAGTTCCCGATTACTTGATCTCCACGGTGGCGATGCCTTCGAACTTCTTCTTGATGGCCTCGGCCTCTTCCTTGGTAGCGTTCTCCTTGATCGCCTTCGGAGCTCCGTCCACCAGATCCTTGGCTTCCTTCAGGCCCAGCGACGTGACCTCGCGCACCGCCTTGATGGTGCTGATCTTGTTTGCGCCGAAGTCCTTCAGGATCACCTGAAACTCGGTCTTCTCCTCAACCACGGGAGCCGCTGCTGCCCCGCCCGCGGCTACTGCTACCGGAGCCGCCGCTGCCGCCGAAACGCCCAGACGCGCTTCCAGCTTCTTCACCAGCGCCGCCGCTTCCAGCAGGCTCAACGACACAATTTGCTCTTCCAATTGCACCAGATCCGCCATTCTCTTCTCCATTCAAAATCGTTTGACCTAAGTCGTTTGAACTGCCCTTGCCGGCCGCCAGCCCAGGCTGAAAGTTTCCGATGCGCCAGACCCGCGCCCTTCCAGCCTATTCCGCGGCCAAATCCCTGAAGTGCCGGGTGCCCCAGGTCCGGATTCTCGGACCTGGGATACCACGAAAGCCCACCACCGCACCTTATGCGGCGAACTTTTCTTTTTCCACGCCCTGGCCCAGCACCACCGCCATCTCGCGTCCCGCAGCGCTGAGAACGGTCACCAGCCGCTGCGCGGGCGCATTGATAAGGAACAGCAGCTTGGCAAACAGCTCTTCCCTGCCCGGCATGGTTGCCAGCGACTTCACCTCGTCCACGCTCAGCAGCTTGCCGTCCACGATCCCCAGCTTGAACTGGAACTCCGCGTTGTCCGCCGCCCACTTGGAAAAAGCCTTGGCCAGCGCCACCGGATCGCCGCCGGTGAAGGCCACCGAGTTCACGCCCTTCAGCCCTTTGAGCGCGGCCTCCACCTGCGTGCCCTGACCGGAGACGGCTGCCAGCTTGTTCTTCACCACCCGGTACTTGCCGCCCGCCTCGCGAATCACCTTGCGGAGCGCAAAGTCCTTGGCCACGGTCAGCTTGGAGAATGTGCCCACAATCGCCGTTGTCGAACTCTCCAGTTCCCGCGCCAGCAACTGGACCTTCTCCGTCTTCTTCGCTCTCGAAATCGCCATCGTCTTCGCTCCGCTACGACAGGGGTTAGGGATTAGGGTCTAGGGGTTAGGGATCAGTCCGAAATGCATCTGATCCTTGTCCGCTATCTCCTTGTTCCTTGCCCTTGCCCTCACCCTCACTGGGCGATCGTTTCTACTCCACTAAACCCGGCACAATGCCAATCGGGTCACCGGATCAACTAATCCCTGATCCCTAATCCCTAACCCCTGCTCTTAGCGCTTGCCGGCCGCATCCGCAACCGCCGAATCCAGCGGTACTCCGGGCCCCATCGTCGAGCTCAACGTCACGCTTTTGATGTACTTGCCCTTGGCCGCCGAAGGCTTGGCGCGCACGATCGATCCAATGACGGTGGTCGCATTGTCGATCAGCTTCTGAGGATCGAAGCTCAGCTTGCCCACCGGCACATGCACCAGGCTGGTCTTGTCGGCCCTGAACTCCACCTTGCCGGCCTTGATCTCTCTCACCGCCGCGGCCACGTCCATGGTCACGGTTCCGGTCTTGGGATTGGGCATCAGGCCCTTGGGTCCCAGAATCTTGCCCAGCCGGCCCACCACCTTCATCATGTCCGGCGTGGCGATCAGCGCGTCGAAGGCGGTCCAGCCCTCCTTCTGAATCTTCTCCACCATCTCTTCGCCGCCCACAAAGTCGGCGCCGGCCGCGGCGGCTTCCTTCTGGCGGTCGCCGGTGGCAATCACAGCCACGGTCTTGGATTTGCCCAGCCCGTGCGGCAGCACCACCGTCCCGCGCACCATCTGGTCGGCATGGCGCGTGTCCACGCCCAGGCGCAGCGTCAGGTCCACCGTCTCGTCAAACTTGGCGTACTTCACCTGCTTGAGCAGCCCCACGGCCTCCGGCAGAGGATACGACGGCCTGGTCACAGCCGCGCGCGCCTTCACAATGTTCTTGCTGTCTTTTCTGGCCATTCTGTCCTCGTCTCCCACCGCTCTTGCCAGCCCCGCTTTGCGGGGAACCCGCGGCTCGCCGCCGAGGCAACGTCCATCCGTGCCTGAGCGAACACTCGAACGGGCCCAAGAACCGTGGTGCTAATGACTGCCCGGAGATCTCCTCCGGGCGCATCTTTGAATCATAACGAAACGGCGAAGGGAATGCAAACCGGACTAGCGGAATGGAGGCAGAGCGGCCGTGTTTGGCGTGGAGAATGAGAGTTGGTATACTGATGGAGTTGTTGCAGCGCACCGGGCATGGACGCGCAGCCCTCTTCCGCGGGCTGCCGGATTCCGCGCGGAGCAGTTGCGACTCAAGTGTTCACCCTTAGGCCAGATAGCTCAGTGGTAGAGCGCGGCCCTGAAAAGGCCGGCGTCGGCGGTTCAATCCCGTCTCTGGCCACCACATTCTAAAGGACTTAGCTGTAAATTAGAGGAATCCTTCCACCCGTGATCCACCCGTGATTGTAATCAAATGATCCTCGTAGACGGCTTGAATAGCGCCGTCTTCATATCCCCTTGTGCGTCCGTTCAGTTCGTGGAAGCTTTTTCCCAATGCTTCCGCATGAGCCACTTTGAGGCACTTGGGATCGTGATAAATATCGACGGCTCCTACCTGAATTCCGCGACGAATCAGTTCCTTGATCAGACTGCCGACGAGGAAGATGCCGCACACGGACCAGATAGTGTCGGTTCTGGCCATGGCCGCGACGTCGTCTGTGCTGTCAACCTCTCCTGTCCTGAAGATATGGCTGTCAAGGCTAGCCCTCGCGACGACTGCCCATGCATCAATCGATTTCAGCATCGAATCGACAGACGCGATTGATTTGATTCTCCGCAGCCGATAACACTCCTGTAGCCTTGGCAGGGATTGCTCGAATCCTTCCTGTTCAACCGCCCAAGCTGCCACAACAATATCCTTCCCTGACCCAACACGAGGATACGACTCGTCAAAGAACAAGAAATGCATTCGTCACCCTGGGAAACGAGCTTGAATCATTAGGTTCCCGCTCACGTCAATGAACCTGCGCAAGCCCTTTAGAATCGCCGCTCTTTCGGGCATTTTCCGATGGGGTTTTCCGGTCACTACCGGAACCAGTCTTACATGGAGACGGAGCAAAGTGGATACTCGATTCATCTGATTGATTTGAAAATGGCTCGCCACTTTTGCAGGTCGCAGCTGCCTAAATGTGAATGAGTCCGCGTTGCAGCGCCGTCACCACCGCCTGGGTACGATCACTGGCATTGAGACGCATGAGGATGACGCTGACATGGCACTTTACCGTGGCTTCCGTGATGCCCAACTCGCCAGCAATCTGGCGGTTTGATCTTCCCTTGGCCAGCAGACCAAGCACCTCGCGTTCCCGGCTGCTCAGGTTCGAGTCGCGGGTGCGCGAGGTCAGCGCCTGAGAGACGGGTGGCGGGACATAGCGGCCTCCACTGTGGACTTTCTTGACAGCGTTGACCAGCATCTGCTGGGGCATGCCCTTGACAAGGTAGCCGCTTGCGCCGGCTTCCATGGCCTGAAAGATGTCCTCGTCGCCCTCATAGGTGGTGAGGACAATAAAGCGCGCCTTGGGAGACTGGGCGCGAATGCGGCGAATGGTCTCAACGCCGCTGATGCCGGGCAGCCGCAGATCCATCAGCGTGATGTCGGGGAGATGAAGGGCGTGCAACTTGAGCGCCTCTTCGCCCGTGCCAGCCTGGGCGACGGTCTCCATCTCCTTGCAGGAGGCTATGAGCGCCGTGATTCCCACTCGCATGATGGGGTGATCATCGACGATAAGAATACGGATCGGCGTCATAAGCAAGCAGATTATAGAACCGGGAGCACACGAAGGTCATTCCTGGCGTGGAGCAGGCGGGCGGCCTGGCGTCATGGGGCGATGGCGGCGCGTGAAATCTCCATCCGCACGCGTGTTCCCCGGTGAGGAGTGCTCTCGATGTCAAATTTACCTCCAAAGCGATGAATCCGTTCCTGCATTCCGCGCAAGCCAAAGTGCTCTTCGGAGAAGGCTTCCGCGGTGTCGAAGCCTTCTCCGTCGTCCTCCACAACGAACGAAAGCGACTCGGCCGCGTAGCAGATTTCGGCTTCCACGTGTTTGGCGCGTCCGTGCAGGATGGCGTTGAATACAGCTTCGCGGGCCACCATCATCAACTCATGCGTAGCCGGCAGATTGATTGCAAACGGCTTTCCGGTCAGGCGATACCTCATCTCGACGTCATGTTCCCGCCCAATCCGTTCCGCCATGCGCTGGAGCGCAGTCTCCAGATCGACGATTGTGCGCTCCTCGCCACGCAGATTCCACACCGCCTGGCGCGCCTCGTCTACGGTTGCGCGCAGCTGCGTGGCGGCATAGTCAATGATGTGCAACTTTGATTCGTTGTCGTCAACTTCACTGCTGGATGCCGCCTCGAGCAGTGCGGAGATGCTGACGCAGCCCTGGATGAGCGTGTCGTGCATTTCACGCGCCAGGCGCGTCCGCTCCGCCAGAACTGCTTTGAACCGGCCATGAACCTGTTTCATCCGTGCCTGATACGCAAGCATGGAGAGCAGCGCGATGAGCAGCGCGCAGAGGGCCAGGAACCATGGCTTCCGGTAGAAGTAGGGTTTCTTGACAAAGCTGATCGAGGCGCGGACCGGATGTCCCGGCTGATCCGTCTCCCAGGCCTCCACCAGGAATGCGTATTGACCGGCGGGAAGGTTGGTGTAGGTTGCAAGGCGCTGCTGCGCGCCGGCGTAAGTCCAGTTGCGGTCATATCCATCAAGCCTGTAGCGAAAACGAAGCTCTTCCTGCGAGCCGAGCGAGACCGGCTCATAGGCAATCTCAACGCGCCTGCTGCTGGCGTCGAAGTTCAGTCTTCCACTTAATTGCGCGGGACGGCCATCGACCGTGACGGTGTCGATATTCAGATTGGAGATAAGCGGGTGCTCCAGCTCATCGGGGCGGATGCTCCACAGCCCCTGACTGGTGGGAAACCAGGCTTCCCCGGCGCCGGTGAGAGCTCCGGCCGGCTGCGTTCCACCATAGAACTGCGCCGGCTTGCCACCCTCATTGGCCCTGAATATCCGCAGGGAAAGAGGCTGTTCCCTATTCCCGGCTTGGGCATCGAGCTCATCGCGATTCAGCAGCATCACTCCGGCGGGGCCGCTGAACCAGAAGTTCCCGTGTTTGTCCTCGAGCATGCAATAGATACTGTCACTGGCCAATCCGTTGGCCGTGGTGTAGTGCGATAGCTGGCCATTTCGGTAGAGATAGAGTCCATGGGCGCGCGTACCTATCCACAAACCCCCATCCACATCTTGATGAAGCGCCCACACTTTCTCGTCGCCGAGCGCCGCTGTGATCATGTCGTGAATGAACTGTCCATTCCGGTACCGGCTCAACCCATGCTCCGTGCCGATCCAGATGGTTCCGTCTCGATCCTCCAGGAGCGAGCGAATGCTGTTGTAGGCGAGCCCATTCTGTGCCGTGAAGTTGTGGAAACCATCTCGATCAAGATGACTCACGCCGTTATCGGTTCCAATCCACAAGCTGCCATCCCTGGACTCGAGAAAGACGCGGACAAAGTCGTTGACCAGTCCCTCGCGGGTGGTGAAATGCTTCGTTTCCCGGGCTAGAACGTGAAATACGCCGCTTCCGTCGGTTCCCATCCACAGCGACCCGTCGCGACTGCGGAACACATTGCGAACCCGCACTTGATCCAAGCCCGGAAACCTGAAGGACACGGCATGTCCGCCTTGAACATGCACAAGCTGGTTCGAGGCTGCCCACAGCGAACCGTCGGCATCGAGCGCAACGGTGCCGAAGTCGGAATCGGCGGCCGAGGGCAGTTCCACAACCCGCACCGGAGTCCGGCTCAGGCGCATCATGCCGGCCTGGGTGCCGATCCACAGGTTCCGGTCGGAATCGACAAAGATGGAGAGCACGGTGTTGCTGACCAGGGGCGAAGGCGCCTTGAGGCGGGTCACGTGCCCGCCGTGAATCCTGAAGATCCCCTCGCCGATTGCACCGGCCCACAACGCCCCGCTCGGCGCTTCGCGCAAGGTGCGGATGGTACCGAAGACTCCGGGCACAGGCGCGAACTTCACCTCTCCCGGCCGCAGCCGGAATAACCCGCCAACCGTGCCGACCCAGATCGTTCCGTCGGCTGTCTGCGCGAAGGACTTCACCTTGTTGCGGCTGTCATTGCCCGGCAGTGAGTACTCATGTGGATGGCCATTCTGCAATGAGTACAAGCGCGAACCGCCCACCCAGATGCGGCCAGTCCGGTCTTCCAGCACGGCGTGGACATTGAAGACAGGTAGCCCCAACGGCTTGTCAGCCCGCTCGAGGCGACCGTTTCTCACCCAAAACAGCCCATCGTCGGTGGCCACCCACAGCAGGCCGTTGTGGTCCTCCGCGAGCGCCCGCACAAAATCGGCGGTTTGGCCTTCTTCAGCGGAATAGGCCTTAAATACGCCGTTGCGCCACTCGATCAGCCCGCTGCCGTCCGTGCCGATCCACAATCGGCCATCGCGGGCGGCCAGCAGGCAAAATACACTGTTCTCCCCAAAAGCAGGCGTATTCTCATGCGCATACAGATGGAAGCGAGCCCCGTCAAAATGCAGCAGTCCACCGCTGGTACCCACCCAAAGATAGCCGTCGGGGGTCTGGGCGAAAGCCTGTACCGTCTCCTCAGGCAAACCGTCCTGCGAATGCCAGGACCGGATCGTGTAGTTCCACGGCTCGTCGCTTTTCACGGGCGCTTCAACAGCTGGTTGCCGGGCCTGCGCGCTTTGACCGGCCAACATAAACCCGCCCATAAGACCCGCCAGGAGAACAACTGCCGGAAACCTGCCGGCGGATGAATCGGATTGCCGACGCGAGGGCCGGCGATTCGGATTTTGGGCAGTGTTCACGCCAAAGCCTCCCGGCGTCACCTCGCCTGTGCGCGGTCTGCGCCGGCTCGTCAGCTATCTTCACTCATCGTGGATGCATTGAACAACCCCTCGACGCGATCCACCCGGAAGACCGGGCCGGCGGGAGCAGAGAAATAATCGTCGCCAATCCTACTTTCTGCCGATTCAAACGCCGGCAAGGTGCGCCTATAGTGAACTTTCGATGGGACAAGGCACATTCGATAGGGTCCGCAAGACCGTCGGAATTGCCGCAGCCCTGGACAGAACTTGAACAGAGAATGGACAACCGGCGGAAGGGGTCTATTTCCGCTCGGATGAAAACGATTCCACTGGCGTGGCAGTTGCGGCCATTGGAATCGCCGATCCAATTCGGGTGAATGATCGATATGAAGACATGGCTTGGCGCCAGCACTCTTGCCGCTTTTTGGGGTTTGTCCTCCATTCTCCCGGCTCAGCAAGTTCCTCCGCCGTTCTTGATTGACGCAACCGCGCAGGCGCCAGCGGTGGAGTCCGGCTTTCTGAAGATGGGCGGCGTCTCGCCCGCCGGGCGCCGCATATCAGTTGACAGCCGCAGCCTCCTGCTCGACGGAAAGCCCTGGCTGCCCATCATGGGAGAGTTTCACTTCACACGCTATCCGGAAAAGTACTGGCAGGAAGAACTGCTCAAGATGAAAGCCGGTGGCGTGCAGGTGGTGTCCACCTACATCTTCTGGATTCATCACGAAGAGATCGAAGGCCAGTTCGATTGGACAGGAGACCACGATCTACGCCATTTTGTCGAGCTTTGCCGACAAGATGGACTCTACGTCTATCTGCGAATTGGTCCCTGGGATCACGGCGAGGTGCGCAATGGAGGATTCCCCGACTGGCTGGTCAGTAAGAAGATCGCACTGCGGCGCAACGATCCGGAGTACCTGAGATACGTGAGCCGCTTTTACGACCAGATTGGCGGCCAGGTAAAGGGCCTGCTTTGGCAGGATGGGGGACCCATCGTTGGCGTGCAGATCGAGAACGAGTATGGGGAAACGGGACCGGGCGCGGGTGCCAAGCACCTCATCGAATTGAAGCGGAGGGCGGTCGCGGCGGGCATCAACCCGCCCCTTTTCTCCGTCACCGGATGGCCCGGCCACGACTATCCTGTCCACGAGGTAATCCCTGTCTCCGGTGAATATCCTGACGACTTTTGGACCAACAGGACCACCGATTCCGAGCCCAGCCCGGCATATCTCTTCTCTGCCGATCGAGCGCGCAGTGACCAGGGCGCAATGGCTCTGGCCGATCCTTCCGGCAAGATCGATCTTCGCCACTTTCCATTCCTTGCTGCCGAGCAGGGCGGTGGAATGGAGACCTCCTATCATCGCAGGCCGCTGATGCAGCCCGACGATATCGCCGCGCTGACGCTGACCGCGCTGGGCTCGGGCGTGAATCTCTATGGTTATTACATGTTCCAAGGCGGCGCCAACCCGGCCGGTAAGCTGACCACGTTGCAGGAGTCCATCGCCACCGGGTACCCCAATGACTTGCCCGTTGTTTCCTATGATTTCCAGGCGCCGCTGGGCGAGTATGGGCAGGAGCGGGAATCCTTCCGCAAGGTCAAGAGCTTTCACCTGTTCATTAAGTCCTCCGGCTCGGATCTGGCGGCCATGACTGCCTATTCCCCGGACAGGACTCCCCGGAGCGCGGCCGATGCCAGCTTGGCTCGCGTTATGCTGCGCGCCAACGGCAACCGCGGCTTTCTCTTCGTGAATAACTACGTCCGCAAACTCGAGATGCCGGAGCGGCGCGCATTTCAGGTCAGGCTCAAGCTGCCTTCGGGGAGCGTTGAACTGCCTCGCACGCCCATCGACGTTCCCGCAGACAGTTATTTCATCTGGCCGCTCAATCTCGATCTGGCCGGCGCGGGCACGCTCCAGTACAGCACCGCGCAGTTGCTGACCCGTCTCGACAATACCGCGGAGTCCACATACTTCTTCTTCGCCATTCCCGGCCTGCGCGCGGAATTTGCATTCGACGCGGCCGGTATTGCCTCCGTCGCTGCCACCACCGGGGCGGTCAGCCGTGCCCATGGCAGCATCGTGGTCGAAAACCCGGAGCCCGGCAAGGAAGCCGTGCTGCAGATTGCCGGCAAGAACGGCCGCAAAGCGAGGATTATCCTCCTCTCCGAGGCTCAGGCGGAGCAGTTCTGGCGTGTCTCTTTCGAAGGCGCATCCGCAGGCAAGGAAACCGTGCTTCTTTCTCCCGCAGAACTCTTCGCGGGCGACGATGGAGTGCATCTGCGCTCTGTTGAGCCAGCGCGCATCGCGGCTTCGATCTTCTTGCCGAACGGAAAGGAGGATGACCCTCATTCACTCTGGCGTGAGTGGGCAGGCGAGGTTGAGCCGCGGAAGATCAACTTCGAGTGGAGCAGCAGCCGCGAAGCCGCCTCCCGCCCGCAGCTGCGCATGGCCGCGCATGTTGAAGGGCGCGACGGCCCCATGCCTCTGGCGCCGGAAGACGCCGACTTTGCGGGCGCCGCGACGTGGAACCTCACGGTGCCTGCCCAACCCATGAGCGGCCTCAGCGACATTCGTCTTCGCATCCGCTATGGAGGCGATGTTGCCAGACTTTCTCTGGACGGGCGCTTGCTGGACGATGACTTCTACAACGGCCGGACCTGGGAGATCGGACTGAAACGATTCCTGCCGGAGTCCTTCGGCAAGAAACTGGAGATCAGCGTCCTTCCATTGCCCCGCAACGCGCCCATCTATCTGGACGAACGCGCATGGAAAGCGATAGACGCGGAGGGACAAACCGCCAAGGTTCTGGGGGTGGAATTGCTGCCGGAGTACGAGGTTGTCTTCGATCCGTCCCAACCCTGACTCTCGTTGCGACCGGGTTACAATGGGAAAACGCCAGGGCGGCGACGGTGGCTCTCACGTTGGCAGTGCAAATGAATGCCGGAAGAAGCTTTATGGGCGGGGAGTTAGCCGCGCATCCCTCCGGAAACGCCGTGCGCCGGATGCGCGCGGGATGCTGCGCATGGGCGCTGCTGGGCGCGGCCCTTTCAGCCTTCCCGCAAGCGCCGCAGAGCAGCATCCATTTTCGAGAGATCTCTCATGAAGCCGGCCTCAACACCGTGTACCCATCCTCACCCGAAAAACGCTACCTTGTCGAGATGATGGGCGGGGGCGTTGCCCTCTTCGATTGCGACAATGACGGCATGCTTGACATCCTAACGGTGAATGAATCGAGCGTGGACCGTTACCTGCAAGGCGGCGACCTGATGGTCACGCTCTATCATCAGGATTCCAGACTGCACTTCTCCGACATCACGGTCCAGGCGGGACTCACGACGCGCGGGTGGGGCCTGGGTGTCGCCATCGGGGATTTCGACAATGACGGCCTCCCGGATATCTACGTGACCGGCTATGGACACAATGTGCTGTATCACAATCTGGGCGGCTGTAAATTCGAGGACGTGACCAGGAAGGCGCACGTGGCTGGAGGCGGATTCAGCGCGGGAGCGGCCTGGGCCGATTATGATCGCGATGGCTTTCTGGATCTTTTTGTCTCCCGATATGTCAATTCCGACGTTCACCATCTCCCTCAACCTGGATCGAGAGCATTCGACTATCAGGGCGTGCAAATGGAAGTGCCGCAACTGGACGGACAAACGGATATTCTCTATCGCAACCGCGGCAACGGCACCTTTGAAGACGTCTCGCAAAAGGCCGGCGTCGACAATCCGGAGAAGCGTCTGGGCATGGGCGTTGTATGGGGCGACTACGATAACGACGGATGGCCCGATCTCTTCGTGGCCAACGACATGGGCCCCAATCTTCTCTTCCACAACAAGCACGATGGCACGTTTGAGGATGTCGGTCTCTGGTCGGGAACCGCCGTCGATGGGCAAGGCAAGTCCCTGAGCAACATGGCCGCGGACTTTGGCGACGTCTGCCACGACGGCAACCTTGCCTTGCTCGTCACTCGCTACATGCGCCAGCCCATGAGCCTCTACCGGAACGAGGGGGAGCGGGGATTTGCAGATGCTACATGGGCTTCGCATCTCGGCCGCGGTCCTGTTTCGCTGGTGCGCTGGGGGAGCGGCTTTGCAGACTTCGACAACGATGGATGGCCCGACATACTGGTGGCGAACGGAAACTTCAGTTTGCTCACCGATTCACTCCCCCACGAGCCCCGCTTTCGAGAGCCGCTGCAGGTCTTTCACCATAATGGAGATGGCACCTACACTGATGTCTCCGATCAGTCCGGGCTGAACGATGGACCATTGCAGTCGCGCCGCGGCACGGCCTTCGGGGACATCGCAAACGACGGAAACGTCAGTGTGGTTGTCTACAACGTCGGCGCGCCGCCTTCGATCTTCGTGAATGAGACCAGGAACTCGAATCACCGTGTTCTGTTTCGATTGGTGGGAACGAAGAGCAACAAGGCGGCCATTGGCGCCAGGGTCATCGTTACAACGGCATCGATGGAACAGATCGACGAAGTTCGCGGCGGGGGGAGCTATCTTTCGAGCAACGATCAGCGCCTGCATTTCGGGCTGGGCAGCGAGCGGCTCATGAAGAGCGTCCGGATTCTTTGGCCGAGCGGCCTGAAGGAGGAGTTGAAGGACCTTCCCGCCGACGCTATCTACACCCTCGTCGAGGGCCAGGGAATCAAACAGACGGTCAGGCTTCCGGCGCCTGGCAAGTAGGCTCCCCGGGAATCTATTGCGGATTTGCCTGCGCGGCAGCGATCAGCTGCTCCAGGCGGTGAGCTTTCGCGTTGCCGGGATCGATCTCCAGAGCGTGCGCCAGCGCCTCTTTTGCATCCTGCCACTTTGCCTCGCCGGCCAGAGTTGCCGCCAGGTTAATCCATGCCTGCAAATACGAGGGAGAGGCATGGACCGCTGCGCGGAAGCAACTCTCCGCCTGCGCATCATCGCCGCTCTTTGCGGCGAGATAGCCCATCTGGTTCTGGGCTTCGGCAAAATTGGGATTCAGCTCGATGGCGCGCTGGAGCGATGCCCGTTCCCCCGCAAGATCGTTCATCTTATCCAGCGCCTTGGCAAGTTTGTAGGCCAGTAGCGCCTCGTCGGGATCATTGACCAGAGCTTCCCGGTACAGCGCCGCGGCCTGCGCGGCGTCGCCAGCCGCCAATGCCCGGTCTCCCGACTCGATCTTGCCCACGGCCAGTGTGCGATCCGCCTCGGCTTTCCTCATGGCCTGAAAAACGCGCAGCTTCTCCTCCGCCTCTGCGGCCTGGCCCAGGCTCTGAAGAACTTTGGCCAGTTCGTATTGCACGGCCGGCTCGCTATCGCCCAGTTCGATAGCCTTTTCCAGATGCTCCCGAGCGCCCGAAAAGTCCTTGAGTTCCGAGAGCACGTTGCCAAGCGCCTCCTGAGACTGGAAATAGCCGGGATTGAGAGACACTGATTGCTCCAGATGAGCGCGCGCCTGCAAGAATTCTCCCTCGCGCATCTCCAGTTGCGCGTTCAAATACAGGACCTCCCAGTGGTGCGGGGCAGTCAGCAAGAGCTCATGTCCAAGCTGCGGCGCCCTTTCCGATTGGTTGGAGACCAGGACTCGCAAGTTGAGGACTTGTGTATTCAAGTCCCCTGGATGTCGGGCGAGCGCGGCAGTGAGAACCGTTTCGGCTTCCTCGGGTCTGTCGAAGAGCATGAGAACGACGGCCAGTTCGTCCGCCAGAGCCAGAGAGTCGGGCGCCGCTTCCAGCCCCTGGCGCAGCACCCTGGCTGCTTCATCGAGCTGAAGTGTCTTGGCGTACGCCATCCCCAAGTTGAGGCTCTGCGCCGCTGTGCGTTGTTCCCGATGGGTGGGTTGTTCCAGAAGCGCAATCGTGGCGGCGTATTCCCTGTCGTTCAACAGGTCTCGGGAAAGCCCATCGAGCGCCACGGCCGAGCCTGGATCGACGGCCAGCGCGGCTCGCCATTCCCGTTCCGCATCCGCAATCCGGCTCGCCTGGTCCAGCGCCGCCGCAAACACCAGATGGGGCCGCGCATCGCCCGGGTTCAAACGCGCAGCCTGCTCCAATGGGTCAAACGCCTCCTGGACTTTCCCGGCGGAGTACAGGCTAAGGCCCAACATGTAGTTCAGGGATGCAGAATCCGGCTGAAGCTTGACTGCGGAGGCAAAAGCTTCAGCCGCGCACTCGAACTGCTTTTGATCGCCGAACCACGTTCCGAGTTTGGCGTAAGTCTCCGCCGTGGGCCGGCCCTTAAGATCCGCCGTCATCGACGCTGGCGGGGTACAGGCTCCATGGGCGGGTATCCCCGTCGCTAGGCAGAGCAAGATCCCCAGGAAGGTCCCCGGCCACGGGGTTTGAAGATTCATCCCGGCGCGTGCTGAAAGAGGTTCCTTCGGGAACCGTTTCGCTGCTGCCCGGACCCTCTGGGTACTATCGATTCCTGCCGATTGGCAGTCACGCATGGCCCGGTCCTCGAATTCCGAAGTTCCAACGTCGTCCCAAGGCGCAATTCCACTCTCGCACGGGGCAGTGTACAACAACGGCGGACACCATGCATACGCCAAAAGCAGGATTCAGAGAGCTGGCGCAGGTTCGGGAAGTGGCCGCCCATCCCGCGGCAGGCGAGGACCGGGTCGGCTACAAGGCCTGCGGATGTTCACCCCTCGAAAGCGAGTGCCGGCCTTCGCACAACTCGAACAAATGGTTTCACATATCCCCTGAGCGCGCACCCGCTAGAGGCGGTGGAAAATAATTCTCTCACTCCTACTTTTGGCAGATGCACGAAGATATTTCGGGAGCGTAGTGTTCGATTCGACTCGGGAAGCGCCATCTGAATCGTTGGGGCAGGACCGCATGGCGAATCGATTGGGGCTACTGAGTAGCGCACTTTAGGAGCGCAAACGGATGAAAACGGTTTCATGGGAACGTCAGATCGCTCTGGGTGCTTCGGTTAGCTCACTTCAGGAGGTGGTTGTGCGGATCATCAATGCAAAGTACTTGCGTTTTCTACTGCTTGTCATCCTCGTTGGTCTCGCCGGTTCCGGGCTTCTCGCCTACGGACAGGGCACTAGCGCAAGCATAACGGGCCAGATCACCGATCCTTCCGGGGCGGTTATAGCCGGAGCGACCGTAACCATCACGAACGTCGGCACTAACCTTGCACAGACTGTGAAGACAGACGGCATGGGAATATATCAGATCAGGCCCCTGCCGGTCGGCAAGTACTCGCTCAGTATCGATGCGGCCGGCTTCAAGCGCTATACGCAGACAGGCATCGTGCTGACTGCCAATCTTTCCGCCACCCAGGATGTTCGCCTGAAGGTGGCGGCCGGCCAGGGTGAAACGGTCGTCGTGACCTCCGACGCCGAGCTGATCAACACCACCTCGGCGGAGCTGGGCACAACCGTCGGCGAAGCCGCCATCTCCGAACTGCCGCTGGATGGCCGCGACCCATCTTCGCTGGTTCTGCTCGCGCCCGGCACCTCCAACGTCATACAGCGTGGCGGCGAGGGTATACAGTCGGGCTTCTCGCTGCCCACGGAGACGGGAGCCTCCTCCAGCGGCGGACGCCAGGGCAGCACGTACTATATGCTCGACGGCGTCTCCAACATGGACAATTACAACGACCTCACCGCGCCCTTTCCGAATGCCGACGCGACGCAGGAATTCAAGGTCATCACCAACAACTTCAGCGCCATCTATGGCTTTTCTCCCGGCGCTGTCGTCAGCATCGCCACCAAAGGCGGCACCAACTCCTTCCATGGCGGAGCCTTCTGGTTCGTGCGCAACAGCGATCTCAACGCCGCCAACTGGTTCTCCGGTCCGGCGTGGGGCGACCCGAAGGCGGTCGATCCTCTCAAGCGCAATCAGTTTGGCGCCTATGCCGGCGGGCCGATCAAGAAGGACAAGCTCTTCTTCTTCGGCAATTACCAGGGAACGAAGCGGATCTATTCTTCGGCGACGAATACAACCTACACTCCCACCCCCGCCATGCTGGCCGGCGATTTCAGCGGCCTGGCCGCCACGGCTGGAGTCAGCAACCTGCAAGGGCCGTTCCATACCGTTGCCGGGAAGGCCAATCAACTGGATACGGCCGTCGCCCACCTGGATGCCGCCGCCGTCCAGATCGCCAAGGATGGATTGCCGACCAGTTCCAGCCAGGCCGCCAACGGCGAGATGAATTATGTAGCCGCGGCCGTTAGGCAAAGCTTCAACGAATACACCTGGAAGCTTGACTATGACCTGTCCTCTACGCAACGACTGACGCTGCGCTCCTTCACCAACGAGATGACAGAGCCCTCGGGGGACACGCCGGGCAACATTCTCTCGGTGCTCAACCTGAGCAACTGGAGTTATGACTTCCAGGAGAGGATGGAGTACTACAACGACGTGCTGGAGCACACCTGGACGATCAATCCCTCCATGGTCAACACCGTCGCCGTCTTCTGGAACGAGCAGAGCGCGCACAATTCAGCGCCCACGGACGACGGCAGCGGCAAGCCCATGTGCTTCTCGCGTTACATCAACGTAACCGAACTGCCAGGCCAGTGCTGGATGGAAGGCTTCTCCGTGAGCGGCGGCATCGGAGGATTCAACGGCGGCTGGACCGAACCGTCGCAGGAGGTGCGCAACACATACGGCTTCACGGACACGCTCAACAAGACGATCCAGAGGCACTCGCTTTCGGCGGGCATGGACTTGCAGCACCAGTTCGCCGAGGAATACACGCAGTATCCCACGCAGCCGATCATCGGCTTCAACGGAAGCTACACCGGCCAGGGGCTTGCGGATTACCTGCTGGGTTATATGAGCTCGTTCGAACAGGGAGCCGGCGAGATTGCCGATGTGGCCGGATGGCAGTTTGGGCCATACCTCCAGGATGACTGGAAACTGCGTCCCAACTTGACTGTCAACCTCGGCGTGCGCTGGGATCCGAACTTCGCTCCTGCTTCGGCGGGCGGGCGGGGCGCCGCGTTCGTCGCGGGACAGCAGAGCACCATGTTCCCCAACGCGCCTCTGGGACTGATCTTCCCCGGAGACAAAGGAGTGACTAGCGCTCTGATGCCGAACTCCTATGGCTACTGGGAACCTCGCCTGGGCGTGGCATGGCAGCCGAAACTCCTGCCCCGTACGGTGTTCCATGCGGGATTCGGGTTGTTTACCGGTCCGCTCGAGTATTCCTCGTACAATCACGCGGCCGATATCGCTCCCTTCAGCCCGACCTTCTCCTTGTACGGAGGCAACTGTGCCGGCGGTTGCAAGGCCGGAGCGGACGCGCCAGTTACGGGCTGGTTGAGCTTTGACAATCCCTGGTCCGGCAACGCGGCGACAGGCAACAAGAGCCCGTTTCCCCCGTTCGCGTCGGTTTCTTATGTGCCTCCAAGCAATTCGCCAATCGCCGCGGGGGCCAAGCTAGGTCAGTCTTTCTCCCGCAACTTCAAGATGGGCATGACGCAAAGCTGGAATGTGTCGGCAGAGCAACAGCTCAATTCAACAACCGTCCTCCGCTTGGCCTATGTCGGAAGCGAGTCCTATCACCAATCGGATGCCATCGACAAGAATGCGTCCACGCCTAATTCGCCCGGCCCCAACCAGCAGGATGTGCGCCCCTACCCGGAATTCAGCAATCTCTACGAACTGGACAGCAACGGAACCGCCAGCTATAACGCGCTGCAGGCGACGGTCGATCACCACTTGGTGCACGGCCTGCAAGTGCAGTCGAGCTTTACCTGGTCGAAGACCATCGACGTCGCCAGTTCCGGCAACATCTCCTTCGGCAGCCCGTATCTCGGAGATCCCTTCAATCTGCGCTGGAATCGCGGCGTCTCGTCTCTGAGCGTTCCTTTCAACTGGGTGACCAACTTCATCTATCATTCGCCCGACTTCAAGGGGAAGAACAAACTGATTCAAGAGACCGTGGGCGGATGGGAGCTGAGCAGCATTGTGACCGAACAATCGGGCAATCCATTCTCGATTCAGGCGTCCGGCGTCAATTGGAATGAAGACGACTCCGGCTCCATGCAGTATCTGGATCGCGCCGACCTCGTCGCCGGCCAGGCTCTCGATGTCCATCAGGGATCGAGGTCTCACTGGTTGAATAGCTACTTCAACACCGCGGCCTTCGTCGACAACGCCTGGGGAACCTTCGGCAACAGCGGAAAGAACATCATCTTCGGACCGCATTACTTTGGCGACGATTCCGCGATCATGAAGAGCTGGAGTCTGATGGAAGGCATCAAGTTACAGTTCCGTTGGGAGGCCTTCAACGCTCTCAATCATCCCACCTTCGGCAATCCCACCGGTGACTACGGCAACACCACTAAATGGGGCAACTTCGGCAAGATCGGCACCATCGGCAACATTGCGCCGCGCGATATGCAGGGCGCTCTGAAACTCACTTTCTAGCCTCCTGAGCGTCAGATGCAAGGCCCGGACGAAGTTGTTCGTCCGGGCCTTTCTTTCGCCTGGACAGATCGTCTGCTGCCCGCTCTGGAGTTGCTCAATGCTCCGCTGCTGGCATGCGTTTCTTCCCCCAGCTAAGAATGCGCTCCGTCCCGGAAAACTGTAGGCAGGTTCCTGACTCCAGTCGAATCTGTAACGGTCATAGCACCCGGGAGCCACACGGATCGACGGGAATTGGCAGGAGCGCGGGAAGCCTTAGCAGCCCCGGGCTTGACCCCCTCAATTCCTGGGTCTGCGGTGATTCTTGGAAGATTCATCAATGTAGTCGATTTTGTCGCTGTCAAAGCACCCAAGAATCCCAAGGATCAACAAGGGAAAGACTTTATGCGCTAAGTGGTTCACTCAAAAGCACTTATGTTCACTCAGTTTCAACAGAATCCCACAAACGATTTGACCTGTTTTGGGAGCAGAGGATCGGGGGTTCAAATCCCTCCTCCCCGACCAATAACTCCTGTATTTGCTATAGTTTATCTTCGTGTCAGAAAAGACACCTTATGTGCTCCTGTAGTTCTCTGGGGATTCTAAAGCTACGGAATCGACTACAGATAAAGATTCCTATGATATTCGTGGACCGCTATGCTCTTGATTTTTCGATAGTTCTGGAACAGCTTTCCAGGGAGAACCATCTGCTTCCAAGGCAGATGCGCTCCCGTCATGCTGAAGCTGTCTCAACCAATACAGAACAATCAGTCGGAATCAGCAAATCGCAATCAGGGCGAACCACAAGGCGCATCCTAGCTTCGATGAAATGGTTGAGACTGGCTAACTGTCAGCTTATGGGGGGTAGCCCATGCATCATAGGTTTTGAATAGGAACTGCCCGCCCAGAATCAATAGCCAGACCCACAGCGCAAAGCGCAACTGCCGGCGCGGGACGCGGGTGCTAAGCAGTGTTCCGGCAATGGCGCCGGCGACGCCGCCTTCGATCAAGTGAAAGAGCAGCTCAGTGTTCGAGGCGTGCGAGAACCAATGAGCGCCGCTGCCGATCAAGGAAATGACGAAGCCGAAGGCAATATCCGTGCCCACCACTTGCGTGGGCAGCAATGTCGTCAGGCTGAGCAGCGCCGCCGAGCCCAGAGCCCCCGCGCCAGCCGAGGAAAAGCCCACCTCGGCGCCAACGGGAAACATCAGCCATGCCAGCCAGGGGCTGCGATCCGGCGGCTGCGGATTCTGACGCATCGGGCGAAAGTAAACAAATATCTGCCACGCAGATGTCGTCACCAGAATAGTGCCCAGCATCGCATTCATCAGGTTCTGCGATCCGGCATTGACCAGATGCTTGAGGAAGAGCGAACCGACGATCACGCCTGGCGCTCCGCCAAGAACCATGAAGCCGAGCGTCCGCCAAGCTACATTGCGGCGGGCAATCTGCGCCGGGACCAAGATTACTTTGACCGCGGTGGCGAACATCAAACCGATGCCGACAGCAACCGGAGCCGGCACCCCGAGAAATAGAACCAGAACCGGTACGGTGACGGTGCCCGCGCCAACTCCCGTAAGCGCGATGAAGAGTGCAATGGCAAATCCTATGAAATATTGCATTTTCGTTTCCTCAAATCCGGCATGCCCGCTCTTATTGCGACGGCGCTGCCTCGATGTGAATGCCGCATTCAACCTTGCGGCCTGCCCAACGGCCGGAGCGCGGATCGTTGGGATCAAGTGGAAGCGTCGTGCAGGGTTCGCAACCGATGGAGGAGTAGCCGCGTTCATAAAGCGGTAGAAGCGGAATCGATAAAACTTCGCAGGCAAACCAAACGTCGCGCGTCGTCCACGCCGCCAGAGGCGCGAGCTTAAGCACCTGCCTGCCGCCGGGAAGCGTGAACAGCGCCGACTCTTCGAGAGCAGTCCGGCTCTTTGCCTGCTCGCGGCGCAAGCCGGTAATCCACACGCGATAGCCGGCAACGGCCTTGAAGAGCGGCTCAACCTTGCGCAGTTTGCAACACTCGTCCGGTGCGGATTGATGGAGCAGGCCGTGCTCGGCCTCCTGTTCGGCAACAGTATGCACCGGCAGCAGGTTGATGAGATTCAATTGCCATTCGCTTACAATGCGGTCGCGATAGGCATACGTCTCGGGAAAGTGATAGCCGGTATCGAGAAAGAAAATGGGAATCTTCGCATCCAACTCTATAGCCAGCTTGGCAAGCAATACATCTTCAGCCTGAAAGCTGCACGTCAGGCATACGTCCTGATTACCGGTGATTTCGCGCGCCAGCGCGACTCGTGCTTCGTCGAGTCTGGTCTTCACCTGCATATGGATTTCCGTTGTGCTCATTAGAGACCCGCCCCTTCCGATGAAACGAAGATGCCTGCGCTGTGCAATAGTTGATGAACGGCAGAGACGGCCGCAATAACCTTGTCTGGATCGTTGGCGTCGAAAGTCAGTTGTTGATGTTCAACGCGGGCGACGAGCACGTCGCTTTCGTTCGCTCTCACAACCAACGCAAGCAAGCCGGATTGAACCTGCAATCCTGTGACGGTTTCCAGCAGATTAGGATGAAGAAGAAATGCTTCATCGTTGGTTTCGATGCGATTGGAGACGACTCCCACGGAAAAAAGAGAACGCTCGATGGAATCGATCAGTTTGGATGGGCCGCTGCGTTCGAGCACACCGCCACGATGTCCCCAACGCGCTTCTCTTTCGCCGGCGGTTACCGGGCCCCACGAGTCATCCGGAAGGTGATTGCCCGTCTCGGGAACTGCATTGGCCGCGATAATCATGCCCGCCGCGACGGTGCTGTTGGTTTCGGCATCAATCAAAATGAACGCGCCGGTCGAACGATTCTCGTTATAGAGGTCGAGGGCAATCGGACGTAGCAGATCGATGTTGACTTGGCTGATACCGTTCATCTCCAGCGTTTCGGCGGCCTCATGCTCCAGCGTGCTGATGTCGGTGCGATGCTCAATTGATGAAACGAATGCGGGAACGGTCTGGCTGGTGTGCTTGAGCAGATAGCGGCGATTGCACTGGAGTGGTCGCGCATCCATCCAGACGAGCGCGGCCTGAAGGCGCTTCGTGACGATTGCCTGCGCGTGCGTGGAGACAATCAGATCGCCGCGGCTGATGTCGAGTTCGCGATCCAGAACCAGCGTGACCGATTGCGGCGCAACTGCTTCGGCAAGCTCACCATCGAAGGTGACGATGCGCGCCACCTGTGCGCCTCCGCCGGAGGGAAGCACCGTGATCTTGTCGCCAGGGCGAACGGTTCCTGATGCAACCTGGCCCGCGAATCCGCGAAAAGTGTGATTGGGACGAAGAACCCGTTGCACCGGAAAGCGGAAAGGCGCAGTGCGCGTATCAAGTGACGATGGCAGCGACTCAAGAAGCTTCAGCAATGATGGGCCGTTGTACCAGTTCATCGCTTTCGAGCGGTGAACGATGTTGTCGCCGGCGAGAGCGCTGACCGGGACAAAGATCGACTCGACCGGGCTGCCGGTATCAGCTGCAATGGCTCTGTTGACATCCTCGTGATAAATAGCGACGGTCTCAGCCTGTAGAGGTTGAAGGCGAGGCCGAGCAGCAACGCCTGGCGCGTTTGAGTCACAAGGGATTTTCCTGGCGCTCGGGCAGAGA
>Ga0326727_10004903_pt1 | contig 39127 bp, 28 predicted proteins | sample MB2enrmetagenome_FD_207643 | JGI IMG/M metagenome (GOLD analysis project Ga0326727, IMG submission 207643) | Lab enriched peat soil microbial communities from McLean, Ithaca, NY, United States - MB29MY | ecosystem: Environmental > Terrestrial > Soil > Wetlands > Peat | place: USA: New York...
GCCGGAACCACCGTAAAAAATGCAAAATGCAAGCAGCACAGAGAGAGTTCGCATAATGGTTGCAGTGCCTACGCCGGCAACGGGCAAAGCGGAGAACAACAGCATTGTCTTCTTCATCTTCGACCTCCTTACAGGGCGCTCGGATGCGCCAATGTTTGCGCTGAAACAACCCTGCATGCAATTTTCAGGGCGGAAGGATATTACACCTTTCCGCGTAGTTTTGTAACTAGAAATTTGAACTATTATTTGAGGAATAATGCACAATAGGCATCAAGAGACAGTGGGTATGGCGCAAACATATAAAATCAGAAGTTTTTCTGCGCTCAGGAAGCTCCGCCCTACGCCCAGTAGCTGCGATCCAGCGTTCTATATTGGATGGCCTCGGCGAGGTGGGCGACAGTGAGGCTCTCGACGCCTTCGAGGTCGGCGATGGTGCGGGCTACTTTGAGGATGCGGTCGTGGGCGCGGGCGGTGAGACCCTGCTGCTGCATGGCGCGCTCGAGGAGGCGCTCGGCGTCGGCGCCCAGCTCGCAGTAGGCGCGAATCTGGCGGGTGGTCATCTGCGCGTTGGAATAGATCTTCTCGCCGAACTTGCGGAAGCGCTGCCGCTGGCGTTCGCGGGCGGCGAGCACGCGGGCGCGAATCTCTGCCGAGCCTTCGATGGCCGCCGAGCCGCGCAGCTCCTTATATTTGACGGCCGGAACCTCGATGTGAATGTCGATGCGGTCCAGCAGCGGTCCGGAGATCTTGGCCACGTAACGCTGAATCATGGGCGGAGTGCACATGCACTCGCGGGATTTGTCGTTGAAGAAGCCGCAGGGGCAGGGGTTCATGGCCGCTGCCAGCATGAAGCGCGCGGGAAAGCTGAGCGACATGGAGGCGCGGGCGATGGTGACGGTGTGGTCTTCCAGAGGCTGGCGGAGGACTTCGAGAACGTTGCGGGGAAACTCCGGCAGCTCGTCGAGAAAGAGCAGGCCGTTGTGGGCCAGCGAGACCTCGCCGGGGCGGGGGATGATGCCGCCGCCGATCAGGCCGGCGTCGGAGATGGTGTGGTGGGGCGAGCGGAAGGGGCGCTGGGTGACCAGGCCCTGGGCGGCGTCGAGGACGCCGGCGACGGAGTGAATTTTGGTGGTTTCCAGAGCCTCTTCAAAGGTGAGCGGGGCGAGGATGGAGGGCAGGCGCTTGGCCAGCATGGTTTTGCCGGAGCCGGGCGGGCCGATCATGAGAATGTTGTGGCTGCCGGCGGCGGCAACTTCGAGGGCGCGCTTGGCCGTCTGCTGTCCGCGCACGTCCTTGAAGTCCACGGTGAAGTGCTGAAGCTCGCTGAGCAGAGTCTCGGTGGAGACGCGATAGGGCTCGCGCTGAACGACGCCGACGACCATGGTGTTGAGCAGCTCCAGCACATCGAGCAGCGAGGAGGCGGGATAGACGTTGACGCCTTCGACCACGGCGGCCTCGGCGGCGTTGGCGGCGGGCAGGATGAGATTGGGAATATTCTTTTCCCGCGCCATGATGGCCACCGGCAACATTCCCGGCACGGCGCGGACGCTGCCGTCGAGGCCGAGTTCGCCCACCAGCAGAAACTGGCTCAGGTCGGTGGCTTTCAACGCGCCATAAGCGCCGAGGATGCCGACGGCGATGGGCAGATCGAAGCCCGAGCCTTCCTTCTTGAGGTCGGCGGGGGCGAGATTGATGGTGATGTGGGTGGGGGGAATCAGGTATCCGGAGTTCTTGATGGCGGCGCGGACGCGGTCGCGGGATTCGCGCACCGCGGCGTCGGGCAGGCCGACGGTGTGGAAGACATCCTTTTCCGCGACCACACCGCTGTAGTCCACCTCGACATCGATGAGGTTGGCGTCGATTCCGTAGACCGCCGCGCTGTGTGCTTTGAAGAGCATGATTTAAGTTGCAGCGAGTGTAACAGATGGGAGGGATTTAGGAATAGGCAATAGGGAACAAAAAGCAGGGAATAGGCCGGCACCCGGCCAGGTATCCGCGACGCGATTCGCCCGGCATGTGGTGGTCATTTTGTGCTATGCTTTCAGGCAGTCTGCTGTTTAACAAATTTCGCGGGAGGTGTTTATGAGCGAAAAAGAATTGATTGCTAAGATGGACGCGGCGCTGGCACATGTCGATCCTGACCGGCGTAAGTTCCTGGGAATATTGCTGGCAGGCGTGGCGGCAGCTCCGTTGCTTGCGTCAGCGGACCTAGCGGCACAGAACGCCACCGGCGCCCATTTCCCGAAAACTGAGGCAAGCCAAAAAGCGAACATGGGCACGAAGTCGATGGTCACGCAAAAAGGCCGGGAAAACGCGACATGGACGAAAGGCGGCGTCACGTCACAGGACGCAAACAAAGGGATCAAAAACGACTCCGCGCTCAAGAGCAGCAACGGCGCGCTCAAGAACAACAACAGCACCATCAAGAGCAGCAGCGGCGCAAACACGCAGCTCAAATTCGATGGTGTGAATAACAATAAGGCGAGCACGGGCACAATCAAGAACAACAGCGGCGCAAACACACAGCTCAAGAACAACAGCACGATCAAGAACAGCAGCGGCGCAAACAGCAACATCAAGTATTAGCGGGCCTGGGAAGAATGACCGCTTGCGCGCCCAAGGCGAATCCCGTCATCAACGCCGGCGTGGGGCTGACGCCGGTCGAGGGCGGTTATCTGGCGTATGATTCCGCCGCGGATCGGCTGCACGAACTGAACGCGATGGGCGCCCTGATCGCCGAGTTGTGCGATGGCAGCCGGAGCGTGGAAGAGATTCGCGCATTGGCCGGGCCGTTGCTGCCCGAGGGCCAATCGACTAAGGTCGATGGCTGGATAGACGCAGGAATTGAGGCCGGCCTGCTGGTGTGGGGCGATGGGTCAACTGCACGGCCCCGAGAACTGACTGCCGAAGAGCTGACCGGCCTGGCTGAAAAACTGCGCGGCAGCAACGATACTAAAAACGCATTTCTGTGCCTGAATAGAGCGGCGGAGCTGACGCCGGACGATCCCGCTGCGTGGTTTGCCCTTGGCTGGGCGGCACAGGCCGTTGGACGGCGCGAGGCGGCGCGGGATGCCTTTGCAAAATATCTTGAAGCCCGGCCCGAAGACGCTTCGATTCGCCAGATTCTGACGGCGTTGAAGGATGAAGCGCCGCCTCCGCGCGCGCCGGACGAGTGCATTCTGCAAATCTTCAACGACTTTTCCTCATACTACGACAGCAAGATGCGCGAGATCCTGAGTTATCAGGCTCCGGAGCGCATTCAAGAACTGATCCAAGCTGAGATGGGCGATGCCAGGGGCCTTGAGATTCTCGATATTGGCTGCGGAACGGGGCTGTCGGGCGCGGGCTTGAAGGAACGCGCGGCGTGCCTGGCGGGGATCGATCTCTCTCCGGAGATGATCGAGGTTGCGCGGGAGCGCGACATCTATGACCAACTGGAAATTGCGGAGATCACCGAGTGGCTCGAACAAACGGAAGGCCAATTCGATCTGATTGTGGCCTGCGACTGCCTGGTTTATTTTGGCGATCTTCAGCCGGTGACGGCGTTGGCGGCCAGGCGGCTCAAGCCGGGCGGACGGTTCGCTTTCACGACGGAACGCGGGGAGAAATATCCATTTCATCTCATGGATTCCGGGCGGTATACGCATCATCCCGATCACGTGCGCGAGGTTGCGGCGAAGGCGGGATTGGTTGTCGGCAGGCTGGAAGAAGGATTCCTGCGGACGGAACGCGGCGTAGAAGTGACGGGACTGCTTGCGCTGCTGAGGAAAGCGGGCGATTGAAGCGGATCATGGCGCCCCGATTTCAGGCGCGGACCATTCGCCCATTAGCCGCGCGTCGAGCTGGCGGTTGAAGCGGATGAGGGCGATCCACTGGCCGTGATCTTGCTGCTGCCAGACGAGGTCGCCGCGGAGCTGGCGGGCGATCTCTTCCGGCGGCAGGTCTTGGTGCAGGCCGAAGTAGAGTTCGTCTGCCGCGCGGCTGGTTGCGCCCAGAGTGAAAAACGAAGAATGCGGATCGAACTTGGTGGAGAAGACCAGGGCGGCGGAGAATTTTTCCGGCTCCTCGGCGGCGGGGGCGATTCCGGCGGCGGTGAAATCGGGGACAAGATAGACGGAGTAGGGCTGGCTGAGATAGCCGAGCTCGGGGCGGGAGAGCTCGTCGCTGACAGGCCAGGCGGTGAGCACGGTTGCGCCGGGGTAGCGGGCGTCAAGTTGCCGGATACCGGCCTGGTGAAGGCGGATGACGCGGGCGTAGGAGAGGTTGTCTTCCGGCGCAATGCCGTAAGGGGGATTGATGAAGATTCCCGCGATGAAGGCCGCGGCGGAAAAGGCGGCCAGCGCCTGCCAATAAGGAACGCGGCGATAGAAGGCGGTGACGGCGAGGAGCAGAATCAACGGATACATGGGCAGCAGGTAGCGCGTGAGCAGCGCGCCGCCCAGAACGCTGAAGAGCACGGAATTGACCAATAGCAAAAGGAAAATGCGGCGCAGGACGGCGGGTGCGAGGCCGGGGCGGGGCTGATCATCAGCGTCTTGACGCGGGGCGAGCAGCAGGGCGGCGATGGCCAGGCCTACCGGCACAAAGAGATTCATGTGCGCGGTGAGATGCAGGAAACGGTGCTCGAGGGCGGCCAGGAAGCGCGGAAGGGAGAGATTGGCCTGGGCGTTGTAGCGCAGAAACTCGGGATTGCCGAAGAGGAAGCCGGTCTTGAGGTAGTGGAAGCCGTACCATGCGGCCAGCGGCAGCACGCAGCTCAGGAGCCATGCAGCCTCGCGACCGAGGCGGATGCGGGAGCTTCCGGAGGCGCGGAGGCTTTCAGCCAGGCTGACAACGGCGAGAGTGAGCGGGATGGCGATGGCTGTTTCTTTCGCGAGCGCGGCGAGAGCAAAGAAGAGAGCCGCGACCCAGGGCCTAGCGGGCGTTTGCAGAGTGCGAGCGGGGAGGATGTAGACCAACCCCCAGAGGGAAAAGGCGGCGGCGAAGATGTCGGCGTGGGCCAGGGTGCTCTGGGCAAACCATATGGGATAAAGGGCGGTGAGCACGACGGTCCAGAGGGCGACAGCAGGCACAGAGGTCAAGCGCAGGGCCAGACGCCAAACCGCCGTCAAACCGAGCGAAGCGGCGGCCAGCACGGCCACGCGCGTGACGATGGGGTGAAAGCCGAAGAGCTTCCACGAGAGCGCCAGATAGATGCTGGGCAGCGGCGGATGCGCGTTGCTCGGAATGGTAAGGGGAATCAGCGAGCCGGCGCGGAAGAAGTCCCAGGCCGCGGGGATGTAGTAGCCGGCCTCGTCCCAGTAATAAGGAAGGCGGAGCAGGGTGAAGTGGCTCAGGCAGAGCGCGGCGAAGATGCCCGGAAAAATCAACCAGGCGGGGAGGGGCGCGGCGAGCCGCGGCGGAATGAGGCTTCTCCAGCGCAAGGTGATCAGTTGACGGGCCCCTGCGGGAAGCCGTGGCCGTGCGGCTCGAGGTTGAGCGCGCCAAAGGCCTGCTCGTACTGGGCAAGATTCTGCCCCAGCATGTTCCACAGAGCCTTGGCCTGCTGCGGGCTGAGGTAAATCGCGCTATGGTTGCGAATGGTGATCTGGTCGGGAGCTTCGGGAGAGGCCAGGCCGAAGACCAGCTGGAAGTCCCAGACGCTGGCGCGGATCTGGACGCTGTTGGCGTAGGATTCGCGGTAGTCGGGGCTTTGGACGAGGTTCATTTGGGGCTGCTGCGCGGATGGACTCATGGTTTCTCCAGATTACTCCGGCGGGGTGGGGTGGGGTGAGGGCCGATTGGCCGGATGGGGTCGTGGTGCGAAAGGGGGGACTCGAATTTTGGAGATTCCCGGCCACCGCTTCTCGGTTTGTGCAACTTGATATGGGGAGGTTAACAGGCAGGCGCGCAAATTCAGTTGCGGCTCTCGAGGGCTAGCTCGCGGAATTCGTCAAGCCTGGGCAAAAACCCCAGCGACTCCAGGCAGGCGCGGTCTCGCTCCTTGATTGGAAGCCCGACGGAACCCTGCGGATGAGCTTGCAATTCGTGGGCCAGCAGGTCGGCCAGATACACGGCCACAGTGCAATCGAGGCCGGAGTTCGGAGAGCGGCCGGGATGATGGTGGTTGGCAATGGCCTCGACGGCGAGGTTGGGCAAGCCCCACAGGCCGAGCAGATAGGCGCCAATTTCGGCGTGCGAAGTGCCGAGCAACTGCTCTTCAGCCTGGAAAACCGCGCATTTTTTTTCGACGGCGGAGGAGCGCGCATAACAGAACTCCTCGGGCATGACGCTGGCCAGGATGAGGCTGCCAATGTCATGGAGGAGGGCGGAGACAACGGCGACTTCGCGAATTTTCACGTCGACGGGGAGCGCACCGGCAATCAGAGCCGCACTGTTCGCATGGTTTTGCATGGATTCGCAAATGGATTGCGGAATACGCGCGTCAGGCACAAAGGCGCGGAAAGCCTCCGAAGCCAGGGCCAGGTTCTTGATGGTATCCATGCCCAGATATCCGACAGCGCCTTGCAGGGTATTGACTTTTTGCGCCAGGCCGAAGAAAGCGCTGTTGACGAGCTGCAGGATTTTGGCCGACATGGCAACGTCCTGCTCAATGATGTGAGCCACTCTCTCCATGGGAGCATCGGGGTCGGAAACTGCACGAGTCAGCGACATATAGGTAACCGAAAGTGAGGGGAGTTCGCCAACTTTGCCGACGATCTTGCGAATCTCCGGCGCGCAGAGAAGTTCTTGCAGGGCGCAGACCCGTTCGATGGTGGATAGAAGCTCGGAGGCGCTGCATGGCTTGGCCAGAAAGCGGTGCGCCACGGGAACAGCGCGCGTGGCCAGCGCGATTTCGGAATGTCCTGAAAGAATAATGCGCGCGGAGTTGGGATAGCGATCGCGGATGTGGCCCAACAGCGTGGCGCCATCCATGACCGGCATGCGCATATCGGAGACGACCACGTCGAAGCTGCCCGCTTCACAGGCCAGCAATGCGGCTTCACCGCCAAGGGCAAACTGCATATCCCAACGGTCCCGCTCGGCGTAGAGCATACGGCGGATTCCGTCGAGAACCCTGATTTCATCGTCCACGAACAAGATGCGCTTCATGCGGCCACCGCCTGTGCAGAGAGAGCCTTGCCGCTGTGAGGAAGGCGGATGATAAAGGTGGTGCCCTTTCCTTCCTCGGTTTCAAAGTGAATGCTTCCGCCGTGCTTGTCAACGATCACCGAGCGCGCAATGGCCAGGCCCTGGCCGGTTCCCTTGCCGATTTCCTTGGTGGTGAAGAAGGGGTCGAAGATACGGGATTGCACTTTTTTAGGAATGCCGGTGCCGGAGTCCTGAATACGGATTTCGACCCACTCCGCGCAATTTTTGGTTTGCACCGAGATCTTTCCTTTTTCCGGACCTCCCTTTTTGACAACATCGGCAATGGCATGGGCGGCATTGACGATGAGGTTGAGAATCACCTGGTTGAATTCTCCCGGCAGGCAAGAGATCAGAGGCAGCGACGGGTCGAATTCGGTTTTCATGTCGGCCACGTATTTCCACTCGTTGCGCGCCACGGTAATGGTGCTGTCGACGGCGCGGTTCAAGTCCAGCGGTATCTTTTCTTTGGTGTCCGGGTGAGAGAATTCTTTCATGGCGCCGACAATCGTCGAGACGCGGGTGATGCCTTCGAGGGTCTGGTCGATGGCTTTGGGAATTTCATCCAGCAGATAGCCAGTGTCGGCAAGTTTCACCGCCGCCGCGACATCCTGAATAGTTTGGCGGGACAAGGTATTGTCATTAGCCGCCGAAAGCAGGCGTTCATAATTTGCCAGCAGTTTTTTTATATCCTGAAAAGCATCTTTCAGGAAGCGCACGTTGTCCCCGATGTATTGAGTCGGGGTGTTGATTTCGTGAGCGATTCCGGCGGCGAGCTGACCCACCGATTCCAGTTTTTGCGCCTGAAGGAGCTGATCCTGCAACTGTTTGCGCTCGGTGATGTCCTGTATCATTCCTTCATAGCGGGCCACCACGCCGTTCTCGCGAATGGCGACAGCGCTCATGGCGATCCAGGACTTGACGCCATCCTTGCGCAAGGCCTCGAATTCAAAATTCCGCACGGCTCCATTTTTTTCCATGAGGGACTTAAATTCCTCGCGGCGTTTTGGGTTGACATAAGCCTGGCGGGCAATGTCGGCGACGCTGGCCATCATCTCTTCGGGGGAATCGTAGCCATAGATGCGGGCCATGGCCTGGTTTACGCTCAGAACGCGATCGTCCGGCGTGCTCTGAAAGATGCCCATAATGGCATTGTCGAAGATGCCTCGATACTGCTGTTCCGCCTCAAATAGATCATTTTCAATTTTTTTGCGCGCGGTAATGTCTTCGCACATTCCTTCATAGCGGGCCACCACGCCGTTCTCACGAATGGCAACAGCGCTCATGGAGATCCAGAACTTGCTGCCATTCTTTCTTAAGCTCTCGAATTCAAAGTTCTGCACGGCTCCATTTTTTTCCATGAGGGCCTTGAATTCCTCGCGGCGTTGGGAGTCAACATACTCTTGGCGGGCAATGTCGGCGACGCTGGCGATCATCTCATCCTGGGAATCGTAGCCGTATATGCGGTTCATGGCTGGGTTCACACTCAGAGTGCGACCGTCCGGCGTGGTCTGAAAGATGCCGAAAACGGCATTGTCGAAGATTCCTCGATACTTGCGTTCCGCCTCGCGGAGCTTATCCTCCATTTTTTTGCGCTCAGTTATGTTTCGACCGATGCCCGCGATACCTGTTACCTGGCCCTTGCTATCGCGCAGCAGTACTTTTGTGGTAAGGACGTGAACCTCGTTTCCCGCGCTGTCGGGGCTCATTTCTTCATGGTTGTATAAGGGTTGCCCTGAACGAATCAAGTTCTGCTCGTCTTCATAGAAGACGCCGGCCAGTTCTTGCGGGTAAAAATCGAAGTCGGTTTTTCCCAGCATTTCTTCGGGCGTCTTTGCTCCCATCAGGCTCGCGACAGCAGAATTGGCTAAGACAAACCTGCACTTGGAGTCTTTCACATACATAAAATCCGGGATGTTGTCTATCAGAGAGCGCAGAATACTGCGCTCGTTGCGAAGCGCCTTCTCCATATTTTTGCGCTCGGTAATGTCGCGGCCTACGCCAGCGAGGCCAATCACACGGCCATCGCTGTTGCATAACGGCACCTTTGACGTCAGGAGGTCTAACGTGTTTCCAGCGGCATCAATCAGCTTTTCTTCGCGATTATAAATCGGTTGATTGGTTCGCATCACAGTCTGGTCATCTTTATAAAAGGCTCTGGCCAACTCCCGCGGAAAAAAGTCAAAATCGGTTTTTCCCAGCAAATCTTCCGGAGTTCCCACTCCGGCTATACGGGCGATATAAGAATTGGCCACCATGAATCTGCCCTCGACGTCTTTCACAAAAATGATATCCGGCATATGGTCAATTAAGGCGCGCAGCATGTTGCGCTCATTGTGGAGCGCATCCTCCATTTCTTTTCGCGCCGTGATGTCGCGGCCCAATCCCGCGATGCCGATGATCCGGCCTTCGCTGTCGCGCACCGGCACCTTTGTCGTAAGAACGTGCGTAGAGTTTCCTGCTCCGTCGAAGGATTGTTCCTCGCGGTTATATAAAGGTTGTCCAGAACGGATCACGTTCTGCTCGTCCTCATAGAAGGCGCTGGCCAACTCCCGCGGAAAGAAGTCGAAATCGGTTTTTCCCAGCAACTCATCCGGCGACTTTGCTCCGACCACATAAGCCAAGCGGGAATTCGCCATGACAAACCGGCTCTCGAGATCTTTCACATACATGCAATCCGGAATATTGTCGATCAGGGCGTGCAGCATACCGCTGGCGATGGTCAACTCCTCGGTGCGCGCCCCAACCAGTTCCTCGAGATGGGCGCGGTGCTGTTCCAGCTCCCGTTCCGCACACTTGCGCGCCGAGATGTCTTTCACGATTGCCATCAGATAAACTTTGCCGCCCAGATCGAGCTGATTCAACGAAACATCGGCGTCGAAGGGGGTTCTATCCGCACGGCAATGCTGCCATTCAAAGCGCACGGGGGTCTTCACGCTCAAGGCGAGATTGATTTTTTCCATCGCCGCTTCCGGGGAGCACCTTCCGTCAGGCTGCAGGGGCGGGGAAAAATCAATGGGAGAGTGGCCGATGATTTGCTCGCGGGTGCAGCCATACATCTGCAGGGTCATTTCATTGCAGTCGATAAAGATTCCGTCCAGTATCAGGAAGATGGCGTCTCCGGCACTCTCGAACAGGGTCCGATGGCGGCGCTCGCTGATGATCAGCGCCTCTTCTGCCTGCTTGCGCTCGCTGATGTCGGTAATCATGCCAAGCACGCCGCAGAACAGGTTATTTGCGTCCATGACCGGCGTCGCCGAAACCATGGTCCAAACCGAACGGCCATCCTTGTGGCGCCAACGACATTCGTACTGCTCGGCTACACCTTTTCGCCGGGCTTCCAATCTTCTGGCATGCTCCCTCAGTTCATCTTCAAACAGGAAATACTCCAAGGGGCGTCCCAACATCTCGGACCTTTCGTAGCCGAGCATGGAAGCCATGCGAGCATTGACATCGATGGTGAGGTAATCCTTATCGATCTGCCATATTCCCTCATTGGAAGAATTAACAATCTGCCGGTGCCTTTGTTCGCTTTCTCGCAGCGCGTCTCCAGCCCGTTTGCGCTCCGTGATGTCGGCGCAGAGGCCGATGTGGCCCAGGTACTCACCGCTCGACGAGAACATCGGTTCGGCGAAGACTCCCAGGAGCCGCCACTCGCCATCGGCTCGCCGGAATCTGGCTTCCATCCTGAAGGTTGCGCGGCCGCCGACAGCGCGGTCAAACGCCGCCAGGAATCCGGGAGCATCGTCGGGGTGAACCAGCGGCGGCCGTTTGGGGGCTTGCAGCTCGCCGTGCGTCATCCCGAAGAAATCACAGCATACCTTGTTAGAGAAATTAAAAACGCCCTCAGCACTGGTCGCCCACATCATCGACGGGCAACTGTCCGCGATCATCCGGAAACGCTCTTCACTGTCGCGCAGGGCCTCATTCGCCCGTTTACATTCCCCCTCCGGGCTCTCTATGAAGCACGCCGGAGTGTCGCAACCTGCCGGGCTCGGGACCATTTCATTCATTGGGACAACCTCATACGCGCATGGGCGAAGAACTACCGGAGATTTATCGGCAGAAAAAGCGTTTTCAGTAGATTGCCGGGCAGGCCAAGCCAGATATTTTCGATGAATGATATTCAGCAGCTAATTTATTGGGAAGAAAGTGCCGATGAAGCGATTGGGACTTCGCACTATTTGCCAGCGCGATGGGGTTGCGCCAGAGCAGCGTGAAGGCTCCGGCAGGATAGATTTGCCGGCTGGACGAAGCCACGACAAGCGCAGGGAATCACCGGAATCGTGCATATGGGGCGAAGCTGAATGGCGATGCATGGAGATTGAATGATAATCGACAAAATTCTATTCGTGGACGACGAGCCGGCAGTTCTGGATGGCTACATGCGGATGCTGCACTACGAATTTCAGGTGAGCACGGCGATTGGCGGGGAAGTGGGCCTGTCGATGATTCACAATTGCGGTCCTTACTCTGTCGTCATATCCGATATGCGGATGCCGGGCATGAACGGCGCGGAATTTCTGTCTCAAGTACGACAAAAATCGCCGGAGACGGTAAGGATGCTGCTGACCGGAGGCACCGACATTAACGCGGCCATAGACGCAGTGAATGAGGGCAACATATTTCGATTTTTAACAAAGCCCTGCTCGAAGGAGGCGCTTGTAGACGCTATCAACATCGGCCTCGATCAGTATCGTTCGATCAAGACCGAAAAGAACCTCGCCAAGAAGGCCAAGATCATCGAAGAATCCAGGAACGAAACCGCGGATATCTGCCAATGGGATAACCATGAGGGCCCCACGGGACTACCTGGACCGACACAAGCCAGAAGTCTGCTGGTGCCGCTCTTCGGAGTAGATACCCACAGCTACGTCGTGCTGTTTAAGATAACGACGCTGCACACCGTGGAGCAGCGTTATGGGGAGGGGGCAGCAGACGAATACCTGAGCTCTGCCGCCCAATTTCTGATCGAGGCATTGCGATCGGACGATAAGCTCTTCCACTGGGGCAGGGATGTTCTGATGGCGGTAGTGCGGCGAAATATCTCTCCCGGCGCCTTGCGCATGGAGGTTGATCGCCTGACATTGACCAGCCGCGGACAAGTAATGAATGTAAATGGCAAGAGCGTTATGATCGCTTGCCCGATAGCCTTCGATCTGCTTCCGGTATCGCAGTTTTCAACATTGGACGATATGCTCACGGTATTCAATGCCAAGTCAATCGGGATGATCTGAGGCCAGGGAACCGCCGCAGAATGCGTAGTGACTCTGCGGGCGAAAAACGGCCTGAAAAGACAACAAAACCGCGCGAATGGTTCTTCATTCGAGGCAACACTGGCGCGAAAAATCAAAGAGAAATCGCCGGAATGCTCCGGGACCAGTAATACCGTTGCAACGGAGTGAGAATTGGCGAAGCACCAGTCCAGATTCAAGACGGCTTTGCGCCATCCACAAAGGCAAGGCCAAAGAGGAGCCGTCGTTCATGGCTTTTCGCGGGTGGGGCACAATTTTGGGCACAGTCGGGAAATGGCGATTTTACTGATGCCCGTAAGTTATTGGTGCGAAAGGGGGGACTCGAACCCCCATGGATTGCTCCGCCAGATCCTAAGTCTGGTGCGTCTGCCAATTCCGCCACTTTCGCGAGGAGCGAGGCCTGAATCCATTGTAGCCCTGAAGTGCTCTGTTGCTTTGAACTGCTGCTCAATGGCAGGCGAAAAAGAGGGATGGCCGAGGCGATGCGTGGGTTGCTCGACAGGCTCTTTGGGGAGCGATTTCTGGATTTCGACCGGGAGGCAGTGGTGGCTTATGCCTTGCTGGTCAGCCGGGCGACAGCCAAAGGTGTGGCGATCTCCGTGGCCGACTGTCAGATTGCCGCTATTGCCGCCGTGCATGGATTCGCGGTTGCGACGCGCGATGCCGCGCCGTTTATAACGGCTGGCGTGCCGGTTGTGAATCCGTGGGAGGGATGAAGTAATTGCGATCCCAGGCTCGAAAATCAGGACATGGGGCACACGGCAGGGATAAACTGATTGCTATGAGAATCGTGAGCCTCACTCTCGTTCTGGCGCTTGGAGCACTTCAGAGTTCATTTGGCCAAAGCCATCCTGCGGCGGCGCAAGAGAATTTCTCAAGCTATCCGGCATTGGTTCATGGCAACTACATAGGGCTCGTGAAAATGTCGAGCGTGACTTCGGAAGATAAAGCAGCGAATTGGTTTTACGAAAACACGCTGCTGATCAGGAACGGCGAGGCTATTCTGGATATGGTTCCATTCAGCATCAAGCACGGGAAAAAGGAATATTCGGCAACTGCCGGCGGGTTCATGACCTATCGTGGACGATTCTTTCACAAAGGCAGCCAACTCTTTGTGTCGCTTCGCCTTTTTAAAAGCGACAACATCGGTTTCCCTACAGGCGGATGCGAACCATACAGCAAGATCGATATTTCTCCCGTGAAATTTGTAAAAGATAAGATCGAAATACAAGGCGTTTTTTATGAGTCTAAGCAGTTGGACAAAGAAGTACTAAAGCGACTGCAACTTGAGTTGAGTAAAGAGCCTATGGAATACACGGGCGAACATCCGTACAACCAGAAGTATCGCGCCGAGCCTTGTCAGTGAAGGCGTGACGCTGACAGATTCAGAGTTTGACTAGCTGAACAAATCCTTCATTTTTTCGAGGAAGCTGGCGGAGGCGGGCTTGTTTTCGACGGCGAGGGAATCGGCGAGCTGGCTGACGAGATCGCGCTGGGCGCGGGAGAGCTTTTTGGGAATTTCGACCATCACTTTTACGATGAGGTCGCCCGAGCCGCGCTCGTTGAGGAAGGGGACGCCTTTGCCGCGGACGCGCAGCTCCTTGCCGCTGGGCGTGCCCTCGGGAATTTTGAGGGTGACGTTGCCGCCGATCGCGGGGATTTCGATTTCCGCGCCGAGGGCTGCCTGGGGAAAGCTGACGGGGAGGACGCAGCGCAGGTTGTGGCCGTCGCGCAGGAAGTATTCGTGGGAGCGGATGGAGAGGACGACGTAGAGGTCGCCCCTGGGAGCGCCGGCGCGACCGGCATCGCCTTCGCCAGCGTAGCGGATGCGGGTTCCGGTTTCGACGCCGGGCGGAACCTTGACGTGGAGCTTGAGCTCCTTGGCGACACGGGTCTCGCCGCGGCAGGTTGCGCAGGGATCGCTGATGAGCTGGCCGGCGCCGCCGCAGGCCGGGCAGGTGCGTGCCACGGAGAAGAAGCCCTGCTGGAAGCGAACCTGTCCGCGTCCCTGGCAGTGGCCGCAGGTGGTGGGACCGCGGCGGGAGGCGCTGCCGCTGCCATGGCAGGCGTCGCATGGCTCCTGGCGGCGAATCTTGACATCGGTTTCGTAGCCGAAGATGGCGGCCTCGAAGTCGATGGTCAGGTCGAAGCGCAGATCGTTGCCGCGCTGCTGGCGAGTGGCGCGGCGCTGGCCGCCGCCGCCCACGGAAAACATCTCGCCAAAGAGATCGCCGAAGAGGTCGCTGATGTCGACACCCGCGCCGAAGGGACCGCCGAAACCCTGGCCGGAGCCGCTGACGCCGGCGTGGCCGTAGCGGTCGTAGGCGGCGCGCTTGTCGGCGTCGCTCAACACCTGGTAGGCCTCGCTAGCCTGCTTGAAGCGCTCCTCGGCCGCATGGTCGCCGGGATTGAGGTCAGGATGGTGCTCGCGCGCCATCTTGCGATAGGCGCTCTTCAGCTCCTGATCGCTGGCGTCGCGGGAGACGCCCAGAACCTCGTAATAGTCTGCTTTGCTCACGTTGATTAAGATTACTCGCTTGTTTGTTTGGGGTTGGAGGCGACGCGCACCAGCGCCGGGCGCAGGAGCTTGTCGCGCAACTTGTAGCCGCGGCGAATCTCCTCGGCCACGTGCTGGTCGGGCAGATCGAGGCGCTCCACCGTGCCCAGCGCCTCATGATGGCGCGGGTCGAACTTTGCGCCCTCGGCCGGAATCGCGGTTACGTGCAACTGGCGCAGAACATCCTCCATCTGCTTCACAATCAACTCGACGCCGGAGCGCAGTTGTTCGACGGTAGCGGCCGACTTGAGCGCCAACTCGAAATGGTCCAGCACCGGCAAAAACTTATCGACCACGCTTGCGACGGCATAGTCGCGGTCCGCGAGGCGATCTCGGTCGGCGCGCTTGCGGGCGTTCTCGAACTCGGCCTGCAGTCTGGCCAGGCGGTCGAGGAGTTGGTCGCGCTCGGCCTTGAGCTGGTCGTAGTCGGCGCGGGGAACGGGCGGAGCTTCTTCCGCGGCCTGGCTGGGATCGGGCGCGGGCAAATCACCCGCGGAGTTTTCGGCCAGCGAAGCAGCCGCCTCATCCGATAAGGTCAGCTCTGTATCCTGTTCCGGCATCGTTTTATGCGTTCTCCGAAAAAACTTTGGCATTTGTTTCCATTTTAATTTGCGCGGGTAGCGGCGGCATCTCTTTTGATGCGCCGAGAATAATTCTGGTTCCGTTCCGGGGCTGAAGCCCGCGTTGTTTCTATTGGTTTAATGCGGGGGTTAAAACCCCCGCCTCCCTCCGTTTCGGTGCCTCCCTCGGGATCGCTTTTTCCGCAGCCTGTAAAATCGTGCCCTGACACAAAGCCGATTTCCTAATCGGCGTTAACTTCCAGCAGCCGTTCGGAAAGGCGGGCGATGTAGCGAACCGCCTGGATCATCTCCTGGTATTGGATGCGTGTGGGGGCGATAACGGCGACGGTGCCCAGGTTGGATTCTCCCAGCCGCGCCGGAGCGCCGATGAGGACCAGATTTTGCATGGCTTGCGATGCCTCGATCTGATCCGCAGAGTCGAGACCTTCCTGACCGAGACCCACCACCACGCGCACACCCTGCTGACGCCCGTCGACGTAAGCGGTGAGCAGCTCGACAAGGCGCTGCTTGGCCTCCAGAGCCAGCAGCATCTGGCGCAAGCGCTCACGGTCCACCTCGGCGGCGATCAGGTTGGCCATGCCGTCGACATAAATCGCCGGGCCGGCCTCGCCGCCGGCCAGCGCGCCCTTGCGGCAAAGCTCCTCGATTGAGGAAAGCATCTGGCGGTAGGCGGCCTGCTCCAGCTCGATGCGCCGGGCCACCTCGGCGCGGATGCGCTCGATGGGCCAGCCGCGAAAGTTCTCGTTCAGGTAGCGCGCGGCGGTTTCCAGCTCGATGTGGCTCAGATCGCGATCCAGCGCCAATACGCGGTCCTGCACGGCGCCGGCCTGGGTAACCAGCACGGCCAGCACACGGCCGGTGGAAAGCCGCGAAAAGTGAATGTGCTCCAGCACCTGTCCCGCGGTGGAACTGGCCAGCGCCACACCCAGTCCGCTGGAGAGCAGAGCCAGCACGTGGGAGGTGCGCTCCAGGTAATCGTTGCTGCTGGCGACACCGCTGAAGCTCTCCTCGATCTGCTCGCGGAGGACTTCGCTCAGGGGCGAGGAGTTGGGCTGCGCCGAATTCTGCGCGCCGGCGGCCATGCGGCCGGGGTGGGTAATCTGCTCGACGTAGTAGCGAAAAGCGGCGGCGGTGGGCACGCGGCCAGCCGAGGTGTGCGGCTGCTCCAGCAGGCCCGACTCGCCCAGCGTGGCCATCACATTGCGAATGGTGGCCGAACTCAAGCCCTCCTGATTAGAAAAATGACGGGCGACGGCCTGCGAGGCTACCGGCTCTCCGGTGGCGATGTACAGCTCGATGATGGCCGTAAGCACCAGCTTTTCCCGCGGACTGACGCGCGCATCAGGCATCTTCCCCGCTCTCCGATCCGGTTCCTGAATGGATGTTATCCAGATCCGGATGAAACCCTATAAACCACTGATATTTCTAATACTTATGCCAGAAAAACAGCAGACTTGCCTACTTGATTTTAGAAAGCGGCGATTGCCGCTGTCAAGGCGGCGGGTAACTCGGGCCAGGCTCTTACGGCTTAGTTTTTTGCTTGGTGGCCGGCATGCCGGTTGAGCCAGGATTGCTCCATTGTTCCTCCGGCACTGGCTCGTCCCCCGTCAGAATACGCGACTCTGACCTGAAGACGTGATAGTCCGTAAAGGAAACATCATCCAGCATCGTCATATACGGTCCAAAGGTTCTGTATTGTTGACTATTTTCATTGCCCATCTGGAAGTGCGTCACTGTCTTGTCTCTAAGGATGGAAACGCTTCTCACCGGACAGATATAGGTCTTTCCTCCGATCACGACCGGGCCGGACTCCACCATGATATCGGCTTTAGCAATCGGCAGCTTCGGTTGCATATCCGCCACCACGGTCAGGCGAAGGATGGTTCCGCTGTCCGGATCGATCACGATCTCGCCGTGATAGCCGGGGTGCATTTTGAAAACGTCCGTTCCGTCGCCCTCCGGAAGGCAGCAGAAGATTACTTCATAATGCGAATTCTTTTCCGGGACCGCATAGCGGAAGACCGCACGAGCTCCACCTGCACCCAGTTCCCAGCGGCTCCATGTCAAATCGCGGTTGGCAACCACCGGGACCATCGCGATGAGAAACTGGCCGAAGGTGCCTATGGTATCCATAGTGCTGTATTGCGAATTCGGCTTCCTGCCTTTCTCCGCTGCCGTATCCACAAAATCGTAGCCATCACGGTAGTGCACGGTAGTGGTGGAGCTGTCCGTACTGCGCAGCGACCCAATAATGAGCTCATTCCACTTCAACTGCTCATCGTTGGGCATAACTTCCTGATAGCTGACCGTCGTCCGCGTCGCAAAGAAGTTCGGCAACTTTGGAATCGTCTTCTCCAGATAGTCGTCCGTCATCGAAATCATGCGCTGTTGCGCGGCGGTCTCCGGCGGGGCATCGGAGGAGATTTCCGCCAGAGGAGGAATCAGGAAGGCCGACAAATCGGCCAGAGCCACCAGCGCCGCCTTGGCCTTTGCTCCCGGCAGGCGCGCCTTCCACGACGAAAGCCTTGCGCTGCTCATCCGTTCTGTCAACTCCATGCCGGAGAGCTGCAGAGCCAGCTTTGCATCTGGTTTGCCGCCGTCCGCCGCCAGGACCTGCTCCAATTGCGCGACTGTGACACGCATGGGCGGCGGCTGCTTCTCTGCCATGGCAGAAAAGCAAAGAAGAAACGAAAGAAAGCAGCAAAGCGGCTTGCTCATCACATGTGTTCTCTTCTCCCGCTACGGCTGGTTGTAATAGCCGGTGTTGGCGCGGGCCGTCAGCCCCGGCTGGCCTACGAGCACCTTCAAATCGTGGTACTCGTTGGCTTGAGCCGCGCGCGGCGGATCGAAGGAGAGCGTGTAGTAGGCGCCGGCGTCCTGGACACAACGGTTGATCTGGGCTGCCAGGTCGTTATCCGGGCCGAGGATGCGCCCGCCGCTCTGGACGGCAAGCACCTTCAAGCCGAGGTTGGCGAATTCTGTTTTCTCGACCTTCCTCACCCCTTTCAGATAATCCTGATAAAGGAAGGTGCCGCCACCGGGAATCCCGGATGAGATGCTGTAGACGGAGATGTGCGCCTCGCGCAGCAAGGCTGAAAGATCGACGATGGAATCAAAGAGTTGCTGCTGACCCTTGGTAGTGGTCTCAATTCGCGGGGAGATGAGCAACGGCCAGCCGGAATCGGTCCAGATGAGCAACTTCCTGCCCGGCTTTTTGGCTTCAGCGTTGGCGATGGCGGTGAGCATCTTGAGCGATATTTCGAAACGATCGATGGAGCCGTACAAACCTTCAGAGGAGCGAATCTCGCGCAACCTGTCGTCGAGGTTTTTAACCTCCTCGGCCAGCGCGTTTCCATCGACGGAAGGCCGGCGCCGGACTTCCACCTTCTCGTCGGAAATCAGGAAGATCGAAACCGGCTGCGCAAGATGGCCGCCGTTCTGGCGCAGAAACTTCTCTATATCCTGCCGCACAAGGGCGACTTGCTGGTGCATGTCGTTGACTGTATCGATGGCCAGAATCACTTCGACCGGCGGGTTGGGCTTTTGAGCGGTTCCATCGAAGGCTTGAAAGGAGAGAATCTTGGCGGGCTGGTTATTGTCCAGCAGCGTGAAGTCCTTGAGATCGAGGCCGGAGATGGGCTTTCCCGACTTGTCGGTCACCGTTACGTCAAGGTGGATGCGGCCATCGGCTACCTGGGGCGCGGATGCGGGAGGCGGCGCGAGCGCCGGCGCCTGAGGCGCGGCGGGCGATGCAGCTTCGGGCTGCCCCGCGGCTGCTGGAGGAGCGGAAGCCTGTTGCGCCCAGGCCAGGATTGGCAGGCACACAAGAAGCGCCAGACCGGCGCGCTGCGACAGGTTCATACGATTCACCTCACTTGAAACTATGCAAGATACTTCGCTCAAAGTTTACACCTTTTGGCCGGTTGTAATAGCCGTTTCCGGCGCGGGCGACCAGCCAGCATCCGTTATATTGGAATTATGTTCGCGCGCAGGTTCTCGATTCAGCGCATGGATGCGAGCGGCCTCCGGCACGCATGCCCGATTGGCTGGATCGACAACTTTGCCATGCGCAACTTCACCAATGATCCGGTCTTTGACGACACCCTGCCGGTGGACGACGGAGTGCTGGAAGCCGGAACGCGCGTGCCACTGGAGCGCCTTCAACCGGCCATGGAAGATTGGTTTCGGCGCAAGGGCTATCTGAAGGCCGGCGAACGGCTTGAGGTGACGGAGATCGGCACACAACAATAACCTGCGCAGAGATTAGAAGGGAACCTTCAGCCCCAAAGCTGCGTAGTGGTTTTCAGGCATTATCCCTGGTGTTTCTTCTTCACGGCTGACGTTTTGCGCCGGATCAGTTTTATTCAGGAGGATTTACCTATATGCGCGCTCTACGCATCTTCGCGCTCGCAGTAATTCTTCTGCCTCTATTACCCGCGCATCCGGCACAAGCCCAGCAAGCAGTCAATCCTCCTCTGCCTGATATTCATCAGCTCATGCAAGAGGTCCACGAACACCAGAAACAGCTCGACAAAGTGCGCGAGAACTACACCTTCAACGTGTCGCAGGTGGTTGAGGAGATCGACGCCAAAGGGCAGGTGAGCAAGACCGAGACAGAGGAGTACGAAATCTTTTTTGTCCACGGCCGGCAGATTTCGCAGTTGGTGAAGAAGAATGGGAAGCCGCTCACGGATGAGGAGCAGAAGAAAGAGACCGAGCACGTCACCAAGGCCGTGAGGAATGCCGAGAAGCCTGAGGCGGAACAGCACAAGAACAACCAGAGCATCAGCCTGCTCCACATGCTGGAGATCATGGACGTGCGTAATCCACGCCGGGAGAACTATCGCGGCAGGCAAACCATCATCTTCGATGTTGTAGGCCGCAAGGACGCAAAACCCCATGATCTCAGCGAGGATATCTCCAAAAAGCTCCAGGGTACGATTTGGATCGATGAGGCGGATCGTCAGGTGACCCGGCTGGAAGCCATGTTCAACGATAACTTTCATGTCGGCGGCGGCCTGGTGGCCAACGTCCAGAAGGGCTCCCGCTTCAGCTTCGACCAGGCTCTGGTGAACGGCGAAATCTGGCTTCCGAACGGAGGGGAAGTCAGCATAGAAATGCGCATACTTCTCAAAGGCATACGTCAGCACATTGTTGTACGCGACTACGACTACAAGCGCTTCCACGTGGAGGCGCAGCAAGGGAAAGGCTCAAAGGCTGTGGTGGAAACCAAGCCGTAGCCTGTCAGGCTGCTGCTTCTTTCCGCGCCGTGCCGCCACGCCAAAGCGCGGCTTCGGACTCGCGACGGGCCTTGAGGGCGGGGTATACCTCTCCGCCGGCATGGTCCCAGCGCAACAACTGCTCGGCGGCATCGTCGTAGCGGCCGGCGTTGAGAGACTTGAGGAGGGTGGAAGCGGCCAGCCTTCTGGCGCCCAGGTTGAAAGTGAAGTCCACCAGCGCATCGAACTGGCCCTGGGTCAGCGGAACCTTCACCATGCGCTGGACGGCCTGCTCGGCGTCGCGCACGTCGCAGGCCAGCAGATTGGCCGCTTGCAGTTCGTCGATTCCGTTAGGGAAGGAATCGGAGTGCAACAGACGGTGGCCGTAACCGATGGTTGGAATGTCGGCCACATCCAGATAAATGCGATTGCGAAAGCCCTCGGAGCTCTTCAACAGCTCCATTCCGCCGGCGCTGAATTTCATGTTTCCCCCCTGCTATTTGTTTGAGATACGGTTAATTCCACGCTAGCAGGAAGAAAGAAATAATCTGCAAGCCACCTGCGGCACCTGCGCCACCTGCGGTGGGGGGACTGGCCGTCCAGGCGGGCAGCGCTTCGCGGCACCTGCGGCACCTGCGGTGGGGCCAACGGCTCGCTATTCGCTCGCATGTAGTTTGTGCTCTCCCGGGTCCCCGAATGCGAGGGAGCTCCACCCCACGGACGAAGACCTGTCCGTGGGGACCCCGATCCTGGAGAACCCCAGCCAAGGCGAAAGGATGGAGAAAGGAGCGATATTCGGGAGCATCAGAAAGGCGGCTGTGCAGGGGTCAGTGAGCTGCGCCGGGGAGTCCGTTGCGGGCAGCGGTCCCCGTGGAGGCAAAAAATGAGGCTACAAGCCAGACCAAGGCCGCAATCGAGGTTGGGAGGGGTTTGGTAGTTGGAGGGCACAAAACGGGCGTCAAGGGCAAAAAAACGCTAAATTGCACTATTATTAGTGCAATTTTTAAGTGATAGGGAGACAAGAACTTATCTGGGAAAAGCCCGGAAATAGTGCTATTTTGGGCATGTTTTCCTCGTTTGCTTTAAGACAACATGCAGATTAAATATTGTCGAATTGGTAAAATAGGCAGATGGAGAAAAGACGAAAGTCAAGCAAATCGAACGCGAAAATATCGCTACGGATCTGGCTGGCGGCGGGAGTTTCCTCCGTTCTACTGGTCGCTGGGGTATTGACAGTATCCCCAGGGACGGTAGAGGCGGATGCCCGGCTTTCCCGGCCGGCGGTAACTGCGCCCCCAGTGGCTCCGATAGCGAGTACGACGCCTATCATGCTTGCGCCGGAAAAACCGGCGGAAACCACAACAAACCACGCGCTCCACGGTGTCGCCTCCTGGTATGGCGGGGTGTTCAACGGCCGCAGGACGGCCAGTGGAGAAATCTACAATATGTACGCGATGACCGCCTGCCATCCAACCCTGCCGTTCGGCACGGTGGTGCGGGTGGTAAACCGCAAAAACGGGCGCTCGGTGGTGGTTCGCATCACCGATCGCGGCTACCTTTACAGCGGGCGCATCCTCGATCTGTCGTATGGCGCTGCCCAGAAGATTGGTATGATCAAGCCCGGGCTTGCCGAGGTTGATATGGAGGTTCTTTCCTGGGGCAAGCCCCGCAAAAGCCACAACTAATCAGCAAGCGAAAGCGTTCAACAACAACGGCCAGCCCGAGGGCTGGCCGTTTTCGCTTGTGAGAAGGGTTCCGCCGGCGATTTATTCAAGTGCCACAGTCAGGATATTGACGCTCATTTTGGCGGCTCGCGCCGGGCGAAATGGACCATTTCCCGGACTGAAGATAACAGAAGATCCCGATGAACTGCCGCTGTAATCCTGCCATTCGTTCACGGTGCTGTCGGCGGGCGTACCGTCTCCCTCCAATCCGAATCCCGACCCGGCCACGGTAATAGGACTGGAGCTGTCGGTCATGGTTCCCTCGAGAACGCCGTCGACATAGACGGATAAGGTGACGGTGGAGGCTCCGGATGCGACCAGTCCGAGAGTGTGAGTTGCGGTGGCCGAAACTGTTCCGCAACTTCCGTTGCCCAGGTACTTGAAGTTCTTCATGACATAACATGCGGTGTAGTTCCCGCTCGACACTGCGCTGAATCCTACACAATATCCGCCAACGCCCGCCGATACTCTGACGCAGGCCAGCTTTTCGTAATTGATGGTGGTGCTGGAGGGGGCGACTGTAATCTGCGACGTGTCGGAGGTAGATCCGGTGTAGTAGTAGACGGCGTATGCGGAGCCGGAGACCTGCGCGCTATCGACGCCGGTGGTGTAGATGGAGTTCGTGCCAACAGCCAACACCCACTTGGAGTTGTAAGCAGGCAGCAGCGTTGCTGAAGCTCCCGCAAAAACATCGAAGCAACTTCCGCTCCCGGAGGGGCATCCGTTCACGGATATGTTGATGAGATAAGCGGCCGAACCCACCGCGCTTTGCAAAGAGCCGGAGGCAGTGGCGATGGCTTTTATATTCTCTGAGGCAGAGACGGTAATCGGCGTTGAATAGAGGGCCGAGCTGGTGGTCGGCGCGGTTCCGTTGGTGGTGTAGTAGATGGCCGCGCCGGGAGTGTTATCGGAGATGGTCACCGTCTGCGCCGAAGTATAGACACCGGCTATCGGGCTGAAGGTGGGCGTTGCCGCCGGAAAACCACCGCTGTAATCCTGCCATTCATTCACGGTGCTGTCGGCGGGCGTTCCATCTCCCTCCAAACCAAATCCCGACCCGGCTATGGTATCAGGGCTGGAGCTATCCGTGACGGTTCCCTTGAGAACGCCGTCGACATAAATGGATAAGGTGACGGTGGAGGCTCCGGATGCGACCAGCCCGAGAGTGTGAGTTGCGGTGGCCGAAATCGTTCCGCAATTTCCGTTGCCCAGGTACTTGAAGTTCTTCATGACATAACATGTGGTGTAATTCCCGCTGGATGCGGCGCTGAAACCCACGCAATATCCGCCAACGCCCGCCGATACTCTGACGCAGGCCAGCTTTTCGTAATTGATGGTGGTGCTGGAGGGGGCGACTGTAATCTGCGACGTGTCGGAGGTAGATCCGGTGTAGTAGTAGACGGCGTATGCGGAGCCGGAGATTTGCGCGCTGTTGGAGCCGGTGGTGGAGATGGAGTTCGTGCCACCAGCCAGCACCCACCTGGAGTTATAGGCAGGCAGCAGCGTACCTGATGCGCCAGTGAAGTTATCCACGCAACTGCCGCTTCCCGCTGGACATCCGAAGAAAGGCGGGCTGATGGTGTATGTAGCCGATCCGACCGGACTCTGCAAATATCCCGGGGCGGTGGCGGCGATGGCCTCGATGGTCTCCGAGGCGGACACGGTGATGACTCCGGTGTAGAGGGTGGAGCCGGAGGTCGGCGCGATTCCGTTGGTGGTGTAGTAGATGGCCGCGCCGGGTGCGGCATCGGAGATGGTCACCGTCTGCGCCGTGGTATATGAGCCGGCTGCCGGGCTGAAAACGGGCGCGGGCGCAGGCGAGATGCCGCTGTAATCCTGCCATTCATTCACGGTGCTGTCGGTGGGCGTTCCGTCTCCCTCCAAACCAAATCCCGACCCAGGCACGGTATCAGGACTGGAGCTATCGGTGATGGTTCCCTTGAGAACGCCGTCGATATAAATGGATAAGCTGACGGTGGTGACTCCGGATGCGACCAGTCCGAGAGTGTGAGTTGCGGTGGCCGAAATCGTTCCGCAACTTCCGGTGCCTAGGTACTTAAAGTTCTTCATAACATAACAGGTGGTGTAATTCCCACTGGATGCGGCGCTGAAACCCACGCAATATCCGCCAACGCCCGCCGACACTCTGACGCAGGCCAGCTTTTCGTAGGCGATAGTCGTGCTCGATGGAGCAATGGTAATCTGCGCGGTGTCTGAGACGGAGCCGGTGTAGTAGTAGACAGCGCCGGCAGAGCCGGAGATTTGCGCGCTGTTGGAGCCGGTGGTGGAGATGGAGTTCGTGCCACCAGCCAGCACCCACCTGGAGTTATAGGCAGGCAGCAGCGTACCTGATGCGCCAGTGAAGTTATCCACGCAACTGCCGCTTCCGGTGGGGCATCCGTTGACGGCCATGTTGATGATGTAAATGGCGGAAGCAGTCGCGCTTTGCAGGGAGGCGGAGGCCGTGGCGATGGCCTGGATGGTTTCCGAGGCTGATACGGTGATGGCTCCGGTGTAGAGGGTGGAGCTGGTGGATGGCGCGGTTCCGTTGATGGTGTAGTAGATTGCCGCGCCGGGGGTGGAGCTGGTGATGGCCACCGTCTGGGCAGAGGAGTAGATTCCCGAGGGCGGCGAGAAGATGGGAGTGGCGGCGGGAGTCTCAATGGTGTAGGTTGCCGAGATCACGGTGGAGGGCGCGTAGCCGCTGACGACGGCGACGGCCTGGATGGTTTCAGTTGCGGAGACGGTAATGGCTCCGTTGTAGAGGGTGGAGCTGGTAGTCGGGGTAGCGTTGTTGGTGGTGTAGTAGATGGCCGCGCCGGCGGTGGCGTCGGTCAGAGTGACCTGCTGCGCGGTAGCGAAGGTTCCGGCTGCCGGAGAGAAGACAGGCGCGGCGACCGCCAGAACCCGGAGCAGGATCTGCGCGGTGTGCACGTGTCCGCCGCCGCTGGCGGTGATGGTGAGCGGATAGATTCCCGAGGCTGTGGCGGCGGCGACCTTGAGCGTGAGCACGTCGGTGACGGGCGCGCTGAGGGCCAGGGAGGCTGCGGCCGGAGTTACCGTGATGCCGGCGGGCGCGCTGGCGGAGAGCGTAACGGCGCCGCTGAAACCGTTGATGGGCGCGAGCGCCAGGGTGCTGGTTCCCGACCCGGAGGGAGAGATGGAGAGTTCGGCATTCTGGGTGGTAAGGGAGAAATCCGATTGGGAGATGGTGACGTTTACCGCATTGGAGGCGGCGGCATTGTAATTGGCGTCGCCCTGGTAGACGGCGGTGAAGATGTTGGTTCCGTTGGCGGCGGCGTAGCCGGGAATGGCGAGGGCGGCCGAGCCGCTGCTCAGATTGACAAACGACTCGAAGCTCTGGCCGTCGGAGAGGAAGGCGACTGTGCCGGTAGGGGTTGGCTTGCCGGAGGAGCCGGCGACGGTGGCCGTGAGGGTAAAGGTTTGGCCGGGCGCGGGGCTGGCAGAGGTGGAAACGAGCGTCACAGTTGGGGTGAGTTTGCTGGCCAGCGAGACGATGGTTCCCCCGTTGGCGGCGCTTCCCAGCCAGTTGTTGTCGCCCTGGTAATAGGCGATAAGGGGCAGAATGCCCGCCGGGACGCTGCTGAAGGTGACCACCGCCTCCAGGCTGGCGTTGCCGGTTGCGCCATAAGGCTGCCAGGGGGCGTTGATCGATTGAGTGCCCAGGTTTACGGTTACGTTGCCGGTGGGCAGGGTTCCGTAGAGGGACAGGTAGCCGGTGTTGAGAATCACATCGACGGCCACGCTGGCTCCGGCGGCGACGGAGGAGACTAGCGGCTTGACGGTGAGGCTAGTGCTGCCCGGAATCACGGTGAAGGAGGCCGCGGCAGCGGCGGTGGAGGGATTGTAGCTTGGGTCGCCGGAGTAGGACTCGCTGACCGTGTGGTTGCCGGGCGCAAAGACCCCGGTTGACCACTCCGCCACGCCGGAGGCGTTGAGCGGCACTGTTGCGGTGACTGTTGCCGTATCCGTAAAGGTGACGGTCCCTGTGGCCGGGGTGGGCTCGTTTGCGATGGTGGCGTTGGCGCTCATCGGCTGCGCATCCAGAAAGATTTGCGCTCCGTAAGGCAGAGTGATGCCAGAAGAGATTGGATAGAGGTTCAGGTCGTAGGGATTCCAGGCCCAGCCGGTGGTTGCCAGCGTATTGTTTTCCGGAGTGACGGTGACGGTGAAGGGCGATGATTTGCCGGCGGCGTAGGTGCCGTCGCCGCCATAAACAGCGGTGAGCTGGTAGGTTCCTCCGGGCAGGTTGTCCACCGGAGCGTAGTAGCTGCCCGCGGAGAGAGCGATGTCGTCGATAGCCGCGGAGTGGGGGATGCCGTCGTTGCCGGTCAGGCTCACTGAGCCGGTGGGCGTGCCGGAGCCCGAGGAGCGAGAAACCGTGCCGCTGACGATGGCCGTCTTGCCGTGGACCAGGCTGGCGGGACTGACGCTGAGGGTAGTGGTGGTGGGGGAGAAGGTCACCGTGTTCCAGTATCTGATCAGGTTGGCGACGTCTACCGAGCCCAGCCCGGTGGCCAGGTCATAGCCAGCGCCGGCGGAGTAACCGTTTTCGACGTAGAAGCCGCTGGAGTTCGTGGCCGAGGCGCCGGCCACGCAATTTGCCGTGCCGGGATAGCAGAGCACCCGGTTGCCGCCCACGGTCACGTCATGGAAGGCGGCCGGCTGCATGGCGGCCAGCGGATAGTAGATGAAATTGGCCTGCCCGGCCCATGTGCCGGTGCTCTGGTTAATCAGCGCCTGGATGGCGGCCATGGCCGGGGAGCTGGCGGAGGTGCCGCCCACGCCGGTGATGACCACCACCCCGCTGGTGGTGAGATTGGAGCAGTCGCCGGGGCTGGCGCAGATGGGATAGAAGCTGTAGTTGTAGCCATTGGCCGCAAACAAGGAGAGGTCGGGAATGTCGCGCACGTGGTCCACGGGGACGCCGGTTCCGGTTTGCCAGGCAGGCTTGGCGTAACCCGCCGCGACGCCGCCGGGATAGAGCGCGGCGCTCGAGGCTCCGCCGCCGCCGGCAATGATCATTTCGCTGGGCTGGTTGGCGGGATTGCCGCTGTCGTACATATTGAAGCCGAAGAAATCGTTCCAGGTTTGTTCGGGGATCGCCTGCTTGAGGGAGACGGCTGGCGTGGTGGTGGAAGTGGTGGTCCAGTACAAATTCAATTGTGAGTTGATGGCCGAGGGAGTGCCGTTATAGCTGCTGTAGAAGAAGTCGGTGCCGCCGACGGCGACGTTGTAGGGTGTGGAGGCGATGCCGTTGACCGCCAGCCCGCCGTAAGCGACCTGCTGCGCGTCGAAGTTGTCGCAGCCGGCCGAGCCGCCGTCGCCCGAAGAAACAAAGACCGTCTGGCCCTGCGCGGCGGCTTGCTGCCAGAGGGCGTTCCAGAAGGCGTTGCCACTCTGGCCCAACTCAGACTCGCACTCGCCGTAGCTGACGCTGATGACCCCGGCCTGATCGTCTTCCACGGCGCGCATCGCCGCCAGGGCGAGGCCGTTGGTCAGCGCCGTTCCGCCCGAGGTGTACAGCAAGACCGTAGCGCCGGGCGCAACCGAGCCGGCAAGCTCGATGTCCAGATAGGCTTCGGTAGCCGCGCTGTTCTGGCCGGGGTCCGCGCCGTCGACGATTACCGTAGGCAGATTGGCGGTCAATCCGAAGAGGCTTTGGTAGGCCTGAACCAGGCTCAAATCCACATTGGATGCGCTGACGATGGCGATGGACTGTCCTGTGCCGGTGGTTCCGGCCGTGTAGACCGAATTGATGTCATACTGCATGGCAAAATCGCCCGGCGCCACCACGAATACGACCCCGCCGCCCTCGGGATATGTCCAAAGCGGTGTGGCCTGGTGGGTTTTGGGATTGAACTTGGCTTGTCCCAGCACTTGCAGCCGGGGCTGAGGATGGAAATCGTTCAACTGCGCCAGGCCGGCGATGACCGGGGCGAGCGCAGCGGGAACCGATGGATCAATTGCGTTGGCAAGGTGCACCTCGCCATTCACCTGATAGCGGCGAATCTCGGTTTGAAAAGCCTCGCTGACCTGGCCCGAGGTGCCAGAGAATTCAATGGCCAGCCGCCCGGCATGCACTTGATTGATGGTGAGGCCGTGCGATTGCAGCCAGGCGATGACAGCGGCCACATCGGAATCGGCTGGCCCGTAGAGGCGGCCAAACTCCTCCGGTTTGAGCCACTGGTGAAAGGCAGGGCTGCCCGGCGTGTGTGCTGCCTGGATGAAATCAGCGAGAGCCGACTCCTGCTGCGGGGAGCGCTGGAGCAGTAGCAACATTCGTCCGGCAGGCAGGGAATCTTCGACCGCGCCCAGGTCAGCACTGGCCTGGCCAGCCGCAGCCCGGATCAGCGGGTGCATATTGGCGTGGAGAACTACGCGCGCGGCTTCATCAACGGAGCCTTGAACGCGCGGCGCGGCCTCGGAGGCCGTGGCTGGCGAAGAGGGATTGCGCGGCGCAGCCAATGCGACCGCGACGGCCAGGTTCAATGCAGTGAACAGCGTGACCCGGATGATAAAACGCAGCAGTTTCATGCTGATATCATCGGCAGCTTGCGTGGCGGGCTATAGCGCAAAGACCAGAGTGAATAAAAAGTTTTGTGGCGCGTTTGTTCAGGATTAAGCGCGTCTTAAAGCGGGAAAGAGCAAGTTGATTGACGTGTCAAAACAGGGTCAGAACTTTACACTCACAACGGAGTCATCAATAAGATTTAATCTTCAGCAGTTCCAGCGCCACGGCGGCTACTCGCGCGATAGCCCCACCGGTTTTGCCGGCGCCGCTGGTCTCGCCCGCGCCGTCGGCTGGCCCGGTGCTCAGCAGGCCGCGTGTCAGTAATCCGCGTAACTGGGCCAACTCCTCCATCATGGATTGGCGCGGCGGGCCGTCGGGGAGCAGAGGCTCGATCTCGCGGAGGATGTATTCCGGCGTACACTCACTTTGAATGAGTTCGGGTACAACCCGTTTGCCGGCAATCAGGTTGACCATGGCCACATGAGGCACGGTGACCACTCGCTTAGCGATGGCGTAGGTCATCGCCGAGACGCGGTAGACGACGACGAAGGGATTGCCGGCGAGCGCCGCCTCCACGGTGGCCGTGCCGCTGGCGACGATTGATGCGCGAGCGTGCAAGAGCGAGGCGCGGGCACCACCTGCGGTGGGGCCATCCGCGCCTTCGGCGCCCAGGTCATCAATCAGGCGAAGCGTCAAGCCGCCGCCGTAGAGTTTAGCGAGTTGCCGGACATCGTCGCGTTGAGAAGCGTTCAGGGTCGGCGCGAGAGGGATGATGAACTCATAATTGCCAGCCAGCCCTCGCGCTGCGCGCAAGATTGCCGGCAGAAGGTCGCGAATCTCGCGGGGACGGCTTCCGGGGAGCAATCCGATCCAGGTCTTCGCGGGGTCTAGGCCGTTTTCGGCGGCAAACTGCGCTCGGCTGACGGCGGGCTGCGGCAGCTCCGCCAGCGGATGGCCCACAAACTCGGCATGCACGCCCTGCTCGCGGTAGAACGGCTCCTCGAAGGGGAAGATGACCAGCATGCGGCTGATGTATTTGCGCACCAGCTTGATGCGGTGCTTCTTCCATGCCCACAACTGCGGGCTGACGAAGTAGAGGACCGGAACGCCGAGGCTGTGAAGCTCTTTAGCCAGCCGGAAGTGAATCTCGGGAAAATCGATGAGGATGGCGGCACTGGGACGGCGCGCGCAGATTGATTTTTTGAGCTTGCGCAACTCACGCCAGATGCGCGGCAGATGGCGGACGACTTCGGTGAGGCCCATGACGGCCATCTCTTCGGAGCGGACGATGCACTCGAGGCCCGCGGCGGCCATGCGCTCGCCGCCCATGCCGAAAAACTCGGCCGATTGGCCGGAGGCGGCAAGCTGCTTTTTAAGCGCGCCGATTACCAGTGCGCCGTAGTGCTCGCCGCTGGCCTCGCCTGCCGAGATGAAGATGCTTGGGGGCATTTTTCCCTGGTAGTGCTGGTGACATCATAACGGGTTGGTCAGCGTATGAATTCCTACCCGCACCTGGCGCGGACGGCGGCGGCGAGTTCTTTGAGCAGGGAGTGGGTTTCCTTCCAGTCGATGCAGGGGTCGGTGATGCTTTGGCCGTAGACGAGAGGCTGGCCGGGGATGAGTTGCTGCGCGCCGGCGACGAGATTGCTCTCAATCATGACGCCCAGAATGCGCTTGTCGCCATTCTTGCCGCTGCTTCCTGCAATCTGGGCGGCGACATCGTGGCAGACGATTGTTTGGCGGCGATAGTCCTTGCCGCAGTTGGCGTGGGAGAAGTCGATCATGATGCGCGGAGGGATGCCGGCCTTCTCCATCTGCGCCGCGGTTTCGGCGACGCTCTCCGCCGTGTAGTTGACCGTTCCGCGGCCGCCGCGCAGGATGATGTGGGTGTCGGGATTTCCCTTGGTGACCAGGATCGCCGATTGTCCGGTCTTGGTGAGTCCGAGGAAGGCGTGGGAGTGGGCGGCGGAGAGGATGGCGTCGATGGCGATCTGTACGTTGCCGGAGGTGCCGTTTTTGAAGCCCACCGGGCAAGAGACGCCGCTGATCAGTTGGCGGTGAACCTGGCTTTCAGTAGTGCGCGCGCCGATGGCTCCCCAACTGACCAGGCCGGCGATGTACTGGGGCGAAATCACGTCGAGGAATTCGGTTCCGGTGGGGACGCCCATCTCGGCCAGGTCGAGGAGCAGATGGCGGGCCAGGCGCAGGCCGTCGTTGATCTTGTAGGACTGATCGAGATGGGGGTCGTTGATGAGGCCCTTCCATCCGATGGTGGTGCGGGGCTTCTCGAAGTAGACGCGCATGACGATGCGCAGTTCGGCGGAAAACTCGTGGATGGCGGCCTGGAGCAGGGCGGCGTATTCGCGTGCGGCTTTGGGGTCGTGAATGGAGCAGGGGCCGGCGAGGACGAGCAGGCGCGGGTCGCGGCCGTTGAGGATGGCGGTGATTTCGTTGCGGGCGTTGAAGATGGCATCCGAGGCGGATTCCGAGACGGGCCGTTCTTCTTCGAGAAAAACCGGGGGCAGGAGGACCCTGGTCAATTGAATGCGGAGGTCTTCGGTGGTGTGGAACATGGGGGCTTCCTTGTTATGAATCTATCAGTTGAGGGAGGGGGAGAGCTGTAGTGGAGCACGTGGCGGCTGGCGACAAGCGAATTTTTTCTGTTTTGCGTCTGGCATAATGTTGAACCGCGGGCATAGGTGTAGCCTGTAAATGGGTTCTCAAAGACGGCGTATTCTGTAGCCAGCGCAAAAGGAGCGGCGATGAGAATGAGGAGATGGGCACGGTTGTTGCCGGCGGCGGCGCTGCTGCTGGCTGGTTGCGGAGATTTCTGGGAGGCGCCGGGCGGAAACGGCAGCAGTTTCACCCTTTCTAACAGCGGCAACATCACCGTGAGCCCGGGCGCAACCACCGGCAACACCGCGACCATTACCGTGACGCCTGTGAGTACGTTTACCGGGACGGTTACACTGAGTTGCGCGGTGACCGCGCCTACGGGCGCTTCCAATCCCGCGACTTGCAGCCTTTCTTCGAGTTCGCTTACCTTCAGCAGCGCGACGCCGCAAAGCTCCACGCTGACTGCGACCACTTCGTCCTCGACGACCACCGGAGCGTATCAGTTTACTGTAACCGGCGCTTCTTCGGGCAACGTAGCGGAGAGTACCACAGTTTGCGTCGAGGTGGGCACAGGCACTTGCACTACGGCCAGCAGCAGCGGGAACTTTTATATTCTGAACAGCAGCACGCTTGCCGGCTATTACATAAATGCCGGTAAGCTAACCTCGGTCTCCGGCAGCTCTTATACTATTCCCGGCTCCTCCGCCGTCGCTATCGGTCCCACCGGCAGCAATTATCTCTTTGTGGCTTCGACCAGCGGCATCATCCCCTTCACCATCAATTCCAGCACCGGCGCATTAACGCAAGGGACCGCCTTTGGCGACACACTAGGCCAAGCAATCCAGGTAGACCCCTCCGGCAAGTGGTTGCTGGATGCCTCTGATGCGGGGACGCTCTATGCTTATCCAATCACTTCCACAGGCGCACTGGACACAAACCGCACCATACAAGCGAATATATCGCTAGCCAGCACGACAGTTTTCCCAGGCGGAATTGCGATCTCGCCAAGCGGCTCGACGAATCCGTATGTTGTTGTTGCCCTAGGAACGAACGGAACGCAAGTTTTTCCCTTTAATTCGAATAACGCCTCCCCGCTCGGAAGCGCTTATTCCCCGACTATTGCGCCGTATGGAACCAATTCAGTTGCGGTAGCCTTCGACCCATCGAACCGGTTCCTGTACGTCGGCGAAACAAATGCCTTCACCTCCGCGACTGGCGACAGTGGCGCTTTACGCGTCTTTGCCATTAACGCGAGTTCCGTGAAGGAAATCACATATTCCTCGGGTGCGCCCACAACGCCTTATGCGAGCGGAGGAACCACTCCTCACGCCATCCTGGCCTCCTCGAACGGCTATGTCTATGTCGCCAACTGGGAAGGAGCCTCTGCCGGAAACGTCACTGCGTTCTTGTTGAACGCATCAACCCCCTCGCTGACGTTGCAAAGCAATACGGTTTCCACCGGCATTGAGCCATACGGCATGGCAGTGGACTCGACAGGCGATTTCGTGCTGGTGGTGAACAATCAGGGCAGTTCCCCCTTAAGCGCTTTCACCTTTGACGCCACCACGACCGGCCAACTGGACACCTCCTCAGTGACCGGCTCGTTAGGGGCCAATCCAGTCGCCATTGTGGCGGCGCCATAAATTGCGAAATGGAGCAGTAAAACGCCTCGCGGGAATCGGGATGTGGTATTTAAATCAATGATCGCTTCATCGGTCCGGAGGGGACCGCGAATATGTTGTTTCAGACGTTGCGAGAAGAAGTGCTGGAGGCGAATCTGGAGCTGGTTCGCCGCGGCCTGGTGCTCTACACCTTTGGCAATGTGAGCGGAATCAACCGCGAACAGGGACTGGTGGCCATCAAGCCCAGCGGCGTGGCCTACGACGAGCTGACGGCGGAGAAAATGGTGGTCACCGATCTGGAGGGCAAGATGGTGGAGGGAGAGCTGCGCCCATCTTCAGATCTGGCCACGCATCTTGAGTTGTACAAGCACTTCGCGGCCATCGGCGGCGTGGCGCATACGCATTCGGAGTATGCTACCGCGTGGGCGCAGGCGGAGACGGAGATTCCCTGCCTGGGGACCACGCATGCGGATTATTTTCATGGGCCGGTGCCGGTGACCAGGCGGTTGAGCGAGGCGGCAATTGCCGGCGAATACGAGCGGGAAACCGGGGCGGCGATCTGCCGGCGGTTTACGGAGCTTGACCCCGACGCGATTCCGGCGGTGCTGGTGGCCGGGCACGGTCCATTCTGCTGGGGAGCGAGCGCGACCGAGGCAGCGCACAACGCCGCGCTTCTGGAATACGTGGCGCGCATGGCCTGCCACACGCTGTCGATCAACGGCGATACCCGGCCGCTGCTGCAAATGCTGCTCGACAGGCATTTTCTGCGCAAACACGGCAGCCATGCCACCTATGGGCAGGCGAAGACGGGATGAATCCGGCTAGGCCGGGATGGGTTTCGGTCCTGCCGTGAAATCGGGCAGATGAATCTGTGAATGAAAACCGCCGGCCGATGGCGCGGCGGAGACGGAAGAGAAGGATGAGCATTGTCGCGGGAGTTGATTTCGGCACGTTGAATGTGCGCGTCTCACTGGTGGATAGCGAGCGCGGATTGATTGCTTCGGCTACAGCCGAGTATCCGCTACACCGCAAGCGCGAGGACCCGGATTATGCGACGCAATCGCACAGCGACCACATGACGGCGCTGGCCGCCGCCACGCGTCAGGCGCTGAAGGAAGCCGGAATCAGCGGCGAGCAAGTGGAGGCAATTGCGCTGGACACGACGGGATCGAGCGTGATTCCCGTGGCCGCCGACATGACCCCGCTGGACGACTACTACCTGTGGTGCGATCACCGAGCAAAACAGGAGGCCGCGGAGATCACGGAGGCGGCGCACCGCGACAAGCTGGAAGCGATCGAGTGGTGCGGGGGCGTCTACTCCTCCGAGTGGGGATGGGCAAAGCTGCTTCATTGGCTGCGCCATAATCCGGAAAAGCGCAAGAATTTTTCGAGCGCCTTCGAGCATTGCGACATGGTTGCCGCCACGCTGTGCGGGATTACCAGTCCGGCGTGGGTGAAGCGCAGCATCTGCGCGATGGGCCACAAGTGGATGTGGAACGCCGCCCTGGGTGGACTGCCTCCGGAAAAATTTCTTATTAAAGTAGACCCGCTGCTGGCCGGCGTGCGCGCGAAGATGGAGGGAGAGTACGCGACCTCAGACAAGATTGCCGGAAAGCTGGCGCCGCAGTGGGCGGAAAAACTCGGGCTGCGCGCGGGCATTCCCATTCCCGTGGGAGCCTTCGACGCGCACTGGGACGCCATCGGCGCGGGCGCCAGGGAGGGCGATGTGGTGAACGTGGTGGGCACCTCCACGTGCATCATCGCGTACGTGAAAGCGGCGCAGCTGATTCCCGGAGTTTGCGGAGTGGTCCCGGGCAGCGTGCACCCGGAGTATACGGGAGTCGAGGCCGGACTCTCGGCCACGGGAGACATCTTCAGCGCCATCGCGGGCCGCGCCAACACCACCGTTGCCGAACTGAGCAAGGGACTGGAGGCTTACAGCGCTGGACAGACCGGGCTGCTGCGCATGACCTGGGACAACAGCGACCGCACCGTGCTGGTGAATCCGAATCTGGGCGGCATCACGCTGGGATGGAACCTGCAGCACACGGCGCAGGACGAGCTCTTCGCGGCCATCGAGGGGACGGCGTTTCATACCCGCGTGATCCTCGACCGGATGAGCGAATACGGCGCACCCACGCTGCGGGTCATCAACGGCGGCGGCATTCCGCAGAGCAATGCGGTGCTCAATCAAGTTTATGCGAATGTGTTGGGAAGGCCAGTGCTGGTGCCGGCGAGCAAGGTGACGGGAATCGGCTCGGCGGTCTTCGCATTCCTGGCCGCTGGAGCGTTCAAGACCATCAGCGAGGCACAGGACAAAATCTGCCCGCCGCACAAGATCTACGAACCGGAGCCGGCGGCGCAGAAAACGTATGAGGGATTGTACCAGCATTTTCGCCAGCTCTATTTTGCCTTTGGCGAGCCGGAAAAAGGCGAGTTTGGCGCGGTGTTGCCGGCACTGATTCGGACGGCGAGGGCGGCGGTAAAGACCGGCTACTAGGAATGTCCTGATAGCGTATTGTTACGTTAATTGATGCGGATACGATCTAAAACGCACCTCTGGGCTGCGCCTTCAAAGGTAACATTGAAGTGCTGGAAGAAGCCATTCATACCGAGAAGAGCGGTAATTGGGAGGTTCTCTTTGAATCCAGCCCTGATTTTGATAGGGCCGCCAAATACATATAGCGTTATATCGTGGAGCCAGCTTGTCTCCAGCCCTCCAATTCCATTCAGCATCTCTACTTCTCCAGCTCTCAGATCAAGCCCAATTGCCGCAGCAAGATTGGCATGAAAAAGACAGCGTCCAGCACCGGAATCAATGAGCGCTTCAAATCGTTTTGTGCGGGGAGTGTTCGGCTTTGCCAGCGCTATTTGGACAGGTAATACTGCCGAATAGAGATGGGCTCCCTGACTGTCTGGGAATACCCGATATGGAACAATTGTGGACAATGCTAAACCGAGAGTGGAGACCAAGAAGAAGGTGTTTTTAGAATGAGCACGTCTGTCTCGCCTGCAGCATCCGCCTTTTCAGCAACGTCGCTATAGTCGCGTCCAACTGCAACGATGCGTGTTTCATCTTCCGAAAGAGCAATCCAAGCGTCCAGAGGGGCGGATTGGAGAGCCTTTAGTCGAAGGGCCGCTTCAGGAGACATAAAACACCTCTTTGCCTTAGACGTATAGGTATACTTAGCGGATTCTTCGGCGTCAACTGATAAGAAGATCAATCATTGACCAAACGCGGCTTGCAGTACCTACTTCCATTGCAGAAGTCGCCCGCAGGGTTCTTTGTCCGGGATAAGTTGTAGAATGCAAGCCATAGATAATACGTGACTTGCCGGTTATCCCACTTCTTTGAAAACGCATTGGTAAGCCGCATCATGCGGCTCATTCCCATACGGATACTGAGGTTCTGGCGCTCGACGTGTGATGTACATATCTGGCTTCTGAGTCCTTGTTTGAAAAAGTGCTATCCTCAAGAGGATCGCCACAGGCTGTGCTCACGCAACCTTCCAATTCATTCGTCTCACGCACGCGGTGCTTGAAGGGGCCCGTTATTGCACTATTCCTCGCGTGTTTACTTGCGTTTCCTTTGGGGTGCAGCCACTTCCACCGCGAACGGCACGACACGGTGTACGTTTCCGCGCGGCAGATGTATCTGCATGACCGGGTGGCCGCCGTCTCCAACCGCGTAGCCGAGGTGACCAACGGCCAGCGATTGGAAGTGCTGGACCAGAACCGCCGCTTTATCAAGGTGCGGACCGAAAAGAACGAGATCGGCTGGATTGAAGAGCGGGCGGTAATCGACGCCAAGACCTATCAAGCATTTGACCAGCTGGGGGTTCAGCACCGGCCAGACCCGGTGGTAGCCAGCGGTGTTGTGCGCGACGAAATCTACCTGCATCTGACGCCCGGCAGGGATGCGGAGCGATTTTATCTATTGGAGGCGAACTCCAAGGTTCAGCTTCTGGAGCGCGCCTCGGTCGCCAGGGCTTTGCCCGGCTCTGGGGAGGCTTCCAGTCCGCCGGCGCCGAAGCCAGGCACGCCGGCAAAAACTCCCAGCCAACGCTCCGGTTCCAAATCATCGACTAAATCGGCTGTCCCCGGAAGCGCGGCGCACCTTACCGGCCAGCCCGATGCCGGGCCGATCATGGAGGACTGGTGGCTGGTGCGCGACGGCGAGGGCCACACCGGGTGGATGCTCGCGCTGCGCATGGATGTGGATGTGCCCGACGAGATTGCCGCCTATGCGGAGGGACAGCGGTACGTGGGCGCCTACGTGCTCAACAAGGTTCGCGATCCCCAGGCCGCAACTCCCAATCACGAGGTTCCGCAGTACGTGACTGTTCTCGAGCCGCCCAAAGCCGGGTTGCCCTTCGACTTTGACCAGGTGCGCGTCTTCACCTGGAATACACGGCGCCATCGCTACGAAACGGCCTTCCGGCTGCATCCCATTCAGGGCTATCTGCCAGTGCGGGTCACGCCTGCCTCGAATGGTGGTGCGCCTACCTTCAGCTTCCAAATCGCCAACGGCACCGAGATGACCACGGACCCGGCCACCGGCATCACGCGCCCGGTTTCGCCGCGGACGATTACCTATGAGATGAACGACACGCGCGCGGTGCGCATCGGCTCCGATATGGCGTCAATCCCTTTCAGCCACCTGCCCGAATCCAAATCCAAATCCGCCAAGGCGTGGAAGAAGAAGCGGCGGTAGCCACCTGCGGTGGGGCCAATCGCTCGCTATTCGCTCGCATGGGACTCGTGATCTCCAGGTCCCAAAAGCGGGACACTTCGACACGCTCAGTGCAGGCTCTGGGGCACGCGGCACCAGGCTAGAGGTGGGGCGGGAATATCCCTTGCACGCAGATGGAGTATTGCAGCCCCTGGGGCGCAAGCTTACGCAGATCCGGCAGAGCGAAATTCGACGTGCCGTTTCCCCCAAAATTGGTGCCCAAAAGGGAAAATACAGCCGTGTATTGATTGATGGGGAGAATGCGCCCATCCGCGGGCAGAGCTCCCTGACCGTAACCATTCACCGACAGGACAATATCACCGATTGTGCAGGAATTTGTCGCGGGATATTGAAAGCTCATGTTTCCGGTCAACGCAACGCCGCCGTTGGTGCTGAGCGCGCCTGAAAGAGCGGTCAGATTGGCAGGAACCGACGCGCCGCCCGGCGCTCCCGCGGCTCCGGCAGGTCCCGTTGCGCCGGTTGCGCCCTTGGGTCCGGCGGGTCCGGCGGGCCCAGCGGGGCCCTCTTCATTCCAGGAGACCGCTTGCTCGTTGGTGTGGCAGTCGGTGACCGCGGGGACAAGGCGAACGTCGCCGGTCGTTTTGTTGTAGCAGGCGTGGATCACAGTCGCTGCCGAGGCGGAGATTGCCGCTGCTCCGAACAGTAATGAAGACACTACTACGGCCAGACACTTGAGAGATGACATTGATACCTCCGGAGAAGTTGGGGAGAGCGGGAAGACCTCCCTGTCGTTAGAGTAAGGTTTACAGGAGAATCGCGTGGATGCGCAAGGGGTATTATCGGGCGCGAGAATCAAATTTGATTGTCTTCACCCGCGCCTGCGCAGCTCCAGCTCCACCACGCGCATCATCTCCGCTTCGGGGGCGGGTTTGCCGGTCCAGATTTCGAATTGGCGGGCGCCTTGCTGGACGAACATTTCCATGCCGCTGATCGTCGGAATGCCGCGCTCTTTGGCCAGCTTGAGCAGCGGCGTTTCCAGCGGGTTGTAGACCATGTCGAAGACCAGGCCGGCGTTCAATTCCTTTTCCGTGACAGGCAGCGGCACCTTGTTGCCGGCCATGCCGCAGGGGGTAGCGTTGATGAGCACGTCGAAGGTGCTTTTGGCGAAGAGATCGCGCTTGAGGACCTTGGCCTTGG
>Ga0326727_10004905_pt1 | contig 39119 bp, 55 predicted proteins | sample MB2enrmetagenome_FD_207643 | JGI IMG/M metagenome (GOLD analysis project Ga0326727, IMG submission 207643) | Lab enriched peat soil microbial communities from McLean, Ithaca, NY, United States - MB29MY | ecosystem: Environmental > Terrestrial > Soil > Wetlands > Peat | place: USA: New York...
CTGGGAGGCGACTATGCCCGCGGCGTGGCCGAAACCCTTGTGCGCGACATCGCCACAGCGGTGGGCCGCCTGTCGACCGCGGACAAGAACCGGGTGCTTCTCGCCCTCGCCGCATTTGTCGCGACCCAACTCGAAGCCCTCGAAGAAAACAACGACGTGTGAGGTCCCCATGCCGAAGCCGATTTCCTGGCTGAAGGACGCTGCCGCGATCCGGGAGAAGGTGAAGGGCTCGACCTGCTCGCACTTCCACACCTCGGACATCGGCCGCCTGTTCGGGCTGATGCCGCGCGCCGCCAGCATCCTGATGGAGGCCATGCCGCGGGTGCGCTACGGAACCAGCTACATGGTTCCGGCCGATGGGCTGGCCGACTTTCTCGACGACGTGATCCAGACGGCATTGGCCGGGCGGGATGTGCCGGCGCTGATCCAAGCGCGGCGCGCGGCGAACCTGTACGTCTCCAAGAGAAAACCACGGACCGTGGTGCTGAAGGATGAACTCGGCCGCGGCCTGGCTTCCCTTCCCGACTGCGTCACGCTCACCCGCGGAGAGCTGAGGATCAAGTTTCAGACGGCCCTTGAGCTAGCGCGCGCGCTCGCGATAGTCATCAGCAACATGGAGGGCGACTGGGAGTGGTACGAATTCTGCCGGCTGTACGAGCCGGAGCAGCCGGCGCTGCCATCGGAGAGCGCGTACGAGGCCTTGCGGCTGGGTGGAGAGGCGAAGTTTTTTGTGGCGCGCGGCGATGCCGGCAAAGCTGGCGATTATGCGCGGGAAGCATTCCACCATGCCCACTGGGTGCAGGTGGAAAGAGGCGAAATCACTCTGGAAGAGTACGACAAAGAGATGGAGGAAGCTGAGAGCGTCGCCGCCCACATCCAGGAGATCCGCGCCGCGCTGACGGCGCCGGAAGCGAAACCGCCGATCTCCCTGAGCTACCTTCAATCTCGGGTACAACGGGCGGCTGGTGGGTCTTGGTGACCCGCAGCGTGATGTCCGCGACCTTGTAGCCAGGGAGCGCGCCGAGGATCAGGTCGATGAGTTCGTCGACCTTGGCGCGCATCGCAGGGGTAACGATCAGATTTCGATCTTCTGCGAAGATGGCGGTCGGGATGCGGTCCATCGCAGCACCTACTTGGGCGGCTTGCAGAACGCGCCCAGGGGCGGCGGCTCGTCATCCGGGAGTTCCCTGTCGGCCATCACATCCATCACGTGAGCTATGGCCTGCCAAAGATGGGAAAGAGTGCGCGCGCCGTATGCTATCTCCGCACGCTTTGGGGGCATGCTGGCTGCCCAGCCTTCCCAGACCCTGGCGCTTCCCCGCGCAAGCTCGGCCAACTCGCGCATGGGATACGTCGCGCCTTTTTTCGCGGGCTTTTTCCTGGAAGCGGTGAGCTTGTCGACGGCTCTTTGAGCAGCGGCTCCGCGCGCGGCGAACTCAGAGAGAGTGCGCTTGGAAACAACCACGGCTACGCGGCCTCGGACTGAGCGCCGTCTTGCGGGTGGGGGGGGAGGGGCGTGCCGACGTACTCCTCGGGAAAGAGGACCTCGTCGCGGGTGAGCGGCGCCCCGTAAAAAGCTACGAGCTTTTTAGCCATGTATGGGTGCCCTTTGCATTTCCCGGTTTCAATCCGGCTGTAGTAGGTCCGATCGATGCCCATATGGGCCGCAGCCTCGGCCTGGGTCAGACCGCTTCGTTCGCGAGCGAGCTGGAGAGGTGTCTTCATAGCTGGGTTGTTTTTAATGCACAGGCGAAATCTTGTCAAGGTACAAGAATGGAGTGTGGGTTGCACAGCAAGATTCCCCCGCAATGTCTACAATTGACATTTCACCGTTACGTGCAATACAACCAACATGAGCACTTTGGGGTGGAAAAGGGATTGTCGCAATTTGGACTCCCCTTCCCCGTCGATTTTCACTTTAGTTATAACCCGCTGTACATGAACGGCATCCAGGTTAACGAGAATATCCGTTATCGGACTTTGGAGGCCGTTCTGAGGATCCTCGGTGGCCGCCTGTCTCGTTCTACAGCTCGATCTCTTCACACACGGCGCGCTTGTGCTGAATACTCGTGGCGGCGCTTGTCGTTATTTGAAAATGAGCGACCGCGAACGGGACCGCCGCACCGGCGGTCAGTGGCTTCGGGCCGTGAAGGCCTATCTCGAATTCGGCGCGGGTTCCGCCTGGCGCCGGCTCTCCGATCCTGAACAGCGCAACAGTCCGGTGCGCGATTGGTACCTGGGCGGCATCCGGACCATGAACGGAATTCCGGTGCGGGATCCTCTACCGGCACGAGCGGGCGCAAAAGCAGCTAAGTCCAAAAGCGTACCGGGCTCGCCCGTCGCCAGATTGACGGCGTCGAGGTCTCGAGGCTGGATCGTCGATGAGCTGCTCCGCGTGAATCCAGCCCTCAGCGATAAAAAACTTCTACTGCGTCTCTCCCACCTAAAGCTTGCCGAAATGCTCGTCACCGCTCGCGGTGGAGTGAGTTCTGGCGCACGCTCGGCCGGAAAGCCAGAAAGCCAGAAAGCCCGAAAGAAGGAAAATCCCCTGATACTGCCAAAGCCGCCGAAGAGCGTCGTTCCGGTGCGGAGCTTCCCTGCTCGATTGCGGGGTGCCGCGTGATGAGTGAGATGAAATCAGTGACGGTGCGCAGCCTGCGAAAGGATCGCTGGTGGTGGGTCGACAACGAAGTCCTGGACATATTCGGCGACGACCTCGGGCCATACGGCATCACCCTCTACGCGGTGCTGGCGCGGCACTGCTTCGGGAGCAACTTTCGCGTGAGCATGTCTCTCCGGGAACTTGAGCTCAAAGCTCACATGAAGAAAGACTCGCTCCGACGGACGCTCAAGCGGATGGTGGAACTGGGGTTACTGATCCAACATAAAGGGATTACCGAGAGGTCCAAAAGCGACTACGACCTGGTGGACGTGAAGGATTTGGTAGAGAAAATCAGGCACGCGGCGAAGGAGCTGGCCTCGGGTCTTAATTCTGTCGCTCAGGGAGACAGAAGCGACGAAGGCTCCTCCGTTGGGCCGCAGGGCGTTCCGGACAAACGCAAGCTCACGAATCGCCATATATCGAGCGGCGATGCGTCCACGGGCACGCAGGACGATCTGGACGGGATTGAGGAGTTGGGTGCGTCCGATCTGTCTCCGCAGACGGACAGCTTCTGTCTCCCACAGCGACAGACTGCCGAAGCGCCCCAAAAGTTGGAAAGTGGAGCTGCCACAGCGACAGATCTGTCGCAAAATGACCCCCGATTTGCGACAGATCTGTCGCTCTCAGCCTCGCGCGTTTTAATAGGAAAGACAAAAGACAAAAAGACACAAGACGGGGCCGTGGCGGGGGAAAGCACTGCGCGCGCCCCCGACGAAACCGGCCTCCGGCCCCCCTCCCGAGCGCCCGCTCCAAAACGGCATTCCGCACGCCTGATGGAGCTGCTCGGACTTGCCGCGAGCAAAAGCGATCTCGACCTGGTGGACCAGGTGATCGCCTACGAGGCGCGGGGCGCGCACGCGGATCCGGAGGAAGCTTGCATCTTCCTGCTCGATGCCGCTCAACGGGCGATGAAGCGCGGCGAAACGGTGAACGTTTTTTGGTTCAAGGATCGAAAGTTTGCAAACGGAGGAGGCAACGATGGCGGACCTGGAAAAGCTGAACCAAGTCCAACTCGAACGCGCATTGAGCGGAACCGAGCCGCTCTCGAGAGGGCACTTGCGAAGCGAGGAGTTAGAGCACCTTGGCTTGCTCCTGAACCAGATGCAAGTGCGCTACCCGAGCCAGGATCAGGAGGAGACGACGGAGGGGTTTCTGGCGGACTTCGAGCAGCTGGCGCTGAGGTACTCCCTCCGCGAGGTTCGAGAGGCTCTGGCGGAGCTGAGGATTAAGCCGGGCCAGAAGTTCTTTCCGCGTCCGGACGAGGTTGCCGAAGAAATCGTGTTGCTGCGCGAGCGCCGAACGCAGGAAGCGCTGCGGTCGGGCGGATGGGCCCGCGAATGGCGTGAGCACATGAGAGCCATTGAGGCGGAACGCGCAACCCCGGAATACCAGGAGTGGCTGGCGAGCCTGGGGAAGCCGGTAGCCAAGGTGACGGTGTTGACCGGCCGGAAGCGCGCGGCGAGAAAAAGGGCGTAAGTACCTGAGGTACCCGAAGCACCCGAGGAGGAATCACGATGATTATCACCGTAGCGAGCTACAAAGGCGGGGTGGGCAAGACGACGACAGCGGTGCACCTGGCCGCATACCTGCACAGCCTGGGGCCGACGCTCTTGCTGGACGGCGACCAGACGCACAACGCAACAGCCTGGTCCGAACGCGGCGAGGGCTTCCCTTTCCGCGTCGCGCCGATCGACCAGGCGGCCAAGCTGGCGCGCCACTACGAGCACATCGTGATCGACACTGGCCAGCGGCCGAGCGTTGCGGACCTGCAGGCCGCTTCGATCGGCTGCGACCTGCTGGTGGTGCCGACGATACCTGGAGCGCTCGAAACCGATGGGCTGGGGCAGACAGTGCGAGCGTTGCAAAGCATCGACGCCGTGTTTCGAGTGCTGTTGACCTCGGTTCCCCCGGACGCAGCGAAGGAAGCGATCGAGCTGCGCGTCCTGCTGCAGGCAGCGCACGCGCCGGTTTTCGATTGCGAGATACCGCGGCTGAAGGCCTTCAAGAAAGCGGCGCTGGCCGGCTGCGTGGTGGCCGAGGCGAAAGACCGTGAATCGGCCAGAGCGTGGGAGTCCTACCTGGCCATCGGCCGGCAGCTTGAGGGCATGCAGGTCCAGACGGCGGTGCGCGCATGAGCGACCTTGCAAGCAACCTGACAAAAGCATTCGCGGGAATGAAGCAAGCGCGGGAAACGCCGGGGGAAAAGCTGAAGCGCGAGCTTCAAGAAAGCGTGGCCGCGGCAGGCCCCCAGGGTACCAGGGGTACCCGAAGCGCCCGGAGTGGCGGGCAGGGACCGGGGCCGCGACTCGCGCCGCTGCCATTGCATGACACGCCGAAGAGCAAGCATCCGGAGTACAAGGCGGTGAAGGTCTTCATGCGCGAAGACAACCATAGAGCCGCCGCCCGCAAATGGCGCTACGAGAAGGACGGCGACTTCAGCGATCTGGTGGATCACCTCGTGCAGCAGTATCTCAACACCTGAGGTGCCTGAAGTACCTTTTGCAGGCGGTCGCTGCGTTAGGTACTTCGGGTACCCGGAGCACCTTTATGGATTTGGATGGAAGGCCCGACAAAGACGACGCGATTCGAACCATGATGGCGTGCCCGGACGAGCAGTGGGCCAACTACTTTCGCCCAGGTCAGGCGGAGATCGACGGCAAACAAGCCAATGCCCGCGCGCTGGCCTGGGCGCGCAGCCCGATCGGCACGCCCTACGGCGGGACGGAAGCGGTGCTTGAGGCGCCGAGATCGGGTACCGCACCCGATTTGCCTGACCAGGGGATTCCGCGGCTGCGCGGAGGAAGGATGAAGCGAAAAAAGAGCTGACCAGGATGATCGTCGAGTCTCTTTACGCCAGCTTCGATGTCGCGGCGCTCGAAGAGATTCTCGACGTCGGCCGGAAGTATGACAACGGCCAGGAGGAAGTCCAGTACATGAACGAGGCGCTGGCTGCGTTGATTGAGCAGAGAAAGGCAGACCGATGAGCCAGGATCCGCACAGCCTCAGAGAATGGATCGAGGCGGTAGACGCGGCGTACTTCATGCTGACGCTGGACAGCTGCAGGCGGTATGGACTCATCACCGGAGGACCGGAAGTGAACGTGGAGCGCTGCGAATCGATCTTAGCCGAGGGCGCCAAGCGTCACGTCTACCCGCAGATGCCAAGAGAGGCTAAACAGCGATGAGCGAAGCGGAGAGACGATGGGTCAAGGTGCTGATGATCGCCCTGCAGGAGTCGGTGAAGCTGCAGGGGCACTATGCGGAGCTGTTAAACATGCACGACGGCGGCAAGCGACGGGTGTTCGCGAGCCCGACGGAGTGGATCGCGCGCCTGGCTGCGACAGGCACAGTCCCGATGGACGAGATTCACGAGATTTTCGCGTTGATGAGTGCCCCGCCCGAGAAGGAGCAATCATGACGACCACGGGAATCAAGCCGGGGGATGCGGTGCAGCTGCTGGAGCGCGATGGCGAACAGACGCTGGCGCACAACGCGCTGGTGTCGGGCTTTTCAATGGATGAGTTGCTGGCGGGGACGCACGGAGAACCGGCGATTGAAGCGTGCTTTGTGGCAACGCGGTCGGAGCGCCGCGACAAATGGGGCGGCTTTCCCACACTGGTGGTGCCAGGCATCGTCCACGTCTCGCACCGCGATTGGATCGAGGGACGCGCAGGCCTGGCATACCAGGAGTTGCAGGCACCGGCTACGAACGCGGACCTTTAGGCCCGCGTTTTCTTGCGGTGAGCACTTTCACGCGCTCCAGGATCTCGGCGCTGGAGCAGTGGCCCTTGAAGAGCGCGGAATCGATGGCAGGTCCCAGAATCACTGGAGTTTGATCGGGCGCGACGAGCAGCGTGCCGGCATACGAATCGATCGCCTTGCTCAGATCCATCAGTTCCTGTGCACCTGCGAACGGCCAGACCACGAGCAGCAGATCGATGGGCGCCGCGAGCATCACCCCATGCGCCTCGATCGCGCTTTCCGCTTTTATTACGATGTGACCGTGGATCCGCAGCAGGACCGACAGCGCGCTTACCAGCTCGCCGTCGTCCCCAGCCAGCAGGATTCTCTTCGGCGGCCTCACGGACGCGCCGGCTTTCCAGTCTTGGCGTGGAATTCTGCGAGGGCAGCCTTTGCCGCTTGGGTCTTTTCCAGGGCCCCGCGGGGACCGATGGAGAGAACGTAGGAGCGGACGCACGCTGGAGGCGGCGGAACACGAACGCTGTTATCGCTGGCCTTCATGCGAACTGCAACAGCCCAGTCCTCGACGGCCGCTAATTCCCATCCGGACCATTCGCGCATCACCACGAGCGGGACAGGCGAATTGACCAGGGCCAGCATGTCGCGCACGATGCGCAGCTTCTTTTCATGCTTCATGGCGCACCTCCAGGCTCCGGAACAGGATACTCAACGCGGCGCGTTCGGCCGGCGAGAAGAGATCGTCCAACTCCGCCTGGGCCAGGCCGCGCATGGCCGCGGCGACGGAGATGGGGTAGTAGAGCCGACTGTCGGAATTGAAAGCGTAGGTTCGGCCGAAGACGTCGACGTTCAGATAGCGGTGCGAGTCGACATGCTCGTAGAGATAGATTCCGTCGGCTGTGCCCTTAAACAGGAACTGTTCGCAGAGCCCAGTTGGACAGAGTTTCTCCAGGGGTGCCCAGTTGGATGCGAGCAATTCGCGGAGCTGCTCGACAATCTCGGCTGCATTATGATTGGGTTGCGCGGGTACGGCAACACCTTGGCGGGTGTGCATTGTGGCCTCCTCTCAAGGCTATAGTGCGGCTGGCCCGCGTCTTCGTTGGCGCGAAGGGAGCGGGGCGTGAACTTTATTCTAAGCGCGTTTTGCGCGCTGGTTTGGGTGCGGCGGCGGCTAGGGATCGTGCCTGCTCCTCCAGCAGCTTAATCCCCATGCGAAAGAGCTGGGCTTCCTTCAGCCCGGTGCGCTCGATGAGGTAGTCGAGCGCAGCGCGAGTCTCGGGATTGATGCGCATCGAAAAGGGGCTCGTGGATACAGGCTTTTGTGGCTTCGTTTTCATCCGGCCTTCTTTACTGGGGTTGGGGTGGCCATACGGTGTACGCCTTTACTGGAGCCTTGGTCTTTGCTGGAACCAGGTCATGCCCATTCGGACGCGAGGATTGCCCCGTTGCAACGGAAGAAGGTGCAGACACCAGAGGGGGTCCAACTGCTGGGATGATGACTGCAGCGGCGGGAGCGGCGGCTTTGACCGCTTGCACTTCTGGTGGCATTGTCGCTGAGGTCTCTCGGGCTTGGACAGCAGACTGGACTGGCGTGTAGGTTTGAAGCCTCTTTGTCTCGGCCGCAGCATCGGCTAGCTGCCGAGCCTCGGCCGCCGACACGGAGTCTGGAACGGATGCTGCCGGGATTGGAGCACATATTTGAGCCTCAGTCGCGGCGTTCAGCTTCCCGGTGCCGCACAGCACGTTCGCTGTGTTCTGCATATTGCTGCCGTTTCCAGTGATGTAAGGCGTGAAATCCCCGAGCGTGGCGTATTCATGGTTGGAGCTGTCTGGGTCGGGAAACCAGAATTGGCACCGCACGGTTTCGTTTGGGTGTTTCTTCCCCGGCCTTGCGCACCCGGCTGCAAATAGAACCTTTGTTCCCGATGGCACCGTGTCCAGGAACCACCTATTGTGGAAAGTTTGGGCGGCGTAACCGTTGTTTGCCGAAGCGGCCACCAACGCCGACAGAATCGAAAGTCCCTTGTTAACTGGGGCCTCGACGCGGAAGTCCCCGGCGTCAGTGTGAAGCAAGTGAATACCCTGGCCGCCCGCATCCAGCTTGTTGTCGGTTTGCGACTTGCCCAAGGTTACGTCGTATCCCGTCGCGACGCGCAAGTTCCGGTCTAGAGTGGCGACCTGATACTGCGCTGCGTGATTGTAAGTTTTACCGATTGGAGTCTGAGCGAAGGCCAGTGCCATGGGTGTGAACATCAGTGCGAATAGAACCAAAGCAATGCGTTTCATGATGTGCTCTTTCTTGAGGCTGCGAGAAATGTATTACAACGTAATACGCATTGCAAGGTAAAAGTGCAGTAATGCGATAACACCTTTGGGTCATAAGAGGGCTTCGCCGTGCAACTGCGCGGGAATACAATCGAGTCCCGGCACACGATCGAGCCGTGGGAAAAAGAGGGAGAACTCCATGAACAAGCTGTTTGCATTGCTTCTGGCCTGCGGTCTTTCGCTCGGAATGTTGGCCGGATGCGCGAAACAAGCGCCCCTGCCGACAGGAGCTTACGCTCCGGCCGACGCCAGCATCAACGAGGACCTGCAGGCCGCGCACGCCGCGCTCGCCAAGTATTCCGCGGACGTGGCCAGCGGGTTGCACGTTCCGAGCGCGCAGGAGAAGGTCGTTATCAACAAGCTGATCGACGCGGTGAACATCGCCGATCCGGCATATCAGAGCTACCACGCCGCGCTGGCCGCCAACCCAACTGCCCCTGAGCCCGCCGCGTTGATTGCGGCGCTCGCGAGCGTGACAAGTAACCTGAGTGCGCTCGAAGCGCTCGTGAAGTAACGGAAGGGGAACTCAAATGCTTTTGACTCTGCTCGGACTTCTTGGGCCTGTGCTTGGACCGCTCCTCTCCAAGCTCGGTGTATCGGCAACCATCGACAACCTCATCGAAGCAGCCCTCAGCGGGGCCCAGGCCATCATCGCCGGCATCCAGTCCAAGGCAAGTGTCTCGGCGGAGCTTGCAGTCCTGCAATCCGCGCTGACAGCATTGCAGGCCGACACCTCGCTTGATCCGGCTGTGCTTTCGGATGTGGCGGAAGGCATCCGGGATCTGCAGGCCGCAATCGCCGCGTACCAGGCGGCGGAAGTGACCACGGACCCCTCGACTCTCACGCCGATCGCGGAAGTGTAGCTTTGAGCTATGTACACAAACACCGTGCTGCGCGCCCTGGCGTTGGATGTAGTTGAGCGGCTGCGATTGCGCCCGGTGAGGTTTCAGGTCGGGCACGAGATCGAGTTTCCCGGCAAGCCGATCGAGCGCCTCTACTTCATCGAGACCGGCATGGCGTCCATGACCACGACTTTCAAGGACGGCATCCAGGTCGAGGTCGGCATGTTCGGGTACGAATCGATCATCGGCGTGTCCGCGCTGATGGGGGCGAAGTCCGGACTGAACCGTGTGTACACGCAGATCGCGGGGACCGGATTCGTGGCGCCTCTGGAAGTGGCGCGCGTCGAATTCGCACGCGGCGAGGTTTTTCAGATGCTGGCGCTCCGCTACGTGCAATCGCAGTTGGCGCAGGCGATGCAGAGCGCGGGCTGCAACGCCCGGCACAGTTTTGAGCAGCGCCTGGCGCGGTGGCTGCTGATCTGCGCGGACCGCGCGCGCACCGACACCTTCCAACTGACCCAGGAATACTTGACGGACATGCTGGGAGCGACGCGGTCAACGGTCTCGATTGCCGAGAGCGCGCTGAAGGCCGCGGGGCTAATCGACTACGTCCGGGGCACATTGCGCATCCTGGATGCGTCCACGCTGGAGGGCCGCGCGTGCGAATGCTACCGGGTGATCAAAGACCACCTGGATAACCATGCCGAGTTCGATCACGGCGTGGCGCTGCCGGGTTCTTGAGGGCGGAGGGTCAAAATGCAAGACATCGCAAGGCTCAAGCGCGTTAGGAAACTGATCGACGGCATGAAGGAGAACTTCAGATCGGAGTCGCGCGACCAGGTGTTTGTAAGAAATGCGCTTATGTTTGTCGAAAGGGAAGGCCTGCCTGAAGAGATCGCTTGGCTGATCGTCGCTGCATCGCTGCTGAAGGAAGATAGGCGGCGCGTGGAATGGGGATCATCGATCTGAAAGAAGCGAGGCCTGCAGATTGAGCAGCTCGTGTGTGGCTGCGTAGCATTCGCCACAATTGCCGTCGAGAGCGACCCGCCAGCCCAGCCAGCCTAATCCATATTTCTCCCAGGCGACCAGGGTGCCGGCGTGCGTCGCCCAGGGATGCTTACCGACGACAACAACGCGATCGCCAGCCTTCATGTCAATTCTGCTGGCGGGATTTCCTTGGCTGCCTGGCCGATTTGGTATGGCATCCATTCACAGAAGTTTCCTGACGGGCGAGCGCCATCGCCTTGGTGCAGGATTACCGAAGTCCGTCCGCCGGCATTGCCGTTGGCGTCGAAGACGGCAAGATTGACGTTGGTATCGGAGTGAACCCAGCAGATGAGAGCTGCTTGCGGCTGGGACTCGGGCTCTGCGCTGTTCCGCCAGAACCAAACTACGCGCCCGATGGTGGGCTTGATCATTGTGAGGACCTCACGGTCAAGGATACGCGCACTGGATAACTGCGCCGAGTTCGATCACGGCGTGGCGCTGCCGGGATCTTGAGGGGCAGGTAATGCTACGCCGCAGAACCGCAGGCGCGCCATAGCCTGAAAGTGCCCCGCTATGTGCGGCTGCCAACAGACTGAGCGATAAGAATAGCTCACGTTTAAACCATCTTTCAGGGAAATCCTACAGAGACTCCACGCGAATCCGCGTGTGCCTCCACGCGTCTGTTGCGTGTCGCTGTTGCAGTGAATGAGCGGGGCCGACGAATCGGCGAGACTCACCACAACGCTCTCATTTCCGACGCCCTGGTCGACCAAATGCGCAACCGGCATGAGGATGGCGGGCTCGGCTACAAGAAAATCTCACGCGAACTCAACCTGGCTCGAACCACGGTGCGGAAGATCTGCACCTACGAGCGCCGCGCCCAGACGCCGGCGCGCTGGAAATCGATTCGCGTTCGCAGGGCGAAGCTGGTGCGCATTGACTGAACCGCGTTCCATCGCCGAAATCGCCGCAGAGGTGGATGCCGCATTGCTCCGCGAGCGCGCTCGATGGTCGCCTGTGAGTCCCCGGATCTCCTACTACGAACGACTCGCGGAGATGGCGAGCCACGACGAGAACGCCCTTCGCCGCCTGCACGGTCACATCCAGTGGGCCGGGAGTTTCGCAGGATTATGAAAAAGTCGCGTATCAAACTCGCCGTCTCGCCCAAGCCGCCGCAACATGGAACGCGGTCGACGTACGTGCACGGCTGTCGTTGCGAGCCTTGCACTGGCGCGAACAACAAGTGGTGCCGGGAATACCAGGCGCTGCTTCGCAGCGGAAAGACGCGGGTCAAGTGAAAAAGCCACGCATCAAGCACACTAATTTATGTGCGCCTCTTAAAATCACCTGGCGCAATTATCCCGATTCGCTGCACGCGCCCTTCAAGCGGCTGCCGTGCGGGCAATCTCTGCGGCCAAACCTCAAAGTGATGGAAGACTACGTCGCGGGATCGAGCGTCGCATGCGCTATCGTCGCGTCGTGGAATCCAGCGCTGTTTTACGCCCGGCTCATCAGAGTCGAAAAGTTGGCGGCCTGATGCGCGGGCGGCTGCAGCGAGCGTACAAATTGTACAAAGCCGGCGCGCTGAGCCTTGACGACATGATTCTAGAGTCACGCGCGTTCGCCGTGAGCGTCGGCCGCCTGGAAGGGCGCGAGGATGCCGAGGATCTGGCGCAGGAGGCGTGCATACGTGTATGGACATGTATTGACAGCTTCGACGGCGTTCGCGCCAGCTACCCCACCTGGCTTCGCAAGATTCTCCGCAACCTGATTCGCGACAAGCTTCGGCACATGCGTTCCGTGCTGGCCGGCGTCCGGATCGTCGAGACTCCGAAACAAGAGCTTGCCACGGACGATTCCGGCGACGCGCCGGCGAGATCGATCGAGAAACTGCCGCTGGACTGTCACGAGCTCTACATTGTGCGCGCGCTCATCGATGGCGCCAGCATGCGCGAGATCGCCGAAGCAACGGAACTCTCACTGAAGGCTCTGCGCAGCCGATTCGATCGCATCCGGGATCGATGCCGGGGATAATCGCGCAGATTTACGTTTAGGTCTATTGGATGGGATCAGACTCATGCGGCTCCAAATCGAACGGTGCACGCTCATGTGCCAGGACTGCCGCGAAGAGATTGAGATCCCGATGCGTATCAAGCTCGCCGACGAACTGATCGAATTTCAAGACAGCCAGCAAGCCGATCACGTCTGCAAACTCACAAGAGCTACGGTCTCGCCGGCAGACCGGACGGTCACTCCGACCACTGTCACAAGGTAGCCAATTGCTGCCAACCGGCGCTCTTCAAACCCGCGGCCGAGCGAGGTCCATCAGTGGCCTCGCCAGCGGGTGTTCTCAGCAAACCAATCACCCGTCACAAAGGAGCAATACCTTGAATCTTAAAACCGTGGTACAGACGATCGTCGCCGACGTTGAAAAGGTCGCTGAATTCGTGCCTGAGCATGCCGCACAGGCGATTGAAGTTGTGACCACGATCGTTAAAGAAGATCCCGCCGTGACTGCCAGCGTGAAGCAACTGATCGGTTTAGCCGACGCCGCCGTTGCCGACATCGCGCTCGATGTTGCCGAGAAGGGGTTGAATATAGTGGACGATACAGCGACGTTGACGGCGTTGTCTGCTCTGGCAACGTTCGTTCGCGGCCCGTTGTGGGCCGATCTGACGACTGTATACAAGGCGTTGAAGACGGACGTTGCAGCGACGCCAGCCGCAGCCTAACATGCCACCTCGCGCGTCGCGTCCTTGCGCATATCCGGGTTGCCCTGGCTTGGTCGCCTCCGGCTACTGCGAGAAGCACAAGGACGCGGCGTCGTCATCGGGCTTCGGCCGCGGCACAGCGAACGAGCGCGGCTACGACTATGAATGGCAACAGTTCCGGCTCCGATATTTGCGCGAGCATCCGCTGTGTATCGACTGCCTGGAACATGGCCACGTGCGCGTCGCCTCCGACGTACACCACACAATCAAGCTGAGATACGCCCCCGATCGCAGGTTTGACGAGACGGTCCTAATGGGGCTCTGCGGCGACTGTCACAAGTCACGCACGGCTGCCGGCGAGTAGGTGACTTCCGAAGTCACTCCGGCACACCGACAGGGGATAGGGGGTCTCAAAAGGTTTTGAGGCCATCTGCTCTAGACCACGCGCCCCTTTTTTTCACGTCCGCAGTTCAAGAAATCTGAGATTGCCATGCCAGCGCCACGAAAAGCAACCTCGATTCTGATGAATTCGGGCTCGATCGATCACGACAAAAAGCGCTACGCCAACCGAACTTCGGAGCCCAAGCCCAAAGGCGCGCTCGGCTCCGCTCCCAAGCATTTCACTCCCGAACTGCTCGTGATCTGGAAAGAGCTGGTCCGGCAGATCCCCCCAGGTGTCCTGAAAAACTCTGACCGGATCATTCTCGAACTCACCTGCCGGCTTACCTACCAGATGCGCTACGGGGTTGAGTTCACAAGCAGCAACGCGGCGCAGCTCGTCTCCTGCCTCAGCCGCCTGGCCATGACGCCGTCGGATCGGAGCCGGGTAAATCTGGCGCCGGAGCACGGAGATCCTGCGGTAGCCGCGTCTCCATTCAAAAAGTTCGCCGCGTGATGAGGCGGCCCAATGAGTTATGCGCAAACCGCGACAACCTACGCTGAGCGGGTAACCGACGGCACGATCATAGCCTGCAAGTGGATCCGCCTTGCAGCGGCCAGGCACCTTGAGAATTTAGTACGGCCGGACTTCCCTTTCGCGTTCGACGACGATGCCGCGAACCGCGCGTGCGAATTCATCGAGCTCCTCCCGCACACCAAGGGCAGATGGGCAGCCAGGCGCGAGAAGCTGATTCTCCAGCCCTGGCAGATTTTCATAGTTGCATCGATCTTCGGCTGGCTCAGTAAAGAGACGAAGCTTCGCCGCTTCCGGGAAGCCTACATCTGCTGCCCGCGCAAGCAAGGCAAGTCCCCGCTCGCGGCGGCCATCGGCCATTACATGCTGGAGTGCGACGGCGAGGCCGGCGCGGAAGTAGTTTGCGGCGCGGGAACCGAGCGGCAAGCCTGGGAGATATTCAGGCCGGCCCGGCTCATGGCCATCAAGTCTCCGGACCTGCGTAAGGTGATGGGCGTATCGGTCCACGCCAAGGCACTGACGGTCGACTCCACCGGCGGAAGATTCGTTCCCGTCGTTGGCGATCCAGGAGACGGCGCCTCAATTTCATGTGCCCTGCTCGATGAGTTCCACGAAGCGGACACATCGGTACTGTACGACTGCTTCAAAACTTCGCAGGTGGGCCGCGAGCAGCCGCTTTTGCTCGTGATCACGACGGCCGGGTTCAACACTGCAAGCCCCTGCTACGACCTGCAGACAACCGCGCAAAAGGTGCTCGAAGGCACCCTGCTCGACGAACAGCTCTTCGTGGTCATTTACACGATCGATGCTGGAACCGACTGGACGACCGAAGCCGCTCTCTGGATGGCCAACCCAAACCTGGGTGTGTCCGTCTCGCTTGAGACTCTCCTTCGAGATCAGAAACTCGCGGTCAAGAACGCAGCCAAACAAGGCGTCTTCCGGACCAAGCACCTATGCGAGTGGATGACGGCCTCGGCCGCCTATTTCAACCTGGTCAAGTGGAACGCCGGCGCGGACGCCACGCTGAACGAGGCAGACTTCAAAGCGTTCCTGCTCTACATCGGCATGGATCTGGCCAGCGTGCTCGATCTCAGCAGCGTGGTCAAAGTGTACGTACAGAGCATCAACGGCAAGCTGCATTTTTACGTGTTCGCGCGGCACTACCTTCCCGAGGACCGCATCTCCCTCGCGGAAAACCAGATGTACCAAAAGTGGGCCGAAGACGGCCTCCTGATCCCCTGCGAAGGCGCCATGCTGGATTACTCCCAAGTGCGCGCCGATCTGACGGCCGACATCGAGGCCCACAGCGTCGAGGCTCTTTGCTACGACAAGCGCTACTGCGATCAGCTCACCCAGGAGTTGTACCTGGCCACGGGGGTCACGCTCGTTGAGGTGCCTCAGCTACCGGCATTTTTAAGCCTGCCGATGAAGTCGCTCGACGCAGCCATCCAGGACGGGCGCGTGCACCACACCGGCGACCCGGTCCTGACCTGGTGCATGAGCAACGTAGTTTCGAAGGTTCGCGGCCCCTCCGAGAATGCCTTCCCGGAGAAACAGAAGCCGGCCAACAAGATCGACGGCGCAGTCGCACTACTCAACGCGATGAACCGCGCCCTCACAGCGGAATCGACTGCCGGTAAATTCGACTCCGGCTTCTTCATCGGCTAAGAGAGAGCAACCAAGCATGGCTACATTCACTTCCCAGGTCGCGTCCTTCGCCCGCACCGTCGGCAAGGCATTTCGCTCCGGCTCGTTCTCTCCCACGGCCATCTTTCAGTGGCTACACTCAGGCGATCAGACCGTAGCCGGCGAAATCGTCAACGAGTCGAACGCCCTGAAAATCAGCAGCGTGTATGGATCGGTGCGCGTCATTGCGGAATCGATCGCTTCCCTCCCCCTGAAGCTCATGGAGCGCACGGCCGGGGGTCACCAGGAGGCAGTCGATCAGAACCTCTACAGGCTGCTTTCGGTCGAGGCCAACCCCGAGACCAGCGCCTACGGCTGGATCGAGACCCTGGTCGGCTGCGCGGCCTTGACCGGCAACGGCTACAGCGAGATCGAGCGCAACCCGCTCACCAAGAACCCGGTAGCCCTGTGGCAGCTTCATCCCTTCAAGACGGTCTGCCGACGCGACGAGCGCACCAACGTCATCTACTACGAGACCTCGGACGGCATGCCCTTCAACCAGGTCCGCCGCATCGCGGAAGAAGACATGATCCACCTCAAGCTCTTTTCGCTTGACGGGCTCTCAGGCATCAGCCCCATCGAGATGATGCGGCAGACGCTCGGCCTGGCCATGGCCATGGAGAAATCCGGTGCGCGCCACTTCGGAAATGGAAGCAACCCCGGCGGCATCATGACGAACAAAAACAAGCTGGATGACAAGGCTCAGGTCGCCCTACGCGAGTCATGGAATGCGCAGCAGGGCGGCGTGAATCAGGGCAAGACTGCTTTCCTCTTCGGCACCGAATGGAATTATCAGACCATCGGGCTCTCCAACGAGAATAGCCAGTGGATCGAGTCTCGCGCCTTTACCCGCGCCGACATTTCGATGGGAATCTTCCGCGTGCCTCCGCACATGGTGGGCAGCGAAACCAAGATGCCCGGCAGCGGCGCCGAGCAAATGGCCCTGCAGTTCGTCACTTTCTGTTTGCAGCCCTGGTTGACCCGCTTCGAGCAGGAGCTGATCCGCAAGCTGATCCCCACGGTCGGGCGCAGCGCAAATAGATTCTTTGTCCAGTTCGCAGTTGACGCGCTCTTGCGTTGCGATGTGAAGACAACTAACGAGGCGCTCCAACTGGGGCGCGTCGGCGGCTACCTCACCGGCAACGACTGCCGCCGCAAGCTCGGCATGAACGCCGCCGATGCAAGCACAGGCATGGATTGCTTCTGGATGCCAGTGAACTACCAGAACGCCGCCCGGCTCCTCGATACCGAAAGCATCCAGGATCAGCCTCTAGGCGGCGATCCGGCCGATCCGCCCGAGCCCACGGCGGGGGAGAGGAACATGCTCGGCCATTTCACCCGCGCCTATATCAGCATCTATTCCGACGCGTTCAAGCGCCTTTTGACCCGCAAAGTACGCAGTTTGGAGACCATTCAGGCCCTCTTCGGCCCCGTTCTTATCTCCATCGCGGACGCTTCCTCGAACCGCGGCGGCCTGCCCTTGCCGGGCGGAGACCCAGCGTCGGCCGGCGCCGTAGACGATGCAATGCGCTCCATGGCCAAGCGGGCGGCGAAGTGGGCTGAGACCATCGCTCCCGAGGATTTGACCGCGCTGGCCATGGGCGAATTCACCCGCGCCGTGCGCACCATCCACATTTCAGTGTCACGCGATCAGGCAGCGGCCAAGGCCGTCCTGGAGCTGGCTGCACCAGACCCAGAGGAGACCGACGATGTCCAAGCAGCTTGAACGCCGCACCATCCCGTGCGAATTCCGAGTCTCCAAAGATGCCAAACCCACCATCTTCGGCTACGCCGCCAAGTTCGGCGTGCGCTCTGAGGACCTGGGCGGCTGGGCGGAGATCCTCGCGCCCGATTGCTTCACCGCCAACCTCGCCACCAAGCCCGACGTCCGCGCCCTCTTCAATCACGATCCCAGCGCGATTCTCGGCCGCACCGCCGCCGGCACTCTAACGCTCTCCGAGGACAAAGTCGGCCTTGCCTACGAGGTGACCCCGCCTGACACCCAGGTGGCACGCGACCTGGTCGTCTCCATGCAGCGCGGCGACATCAACCAGTCCAGCTTCGGCTTCATCTGCACCGACGCGGCCTGGGGCTATGACCCGCTGGTCGGAATGGATATTCGTACCGTGAAGACCGCCGAGCTTTTCGACGTTTCGCCGGTGACATACCCCGCTTACACCGATGCAACCAGCGGTGTCCGCGCTGTCGAGGCCCGCTCGCTGCCGACAGACATGCCGGCGGAAGTGCGCACGAAACTTGCGGCTGGGCTCGCGGCCGTCGCAGCCGCCGAGAAGCGCGACGACCCCGACGCCGATCCGACGTGCTCCTGCGATTGCGCACAATGCGTGGCGGGTTCATGCGCCCTCTGTTCCGACGAGGATTGCGACGACGAGTACTGCTCTGACGATTGCAGGGCGTCGCGCGCGGCTCACCTGGCCAGCGAAGACCGGAAGCGCTCGATCCGGATCGCCCTGGCCCAGCACACGAAGTAACCAAGTTCAGATTCACGCCTGAGGGGCGGCCGCTTGCCGGCCGCGTTCACTCGCACTCGTCCGTCAGGCCGCGAAGAGTCATGCGCACGCCGCGCATGGTGTCCCGCTGCACCACAAATCCGCACCAAGAAGGAACACCAAATGACTCTTCAGGAAATGCACGAAGCCCGCACCAAGCTTCTGGCGCAGGCGCAGGTCATTCTTCTGCAGCCCGTAGTCACGGCCGAGAATCGCACCTCAGTGGATGCGATGCTTGCCGACGTGGACATCATCGACGCCGATGTTGTTCGTTTCAACCGCACCACCGTGGTTGAGGTTGAAGAGCGCAGCCAGCGCCTCATCCCCCGCGGAGCGCCTGGCGCAACCGGAGCCGATGCGACGGTGGAAGCCCGCAACGCCGCGCAGAAGAATGCGTTCGATGCGGCCATCCGCGGCAACAACCATTACCTCCAGCTCAACACTGAGACCCGCACGCGCTTCGGATCGGCCGAGACCCGCGCCATCCTGGAGTCCGGCACCGGCGCAAACTTTGTCCCGCAGGCGTTCCTCCCGGAACTCATGCAGGCAGAGAAGGAGTGGGGCGATCTGTTGACCATCGTCAACAACGTCCGCTCCGATTCCGGCAACCCCCAGAAGTACGCGACCAGCAACGACACCTCCTCGATTCTGTATGAGGAAGTGGAAGGCACCGCGGACGCAAACGCGACCCAGGACCCGGTCCTCTCCGGCGCTCTGGTCACGTCCAGCCTGCTGTCCTGCCCGGTGATTCTGGTCGGATGGGCGGAGCTGCAGGATTCAGCCTTTGACATCACCACTTTCGTCAAAGACATCCTGGCCAAGCGCTACTTCCGCTCGCTCTCCGCAATGTGCGTCAACGGCTCGACCAGCGGCAACGTCGCCTCGATCCTGACGGGCGTCGCGGTGGCGGGTACAAACATCACCTCCGCCGTTTCGGCCACTGTGAGCTATGTCGACATCGCGGCCCTGTTCGGCGCCCTCGATCCCGCCTACATCCCGAACTCGACCTTCGTGATGAACGCGACGACTCGCGGCAACCTGCTCGGCCAGGTCAACACGCTCGGTAACCCGATCTTCACGCCTTCGGCCTCCGTTACCGCGGATCCGTTCGGTTCGCTGCTCGGCCGCCCCGTGAAGCTGGTGCAGGCACTCCCCAACATCGCAGCCGGCGCTTATCCCATCCTCCTGGGCGATTTCAAGGCCGGCTACATCCTCAAGACGGTTAACCCCGGCTTGGCGGTGACGGTGGTGAAGGAGCTCTACGCGGCCCAGTTCGCAACCGGCTTCATTCCGTTTGCGCGCAACGGCTCGGCATTCATCGCTCCCGGTGGAACTCACCCCATCATGGGCCTGAAGGTACACGCCTAAAACCCAATGACGGGGACTCTCCAACCAGGGAGTCCCCGTCGAGGTTCTTCATCACCACATCGAGGGAAATATGCCAGAAGAAACAGCTACACCGTTCAGCGTCGCGAAAAGCATGTTGGCGTCGCTCGAACGCATTGAGGCGCTGTTGCAGCCTGCGCCGGTGCAAATTGACGTTCCGCCAAGCAAGACCCGCCGCGAAACCGCGACCCCTGCCAAATACGAAAAAGCGACCAGGTAAAAGCCGATGCCCCTGTCCTACAAAGAACTCGCGGCCCCGGTGGAGTTTGTCACGCTCGCCCAGGCCAAGCTCCAATGCGTGGTCGATACCGGCATGACCGTGGATGACCCGCTAATCAGCGGGTTGATCGTCGCTGCACGCCGGCTCTGTGAGAAGAAGATGAACCGCTGCATCCTGAATCGCCCCATGCAGCTCACCATGGATTACTTCCCTTACCCGAACTTTTCCAGCACCGTGGGCGGCCATCGCAAGTTCCCGTTCTTCAGCCGATATTGGGAAGAGCTTGCCATCCACCTCCCCAAGCCTGGCTGCCTCGCCGTCACGTCGATCACTTATCTCGACCAGAACGGCGAACTGCAGACGCTGGCCCCCAGCACCTACACCGCGGACATCAACAGCGAGCCGGCGCGGATCTTCCCCACGTCGCTCCTCTACTGGCCGTGGTGCCAGAACTTCATGCCCGGCAACGTCATCGTGCTGTGGACGGCCGGCACTTACGCGCTGCAGATTGTCGACACTCTGGTAGTTCCTCTCGATGCGCCCTTCAATGTCACGCTTTCGCAGGCAGCAGCGATCGCGGCGGCCATCACAGCAGGCTTAGTGCTTTACACCGGGGGCCTGACCCTGTTGGATGACGACGGCAACCCAGTCGTGTTCAGCAACGCCGCCAGCGTGCTCACAGTGCCCGGCAGCTACGCCAGCCAGACACTGACGGCGACTTACTACCTCGCAAACAACATCCCGCAGACCATCGTCCAGGCCATGCTGCTGCTGATCAGCTACTGGAACAACAACCGCGATGCGGCTGCGCAGAACCTGCCCAAGGCCATTGAGTTCGCGGTCGATGCGCTGCTCATGGGCGAGACATTTGACACCTTCAGCTTCGGGGGCGAATAGCTCATGAGCTTCGATCCCACCATTATTCAGCCCGGCACCCTGAAGCACCAGGTCACCATCCAGGCGCCCAGCTCCACGCGCGACACAGCCGGACAGCCGGGCGTGACCTGGACGACTGTGCTCACCACGCGCGCCGCCATCGAGGGCACCGCCAGCCTGACTTTCAAGTTCAGCTTTCAGAATTCAACGCTCGCGGCCAACGCCACCGACTGCATCACGATCCGCTATCCGGCGGTCCCGATCGCGCCGGGGATGCAGGTCCTCTTCGGCGACAACGCCTATATCGTCCAGGCCGTTGACGACGTCAATCGCCGTCACCGGGTTTTAATCCTCGCCTGCGTCGGCGTTGACACCCTCAGCTCGTGAATGGGAGTTCGTAATGGCCGATGAAGTAGCGCTGAAAATCGACACACGCGAATGGGAGGACCTGCTGAAGGCTCTCCCAATGCGCGTGGCGAAGCGGGCCGTCCGTAACGCGCTGCAGGCCGGCGGCGACGTGCTGCTCGAAGAAATGTCCGCGGAATGCCCAGAGCGCACCGACACGCCGACTCCGGACAGCGATGCGCTGCAGCCGGGGGTGCTCAAAGAAAGCCTCTGCGACCAGGTCGTCATCGGGACCAGGTACTACCCGTCGGTCAAAGTCGGCCCCGGCATCGGCACCGGCCACGTGGCCTATTGGGTCGAGAACGGCTTCGATCATATCGAGGGCGGCAAGCGCGGCGAAAAGGGTTCGCACGTTACAAAGCACATCGACGCCAACCCTTTCATGGTGCGCAGCTTCGATTCATCGATCGAACGGGCCGTCGACGTGATGCTCGAGAACCTGGCATCGTCGCTCGGCCAGGACCTGGCCGACGATTCACCTTCGGGCTCGGAGTACGGCGGAGAGGACTACTAAGTGGTCACATTGATCGAAGGCATTGTCGCGTTGCTCCTCACCGAGGCGCCCATCGTGGCCATCGTCGCCGGCGGCGACAGCATCCAGCCCATCCCCGCGCCCGTGGATATCTCGCTCTTCCCGGCCATCGTGTACCAGGCGGTCAGCGATCACGACGAAATGACGCTCACTGGATCTTCCGGCGTGGCCCACCTGCGGATCCTGTTTTCCTGCCACGCGTCCTTCGGACCGGGCAGCTACCTCATCGCCCACAAGCTCGGGCTAGCGGTCAAGGCCGCGCTCAACGGCTACCAGGGATTCCTCCCGAGTGGCCCACAAGTCTTCTTCGCCGACGTCGTGAACGTGACGGATCTGTATCAGCCCGACGCCCTGCTCTCGACAACCAACGTCTCAGTTCTGATCGATTACCAGAGCTAAGCCCCAACCCCTTACACGAGGTAATTCACATGTCCGCAACCACAAAGTCAGGGACCGGAGCAGGGTCAATTCTGGTCATCAATTCGGTCGCTGCAACTCTCGCCGTGCCTTGCACCCCGCCCGCGCAGCCGCCCGTCGCTCTCACTGTCGCGCCGGCTACCACGCCAACTGGGATCGCCGTTCTGCAGCTCAAGGAATTCACCGTCCCCGAGCAGAGCTGGTCGTATGACGACATCACCAACACCTCTTCGCCGGCAGTCGGCGTGGGCGTCTTGAAGGAGTCGCTCGCAACCCTGGTCGATCCCGGCGAGTTCACTGCGACCGGCATCTTCCTGCCCAGCGATCCCGGCATCGTCGCGCTGCAGACGGCATTCCAGACGGGTCTGGCCAACGCATTCCAGATCCAGCTCAAGCCGATCTCCGGACAGTCCACCACCGGCAATATCTATGCCTTCTCGGCATACGTGGCCAAGAACCCGGTCCCAAGCAACATCGACGCCGGCAAGGCAGTCACCGTGAAGATCAGCCTCAAGCTGGATTCCGTGATGACTGTCGCCACAGGCAGCTAACCAACACAACCCGTGACGGCAGTCGCGGCTGGCCCACAGAGCCGAAGGCGTTGCTCGCTCAACGCCTTCAATCTGTCCAAGCGAGTGAGAACCTATGAATAATCCAGTTGCGCCTTCCACCTCACTGACGATCGGCAAGGCCGCCTTCCAACTCCTGTTTTCCTTTGAAGCCGTCGCCCAGGCCGAAGACGTTCTCGACCGCCCGCTTCTCACGGGGCTGCGTTCACGCGACATCTCTTCGCCTTCAATCAACCTGGTCAGGGCCATGCTCTACGCCGCGTTGCTTCCGCTGAATCCCAAGGTGACGCTGGCTGAAGCAAAGGCCCTGGTTACGCGCAAGAACCTCTCCGACATCTGGAACAAGGTGCTCGCATGTTGGAGCGCTGGCATGGCCGAGCCTGATGCCGAGGCGGACGAAGACGCGGACCCCAAGACGGACCAGAGCTAACCAACGCGCGGCGATGGATGGGATTGTGGAGTTCGGCGCGTTACGATCTGCACTTATCCGACGCCGATTTCTGGTCCCTCACACCGCGGCAGTTCTCGGCTCTTCTCCATCGCCATAAGCAGGCCCTCGATCGCAGCAACTACCTGGTCGGCATGTTGGCCTCAGTTACCGCCAATTTCTCGATGGCTCACCCCGATCCCCCGTTATCGGCCTCCGACTTCATGCTCGACCGCAAAGTGAAGGAAGTCACCGACGACGACGTGGCCGAAGACTTCGCTCGCAAGTTCGCGCTCATAGCCTTGGGCCCAGCCGTACCGATTCTCTAATCCCTCTCTCATCAAGTCCCGGAGCACCACCATGGCTTCTCGCAAGGTTGCAGCAGCATACGTCTCGCTCGAACTCCAGATCGCCAACTTCAAAGCAGCCATTGGGGAAGCCCAGGGACTGACGAAGAAGATGGCCGCGGAAATGCGCGAGGAGATGGCGAAGTCGAAGGAGTCCGTCAAGCTGCTGTCTGAAGAGCTTGGCCTGGGCATTCCACGCGGCCTGCAGGGCATCATCTCGAAACTCCCGGGTATCACCACGGCCATGAACGCCGCGTTTGATCTGGTTGTGGTGTTCGCCCTGGGCAAGACCATCTACGAAGTTGGCGAGAAGATCGTCGAGATGGTTCACAAGTCGGAAGAGGCGGCGGCGAAGCATCGGGAAATGTTCAACGGACTGACCATCTCTATGGAGCACACGAACGACAGCCTGCGGGTGCAGAGCGACAGCCTTCAACGGTCCATCGACAAGATCGAGCACAAGCCCCACAACGGCATCAAGGACGCCATCGACGAGGCAATTGCAGAGTCAGACAAGCTCGGGGAAAAGCTCGACGCCAATATCAAGCAGATCGCCGCCGGTCTCGCCGGCGAAGCGCCTGGGAAGATCGACTGGCTGCTTGGCGCGACCTACGATAAGGGCCCCAAAGAGGTAATCGACAAACTCAAGCGGAGCATGGAAGAGATCGAGCTTGGGAAGTCGTCCCTTCCAGGCGATAAGGATGAACAGCGCCGCAACGCTCTCTTCGTGGCGAAGTCAGAAGCGGAGGGGAATTCGGCGAAGGTCGCCCCCGACCAGTGGACCGACCCAAAGATAGCCGAAGCCAACGCAGCCAAAGAGCGCGGTCAATACCAGACGATAGCCGCCGGCGTTTCAGAATCGATGGACACCGTCGACCTGATGCGGAGGATCGCCGCTCAGACTTCCACCCTGAAGCAGGACGAGAGCAAGAGCAAGACAGAAAACCCGGCAGTCAAAGCCTACTTCGAGAACATGAAGAAGAATCTCGAAGAGCAGATTCACCGGACGGAGGCCGATACCCGGGAGTGGGAATCGGCTCTCAGAGAGCAAGGGGTCGGCGCGATTGAAGGCCGCGAGAAAGGCCAGCTCAAAAAGGAACACGACGATCTCGAGGCAAACACCAGGGCAGCGAAGGAATACTGGGAAGCGTGGGGCCGGGGTGAATCGGAGGCAACGGAGCACGCCGCGAAGCTCAGCGAACTCCAGATAAAGATTGCCGAAGCGCATGGGGCGATGACTCCTCATGAGGCCGCAATGGCCACGGCCAACGCGCATCAGGCAGCTTACAACGCGCTGATGGAGCACTACTCCGATCTGCTCACGAAGATTGCAGCACAGCTTGCGGCTGGGTACCTCACGCCCGAGCAGGCCGGCGCGCAGCGCGAAGGTATCACCGTCGACCAGCAGGCTGCAAGAAACAGCCACCAGACTCAAGGACTTGAAGATGCCCAGGCGGAATGGGGCACCAGCTTCACCGGCCAGGTCGAGGAGACCTTCAACGACATCATCGCCAAATCCGAGGACTGGGGGAAGCAATTCAAGGAGACGGTAGAAGGTGCTCTGACCTCGGTAAACAACGCGATTTTGAAGCTCCTGACTGAGAAGCCGCAACCGGGGCAGAATCCGTTCAAGGACGCCGGCAAACAGATTTTCGAAGGCATTGCGAAAACGGGACTTCAGGATGCTGAAGGTCAGTTGTTGAAGGCCTCCGGGATCGACAGCCTCATGGACAAACTTGGCATAACTCATGGGAAGCTCGGCACCAAGTCCAACCCCATGATTACCAAAGATGTCAATGCTGGAAGTGGTTCAGGAAGTGGTGGAGGAAGCGGTTCGGGCAGCGGTGATTCCGGCGGGGATAGCCCCGTAACTGGGCTTGCAGGGAAGTTTCTCGACTGGGCGAATGACTCAGACTTCATGGGCAAACACTTTGGGAACCTGTTCGGGCCGGGCGGCGCTCTATTCGATGCACACGAAGGCGGTTTTGCGGGCGGTTCCGGCGCAAGCAAGCTCGGCATCAAGGAATCCCCAGTACCCGGTGACGTGAACAAATGGGCTCAGCTTGGCATCAAGGGTGCCGGCATGGCTTACGGAGCGACGACGGGCGGTTCCAACAGCGGTAGCGACTCCACTGGCGGCTATGCAGACACGCAAGGTGTCACTCCCAACGGCTTCTTCAACAACGCGGGCGATTTCATGCAGTACGGCAGCAACGCCGGCGGCGGCGTGGTCTCCCCCGGCGACTGGTCGATGGTTGGCGAGGCCGGTCCAGAGCTGGCTCACTTCGGTTCGGGCGCACGCATTTACAACAACCGCGACACCAAGGCGATGCTTTCCGGCGGCGGATCCACGACACACAACTGGACCATCGATGCGCGTGGTGCAACCGATCCGGCCGCAATCAACGCAGCGGTCCAGCGCGGCATCCGTCAGGCCGCACCCCATCTCGTGAAGGCATCCGCCCAATCGCAGCACGATCACACACGCCGCACCCCTTCGCGCAAGTAGGAGCACTCCATGTCTTCGACAATCACGTTGCCCAACGGCAACGTCTATACCCTCATTCCGCTTCCTGCGTATCCCGGCCTGAGTCAGTTCAGTCTGACCATGATCGACTCCGTGGCCGTCGTGCCGTCTCCCTACGTCCCCGGCCAGGCGCAAACGCAAACGTGGCCAGGCGCCGATGCGTGGGCTTTCAACTTCACCCTGCCGAAGATGAATCGGATGAACGCGTCGAACTGGAAAGGCTTCATGGCCGAGCTGCGCGGCATGGCCAACGTATTCCAGATCAATCCGGATCCAGCGAGCAGCACACCGCTCGGCAAAGCTTTAGGTGCGCCTGTCACTTCCGGAACCAACCTGACGTCCGCAACCTCGCTCGTAACCACGGGCTGGACCCACAGCATCACCGGCCAGCTGCTGCCCGGCGACTACATCCAGATCGGCTATCACCTGCATGAAGTCTGCGAGCAAGTGAACAGCGACTCAAGCGGCAACGCGACGATCTCGATTTATCCCAGCTTGCGCGACGTGCCCGCAAACGACACGCCCATCCTCCTCTTCAACTGCGTCGGGCTCTTCCGGCTCAAGAACAACAGCCGCGCCTGGCACTCCGATTTCACCGGCCTAACGCAGATCTCCTTCGATGTCACCGAGGTGCGCTGATGAGCAGGAATATCTCCAGTGGCATGCTCACCCCGCTTCTATCGAACGACATCGTTCCCTGCTTCATGGCCGCGATCACGTTCAACTCGATGACCGTTTATGCGTGGACGGGCGTCGGCACTTTGGTTTACGCGGGCAACAGTTACACCGGCATCGGCAGCATGGGCCGCATCTCGGCCGTGACGGAAGGCACCGACGTTCAGGCGTATGGCATGACCGTCGAGCTGAGCGGCATCGATCCCACAATTCTCGGCGAGACCATGAGCGACGTGCAGCAGGGCGCCCCTGCAACCATCTACTTCGCCTTGTTGAATCCTGTCACCGGCGCAATCGAAGGAGCCCCGTATCCGATCTTCGTCGGCACGGTGGACAAGCCGACCTTAAGCATGGGCGTGCCCACCATCAGCATCTCGCTCGCACTCGAATCCCGCCTTGCCGATCTGCAGCGGGCAACGCTGCGGCGCTACACAACGGCGGATCAGCAAGGTGTCGGCGGCTATCCCACAGACACCAGCATGAACTGGATTGAGTCGCTCAATGACCAGGCCACGAAGTGGAACGGATAACTATGACAACGAACCCTCGCACCACTCCGCGATCGCGGCCGGCCGACTATCATGCGCCGGCTCTGCCCATGCCTGCTCCTCCGCCTGCGCGGATCAAGCGCACCCAGCACTGGGCCACACGCGAGTTCCATACGTTCCTGCGTGGCCGGAAAGACACGCCTTTCGCCTGGGGCACGCATGACTGCGCTCTCTTCGCCGCGGATGCCATTTTCGCTTTCACCGGGGTCGACATTGCAAGCGAGTTCAGGGCCAAGTACAACGACCAGGCCGGCAGCGTGGCCATCGCCAAGCAGGTCACCGGCCTCGCCGATCCCACCGTTGCCGACTGCGCGGCTCACTGTGCGGCAAAGCACGGGTTGAAAGAGATCCCGCCGCTTATGGCAGGCCGCGGTGACCTTGTGGTGCTCTCTGACGCGGGCCGGGTCATCGCCGGGATTATGCACCTGTCCGGGCGTCACGTCATCGCCCAGGGCGAGCTGGGCTTGAAGAAGATCCCCGTCACCATCATCCCCGCGCTGGTTCTTCGCGCCTGGAGGGTCTAAATGAAAGCCGTCGCGGGAGCAGCCTTACTTGCCGGAGCAGCGGCAATCGAAATCTTCTCGTTCGGATCCTTCACCCCGGTCGTCCTGGCCATGGTTGGCACGGGCGTGAGCCTGATCGCCGCGCAGATCAGCGAGTCCCTGACCAATCAGCGCGGCATGGGCATCACCGTCAAGGAAGCGGCAGGCCTGCGCCAGACCATCTACGGAACGCAGCGCGTCGGCGGCGTTCTTCTTTACGAGAGTTCCAGCGGCGTGAATGGCGGCGGCGGCAACTTCGTCGACAACCAGGTCATCGCCGTTGCCAGCCATACGATCGACGGCTTCGCGAATATGTATGCCGATGGGCGGCAGGTTTTCTGGTCGCAAACACCCAACCCAAGCGGCTATCACGCCAACGTGGGCTGCGGCACAGTCTCGACGCCGCCGGTCACAGCCGTGACCGCCAGTGCCACGCCGGCGGCGGTCATTTCCCGTCCCACCATGGGAGAGGCCGGTGCAAGTGGCGTATGCATCGCCTCCGGCACCGCGACTACCTGCAATTGCATTCTGCCCGCCATCCCCTACAATCTCGACCGGGGCAGCTACACAGCCACTTGGACTCATTTCTCGATTCCCCTCATTCCACCCGACGCCACAATCACCGGGCTTCACTTTTACTTGACGGGGATCATGAGCAGGGGCGATGGGTTTCTCGACACGGTTACGGGCTGCGGAGGGGCATATGGAAGCAGCCTGTTCGCCAATGCCGATGCAGGGAGCTTCTCGGGCACACTGATCTCGGCCAGTCTCCTGGGTTCGATCAGCACCGTCACAGAACTGAATGCGTTCCTCGCCGGCTTCCCCGGCTACGGGGAGGCGCTCGACTCCAGTTCCGATGGCATTACGGTCCCCACCACTCTCGGGGTCACCGACCTCGGATTTTCGATCACCTACGAGATACCCACGGGCGGCGTCATCACCGGCATCACCGCCAGCACTCTCGGCGACGGCTTCTGCGATGTTGCCCCACAAGACGGCTACCGCGTTCGCATCTACGATCTACTCGTTGATGGAAGCGGGCCTGGCCCCGGCCAGGGGGCTGAGGCCTGGGCGGTGATCACAGATGGCGCCTTCGTTGTCACGGTGGACCAGGGTGGATGGGGGTATCTCAACCCCCAGGCCGACATTCAGGGGAAATACACCTTCGGCGGAACCGCCGCGAACTCACAGCAGGATCCGCACACCGAAGCCACCGCGACGATCTCCGGCGGAGCGGTCACAAGCGTGGGCAGCATCTCGACCTGGTGGCTGGACAGTTTCCGCTATCCGCTCAACTGCACTCCCCTGGTCGTCTTCTCCGGAGGCGGCGGATACGGAGCCGCAGCTCACTGCGTTATGTCCGCCGGTCACATCGCCAGCATTGTTGTCGACGACGGCGGCGAACTCTACACATCCGCTCCCACGGTTACGATAGGCGCTGGCTGGACTGGCGTCGGCCTCGACAACTACGCCATCGGTCCCGCCGGCGATTACTCCTTCGGCGGCAAGATCTTCTGTGAGCCGCGTTTCGGAGACCAGCCCACTTCGGGCTATCTCAAGAGCCTATCGGACAACGATCCAGCCTGGACCTCGACCTGCTTCATGGGCGGGATCGCCGGGATATACGTGAACTTTGGGTATGACACCGCCCTCTTCTCCGCTCCCCCGGAGATCCGCATCACCGTCTCCGGCAAGCCCGTTTACGACTACCGCACCAGCAAGATCGCTTACAGCGCGAACCCCGCCCTGCAATATGCCGATGTCATCACCGACCCGGTCATGGGCCTTGGCGATGCGGTCAACGTGGCTCAGACCATCGCCGCGGCCAACGTGTGCGACGAACAAGTCATGACCGTGGCTGTCGGCCTGGAGACGCGATACGCGAACCACATTCACTACGACACCTCCACTGCTCCGGGTGATGCGATCGCGCTGATCCTCCCTTCGATGGGCGGCCGGCAGTCGAGGATCGCGGGCGAGTTCTATGTGTGGCCGGCTTACTGGCAGGGGTCGAGCTACTCCTTCGACTCGTCGGTGTTCACCGCCGATGTGAAGTGGGAACCGTATCGGTCGCAGCGGGATCTGTTCAACCGGGTGTCCGGTGTTTACACGGCTACCACGAGCCCCTGGAACGTGGCTGGAAGCCTGTTCGATTCCAACGGCTGGTACTACTCCGAGTCGGAACTGACGGTCCAGTACCCCTTCGCCTGGCAACCGACAAACTACCCGATGTACGCGTGCGATGCCGCTCACGGCTACACGTCCGACGCCTTCCTGGCCGCGGATCGGAACATCGTGCTGCCCACAGAGCTTGCTCTGCGCGGCGTCATCTCGATGACCCAGGCCCAGCGCCTCGGCAAGATTCACCTGCTGCGCAACCGGCAGCAAGGAACCGGCGAAGCTCGCATGAGTCTGACCGCTTGGCAAATGATTCCAACCTCGGTGATGGAGTTCACGTGTCCGGAGCTGAGCTGGTCCGCGAAGCTCTTCGAGGTGGACATCATTCAGTTCACGGCCGAGCCCGGCCGCAGCGAGACCGGCGAAGAGACCGCGCCTGCCCTGGGCGTCCTGGTCAAATATCAGGAAACCGCGGAATCCGTTTACGAGTGGAACCTGAGCGACGAGCAGACCATCTACTCGGTCGAAGCCATGCCCGGCTCGATGCTGGGAGCAGTCGCTCCGCCCACCGGCCTGACCCTCGCGAACGATACAACCGCCGCGACCGGAATGCTCTCCGATGGAACGACCCTGGCGCAGGTGGTGGTCAACTTTACACCGCCCGCGGACTCGCTCGTCAACGTCGCGGGTACAATCCAGGTCCAATATCAAATGCTCTCGACGGGCGGCACAACGCAGCCTCCCTCCACGCTGCTGGCCACCCCTCTTGTTATCGGGTCGCTCACGCTCACGCAGGCGACGGCCTTTATCGACGCGGGATCGACCAGCGGCAACGCGAATTACTTCCTGCTTCCGGCAATGGCCGCAAACACCCAGGCCGTCATTGTGCAGGTCAGATCGGTACGCCCCAACGGAGCGACCGGAGCGTGGGTGGTCAGTTCCCCACTGGTGCTGAGCACACCCCCGCCCACCTGGTCCGGACCTGTCGGACCCGCTGGGCCGGCTGGGCCTTCCGGGAACGTGACCGTGGTTGCGAAGTCAGCCGCCTACACGGCGGTCTCCGGCAACCTCGTTCTCTGCACCACGACTTCGGCGAGCTTCGCTGTAACTCTGCCCGCGCCAGTTTTGGACGCGACGGTGAGCGTGAAGAAGGTTTCCTCGGATGCGAACACCGTCACCATCACCCCGGCGAGTGGCCTGGTCGAAGAGTCGTCCACGCTGGTCATAACAACAATCGGCGACTGCGCGGACCTGGTGTGCGACGGCACCAACTGGTTCTTGATCTAGGAGAATTATGTCTAACTTCGGTGGAGTCAAAGTACAGGACGGAAGCGGCAATCCGATCTCTTCGACCAGCGGGGCGCTCGATGTGATCGTGGCCTCTGTTGGCGGCACGGTCACGCTACTGCCGGCAAACGTAACTGCCATCACTCCGCCCACAGCGGCTGCGGTGGCTGCTGCCGTTGCGGCTGCGATCGCCAATCCGCTCCCGGTCTCGGGAACGGTGAACGCGAACATCACCTCCGGTTCCATGGAGGTTACAAACTACGTCGACATCGGGGGCACCCACAAATTACTGGTGGATGGCTCTGGAGTGACTCAGCCAGTATCGGGAACTGTGGCCGTCTCCTCGGTTGCCGGTGGCGTGGAAGTTATCAACTACACCGACATCAACGGCACCCACGCACTCTTGGTGGACGGCTCCGGAGTTACGCAGCCGGTCTCGGGAACTGTGGCCGTCTCCTCGGTTGCCGGTGGCGTGGAAGTTATCAACTACACCGACACCAACGGCACCCACGCACTCTTGGTGGACGGCTCCGGAGTTACGCAGCCGGTCTCGGGAACGTTGGCGCTGACTTCGGGAACGATCACGTCGTTGACGCCTCCGACGGCAGCCGCAATCGGCACTGCAGTTGCCGCGCCAAGCGCAGCGGGTATCGCAGCGGCTGTCGTAAGCAACCCGCCCACCACGCCGCTGCCGACTGCGCAGGTCACCACACTTACGCCTCCGACCGCCGCTGCCATCGGCACCGCCGTTGCAGCGCCAAGCGCTTCGTCTATTGCGAGCGCCATTGTGTCGAATCCGCCCACGGTGGCCGTCGCTTCAGCTTCGATCACATCGTTGACAGCACAGGGAGCGCCTAACACAGCGGTGAATGCCTGGCCTGTTGTGTTACCCGCCGCAACTGTCGCAACGCTTACTCCGCCAACTCCGGTAACCGCCGCTGCGATTGGAACCGCCGTAGCTGCGGCATTGAGCAATCCCCTTCCCGTTCATGACTCCGCTCCGGCATCGCAAGCCGTTACGAACGTTGGCACGTTCGTCGTCCAGGCCGGTGTACCCGCTGTCGGACAAGCGCTGGCCGCCGCCTCGCTGCCTGTGATTCTGCCTGCCGCAACCGTCACCGCGCTTACACCACCGGCCGCGATCACCGGCTTCGCTCTTGAAACGGGCGGCAACCTCGCCACCATTGCCGGTCGCACTCCGGCGTTGGGCCAGGCACTGGCCGCAGCCTCCGTGCCAGTCATTCTCCCCTCGGCAACGGTCACCTCACTCACGCCGCCTGCCGCCATTACGGGGTTTGCGCTTGAAACTGGCGGCAACCTCGCTGCCGTAGCGACCAACGCCGCCAAGATTCCAGCACAGGGGCAAGCACTGGCCGCGGCGAGTACGCCGGTCGTTCTGACTGCGATTCAGGTAGCTGCTCTCACGCCGGCAACGCCGGTCACGGCCGCGGCCATCGGAACGGCGGTCTCTTCCGCTCTCACCAATCCGCTGCCAGTGTCCCTACCGACTGCAACCGTCACCACGCTTACCCCAGTTACAGCCGCAGCCATTGCCTCGGCGATTGTCGCTAACCCCCCACCGTTGACGGCTGGAAACGTCACAACGCTTACCCCTCCCACTGCCGCAGCCATCGGTACCGCAGTGGCCGCTCCGAGCGCGGCTGCTATCGCATCGGCTCTGGCTAACCAACCCACAGACGTAGCTCAGTGGGGAGGCACCGCGGTTGCGGCTCCCGTGTCGTTCGGCACCTCCCCAACTGGAACGGTGGGCACAATCTCTACCTATGCCACCACAGGGTGCGCATCCCCCGCGGAAATCGCGTTCGATGTTTTGGGCAATGTCTGGATTGCGGGTAACGCTTCCCTGCTTCAGATGTCACCAACCGGCGCCATCTTGCAGTCGCTGACCCCGACAGGCAACTTGCGTGGCATTGCCATCGACTCCACAGGCAACGTGTGGGTAGCGAACAACACCACTCCGCAGATTGAGGCATACACTTCCGCCGGTGTCGCACTTGCAGGAAGCCCTTTCACGCCGACCGGGCTCAACGGGCCTCGCAAGATAGCCTTCGACGGTTTGGGCAATCTTTGGGTCCCAAACTCCAACTCAACCACAATGCTGAAGCTGTCTTCGGCGGGTGCTCTGCTTACTTCACTTACGATCGGAACTGCCCCCACAGGAATCGTGGTCGATGCCTCCAACAATGTCTGGGTGGCTGTTACCACCCCCGGCAACGTTCTCAAGGTAAACACCGCCGGAACCGTGATCGGCACCTATCCGGTGGGTACCGGATGTACTGCCCTCGCGATCGACGCCAACGGAAACATTTGGGTGTGCAATGCCACCAATGCCTCGGTCACTCTCCTCTCGCCGACAGGTGTAATTCTTGCCACTTACCCACTTCCGGTCGGGTCGAAGCCGCAGGACATCGACATCGACGCCCACGGGAACGCGTGGATAAGCGACTCAACGGGCGGCAACTACGTTTATGTGATGTCTCCGGGCGGGGCCATCATTGCAACCCTCACGACAGGCGCCCAGCCTTACGCTCTAAACATCGACGCTTCCGGCAATGTCTGGTGGACTAACCTCAGCGCCAACACAATCTCCAAGGCAAGTGGGTATGTGCTGAGTCCCGCGATCGGGGCGAACGCTTCCATCTTCTCGGGTGGAGTGCCTCTGACCAACACGGCCGGCGCTCTGAACGTCAACATCAGCAGTTCCGCCACGCTGACCGTGGCTCAATCGGCCACGGTCATCGATCGCCCCAACGATGGAACTAACTCCATCACAGCGGCGATCTCCGCCATGGGCACGGCTCCGGCCGGCACCTTCGTGGAGACGGTGAACAACGTCGCTCTGGCATCACCCGCCGCGGGTGCTGCCCTGTTCTGTGCCGTGTTCTCGGCCCAGGCCGCGGCGATCAATATCAAGGCCACACCCGGCAACCTGTACGGCTTCGCCATCATCAGCGCCACAGCTTCGGCCGGCTTCATCCAGTTCTTCAATACGGCTACCACGGCTACCGCAGGGTCGGTACTGACTTTGCCGATCCCGGCATCCGGCACGTTGATCTTCACGCCAGCGCAGTTGGCCCTGCTCAACTTCTCTACCGGCATCGCGATCAACATCGCCACCACAGTCGGCGGCACAACGGAAATCACGTGGACGGGAACCGTCTTCTTCAAATAAGGAGCATCATGATTCAACTCACCACGCCCTACAGCGCCATCGGCCCGACCGGCTTTGTTGCCATCCCCCACGCCACGGCCATGAGCAAATCTTTTGACTGGGGCACGAATATCGTCACGGTCACCTTCGGTCTTGGCACAGCAACAGCCGCAGGCGGAATCGACACAGGCTTCGTCGTAGCCGCCGGCACGCCGGCAGTTGTCTTGTCGTTGAACATCACTCCAGGTAACGGCAACTGGACGGCAACGCTCAACGGTGTTTTGCTCGCACAAGGAGCGCTGACCACACCCCAGCTCACCGGCGCGATCGCCGTCTACATGGGGCCAGCGACGGCGCTGCGCGACGCGGCAGATTACTTCGCCATGGGCACGTTTCTGCCGGGCACGCAGCCCGCACTCTGGGGCTCAGGCGATCTGTAAATAAAGGAGCTCCACATGGAGCAGATGATTAAAGACGAACAAACCCTCGTGAACTCGCTGGGGGCAATGAATCCCGCCGCGATGATGACGCCCCAGGTCATGATGAGCCAGCTCATCCTGAGCGAGTTCCGCAACTTCCGCGATGTCGAGTGGCGCGACTTCCGCGCCCAGGCTACCGGCTGGCGCGAGGACACAGCGGCCCGGCTTGTGAAGGCCGAGCTGACCCTCGAGCTGTCCATCGTCGGAACGTTGCAGCCCAGCAGGCTGACCGTCGCCGAGAACTCCATCGAGGAGCTGAAGAAGTTCAAGCTGCAGGCGCTGGCTCTCGTCGGGGGCTTCGGCGCGCTCTTCTCCGCTGTGGCGGCTTTTGTCGGCTGGTATTGGCCGCGCCGCTGAAGTTCGTGGCCGTCCCCGTGTCTCGCGACGTTCTTGCTGGTTGCCGGCAACCCGAAACGGGGGGTGCCCGTAACGAGCCGATTGCCTTCTAGCATGGGCTAGAAGGCAATGAGGAAAACAAAATGACAGGAACCACCGCGGTGGAGCAGGAGATTGAACTCGCGCCGACAGCCAAGCAGATCGACGCGTTGATCGCGAAGTACGACGCCGCGCAGAGCGACGCCGCACGGTCGCAAGCGGTGACGAACGAATTCAGCACCGCTGCCGGCGAGATCAAAGTCGAACTGACCGCGATGGTTGAGAAGTGGGGCGGCAGGCACACCGAGAAGTCGAAGCGGTTGACCGGGCTGCATAACTTCGCGACCACGACGACGGCCACGAGAGTGTCGATTGTCGCCGCGGCAGTCGAAAAGCTGCGCGGGTACCTGGGCACTACTGAGAGGCCGGAGCTGGCGGAAGAGTTCTTCGAAGAGCACACCACCTACAGCCTGGTGAGCGGGCCGGCTGAAAAGCTGAAGAGCCTGACCATGGGAGCGCGGCTGCGGACGAAGATCACGCTGATGCTCGGCGCCTGCTTCGAGATCAAGACCTTTTCCCCCTCGCTCAAAGTCGAGCTGGCGGACCTGAAATGAAGTGGTCTCGCAATGAATTGGCTGCCACAGCCTTCCTCTCCGGCGCGGCGATCACTCTGCTGCTGATCGTCGCCATCAGTTACCTGGGCTCTGTGCTCAACCCAAACTTCTAAGGAGTCTCATGCTATTTCCTTCGCTAGGTCCGGGAGTCACAGCCAAATATCGATTGATCCCGGAGCCGCGGGGCATAAAGATGCAGGCTGCGCAAGCCGAGTGGCAGACCAGCGACGAGGTAAACTTTCCGGCGATTCAAGATCCATCGGACCCGACTGGCTGCACAGCGAGTGTGACCTGTCCGCCGGAACCGACAGCCACTTCTTCGTTGACGCTTATGTGGCTCTATGTGAATGACGATGGGGCTCCGGCGCGGGTGTGGAAGCAATACAACCTGCCGGCGACGGATGAACCGGAAATTGAAAGTGTCGAGTCGACAACGGCCACGGATGCGACCAACATCGCCGGCGGAAGGATCGAAAGGATTGCATAACCTCATGAACATCGACGCAAAAGAAAAAGCGTTTCTGGATTTGATCGCATGGAGTGAAGGGGCGAAGTACGACACTATCGTCACCGGAGTCGACGGCGCCTCGACCTTCACCGATTTCAGCACCCACCCCTTCGCCAACGGCAAGCCGGCAATACTGGTGCGTGAACCTTGCGTCGCGTTCCCCAAGGGGCTTTATTCGACAGCCAGCGGCCGGTACCAGCTCATGCTCCGCTGGTGGTTGCCTTACAAAACCTTGCTTGGGTTGACGGATTTTTCGCCGGCCAGCCAGGACGCGATTGCGCTGCAGCAGATCCGGGAGCGGCGCGCGATCGCGCTGATCGAAGCCGGCAACATGGACCTGGCGGTCGAGGCCTGCAACAACATCTGGGCTTCGTTCCCTGGGAACAACTACGGCCAGGGCGGCCGCTCGCTTGAAGGGATGCTCGCTCAATATCAGATCCTGCTGCAAGGCGAGACGAACGAGCTGAAGAGCGCAGCCTGACGTGGGAGCTTGTTTCACGGCCGACCGGAACCTGCGGCGCTGGTATCGGACATTCAATCGCAAGTGGTTTGCGGATGAGCTTCCCCACGAAGCCGACGTGTTCTATGCGCCGCTCGACGACTCGATCGCCGAGATGACCTGGGACGCGGCCGAAACGCCTGTGATCCGGATCGACCCGATCTTTTCGATTTGCGCGCGGATGGTTCGCCTGGCGCTGCTGCACGAGATGGCGCACATCCACCTGCACTCCACGAGCCACGGAGTCCTCTTCCAGGCTGAAATGCTCCGCCTGGCCAACGCCGGCGCGATGAAGGGACTCTGGTAAGACAGGGGCACTATACGCCTGTATAGTTTTCTTGATCTTGAGTTGTTCTTCCTGCCGCCTCAATCCTGGATTGGGGCGGCATTTTCACGTCTGGAGACCCTAAAAACCACCGAACGGCCGCGCCACGTTGCCCCAGGACGATTCCGTGGCGATGCGGACAGGGGATAACACCACGGAATCGCTCCTGGAGGCGCTGGAGCGCCTCAGTAGGGCAGCAGGTCGTTGGGGGCGTGCACCAGATCCTGCTCGATGCCGAGGTACCGGACAGTCGTCCGGATATCGGCGTGGCCGAGCATCCGCTGGACCTGCTCGATGTTGGCGCCCCTGGTGTGGCAGTGCTTGGCGCAGGTGCGGCGCAGGTCATGGGGCCCGAAGTGGGCGACGCCTATTTTTGCGGCGGCGGCGCGCACGATATTCCAGATAGTGGCAGAGGAAATCCCGCCAGGCGCGAGCGTGGTCTGGCGGATCAGCCTGCCATCGCGGATCTTCGCGGCTGCTACCCACTCGTCGATCGCCTGCTTGACCGATGTCTTGATGCCGACGGTGCGCACCCGGCCGCCCTTGCTCAACAGGTTGAGAATCACCCAGCGGTCATCGCGGCGCTGGATGTCTTCCACCTTGAGCGTCAAGAGTTCCTCTTCTCGCAGCGCGCAGCCCACAAGCACAGCCAGGATGCAGTAATTACGCTTGCCGCGAAGCGTGGTGCGATCGGGTACGGCGAGAAGCTCGTGAACCTGTTCCTCGGTGAGCCAGTTGCCGACGCGGACCCCGCGGACGGGCAGGTTGCCTACGCGCAGTAGATCGAAGGCCTGCGCGGCGTCGACGTCCCCTGACCCCAGCGCCTCCCGGACCAGGGCGCGCGCCGCGTTGATTCGGAGGTTCACGGTGGAAGCGGATCGGCCCGCGGCTTTCATGGCCGCGCGCCACTCAAGCAGCAGGACCCTGGTGATGGGGCGGCCATCGGCGAAGGCCAGCAGATCGGCGATGCCTTTGGCGTAGCTTCGGCGGGTGTTGGGCGAGGGAACCGAGGCTAAAACCAAATTGACGAGGGGGGCTGTCGAGGTACCTGCCGTCAACAGCCAGGGCGCGGGTTTGGGGTGCGGCGAGGCCATGATCGGCCATTTTACACCCGGTCATGATAATTAGTAGTATCTTGTAGAAATCCGATAAGTGCGCGACCCCGCATTTATCCCGACCCTTGAAATCGCGGCGTTTCCCGCAGAAGGGAAGGCCTATGGCGTTTCCATCTCCGCACCGGCCGACGCGACAATCCCCAGGCCTGGGAGGCGACTATGCCCGCGGCGTGGCCGAAACCCTTGTGCGCGACATCGCCACAGCGGTGGGCCGCCTGTCGACCGCGGACAAGAACCGGGTGCTTCTCGCCCTCGCCGCATTCGTCGCGACCCAGCTCGAAGCCCTCGAAGAAAACAACGACGTGTGAGGTCCCCATGCCGAAACCCATTTCCTGGCTGAAGGACGCTGCCGCGATCCGGGAGACGGTGAAGGGCTCGACCTGCTCGCACTTCCACACCTCGGATATCGGCCGTCTGTTCGGGCTGATGCCGCGCGCCGCCGGCATCCTGATGGAGGCCATGCCGCGGGTGCGCTACGGAACCAGCTACATGGTCCCGACCGATGGGCTGGCCGACTTTCTCGACGATGTGATCCAGACGACATTGGCGGGGCGGGACGTGCCGGCTCTGATCCAGGCCCGGCGCGCGGCGAACCTGTACGTCTCCAAGAGGAAGCCTCGGACCGTGGTGCTGAAGGAGGAACTCGGCCGCGGCCTGGCTTCCCTTCCCGACTGCGTCACGCTGAGCCGTGGAGAGCTGCGGATCAAGTTTCAGACGGCCCTCGAGCTAGCGCGCGCGCTCGCGATAGTCATCAGCAACATGGAGGGCGACTGGGAGTGGTACGAATTCTGCCGGCTGTACGAGCCGGAGCAGCCGGCGCTG
>Ga0326727_10004907_pt1 | contig 39113 bp, 36 predicted proteins | sample MB2enrmetagenome_FD_207643 | JGI IMG/M metagenome (GOLD analysis project Ga0326727, IMG submission 207643) | Lab enriched peat soil microbial communities from McLean, Ithaca, NY, United States - MB29MY | ecosystem: Environmental > Terrestrial > Soil > Wetlands > Peat | place: USA: New York...
TCCCAAAATGGATTAAACCGAAGGCAGGATTGTTGAATACAACAGCATATTCATGCCAGGTGGTGCGCCAAAAGCGCATGTAGCCTATCCCACTGCGCCCCGCGAATCAGTGTCAATCCCCCACTCCCGCGCCAATCCCCGTAACCCACTGCTCGCACGCCAGATAAAAACTCGCCCCCGCTGAGGGGATCGCCCCTCCAAAACAGTTATTCTGGAGTTATAGGGGCAATCGCATCCGCGCAGCATCCCCACGCTCTTTGACCCGCAAACTTGATCGCTAACTCCCGTGTTTTCGAATATTTGCCAGCAACTATCTGTGCTTTCAAGTATTTGGCGGGACATGCGCCCCGTAAGCAGCCGATAAGTTCTCTGTTTCTGAATATTTGCACGGAAATATAGGGGGAGGGGTAACCGGCTGAGGGATAGTTACTTCTTCGCCAACGCCCTTGCCTTGGCCGCGCAGTCGGTGCAGAAGGTCTGTTCTTTCAGGTCGATCCACTCGACGGCGTGCGAGCTTGCCATCACGCAGCGGTAATCATCGCAGTGATGCAGCTCCAGCGTGTGTCCCAGCTCGTGCACGCACTCGACGAGCAGCCGGCGCGAGATCGTGTTCATATCTGGAGGAAGGCCGTAGAACTCCTGCCGCAGTCTTGCGTAGCTCACAACCGCGCACTTGCCGCCCATCTGCGCCTCGCCGAAGACGAAGGTGAGAATCGGAATGTAGAGATCGACCGGTGTCACTCCGATCAGCCGCCAGGTCTTCCAGTTGACATACTGCTGCATCCGTCCCAGCAGCTCGCTGGAGTGATACTGCCCGCGCTCGGGATGGAATGCGAAATCCGGACGCAGCGCCGGACTCAGCACCTCGCAGGGAACCTGGAAAGCCTCGGCCAGCTCCGAGCGCAGCCAGTCCATCAGCGGGGCGTGTGGTCCCCCGATCGGCAACAGTTGCAAGACCCTCATTTACCCTCGGAGGCGGTCAGCGCCTGCTTGCTCCATCCATATTTCTTCAGTTTATGGTGCAGGGTCACGCGGTCGATATCCAGAATCTCGGCCGCGCGAGTCTGGTTGCCGCCGCACTCATCGAGCACGCGCAGAATGTGTGCGCGCTCCATGTCCTCCAGCGATCGAGCCTCCACCAGCGGCGCCGCCGTCGTCGCGTGTGGCTGGATGGTGAAGTCGCGCTCGCGCAGCTCCGGCTCCTGCGAGACCACCATGGCGCGCTCCACCGCGTTCTCCAGCTCGCGAATGTTGCCCGGCCAGTGGTAGTGCTGCAGCAGGTCCATTGCTCGCGGATTGACGCGGATAATCTTCTTGTTCATCTCATGCGAGAACTTGCGCACAAAGTGATCGACCAGCATCGGAATATCGTCGCGGCGCTCGCGCAGCGGCGGCAGTTCGATGCGGAAGACGTTCAGCCGGTAAAAGAGATCGGGACGGAAGCGGCCCTCTTCGATCGCCTGCTCCAGCGGCTTGTTGGTGGCGGCCACGCAGCGGAAGTCCACCTTGATCGCCGTGTTGCCGCCGACGCGCGTGATCTCGTGCTCCTGCAGCACGCGCAACAGATCGGTCTGTGTGCGCAGGCTGATGTCGCCAATCTCGTCGAGAAAGACGGTGCCGCCCTCGGCCACCTCGAACTTGCCCTTCTTGCGGTACTGCGCGCCGGTAAACGCTCCCTTCTCGTGTCCGAAGAGCTCGCTTTCCAGTAGCGTCTCGGTCAGCGCGCCGCAGTGAATGACCACCAGCGGATGGTAGCGGCGCGGACTGGCGAAGTGGATCGCGCGCGCCACCAGCTCCTTCCCGGTGCCGCTCTCGCCGGTGATCATCACGGTTGCGTCAGTGGGGCCGACGGTCTCGATCGCCTCGAAGACCTTCTTCATCGCCGCGCTCTGGCCGACCATGTTCTCCGGCCGTGCGACGCTCTCGACGGTCTCGCGCAGCCGGACGTTCTCCTCGCGCGCCTGCCGGTGCGAGAGCGCGTTGCGCATCAGGTGGGAGAGCTCGTCGGGATCGAGCGGCTTGGTCACGTAGTCATAGGCGCCATTCTTCAGCGCCGCCACCGCCGTCTCCACCGAAGCATAGCCGGTCATCATGATCACGATCAGGCTGGGATCGAGCTCGTGGATGCGGCGCTGCAGCTCGATGCCGTCGGTGCCGCGCATCTTGATATCGAGCAGAGCGATGTCCCATGGATGCTCGGCCAACCGAAGCAGCGCCTCGCTGGCGTTCTCCGCGGTGCCTACCTCGTAGCCCTCCTCGCGGAACCACTTATTCAGCGAATCACGAACGCTCAGCTCATCGTCGACAATCAGCAAACGTCCTTTGTTCTCGCTCACGTTTCCCCCGCTCCCGCGCCTGCTTGCTCCGGCGCCTAACTGTTTGCAACCGCCTCGCTCTGCACTGCCTCCGTCATCGAGGCGTGCACCGGCAATATCACCTTGAAGGTGGTGCCGACGCCCAGCTCGGAGCTGACCTCGATCCGGCCGCCGTGGCGCTCCACTATTCCCTTGGAAACCGCCAGTCCCAGTCCAACTCCCTTGCCGACCTCCTTCGTGGTCGTGAAGGGATCGAAGATCTGGTTGATCATCTCCGGCGGAATGCCTACTCCGTCGTCGCGCACCTGCAGCTCCACGTATTCATCGGACAAGACGCGGGTTGAGATCCACAGATTGCCGCCGTGAGGCATGGCGTCGATGGCGTTGATCACCAGCGCCAGCGCCACCTGTTCGAGCTGCGCCGCGTCGCACTGGATCGCCGGCAGTTCGCGTTTCAGCTCAACCTGCAGCAGCACTCCTCCGATCTCCGCCTTATGCTCAACCAACCGGACGGTGCGCGCCACCACCGCATTCAGGTCGTTGAGGCTAAGGTTCATCGGCGCCGTGCGAGAGAAGCTCAGCAGGTTCTGCAGCAGCTCTCCGCAGCGCTTGCTCTCATTGGCGATCAGGTCGAGCGACTCCATCGCCTCGCGCTTCTGCTCCTCGCCGGCAATGCCGCGCTCAATCCACTTCCGGAGGAGTTTGGCATAGGTCAGGATGCCTGCCAGCGGGTTGTTGATCTCATGCGCCACCACGGCCGACATCTTGCCGATGGCGATCATGCGCTCCACCTGCAGAATCTGCTGCTGCGTGTTCTTTAGCTCGCTGGTCTTTTGCTCCACGCGATGTTCGAGCGTGCGCGTCCAGCTTGTGATCTCACGCTGCGCGGCCAGCAACTGGCTGCTCATGCGATTGAATGCGGCGCCCAGCGCGCCCAGCTCATCGACCGTCTCCACCGGAATCTGATAGCCGAGCTCTCCTTCGGCCAGATGGCGTGTTCCCTCGCGCAGACGCACCAACGGCTCGTGCAACACGATGCGGATGGCGATCCAGACGAAGAGCCCGACGCAGGCGCCGCCGATGATCATCACCGTGCTCGACCAGAAATTGCTGCTGGCCAGGCTGGCATCGGCGCGCTCCAGCGAAAGGTCTGTATCAAGAATTCCGAGGACTCGCTGCGAGGCATCATGCGCGTGGCAGGCGGCGTTGGAGCACTCCGGGCGGTTAAGGATCGGAGCGATGGTGCCCAGCACCCTGTGTTTGCCCCGCGCGCTCTGCACCTCGTAGATCCGGAACTGCTTTTGCAGCGCCGGCGTGGGCTCGCGATGGCACTCCACGCACTGTTCGCTGTTCTTCGAGAGCGTTGTGCCGGGCTCGTGTGGATCGCTGGAGAATGCAACCCGTCCGGCGTGGTTCAGGATGCGAATGCCTTCGATCTCGCTGTGCGCGCCGATGCCGCGAAGGGTATCGTTGAGCTCGTCGCGATCGTTGGCGAGCATGGCGTGATGAGTAGTGGCGGCGACGAAGTCGCTGATCTCGACGGCCTGCGCCAGCGAGGTTTGCTCCAGGTCGCGGCCGTGCAGGCGGATGTTCAGGTATCCCGCGACCGCCGTGCCGCATACCATGCACGCCAGCAAAAGCACGATCAGCTTGGTGCTGACATGCTTTACGCGCGGCTGGAAGCGGCGAAACATCGTTTTCTCCACGGGCGATGGGAGCGCCATTGCAGGCGCTCCCGCGCCGCTATGATCAATCCGCCAGCGAGGGTTCTTCTGCAATCAGCGGCGGCACGGTTACCTTGACCTCATCCGTGGCCGCAGCCGCGGCCTCATGATGCTCTTCTTCGAAGATGGGCAGGTACTTCACGGCCATGCTGAAAAGGAAGAAGCCCATCGCGCAGATCATCAGCGTGATCATGGTCTCGGTCCACTTGGGTATGTAGTGATGTCCCACCCAGGTCTCCATGCTGGTCATGGCAACATTGAGGCGGTTGGTCACAAATCCCAGGATGGCGCTCAGCGAGGCAAGGTACGCCAGGTTCGGATCGGTTCGGACCTTCTTGAAGCTCAGCATGGCAAGCGGAATCACAAAGGCCAGGATGAGTTCGACCCAGAGGAAATACGCCTCGTAGCTGGGCTTGAAGATGTCCATGAACAGCTTGCGGTGGACGTAATCCTGCAACCGCAGCAGAGCCATGACCCACAGAGTAACGTACAGTGCACCGGCTAGCTCGGTGATGACGGAGCGCTCCAGGCCGCGTCCGAAGGCGCGGGCGCTGAGCGTCGATTCGAAGATCGTCATCGCCAGGCCGCAGATGATGGCCGAGATGAAGAAGAAGAACGGCTGCGCCGGCGTGTACCAGAACGGATGCATCTTTTCCGGGAAGATCAGGAAGAGCGAACCGAGCGAGCTCTGGTGCAGCGTGGAGAGCAGAATGCCCAGCACCACCAGCACAGGATAGAATTTTTTCACCCAGCGAATCGGAGCCTGCAGATGGAAGCGCTCCAGCACGTTCGGCAGAAATTCGAAGAACAGCACGGCGGTATAAGTCATCACGCACGTGCCCACCTCGAACATCACCGAGTGCAGGTTGATGTAAATCAACTGGTGCCAGATGAACCACGGACGGCCAAGGTCGAAGAGCAGGCCGACGATGAACAAAACATATCCCAGAAACGCCGTGAGAATAGTTGGGCGAACGATGGCGTGCAGGCGTTCGACGTGGAAGATGTAGACCGCGCCGGTGACCAGGAATCCGCCGGCCGCCAGCATGATGCCGCAGAGGCAGTCAAAGCCGATCCACAGCCCCCAGGGGAACTGATCCGTCATGTTGGAAACGGCGCCCAGGCCATGCAGATAGCGGACGTAAGAGGAGTAGAGGCCGAGCACCATGATGACAACAAACAGCACTCGCCAGAACGTCACCTTTATGTTCATGATCGTCATCTCACACCTCGCAGCGCTTTCTCCTGAGCTTCGACTTCGGCAACCTCTTTGCGGCGGTTCGTGACCCAGTACACACCGCCCAGGACCAGCGCCCAGAGAGGAATAAAGTCGGGCATCAGGTTCATCACGCGGCCGGTGTACTCCGGCAGAGCGACTTCGCCGATGCGATCGATCTTCGGCAGGCCAAACTGTTCGAAGGGCACGGAGGAGAGCAGCAGAACATTGGTCCCACCCACTTCGTTCATTCCATAGATGTGAGGAACGTAGTTGCCGGGATTGTCGCGCAGTCGCTGCTTCGCCTCTTCCAGCAGCGAATCGTGTTCGCCGAACTTGGTGGCGCCCGTGGGGCAGGCTTCGGCGCAGGCGGTCTGCTTGCCTTCAGCGATGCGGTCAGGACACATGATGCACTTGCGCACGCGCGGGTTCAGCGATCCCCACTCGTACTTGGGCACCGAGAATGCGCAGGCCATCATGCAGTAGCGGCATCCGATGCACTTCCAGACGTCGTAGACCACCGGGCCGGCCTCGGTCTTATGTAACGCGCCGACCGGACAGACCGAAGCGCACGCCGGATGCTCGCAGTGCTGGCAGAGACGGCGCATGAATTTGTCGTTCTGGCTGAGGACTACAGTGAATTTGTGTTCGCTCTGGACGGCTTCCGCCGCCACTCTGTCGTCATAAGGCAGCTTGTTCTGCTGGGCACAGGCGCCTTCGCATTGCTTGCAGCCGATGCACAGCGTCGCATCGTAGAGAATGGCCTTGCTCATAGAAATCTCCGCACCGCTAACGGCTGACATGTCCATGTCAGTCGGAATGAACTGCATGGGAGTGCGGCGGGATGGTGACGGACGGAGCCGGCAGCTTGTGTCGTGCGTGCTGCCATTGCGCAGGCCAGCGGTTCGCGCCGCTGTGGACGAGCGTACGGTGGCTCCGGCCTAACCCTGGCGCCGGATCTTCCCACATCGCACTTACCGCAACGCCGAGATCTTCTCCGGCGTTTGCTCTTCCTTGCTGCCTGACGTTTTCAGTGAGGAAGGTGCGTGGTTCCTCCCTCTAAGCGAAACTCAGGCCGAAGTCTGTGACTTCGGACCATCTCGCGCAGTCCTGCTGGCTGCGTGAGAGCCGCACCGCGTACAACCACGATGCGGGTGAACAATGTATCTATTTGAGATTGCGTGCGGTGATAATTATCACAACACCGCGTGCTCTATTACCCATCCCTGACCGGAAATTTGTTGCATTGCGCAACAGGGAATCGCGAAATATCGCGTCAGTGTTGAAGAAAGCATCAGGTACTTGAGGAGGGTAACGTGGAAAAAATAAACAACCGGAAATTCCTAAAACAGGAATTCCTGCTCTGGCAACGACGGGAAGGCGCTACGCCCCGACGAGGCGCTCCAGCGCAGGCTTGTTGCGGATCATCAGGGTTGAGCCCTTGAGGATGGCGATCTGGCGCTTGCGGAAGTCGGCCAGTGTTCGCGTGACGGTTTCGCGGGAGGTTCCGATGATCTGGGCGATCTCCTCGTGGGTCAGCGCCACCTTGATGCGGGTTCCGGCCTCGTCGGCACCCTCGCCGTGCGACCATTCGAGCAGAAGCCTTGCCAGTCGCTCCGGCGCGGAGTGGGAGAGTCCCAGGGAGCGAATCTGCTGGTAGGCGGATTGGCAGTCGCGGCTGAGGTGCTGCGCCGCCTTCAGGCAGGCATCTCCGTGCTGCTGCAGGAAGCGGAGAAAGTCCTCGCGCTTGATGAAGTTGAGCTGGCAGGGCTGTCCGGACTCGGCGGTGATTTCATACGGGGTGTTGGAGACGGTGGCGTGAAGGCCGAGCACCTCGCCGGGCTGAACGATCTTGAGGATCAGGGTTTTGCCATCGGCCGAGGTGGTCGAGAGCTTCACCCGGCCCTTGCAGAGCATGTAGATGCCGCGAGGCGCCTGTCCCTCGACGAAGAGCACCGAACCGGCCGGGTAGGCGGCGGTGAACTTGATCTTCTCAAAAGCTTCCAGGGCGTCCTTGGGAAGACCACAGAAAAAACTATCGGTGCGCAGCTTGCAGATCAGGCAGTTCTCGACAAGTTCCAAGCCGTATGGTGAACCCAAAATCAGCCTCCGGTGACGAAGTGAAACTCCCGAGTCTCTCAGAACGGGATTCAAAGCGCTTCATCGGACCGAGAGCTGAGGCGTCGCCGACCGTCGCGCTCAGCTACACGATCTCCTAAAGTGACTTATATCACATTCTTGATGTGACAATCATTACTGACTGTTCGCGGGGGTGCTGCGAGACATGCACCCCAAAGATGCAGGGGAGAGGTACGCAGGACGAAGACCTGAGCTCTGCGCTCCCGCCCGCAGGGGCCATATTCACCAGCAATCTTGCGGAGCGGAAACGCCTTAAGACGGCGCTGCGCTTTCGAATTCGTGCTTATTTTCCCGCAAGCGAACTCCCCGCGGTTTTTTCGTCAACGTTTCCTCTTGCAGCAACATCCAATCGCGCATATAGTTACGCGCCAACAAAGGTTGCGGCGCGGAACGGGGCTCGCCCGGAGTGCGCCGCATGCTCCGAAGTGGGTCGGGGCCGAGTTCGTGGGGATTAAGGCAGAGAAGAGAAGTTCATACGGTCTTAACACCTTGTGCTGTGGATCGTTCACTGCGCTCTGAATTCATTCCAGGCATCATGCGCGGAGCTATGCTCCGCCGATTCAGGAGGACGACCGATGGCATTACCGCGACCAATACCAATTCAGAGACCGGCGGAGGGCGCCGCTGGGACGAACAATAAGTCCAGATGGGACCGCGTGCAGGAGATGGATGAGTTTCGTCTGCTTCTTTTAGCCAAGAAAGAGTTTGTGATTCCGGCGACGATTACGTTTATCGTCTATTATTTCGCGCTGCCGGTGCTGGTCGGCTACGCTCCGGAGCTGATGAATCGGAAGGTACTTGGTCCGGTCAACCTGGCCTACCTCTTTGCCTTGTCGCAGTTCTTCGTCGCCTGGGGCATTGCGTTTGCCTATGTGGGCGCCGCCAGGACCTTCGACAAGTTCGGACATCACATTCTATCGACGCTGAAGAAGGAAGGCTACGACGATAGCACGAGCGGAAAGGAAGGGCTCTAGCGTATGGACATGACACTGGCTCTCTTCCTTGCCTTTATCGCCGTCACGCTGGGAATTACGGCGTGGGCTTCTCGGCGTTCAGGTTCTTCGGCCAGCTTCTTTGCCGCCAACCGCTCGATCACCGCCTGGCAGAACGGTGTGGCCGTCGCCGGCGACTACATGAGCGCGGCCTCGTTTCTCGGCATCGCGGGACTGATCGCCTTCTTCGGCTACGACGGCTTCATGTACTCGGTAGGATGGCTGGTTGCGTACCTGACGGTGCTGTTGCTTGTGGCCGAGCCACTGCGCAATGCCGGCAAGTACACCATGGCCGATGTGCTGGCCTACCGGCTGAAGCCGCGCCCGGTGCGGGCGATGGCCTCGCTGAGCACTCTGGTGGTAAGCACCTTCTACATGATCGCGCAGATGGTGGGAGCAGGAGCTCTGGTGGCCCTGCTGCTGAAGGGAAGCCATATCAGCTACACCACGGCGGTGACCGGCGTCGGCGTTCTGATGATCATCTACGTGGTCTTCGGAGGAATGCTGGCGACGACCTGGGTGCAGATCATCAAGGCGATGTTGCTGATGTGTGGAACGATCCTGCTCAGCTTTCTTGTGCTGGCGCACTTCCACTTCAGCCTCAACGAGTTCTTCACCGCAGTGACGCAGGTCACCTATCACACTCCGGATGGCAAGGCGGTGGTCAAGGACTTCCTGACCCCGGGACTGCGCTTCAAGCCGCCGTATGGACCGCTGGAGCTGATCTCGCTGGGGCTGGCGCTGATCTTCGGCACCGCCGGGCTGCCGCATATCCTTGTCCGCTTCTACACCGTGCCTGACGCCAAAACGGCGCGCTTCTCGGTGGTGTGGGCGATGGTCATCATCGGCAGCTTCTATATCATGACTACCTTCCTCGGCTTCGGCGCGGCGACGATCGTCGGCCGTGACTTTATCGCCAAGAACGGCGGCACCAACATGAGCGCGCCGCTGCTGGCCAAGATGATGGCCGGAGACGTCTTCTTCGCCTTCATCTCGGCGATTGCCTTTGCCACGATTCTGGCCGTGGTTGCGGGATTGACGATCAGCGCGTCTACCTCGTTCGCTCACGACTTCTGGACGAACGTGGTGAAGAGCGGCAGGGAGAGTTCGCCGGGCGAAGAGCGCATGGTCGCCCGCATCGCCGCCTTCGTCGTGGGAGCGGTGGCGATTTCGATTGCCATCGTTCTGGGTCCAACGGCGAATGTCGCCTTCCTTGTGGCTCTGGCCTTTGCCGTGGCGGCTTCGGCGAATCTGCCAGTGATCGTCTTTTCGATCTACTGGAAGAAGTTCAACACCGCTGGCGCGGTTTGGGGACTCGCCGTCGGACTGGCTGCATCGATTGTGCTGATCCTGATCGGTCCCAGCGTGATGGGCATCGACGCGGCGACGGTTGCGGCTGTCGCCCGGCACCCAATCCAGCATGCGCCGATCTTCCCGCTGGAGAATCCCGGCATACTCAGCATTCCGCTCGGATTCGCCGGAGCTCTGCTGGGAACCTTGCTGGGCGAGAAGGATCCCCATGCGGTGCAGCGCTTCGAGGAGCTGGAGGTTCGGGCAAACACCGGTCTGGGCTCCGAGAGGGCGGTAGCTCACTGATTCGATCGTCATCTTTTCGGGCAGGGCAGTTCCCAACCCCTGCAAGCCAACAGCGGCTTGCCGGGGACCCCAGCTCTGCCCGGAGGTACTTGATATGATTCCGTGCACGCGCAGAGCCGGAGCAAAAAGGGATGGCCTCCGGATCGCCTGGGTCGGTGTCTCCAAAGGGGTGGAGACCGCTTCTCTGTATCGATCGTGCAACGCTATTCACCACGTCCAATTTTTCAGGAGGTATCGATGAGTACTATCGCAAGGCCAGATGTGAATTCTCCTGCGTTCTCCTATGACGCGCCCGGCATCGTCAAGCGTGAAGCCAACGTGAAGGATTACCGCGCCGAGTACGAGCGCTCGATCCAAAATCCCGAGGCCTTCTGGGCGGCTGAGGCGGAGAATTTCACGTGGACGAAGAAGTGGGAGAAGGTTCGCGAGTGGGATGGAATTCACCACAAATGGTTTGTTGGCGGAAAGACAAACATCACGCTGAACTGCCTTGACCGCCACGCCAAGAGCGACCGTTTCAACCGCGTCGCCTACATCTGGCTGGGCGAGGATGGCAGCGAGCGCGTGGTCACCTACGGACAGCTCTACCGGATGGTCTGCCGCTTCGCCAACGGATTGCGCTCGATCGGCGTCGGCAAGGGCGACCGGGTGGTGATCTACATGCCGCTGACGATCGAGGGCGTGGTCAGCATGCTGGCCTGCGCGCGCGTGGGCGCGATTCACTCGGTGGTCTATGCGGGACTGGGCCACATGGCGCTGCGCGACCGCATCACCGACGCCAACGCCAAGGTGATCATCGCGGGCGAGGCCGGCTTCCGGCGCGGCAAGGTGGTGCTGCTGAAGCCGATCGTCGATGAGGCAATCGCGGGCGTGGAGTGCGTGAAGCACGTAGTGGTGGTGCCGCGCGGCAGCGAGAGCTACACGCCGAAGAACGAGAGGGAGATCAACTACTACGAACTGCTGAAGTTCTCCTCCGAGTCTCCGGCGCAGGAGATGGACGCCGAAGATCCACTCTTCATTCTCTACACCAGCGGCACTACGGGGCGACCCAAGGGCGTGGTTCACGTGCATGGCGGATTCATGGTGGGGACGAGCTATCATCTGCGCACGTTCTTCGATGTGAATCCGCGCGATCTTTTCTGGTGCACCTCGGATATCGGCTGGGTCGTTGGGCACAGCTACATCGTCTACGCTCCGCTCTGCGCGGGGGTGACGACGCTCTTCCGCGAGGGTGCGATCGACTGGCCGAATCCCGGCGTGGCGTGGGAGATTGTGCAGCGCTACGGCGTGACCAAGATGTTCACCGCGCCGACGGCGATCCGCATGTTCATGCGCTATGGCGAGCAACTTCCGGCGGCGCATGATCTGACCTCGCTGCGCGTCATCGCCTGCGCCGGCGAGCCGCTGAATCCTGAGGCATGGCACTGGGCGCAGACCTATCTTGCCGGCGACGGCAAGTGGGGCTACGTGGTGGATAACTGGTGGCAGACGGAGCTGGCCGGGCCGACGCTGGGAACTCCGGTGACGATGCCGTACCGGCACGGCAAGGCGGGAATTCCGCTGGCCGGAGTCGTTGCCGACGTGGTCGATGGCGAGGGCCGGCCGGTGGGGCTGAACGAGCGCGGACGGCTGGTGTTGAAAGCGCCGTTCCCTCACATGATGCGCACGGTGTGGAACGACGATGCGCGTTACCAGCGCGAGTGGACGCAAATTCCGGGATGCTACGTCACCGGCGATGTGGCGCTGAAGGACGAGGAGGGATACATCGCCGTGCTGGGTCGCTCCGACGACGTGCTGAACGTGGCCGGACATCGCATCGGCACCGCCGAGGTGGAATCGGCGCTGGTCTCGCATCCGGCGGTGGGCGAGGCGGCGGCCATCGGCATTCCCGACGCGATGAAGGGCGAGAGCATCAAGGTATTCGTCCTTCTGCGCGCGGGGCAGGTGGCCAGCGATACGCTCTCGTCGGCGCTGATCGAGCATGTTCGCCGCGAACTGGGACCGATCGCAACGCCTTCGGCGCTGGAGTTTGTCAGTGCGCTGCCCAAGACGCGCTCCGGCAAGATCATGCGCCGCTATCTGAAGGCGAAGGAGACAGGACAGGAGATCGGCGACATCTCCACCCTTGAGCAGTAGGGGTTCGACCTGGGTTAGCGCCCAAGTGCTGGGCGCGAGCCCCTTCGGCAAGCTCAGGGCAGGCTCTGGGCACCTCGCAGCGCAGGGATTTCAAAAGGGGCGGAGCAGAGATTTCCAGGCGGGGCGCGATGCTCCGCTTGCGATGGAGGAATCAGCAGGCATGGCCAATGAAACCGTAGCAGCCGGTGTGAACATCGATTCGATTTTGCAGGAAAACCGCGTCTTTCCGCCTCCGGCGGAGTTCAGCGCCAAGGCGCACATCAAGAGCCTGGAGGAATACGAGCGCCTCTACGCGGAGGCAGCCGCCGATCCAGAGGCGTTCTGGGGAGAGATCGCGAAGGAGTTGCACTGGTTCCAGCCGTGGAGCAAGGTGCTGGAGTGGAATGCTCCGTGGGCGAAGTGGTTTGTGGGCGGCAAGATCAACCTGAGCTACAACTGTCTTGACCGGCACGCTGCCTCGCACCGCCACAACAAGGTGGCGATCATGTGGGAGGGCGAGCCGGGCGATACGCGCGAGCTGACCTATGGACAGCTTCTGGCCGAGGTCGAGCGCTTTGCCAATGTGCTGAAGGGGCTCGGCATCGTCAAGGGCGATCGCGTGGCAGTGTACATGGGGATGGTTCCGGAGCTGGCGATTGCGATGCTCGCCTGCGCGCGGATCGGTGCGGTGCACTCGGTGATCTTCGGAGGTTTTTCGGCCAATGCCATCGTCGACCGGGTCAACGATCAGAAATCGACATTGCTGGTGACGCAGGACTTCGCCTGGCGGCGTGGAGCGCAGTTTCCGCTGAAGGCGACGGTGGATGAGGCGCTGGCAAGCTGTCCCACGGTGAAGAACGTCATCGTCTACAAGCGCACGGGAGCCGAGGTGAAGATGCAGGCGGGGCGCGATCACTGGTGGGACGAGCTGGAAGCCAAGGCGCCGGCGAGCTGTCCCGCCGAGCCGCTCGACAGCGAAGATCCGCTCTACATCCTTTACACCTCGGGCTCGACCGGCAAGCCGAAGGGAATTGTTCACACCACCGGCGGCTATGCGGTGGAGACCTACATCACCACCAAGTGGATCTTCGATATTCGCGACGAAGATATCTTCTGGTGCACGGCCGATATCGGCTGGGTGACCGGACACAGCTACATCGTCTACGGTCCGCTGCAGAATGGCGCGACGACGATGATGTACGAGGGCGCGCCCAACTATCCTGACTTCGATCGCTTCTGGGCGCTGGTTGAAAAGTACCAGGTCAATATCTTCTACACCGCGCCGACGGCGATCCGAACCTTTATCAAGTGGGGGGATCAGTATCCGAAGCGGCACGACCTTAGCAGCCTGCGGCTGCTGGGCTCGGTGGGCGAGCCGATCAATCCCGAGGCTTGGATGTGGTATCGCGAGGTGATCGGCAAGGAGCGCTGTCCGATCGTCGATACCTGGTGGCAGACCGAGACCGGCTCGATCATGATCTCTCCGTTGCCGGGGGCGATTGCGACCAAGCCGGGTTCGGCGACCAGGCCGTTTCCGGGCATAGTCGCCGAGGTGGTCGATCGCGCCGGCGAGAAGGTTCCGCTGGGCTCGGGCGGATACCTTGTGATCAAGAGGCCGTGGCCGGCGATGGCGCGCACCATCTTCGGCGATCCCGAGCGCTACGTGAAGCAGTACTGGTCGGATATTCCCGGCGTCTACTTCACCGGCGACGGCGCACGCATCGACAAGGATGGATATATCTGGGTGATGGGCCGCGTCGATGACGTGCTGAACGTCAGCGGTCACCGGCTCTCGACGATGGAGATCGAATCGGCGCTGGTGGCGCATCCGCAGGTGGCCGAGGCCGCCGTGGTCGGGCGTCCCGATGAGATCAAGGGACACGCGGTTGCGGCCTTCGTGACCCTCGAGGGCGGCATGATGCCCTCGAAGGAGCTGAAAGAGGAGCTGCGCGCGTGGGTGGCGAAGGAGATCGGCTCGATGGCCAAGCCGGACGACATTCGCTTCACCGATCAGCTACCGAAGACGCGCTCCGGCAAGATCATGCGCCGCTTGCTGCGCGAGCTGGCCAGCAGCGGCGAGGTCAAGGGCGACATCACCACGCTGGAGGACTTCGGAGTCATCAGCCGGTTGAAGCAGAGCGAAGAATAGCTGCTCATAAAGCACGCATCAGCCCCGCTTCGCACAACGGAGCGGGGCTTTCTTCTGGTATTTATTCGCAGATCAGCTTGGCCGTGCCGGCGATCATGCATCCTCCTCCGCAAGCGGTAATCGCGTTGCAGACGGGAGCGTCGCCATACGGCGGAGCATCAGCCCAGACCAGGTAGGTACCTGTGGCTCCCGCCGCGCACTGCGCCACTCCGCTCTGTGTCACCGTGATCTCGGTCGTGGTCTGGCCATTGGTTGCGCAGACTCCCCAGTGCGCGTTTGGCGGAGGAGTTTGCATATAAGGAGAGCTCCCATAGTTACCGGTTGCGGAGAATTGCACCGGACCGTTGGTGGCAGATGCAGGGCTGAGGGTGACCGAGAGCAGCTCATGGGAGGTCATACTGCTCGATCCGCCTCCGCAGGAGAGCGCAAACGCAGCCGCCAAGGCCGCGGCAAGAAATACGAAAGAAGGCCCAAAAGTTCGCATAGCAACCTCCAATCACGACTTTTGTCCCGGAAATTCTACTTCGGCTCAAGTATCAAATCGGTGTTAATTCCTTCACCTTCGTGCGCCACTGCGGTGGACACAGACGTACTCCTCTATGCAATGTCGATGAATGCACTACCCCTCTTGTCCAGAGCCGTTTTCACCGCTTTAATTTCCGCTCGCGATGCACCAAGCTTCAACAGGCGGGCTTCCAGCTCGTACCACGTATTAAAGGATGGGAAAATACCAAACGCTGCTCCGCTTTCTGCTTCTGCAATATCGGCCATGACGTATCCTGTTCCCACGGCTTCAAGCATCAGTCTCTTCATGCGTCCTCCATCTCTGTCCCGAGACTTCTGACCACGTGGTGGCGCTCACCCACTACCCCTCGTCGTGTCTGATAGCTACCGAACTCAGGCCTCCCGAAGGCGCTTTCTCCTACGGAGCTACACAAATTTCATGAATGCGAGCTGCTTCGCGAAAGCGCGACCGCGAGCATCGCCAAAGCACTCACCAGCAGCGGAAACCACACTTGTGCAAACCACGGCACAGGAATCAGAAACAGCACGTCGTAGTCTTTGAGCGAAGCTGGCCACCGTAGTGTAGCCCATAGCCCTAAGTAGTAGGTGATGTCCCAGATTGCGAACGTCCAGAGGAATGCTCCGAACCGCTCCTTCGCTCCGTTTGCCGCGAGTATCGCGACACTGACGAGCATCGCCATCGTCGCAGCTTCGCGGTAGATCTCAATCGTGCGCAGATTACGAGGCATCTGCGTGAGAAACGACACTGTTTGCTGGTACGTCGATGCCGATTCTGGAACCTGGAAGCTTGTACCGCCGCTTTGGGCCAGGGTGACGAGAGTGCCACGGAGATAAACCACAACGACAGCCTCAACGAAGCCGAACGATGCTCCAAACAGCGCCGCCATCGCAAGCGTCCGCCAGCCGAGCAGCAGACCTGTTCGTCGCCAATACACATACGACACGGCAGGAGCAAGCAGAAGGAGATTCACCCACCAAGGCTCCGCCAATAAATGGAAGTCTCGCATAGCTCGTTAGGATTCTAACCTGCTTGAATCCGGACTGCGCATCAGCGGAAGAGCACGCCATGTTTTGTTCTGCTCTAAGATCGAGTCGGCGTGCGAGAATGAACGGAAATGCAGGTAGAGGTAGACTGCTATTCCGGATACAAGGCTGACGAACGACCGGCTCGCTTTCGGCTGGAGGGACACGAGTATCTGGTCGAGGAACTGCTTGACCAGTGGTACGGGCAGAACGACGTGTTCTTCAAGGTTCGCGCCGACGACGGCAACCTCTACATTCTCAGCCACGAATACGAATCGTCGTCGCCAGCAGGCCGCTGGCGTCTGGTCTCTTTCCGTAAATCGCCCTGAATGATGCCGTCTGGGCGCGCCAAGCCTCGCCCGTCACCCGTTCTGCGTTTCCTCGGTAAGCGCATAAACGCCGCCATCTCTCCGTCCCACGCCAGCCGCTGGTGCGGGACGAGGGCAACACCTGTTCACCTGATGCCATCCAATCCATGCAAGCATTCAAGCCTTAGATCACGGACTGGACGCTGGTGGAGCGAGATGACATTCATGGCATTCAACGAGTGGAGCGCGTTTTCACCACGATGGATTTCGCCGAAGCCCTAGCTTTTCGAATCGCTGCTGCGTTTAGAAGGTGTTCCATGCAGGAGGAATCGGTCAGGGAAAAGGGAGCGGTCAGGATTCTGTTTGTCGATGACGAGCCGAACATCTTTCTCATGCTGCCGCTCATTTTGCGGCAGCACGGATATGACGTGACGGCGGTGCGAACGGTAAGCGAAGCGTTGACTCAGATTAAGACTGCTCAGTTCGACGTTCTCATTTCAGACCTGAACATCGGCCAGCCCGGCAATGGCCTCTCTGTTGTCAGCGAAATGCACTGGACACAGCCTGCGTGCATCACTTTTATCCTGACCGGGTCTCCGGACGTTGACTCGGTGCTGGAGGCCATGCGGAGCCATGTGGATGATTACCTCATCAAACCTGCCCCCATCCCGCGCTTGCTTAGTATGCTTGAGCGGAAACTGCAGAACCCCAAGCCCAGCACGGGCGCGGCCACCAAGCGCATCTCCCGAGTTCTTCGTGAGAACATCGCTGAGATTACGCAGCGCACCCTTAGTGAGATGAAGTCCGACCCCGCCGTGGGAGCCATTCCGATTACCGATGAGCAGCGGGTTGAGCACACCGCCCGCATGATTGAGGAACTGGCAGCAATCTTGGAATCAGCCGAACCAGAGCAAGCGGCAAGAGACTTTATTGAAGCTGCGGCAATGCGTGGGGCGAGACGGTGTCAATTGGGCTACACCATCCCGCTGTTGGCGGCCGATGTGCGCCTTTTGGAAGACGCCATTTATGGCGTGATCCACGAGCATCAACTGTCGCTCGATCTCAGCTATTTCATGCTCGACTTGAAGCGGCTCAACAACAGCCTTGGTCTTTACCTTCAGCACGCGCAGATAGCTTGTCTGAAAGCGGAGCAAGGATTGGACGCGGCATAGATAAATGTCCGTAGAAGCTGCGGATTTTGCCGTGACATGTTGGAGCCTCTATGTCCGAACGAACAGAGAGGGCGAAAGCCAATCGAACCTCGCCCCGGCACCTACGCCCTGCTCCTGTCATCGGCAACGGATGCTGCAATCCCGGTCGGGCGGCTCGGCGACCTGCAACACCAGCCCGGATCCTACGCCTACGTCGGCAGCGCCCTCGGGGCGGGAGGCGTCCGTTCTCGGCTGGCTCACCATGAGCATCGCCGAACGTCCCCACTGGCACATCGACTATCTCCGCCGACACACGACGCTGGAAGAGATTTGGTTCTGCTACGACAGGAAATCGCGGCAACAAGGCATGAATGATCCACCCGCCCGAATAGCTTCAATTGCATGACAGCACAGATTTTTCCGGACGACTTACGCTAACCTAGTGTCTCCCAAAATCGGATCAGCGATACTCCGTCAGCTATTCACTGGTCTGCGAACGATTTCTACGGAGCACTTGGCATGGCGAGCGACGAATTCCGCCACGCTGCCAAGCAAGAATTTTCGGATGCCTCTCCGCCCATGTGAACCAACGACGATCAGATCGGCACGCCAGTCGGCTGCGGAATCGAGGATGCGCTCTCTGGCGTCACCTATATCAACGGCGCTGTCCGCTTTAAATCCTGCACTACGCAGTTCCTTTGCAATTCGCTCGACCAACTCGCGGGCTGGCTTTTTCAGGTCTTCCAATTCAGGAGCGTAGCCTTGAGCCATTTCTGGGGGAGCCGAGGGCACAAGCGGTTGCAACACGTGCAGGACTCGAACCTCGGTATTCTGAGTCCGAAACTGCATGACAAGAGCTCGTAACACATCTTCGGAGAACGGTGAATCGTCAATTCCCATTAAGATTTTCATGGCTGCTCCTCCTCCATGCGTAATAGGGTATCGCAGCTTCTCCGAACAACACCTCGATTCTTGCGGAATGTTTCGGGATGCGGTCATCTCCAAACAGAACACAGTGGAGCAGGTGGCCGAATGCACGATGCTGAGCGAGCGCTGCGTTCAATCCCGACCATGTTGGCACGCATGACGGCGCGTGTCGGGGAGAAAAAAGCAGGTGATGCCGCCTCCGCACACGACATCGCGGATTCGACCATAAGCACGGCTCGCTGTGAATAGGCTGTGCACGCAGAGAATTTACTTCGTGGAGTTACCTACGAGTGCAACACAAGAACTGGGGCCGCGACTTCGAATTCACGCATCAGATTGTGTGACCGACTACTGGTGCAACTCCAGCAGAGCCGCATGAACACTGGCGTTCGAAGCGATGCCCACAAGCATTTCCACATTTCTGTGGAAGAACTTAGAATGCCGAGCGTGAGCACATTTAGCTGTGAATAAGCTGTGCATGCCGAATAGAGAAAAGCCGGGGCTTCCTTCACCGCCACCGTGGCGACCTGAATCACAGCACCGCTCATCATCCCGCAACTTTCCCAGCCGTTTGGGTTTCTACCAGTGTGCATGGAGGAACAGGAACGATGATGAAGAAAGCGATGGTTGCAGTTGTGGCTCTGATGTTCGCTGCGGTGCTGGCGGCTCCTTCCAAAGCAAATGCGCAGGTGGTATTTCGGGTTGGCGTCGGCCCCGTCGTGGTCAGCAATGCCCCCGCACCCGTTGTGGTAGCTCCCGCGCCGTACGTGGCTTACGCGCCGGCCTATGTGTACCCAGCCCCCGTCGTCTATCGTGAGCATGCTTGGGTTGGCCGGGGATACGCGAGGCCGTATGCGTATCGACATGATTGGCGGCATGAGCGACAGTGGCGGCGTTAACACCTCCACGTCATGATTCTTGGAGCCCCTCAGTCGATGGACTGGGGGCTCTTGCTGTCTGCGCTGGCTGTCGGACGAGATTTCAACGCCCCGTGCCCGAGTGATAGTGGCGATGTTCAAAGGTTGGACGAACGGTGTCGTGTGATGGATATCACCGCTCTGAGTACACGAAGCGGCTATCGTTTAATCAATTGATAAGGCGCACGCCGTTGCCATCCTCACCCCACATGTTCGGCGTGCGCCGTTCTCTTTTTGGGGGGTATCCACAACAACCGTGGAACTGCATCGGTGGCGTGAGCCCCGGCCACCTCGGCACGGGGGAAGACTCCATGCGTTCTCTGAAGGGAGAGCGATGAGGAACTGCTGAGCGGACGAAGAATGTCATTCTGGGTCGGCTCACAAAGCAGGACAGGGAGTTCTTGAAGAGCCTGAATATACGTTGGGATTGAGGTCTGAAGCGCGGTGGTTCAAAGACGAATCAGATGTCGTGGGTTGTAGCCGATATTTCTTCGTCTAAACTCGGGCTCACCCGTATCGTCCCGCGATTTCTGCCACGGCTCCGGCAAGAAGTACTCCGGCTTCTCCGTCCACTCCGGCACAGGCAGCTTGAATTGGTGGCCGAGACTTCAGCATTGCCACAGCTCCTTCCTCGTTCTTGCTTTGAGTCACTACGATTCCTTGGAAGCCGCTCGGCGCGACAAACCGTGCGACCTCTGCGGCTCCAGCGGCGGATTGCGTGTCTACCTGCCCGTCCCCAAGTGGTCAGCCGCGAATCTGCTTCGACAGATAGATTTCGATTCCCATCTCCTTAATGGAATGAAGTTGAGCTTCCAGATAATCAGCGTGCCGCTCTTCATCTTTAATCATTGCCTCAAACAAGGAGCCGGTACCGTCGTCGTTCGCCTCCCTGCAAATCCTGACAGCTTCGTTGTACTCCTTCACGGCGTCAAGCTCATCGGCGAGGTCAATTTCCAGTTGTGTCAGGACACTCGTCCCCAGTTTGGGGCGCAGCGCAACATTGACGGCAGGGGTGCCATCCAGCAGAATAATCCGTTCGATGAGACCTTCGGCGTGCTTCATCTCCTCGATGGCACGGGCTTTCGTGAGGTCACCAAGACGAGCATAGCCCCAGCCCTGACACATCTCGGATTGCGCCATGTATTGAGCGATGGCCGTCAGCTCTGAAGCAAGAGCAGCATTCAGTTGTTCCAGTACCTTTTCGTTTCCACGCATCGTTTTCTCCCGGTTTGATAGGCAGATTTACAGACACAGAATTCTACATCTGCACACAGCCTGGACCACACCCAGTTCTGCGACAAGGTGCTAAACGTCTTTCAATTGTTCTTCGTCCATCCCAAAATAATGCCCGAACTCGTGGATGACCGTGCGCCGGATCTGCTCTCGGACTTCGGCATCGGTGGAGCACACGGCTTCAATGTTCTTCTGGTAAAGCACGACATAGTCCGGCCCAGCCGGCAGGTCGAACACGCTCTTCTTGGTCAGGGGCACGCCGTGGAAGAGCCCCAGAAGGAGCTTCCTTGGATGGGAAGATGGGGGCTGTCCGGGAGGGTAATCTTCCACCAGCATGGCGACGTTGCGGACGCGACTGCGGAATTCCTCCGGAAGCGAGTCCAGCACCTCTTGCGCGACCTTGGCAAACGCTTCGCGTTCCATGGTTCACCCCAGCGAAGTACTAAGGTAGGTTCGCTGCCGTATCAGGGCGCCGAGGAACATACTTGATTACGCAGCAAAAGCCAAGATAATAGATCTCCGCACGCATTCTCGTCGGCCGAGACTTGGCCGTGCACAAGGTTCGAGCTGAGGAAGGAGGCTCTCAGTGAAAAAAATGGCCGTAGTGCTGGCGTTGTTCTCTCTTGTGGCTGTGAATGCGTTGGCTGCGAGCAAAGAGAGCGAGCGCGTTGAAAATTCCGGGCAAGTAATGCAGGAGATTCTTAATGTTCCCGACAATATTCCGCAGTCACTGTTGGATAAGGCCGATTGTGTGATTGTGTTGCCTTCTGTCATCAAGTTCGCCATCGGTCTCGGGGGAAACTATGGCCGTGGTGTCATGACGTGCCGCAGCAATGATTTCAAGGGGCACTGGGGGGCGCCGACAATGATGGCTCTGGAAGGAGGGAGCTTCGGACTGCAACTGGGAGGACAGGCTACCGATTTCGTTCTGCTGGTAATGACCGAGCGAGGAGCCAGCGGCATCCTCTCCGGGAAGGTCAAACTGGGTGCCGACGCGGCTGCCGCCGCTGGCCCCAAGGGACGTGACGTGGCTGCCGCGACGGACGTGACACTGCGGGCGGAGATTCTTAGCTATTCGCGTTCACGCGGCCTCTTTGCCGGAATTTCGCTGGAAGGCTCAACCCTTCGCCCGGACAATGGAGCCAACAAATCCCTGTACGGGAAAGAGGTTCAGGCGAAGGACATTGTCTTGAACGGTGCTGTGCCTGCGCCAGAATCTGCCAAGTTGCTGCTCAAAACGCTGGAGAAGAAGTCACCCAAGCACGTCAAATGATTCCGGGGCGCTAGCGGAGCGGCAGCCCCGCCCAATGCTTCGAGTGCGGTGATTGCGGCGTCGATGCGGTCGCGCTCGGCGCGATCGGCGAGAAACTTGCGTTATCCATTTGGCTCCGTCAGCAGTTTCAATCGGAACGTAATGGAACGTGATTGACTTCAGGCTGGATCGTAATTTGTTGATTTATTTGGTGGAGCTAGTCGGGATCGAACCGACGACCTCATCGTTGCGAACGATGCGCTCTCCCAGCTGAGCTATAGCCCCACGTCCTGTGGAAGGGTGCGCCTGCTGCCGCGCACTTCGTCATCATAACAGCCTGTGCGCGGATACGCCAAGCGCGCCCTGTGGCAAACCTACTCGAAGCGCAATCCTTTCGGGCCGAGCACCGAATGTTGCTGGAAGGCGCTGTCGTCGCGCTCGGGAAAATCGCTGCGATAGTGGCCGCCGCGGCTCTCCCGGCGAGCCAGCGCCGAGCAGGCGATCGCCAATCCGCAGGCAGCGATGTTGCGGGCCTCGGCGCGGAGTCGATCGGTTGGCGCAGGCAGCTCGGCCTGAATCTGGCGAAGGCGGTCGATGGCAGTCGTGAGCCGCGCGGCGTCGCGAACGATGCCGGCGTTGGATTCCATCAGCTCCTGCACCTCGCGCCGAAGGGCGCAGGCGTCGCCGTTCCCGTATGCGGCAGAGGGCGGCGCAGCGTGGCCGCCGAGCGGCTTTTCGGCGAGCATCGCCTTGGCGGCGCGAGCGCCGAAGACAAGGCCCTCCAGCAGGGAGTTGCTCGCCAGCCGGTTACCGCCGTGGACACCGGTGCAGGCAGCTTCTCCGGCGGCGTAGAGACCCGGCAGGGTGGCGCGTCCGTCGAGATCGGTGCGCACGCCTCCCATGGCGTAGTGCGCCGCGGGACGCGTCGGCAGTGGCTGGCGGGTCAGATCCAACCCATACTTGAGGCAGGTCTGGTAGATGCGCGGGAAGCGGCTCTTCAGATGCTCTGCGGGGAGGTGGGTGAGGTCGAGGTAGACCATCGGCTCGGCGGCGGTGCTGATCTCAAGCTCGTGATGGATGGCGCGGGCGACGATGTCTCGCGGCGCGAGCTCGGCCAGCGGATGGCAGCCCAACATGAAGCGCTCGCCGCGATCGTTGCGAAGCTGCGCGCCCTCGCCGCGCATCGCCTCGGAGAGCAGGAAGCGCGGAGCCTTCGGAAGATAGAGCGCCGTGGGATGGAACTGGAGGAACTCCATGTCGGCCAGCTCGGCTCCGGCGCGCAGGGCCATCGCGGGGCCGTCGGCGGTGGCGACATCGGGATTGGTGGTGTTGGCGTAGACCATCCCCATGCCGCCGCTGGCCAGCAGAACGGCGCGGGCGCGAATGTGCTCCGTGCTGCCGTCCTCGTGCAGAACTTCTATGCCGGCGACACGGTCGCCCGAGAGGAGCAGATCGCGCGCGAATCCAAAGGCGCGCAGCTCGATGGCCTTGATCGTGGAGGCGTGCGCGTAGAGGGTGCGGCCGATCTCGCGTCCGGTTGAGTCGCCATTGGCGTGCAGGACGCGGTTGCGCGAGTGCGCGCCCTCGCGGGTGAAGGCCAGGTCGCCGTGGCCGCTGCGATCGAAGCGCGCGCCCCAGCCGAGCAATTCGCGGACGCGCTCCGGCCCCTCGGTGACAAGCACGCGCGCGGCCTCAGCGTTCACCAGCCCGGCTCCGGCGGCGAGGGTATCGGCCAGATGAAGCTCCGGCGAATCATCGGCGGCGAGGGCGACGGCGATGCCGCCCTGGGCGTACTGCGTGTTGGATTCAGTGAGTTCGCGCTTGGCCAGGCAGAGCACGGAGCCGTGCTCGCTGAGTTCGATGGCGGCGCGCAGGCCAGCGACGCCGGCTCCTACGACAACAAAATCGAAGCTAGTTAAGAGTGCCACGACTCATGCTAACACCTCGCGGCAGGGCGGGGGCAAGGCGAGGCAACGTCCGGTGGTGGGTCGGTTTCTGGGTTGACTGCCATCCGCTCGGAACCCGACGACTATTCATATTCGGCGCAATTCTCGAATGCGTTATCGCCCACGAACTGCTGCATCGCGGCCTGATAATGACACCGGTTCGGTCGGCGGAGAAGCCGTTGACCCCCCACCCCTATATTTCCCGCTAAAAATTCGAAAACAAAAGAGTTAGAGAGTACTTAAATGCCCTATATAACCAGAATATCAGGTTGAACGGGGAATCCCCTCAGCGGAGTGAGAAGTTTAGTGTGAGGGGAATCAGAGGGTTGGGAAGGATCGAGGGAAGATGGGGGTTGACAGCGGATTTGGCTACGGTTGCAGCCCCGGAGTTGGAACTCCGCCAACATCCGCTCGAACCAGCGCGTGTGCCCCGTGGCTTCGATGCCTACCCGCACCGGCCCCGCCAGGCCTGCGTAAAACTGCTTTGCCTCTCCGCTGGCATGCTCCAGGCGACGCTCGACCAACTCGCCCGTTTCCTCGTCCAGCATGGCAACCTGCTGGTAGCGCGTGTGCAAATCACAGCCTACAATCTTCATGTGCTCGGCTCCTCTTCTCCGAGCCTTGGTTCTTGAGCGTTCCAAGTCTACTCGCAGTTCCGGAGCCGGCACGGTTATCTAATCAGCCCGGCTGCATCTTCAAGCCTTCAACGAGGGGATGATCTTCTCGACGATCCGCTTCTGGCCTTTTGGGGTGAGCGCAAGTTCGCCCGCCGTTGCAGTTGTTCTGATCTCATTCGACGCAAGGAGTCTGGAGACGGCGACGTCGAATGCCTTAGGCGCACTGTTCTTCGCTTGGGCGCGCAGCTCCTCCTTCGCTAGTTTGTGCTCGCTGGCATGATTAAGCAGAAGGAGTATCTCCGCAGGTGCGCTGACCGTGGGCTCAAGAACGAGAGGAACGCCATCCTGCTCATGGATCAACGAAAATTCAAGCTGCACGATCCGTGAGATCGTTTCTGCGATTACGGTCTTGTCCTTGGTCCAAGCTAGGCGAAGAAACTCTGCAAAAATCCATTTGCAGGCATGGACCATTAGCAGAGAGTCCATGTAGTCGGCTTTGTATTGGGCAGAAATGTGGACCGAACCACGAGACGAGCGGAACTTGTAAACTAGCCCGATTGCTCTGCATATATGCAGACGGTCTGCCTGGCTGAGAACGTGGTTTTTCTGGTTCTTCTCGTCCTCAATCTTCTCGCAGAGTTCCTTCGGCAACTGGCTATGCGTGATCGTTCCGCTATCGAGCTGGTAGATTGCTCGTGCAACTGCTTCGCAGAGGCGGCCGCTATCTAATTCTGTGGGCTGCCAATCGCCAGCGAGAAAGCGCTTCTGCATTTCAACATAGCTCTCGACGATGGACTCCGCAAATGCCGAATCGACGGCCTTCGTTAATTCTGTGACTAGCTGCTTTTCAGTTAGCGCCATCAGGGTTTCTGCTTTCGCGGCCCGCGCTTCTTAGGCTGGTTCTTGTCGGGGTTCCAACCGTCCTCAACCTTCGGATCAAGGGCTTCGTTGAGCGCCTTCTTGGCTTCTTCGCGGCCTGGGGCTGTCAGCTTGATCCTATCCTCCCCGTCATTCACAAATCCCACCCGCTTCTTTAGCCATCGATACGAATTGCCAGACCTGTCGATTGCCTTCGCAGTGCGCAGAACTGTCATCAGCTCAGCTTCGGGAGCCGAGGTCCGTCCGTGACAATCATGTGCATAGAGGAAGAGATACGTCAGGCGGCGCAGGTAATCAGCGGCGGTCTTAGCCTTGAGTCGGTTGTCATGCAGCTCGAATGTGTCGTCCTTGACAGTAAAGATCTTCAGCAGCCGCGCCTTGTCCGACGGCGTCTGCGGTTCTCCTACAACTTCGACTGCCGGGTCCTCAGCAACGGCGCTGTCCGAATCAGATTCTGAAGGCGGATGACCGCTTGGTCCGGCGAGCAGCGGTGTTTCTCTGCTGATATGTCGCCCGGGCTGATTAGCGCGCGCCACGCTTCGCTGAATGAAGAAATCCCCCAAAACATCGCCGAGCCCCTGCATCGCCTGGTCGGTAAGAGAAGCCTCAAGGCGACGAGTGTTTCGATCTTCGTGATAGCTCAGCGTATTGCGGCTCACTGCTATCGCTGGAGATGCTACGGTGTCGGCGGTCGCTTGCAATGGCCGCTGACCTGTACGCGTGCCACATTCCACGCAAGCGACCGCGCCGGATTCAAGGGGTTCACGGCACTGCATACAGCGGACCTGGCCTGCACACGCCTTACAGAAAAAGCCCCGCTCTGAGAGCGTATTCCCACACAAAGGGCAATCCATCGGGACGTTCCTCGATTCGCAAAAAATACAGCAAAGTGAGTAACGGCAATCTTAATACATTTTAGGAAAGGACGGCCTGGATCATTGCCAGCTGGTAGCGGCCCTTGCGCCGGTCGGGCTTAACTCCCGGTTGGTCACCGATTCGGAGACCGCCCCAATTACCCAACCTCTTCTTCATCTGCGCAAGCCCTCGCAGGCTGGTAAGATGAAGGCTTGACGCGCATACCGGTACAAACCCGAAGCAAGTCTTACGAGGTGCTGATCGAGCAGGGAGTACTACGCACGGCGGCCGGCTGCATTCGGCAGGCGCTGCCCAAGGCGAAGCACTTTGTCGCCGTCACCTCCGCGCCCGTGCGCAAGCATTGGGGCAAGGTGCTGGCGGATTCCTTCGAATCCGAGGCCATGCGGTTGGACGTGATCGAGATGCCCGATGGCGAGCGGCATAAGACGCTAGGGACGGTCGAGAAGCTGGCCGCGGAGCTGGTCAAGCTCAAGGCCGATCGCAACACGGTGCTCGTCGCGCTGGGCGGCGGGGTGGTTGGCGACGTGACCGGCTTTCTCGCCAGCATCTACATGCGCGGAGTTCGCTTTGTGCAGATTCCGACGACATTTCTCTCGCAGGTGGATTCCTCGGTCGGCGGCAAGACCGGCGTCAACCTTGCGGCGGGAAAGAATCTGATCGGATGCTTCAAGCAGCCTGAGCTTGTGCTGATCGACCCGCTGGCGCTCGGGACGCTGCCTGAGCGCGAGTACCGCTCCGGGCTGTACGAATCGCTGAAGGCCGGCGTGATCCGCAATCCGGCGATCTTCGACTTCATGGAGCAGAGGCGCGAGCAAGTGCTGGCGCAGGATGCGGCGGCGCTGGAGTGGCTGATCGCCGAATCGGTGCGCGTCAAGGCCGAGGTCGTCGGCCAGGACGAAGAAGAGCACGGATTGCGCAGGATTCTGAACTTTGGACACACCATCGGCCACGCGCTGGAGTCGGAGACGGGCTACAAGGTTTTTCTGCACGGCGAGGCGGTGGCCTGGGGGATGGTGGCGGCGGCGATGATCGCCGTGGGATTGCAGAGATTTCCGCTGGAGCAGGCGCAGCGCATGATCGGCCTGGTGCTGGCCTATGCCGCGCTGCCGCGCGTGGAGGTGCGTCCGAGGGCGATCTTCCGCCGTCTTGCCAGCGATAAGAAGACGCTGGACGGGCAGGTGCATTTCGTTCTCCCGCGCCGGATCGGCGAGGTTGAGGTTGCGACCGATGTTCCCGAGCGCGCCGTGCTGGAGGTAGTGGAGGAGTTGCGCAATCTATCGCGGGCGTAGCCAGAATGACCGATATGAATGAAGCAAAACCGGCGACGCCGGCGTCAACTCCCGGAGCGAGCGTGCCCGGAGCACGAGTAGAAGCAGCTCAGGATCAGCGTGCGGCGGCCGATGCTGTCCGGCGGATGTTCTCCAGCATCGCTCCGCGATACGATCTTCTCAATCACGTTCTCTCCTGCAACGTGGACCGCTACTGGTGGTGGCGGACGGCGCGGCGCTTCCGTCATATTGTCCGGCGGCGCGAGGCTGCCGTTCTCGATCTCTGCTGCGGAACCGGCGATATGACGCTGGCGCTCTATCGGCAGGCGGGAAGCGAGGGTGCGACGATCGTGGGCGCGGATTTCGCCCATCCCATGCTCTGCCGCGCTCGCCAGAAGAGCGCTGGGCTGCCGCTGGAGTGGGTGGAGGCCGACGCGCTGCAGATGCCCTTCGCCGACGGTCGCTTCAATCTTGTGACCTCGGCCTTCGGCTTCCGCAACCTCGCCAACTACGATGCCGGACTGCGCGAGATCAACCGCGTGCTGGCCTCCGAGGGCGAGGTCGCCATCCTCGACTTTGGCGAGCCCAGGGGACTGCTCGGCAAGCTGTATCGGATTTATTTCCGTCGGGTGCTGCCGGCGATCGGCTCGATGATCTCAGGCACAAGCGGACCTTACGCATACCTCCCCGCGAGCGTGGCACGCTTTCCGCAGCCAGAGGCGATGCTGGAGCGCATGAGGGCCGCCGGCTTCCGCCAGGTGAACTACACTCCCTACACCTTTGGCGTCGCCGGAGTTTACTGGGGGAAGAAGTAGCTCAATGAAAGGGCGCGGCTCCAGCCGCGCCGCACCGATGCGATAGATTTGCGGGCTTTTAGGCCCTGAGGGACGGGTCCTCAGCGGCTGAAGCCGCCTCGATCGATGCATGTTACGGCACGTCTGAAGACGCGCCCTTTCAACGGCGGTGGTTGCAGCAAGCTAGCTTTGCTCCTGAGCGAGATCGACGAAGCTGTCGCGCAGGGCCTCTTCGTTCGAGTAGCGGATCACGCGCTTGTAGTCGTCGCCGAGCAGCTTCTGCAGCCGCTCGGTGTTCATGGTGTAGGAGCCGCACATATAGGGGTAGGCTCCCGCCGGCACCGAGGAGATGCCGTAGCGCCATCCCAGTGCCACGATCTTCGAGCAGAGCCAGCGCGTGGGCAGGCGCATGATCTTCGCCTGCGCGAGTTCGACGCAGCGGGCGATAGTGATTGGTGATCCCGAGCCGGCGACGTTGAGCAGCGTAAGCTCGCCCTGCTCCGGTTCAGGCCGCTTCAACAGCCATGCGATCAGCCGGGCCATGTCATCGACGTGAACAAACTGGAGGAGCTTCTGGGGATAGCTGCGGCCGTAAGGAAGCAGCAGGGGGAGCCGCTTGTCTTCGCGGCGCAGTTTCTGGCCGAGGCGGCCGTTGCCGAAGGCGCGTCCGCGGATGGCGTTGACCAGGTAGTTTTCCACCGAGGCGCCGGCGAAGATGTGCGGACGCAGCAGGTAGGTGCTGCAGCGGCCAAGGGCGGCGGCTCGAAAGCGCACGGCGTGATCGGCCTCGGCCTTGTGCACGGCGTAGGTGAGGGAGTGCGCGCCCAGCGGCGCGTCCTCGTTGACGAATGGCGGCGTCTCCGGGCCGTAGACGGAGACGCTGCTGGGATAGATGAACTTCGAGATGCTGCCGCCGTGGCGGTTGACCTCGGCGATGGCCTCCATCACCCGGCCGGTTCCGGCCACGTTGATCTGCCACATGCGCTCCTGGTCGGTGATGCCGGTTCGCAGCGGATCGATCACGAACGCCAGGTGCACCACCGCTACCGCGCCACTCTCGCGCAGCAGCTTCACCAGTTGGACGCAGGAGCTCTCATGTCCGAGGTTGAGCGGGTGCAGGGGAATATCCGGGCGGCCGGCCACCGGCGAAAGATCGACGCCGATGACGCGAAAATCGTCGAGAAATGGCAGCAGGCGCGTGCCCAGATTTCCCGCAACGCCGGTGACTAGAATCGCAGGACGGGAGTCGGTCATTGTACAGGCCTCGAGGCTTCGGCAGCCGCCCGATGGCTGAAGCCGGGGCGCGCCGGGCAGAGCTGATCCATGATCCTAGCACATGTTGCAAGCCGCGATGAGCCGCTGCACTTGGCACGGCTCTGTTGGCACGATAAGCTCGTTGCATGAGCGTCGGGGTGATCGATTCCGAACGGATGCGCGCGGAAAAGCAGAGCGTGGCGCGCAGCAGCGTGCTTGTCGCCGTCGCCATCACGGTCTTCAAGTTCGTGGTCGGATTCCTGAGCGGCAGCCTGGGCATTCTCTCCGAGGCGCTGCACTCCTCGCTGGATCTTGTGGCCGCCGTTGTGACGCTCTTTTCGGTGCGGGTGAGCGATAAGCCCGCCGACGCCGACCATCAGTACGGACACGGAAAGATCGAGAACTTTTCGGCCTTCATCGAGACCGCATTGCTGCTGTTCACCTGCGCCTGGATCGTCTACGAGGCCATCCATCGCCTCTTCTTCCGCAACGTGGAGATCGAGCCGAGCATCTGGGCGGTGCTGGTGATGGGCATCTCGATGGCGCTGGATGCATGGCGCTCGCAGGCGCTGAAGCGGGTTGCGGAGAAGTACTCCAGCCAGGCGCTACAGGCCGATGCGCTGCACTTTGCCACCGATATCTGGTCGAGCGGGGTGGTGATAGCCGGGCTGGGATTTGTCTGGGCGGGGCGGCAGTATCACATCGGCTGGCTGGCCAAGGCCGACCCGATCTCTGCTCTCTTCGTCGCCGGAATTGTGATGTCGGTGAGTTGGAGGCTCGCTCGCGAGACTTTCGATGCGCTGCTGGATGCCGCGCCCACGGGCGTGCGCAACCGGATCATCCAGCAGGTGGGCAGCGTGCCGGGGGTGCTGGAGATCGAGCGCGTCCGCATTCGCAAGGCCGGCAGCCGTTACTTTGCCGATATCGCCGTGGGACTGGCGCGCAATGTCACCTTCCAGGCCTCCGATGTCGTGGTCTCCGAGGTTCGCCAGCTCGTGCACAATCTGCTGGGCGACTCCGACGTGCTGGTCAGCGCGGTTCCGCGCGAGCAGGTTTCGGAGAACACATTCGACCGCATCCGCGCCGCCGCTCTGCGGAATAACCTTACGGTTCACGACATCAGCGTACAGGACCTGGAAGGCGAGATTCACGCCGAGCTGCACGTCGAACTGGACGAGAACATGCCGCTGATCGCCGCCCACGATCGCGTCACCGCCCTCGAGGCCGACATCCGCGAACACGTGCCGGAGATCGGCTCGATCCTCACGCACATCGAGAGCGAGCCCGCGACGATCGAGACCGGCGATACCATCGTCGAAGATTCCGAGCTGGAAGAGAGGCTGAAGGCCATCGGCGCGGGATTTCCCGACGTGGTGGATGTGCATGAGATTGTGCTGAAGCGCGTGCGCGATCACATGTTTCTCTCCTGCCACGTGACGATGCAGGATTTTCTGCCGCTCTCGCGCGTCCACGATGTGCAGACGGCGCTGGAGATCAAGTTCAAGCAGGCTGCCCCCCAGCTCTTCCGCGTGCTGATCCATCCCGAGCCGCAGACCGACAACCGGCGATAGCGAAGATGCAGCCTCTGGACAGAAAATCGGCGGAGCGGCTGATGGGATTGCTCGGGCTGCGAACCAGCGCGCTGGATCTTGCAGGGCTGACGGAGCTGACCGGAGCGTACATGCGCCGGGCCCCCTTCGAAAACCTCTCCAAGTTGTTGTACAAACAGCGGCGCGGCCTGACCTTCGTACCAGGGGCCGATCTGTTCATCGAAGGAATTGAGCGGTGGAATTTCGGCGGGACCTGCTATGCCAACAACTGCTATCTCTGCCGTCTTCTGCTGGCGCTTGGCTTTGATGCCCGTTTCTGTGCCGCGGATATGAGCGCTCCGAATGTGCATGCGGCCATCATCGTAACGCTGGAAGGCGTCGAGTACCTGGTTGATGCGGGCTACGCTGCGCCGTTCGCTTCTCCGATGCGGCGCGATCTGAGGGAGGAGCTTGCGATCCACTACGATCGCAACAGTTACATACTGAAGCCGCAGGATGCCGCCGGCCGATCGCGCCTTGAACATCGGCGCGATGGAGCCACGACTCATGGGTACACGCTGAAGCCCGAGGCACGCGAGCTGGAAGAATTTCGCGAGGTGATCGAGGGCTCGTTCCATCAGGATGCTACGTTCATGAATGCCGTACTCGTAGCGCGATTCAGGCCGGAGGGATTCGTCACGCTTCACAACACGACGGTCCTCATCGAGCGCGAAGGCGAGAGCGAGGAGTATCAACTTTCCGGCAGAGAGGCGATGTGCGCGGAGATCGAGAGGCTCTTTGGCATCCCGGAAGAGATGGCGCGCGCGGCCACAGCCGGCATCGTCCTGCTGAAAGATGAGCTTTGAAGGCGCAGCGATTACAATCGATGGCGTTCCTCCGCTGGCCAGGTAGCTTGCTTGCAAAAGCGCACACATTCTTCGAGCATCACCGGTTATCTCTGCATCGCCGCCGCGGCGCTCTTCTGGGGCATCTCGGCCAACCTGGGCCGCGCGGTCTTTACGGGAAGGCTGCGCCTGCTGGGTGGGGTTGTTCCGCTTGTGCCGCCGCTGATGCTGGCGCAGAGCCGCACCACTATCGCCGCGCTGGTGCTCTTTCCCGCGCTGTGGACGGTGCGCGGACGCGGAGCACTGCGCATGGAGCGCGGAAGCATCCGCGACTGCATCGTGCTCGGCGTGCTGGGAGTGGCGGCGGCAAACTACTTCTACTATCTCTCCATCCAGAGAACGAGCGTGGCGACGGCGATCATCCTGCAGTATCTTGCGCCGGTCTTTGTGCTCCTGTGGATGCTGGGGCGCGGGCTGCAGCGTCCGACGCTGCAGCGCATCAGCGCCGTCCTCGTTGCCGTGGCGGGCTCGGTGCTGGCGATTGGAGTCGTCGGACGCTCGCCGCGCTTTCCCTGGCTGGCGATGCTGCCGGGGCAGGTTCGCTTCGATGCGATTGGAGTGGCGGCGGCGCTGATCGCCGCGGTCTCCTTCGCCTTCTATAACGTCTTCGGACGGCACCTGATCGTGCAGCATGACCGCTGGAAGGTGATGGCCTGGGCCTTCGCCGGAGCTGCCGCGTGCTGGATGGTCATCAATCCGCCGTGGAAGGTTGTCGCAGCGCATTACTCCGGCGCGCAGTGGCTCTTCATGGCGATCTTCTCGATGACCTCGATCCTGATTCCGTTCTCGTTTTACTTCGCCGGACTGCATCGGCTCGACGCTACGCGGGCCATCGTGACCAGCTGCCTTGAGCCGGTCTTCTGCATCATCATCGCGGCCATGGCGCTGGCTGAGCCGGTGGGGCGAATTCAGAGCGTGGGAATTCTGCTGGTACTGGGCTCGACGGTGCTGGTGCAGCTTGAGACCGAGGCGAAGAGCCCTGCGCCGTTGCTGGAGCCGATGGAATAACTCAGCCTGGGTTGCTCAGACCAAGTTGCGGCAGAGCCTGTCTCGCAAGCGGAAGTAGCGCTGCGCTCGCGCCACATCGCGGCCCACCTGCGCCTTGAGCTCCTCCGGGCCAGGGAACTTTCTCTCCTCGCGCAGCCGGTGAAGGAACGTGAGCCGGATCATCGTCTCGGCCGTCAGCTCGATCGGATGAAAGTTGAGGATGTAGCTCTCGATGGCGAATGAGTCGGGGCCGAAGGTCGGCCGGTTGCCGACGTTGGTCACGGCGCGGAAGCTCTCGCCGTTGATGCGCATCTCGGTGACGTAGACGCCGAAGGCTGGAATCAGCTCGTCGTAGCGCGTCAGGTTCACGGTTGGCACAACATACTTGCTGCCGAAGCCGCGTCCGCGGCCGGGGGTGGAGTCGATACTGAAGAAGCGCCCGAGCAGATGCCGGGCACGGGCTACACACCCTCCACGAATCATCGCGCGCACGGTGGTGCTGGAGATGACCAATCCGCCCCAGCGAATCGGCTCGTAGGGAACCACGGTGAAGCCGAGCTTGCGCCCGAACTCGCGCAGCCGCTGTAGGTCGCCCTCGGCCTTGTGTCCAAAGCGGAAGTTGAAGCCCTCGTGCACCTCGACCGCGTGCAGCCGGTTGTAGAGGATCTCCTCGGCGAACTCGAAGGCAGGGGTCATCGAGAGGTCGCGCGTGAAGGGAAGTATGACGACGGCATCAAGGCCGCTCTCACCGAGCAGCTCCAGCTTGCTGGTCTTGGGCGTGATCAGCGGCGGTCCGCCGTGCGGATGCAGGATGCGCTCGGGATGCGGATCGAAGGTGACCAGCACGGAGCGCGCGTCCAACTCAGTGGCCCGCGTGCGCAGGGTGTCGATCAGCCGCCGGTGGGCGCGGTGGATTCCGTCGAAGTTGCCGACGCTGACCACGGTGGGCCCAAAGTCCGGTGGAATTTCCTCGAGCGATTCGAATACCTGCAACTCAGCTCTCCAGGTCGGCCTCGATGCGCAATCCGTCATAGGCCAGCATAACGCCGGGCGGAAGCGTCTGCGAGGTCGCTTCGTGCGGGACGTTATGGCTCATGTGGGTGAAAAAAGTCTGCGCCGCGCCGATGCGCGCGGCAACCTGAAGGGAATTGTCCAGCGTCGAGTGCGTCGGGTGCGGTTCATGGCGCAGCGCATCGAGAAAGACCACGCTGACGCCGTCGAGCATCGCCATCGACTCGGCGGGAATCTCGCTGAAATCGGTGAGATAGGCGAAGCGTCCGATGCGGTAGCCGAAGATCGTCGCCTCGCCGTGCAGCACCGGCACCGGAACGATGCGCAGATCGAGCAGCTCGAATGGGCCGTCGATCTCATTCAGCGCCACCCGTGCAATGCCGCCGTATTTGTAGTTGTCGTCGAAGATGTACTTGAAGACCGAGCGCAGGATGTCTGCGGTATCGGCCGCCGCGTAGAGCGGCACGCGTGCGCCGCCAGTGACGCGCGGAAAGGTGAGCGGCCGCAGATCGTCGAGGCCGAGGATGTGATCGGCATGGCCGTGGGTGAAGAGCACAGCGTCGAGGCGGTCGATTCCTTCGCGGATCGCCTGCTCGCGGAAGTCGGGGCCGCTGTCTATGAGGATGCGATGGCCACCCCACTCCAGCATCACCGAAGGGCGCAGTCGGCGATCACGCGGGTCCGCCGAGCGGCAGACCTCGCAATCGCAGCCGATGGTAGGGACGCCCATCGAGGTGCCGCTGCCCAGCACCGTGATCGTGCCTGACTTCACTTTCGACCTGCGCCGGGAGCTCCGGGCGCGTTCTTCATCGCCTGGCGCTCGATCATATTCACAATCTCCATATAGGTCATGCGGAGCTGGAAGAGCGTGTTGGTGAGGATCGATTGCTCCTGCTCGGTCAGGTTGCCCCTGGTCTTCTCCTCCAGCACGCCAAGCAGGTCGACCATCTGTCGCAGGCCGACGACATCGACTCGCCGCTCGGTGCCGCCTTCCATGGCTCCGGCATACATCATCGCCGTCTGCACCAGCATGTCCAGCAGGTGGATGAACTCCATCTTCTGTCCGCCGAATGCCGTGCGCTCGTGTTCGGCGTTGTAGCCGGTGTCAGCCATGGAAGCGGCGGTGGGGTTTGGCTTGGGAGCCTCGGCCTTTGGAGCGGACTTCGTCTCGGCTTTCGGCTCGGTTCTTGGCTCGGGCTTGGGCTCGGCCTTGGGCTGGGCCGCGCTGGCGCTCTCCTGCGGTTGCTCGGCTGGCGCGTCGGGCCTGACCTCACCCTCGGAGGTGAACTTTCGGCGATCGGTGACTACAAACTCGGGCTTCTTCTCCATGGCACTCTTTCCACTCGGCAGAGATTGGTTCTGCAAACTAAACTAAAACTGAAAGGGCAGGGATGCAATTCGCGCCCTGCTTTCGCCGACGCGCAGCGGCTGGCTCTCGCTCAGCTCCGCCACGAGATTCCGCCGCAGGTACGCCAGCGCGGGCGTGCGTTCGACTCCGTCCACCACCATCTTCGCGCTGCTGGCGATCTCGCCCACTTCCTTATCGCCGGCGGTGACAGGGCTGCCGTGCGCGGGAGCATCGCCTTCGATGACGAGTCCCATCAGCAGCCGATGCACCTGGCCGCGGGAGCGGATGCGCTCGACGATCTCCTGTCCAATGTAACAGCCCTTGCTGAAGTTCAGCGCGTAGGCTTGCCCTGTCTCCTGTGGAAGATCGCGCGGGCCAATGTCAATGCCGACGCGAGGCAGGCCAAGCAGGATCCGCTGCCACTCCAAGGCCACAGCGCCGACTGGCGCGGCACCGGCTTCGGTGAGGGCACGCCAGACGGCCTCGACGTTTTCCGGCGCGAGCCAGAGCTCGTACCAGTTGCGCAGCTCGACCGGATCGCGCACCAGCGAGAATCCGATTCCGTTCCAGCTTCCGTCCAGCAGCTGGCCGGCGTGGGCCGCACCCGGCTTCAGGCCGGCGGCGCATAGCATCTCGGCGGCGCGCGGGCCGGCGACGCCAACCGAGGTCAGCCGATCGCTGATCTCGCCCAGTTCGACGTCGTCCATGATGATGTAGCGCTCGAAGAATGAGCGCAGCGCCGGCATCTGAGCGGCCTCGGTTTCCAGCACGTAGAAATCGCCGCGATTGAAGGCCAGCAGGTCGCTCTGAATGCGTCCCTGCGCGTTGAGAACGAAGCTGTAGTTGCCAAAGTCCTGTCGCAGGTCGCGGGTATTGTTGCTTACCATCGCGTTCAGCCATCGGACGCGGTCTTCACCGCTGGCGACCAGCTTGGAGCGCCAGCCCAGGTCAAAGACGGCGCAGCCGTGGCGCAGAGCATCGAGCTCCGCGGCCGGAGAGCCGAACTGCAGCACTGTCTCGCCTCCGGCATACTCACCGGGAATCGCCCCGGCTCCGAGCTTCTGGATATGTGAGGTTAAGGCCATCGTTTGCACGCCACCAAACCATCGATTATAGCGAAGGCGAAGGGCTTCGTGTTTCCCTGCGGCAGCTCCCGTTTTGGCTTGAGGGTGAACTGGTTGTCGCGTATGGTTTGGGCGCAAACGGATGGCGCATCGCCCGCCCCTAACCGCAACAACGCAAAAACCCGGCAGCTTGCCGCTGCTAAACCTTCACAAAATTCATCTGCCCAAGGGCACGCGCTTGCAGGTGAAAGCGGCCTGAGCGCGATGAACAAGCGCTCCGCATCTGCATGTAAGAAGATGCGGAGCGCATCGAAAGAGGGCAGGAAAGCACAGTTTCGCACTATGCAGAGTGATATCTTTGCTGTTAGAGCTCTGCAAAGGACGTGGATGAAGCTCCTGCGCAATCTTTTCTCCCTGCTGCTCGCGCTCGCCCTGCTTCCCGGTGCCTGGGCGCAGGAGCAGCCATCTTCCGGGCACCACATCACCGAGGCCGAGGCGAAGGAGCTCTTTCGCTCACTCGACGATATTCTGCAATTTGCCAGCGAGCACACTGGCCTTCCCATTCGCCATCCGGTGAAGAAGAAGCTGGCCACCCGCGAAGAGGTCGAAAAGTACATCGAGAACCGGATCAAAGAGCAGGGAGGCGGCGAGCGTTTCGACCACTCCGCCGTGGCGCTGAAGCGGCTCGGGCTGCTTCCCGCGGACTTTAACCTGCGCGAGTACATGCTGGGACTCTTCAAGGAGCAGGTGGAGGGCTGGTACGACGCGCACTCCAAGACGGTCTTTCTGCTGGACTGGGTCGATCCCGAGGTGCAGAAGCCGGTGATGGCGCATGAGCTGGTCCATGCTTTGCAGGATCAGAGCTACGACCTGGAAAAATGGCTCGACGTTCACAAAGACACCAGCGACGCAACCGAACAGATGGCACTGGATGAGCAGCGTACAGCGCGGCAGGCAGTCGTCGAGGGACAGGCGATGGTCGTGCTCTACGACTATCAGCTCACCGACACTGGGCAGACGGTGGAATCCGCGCCCGGCATCGTGGAGATGATGCGCGCCTCAATGTACGACGAGAGCTCCACGCCGATGTACGCGCAAGCGCCGATCTATCTGCGCGAGGCGATGCTCTTTCCCTACAGCTACGGGACCGACTTCGTGGTCGCCGTCCTGAACAAGCGCGGGATGCGGGGAGCATTCGCCGGCGTGCTCGATAATCCTCCGCTGGATACGCACGAGGTCATGGAGCCGGCAGCCTATCTCACCCACCAACCGCCAATTCAACTGCAGGTTCCGGCACTGGAAAAGGTCCTCGGATCGAGTTGGAAGCGCGACGATTTTTCCGGTCTCGGCGAGATCGATCTGCGAGTCATCTGCCGGCAGTGGGGCGGCAGCGAAGTCGCGGCCAAGCTTACGCCCGCCTGGCGAGGCGGCTTCTACATGACGCTGATCCACAAGAAAGCGCCGAAGAATGCATACCCTCCGCTGGCGATGGTGCTGGACTTCACCACGGCCGAGGCGGCCAGGCAGTTTGCGGCGCTCTATGACTCCGAGCTGATCCGTCGCTATTCCATCGTCGAGCCGGGCCGCTCCGCGCGCGAGTGGAAGACCAACGACGGCCTTGTGCGCCTGTATTTGGAAGACAGCAGGGTGATCGCGCTGGAGTCGTTCAGTGCCGAGGAGGCCGACAAGCTGCACTCCGCGCTCACCGCCGCAGCCGAGCCCGCGGCCCTCGTCGCCGCGCATTAAGGCTCCGGTATAATCAGCTTTTCCGCTTACTTTTGCGATTGAGGAGATGGGATTTGTCACAGGCAGAGATCGGCATTATCGGCGGCAGCGGCCTTTACTCGATGAAGGGCCTCACCGACATTCACGAGGTGCAGTTGGAGACTCCATTCGGCGCGCCCTCGGATCCTTATGTGCTCGGCACGCTTGCGGGACGCAAAGTTGCGTTTCTGGCCCGCCACGGACGCGGCCATCGTATTCTGCCCTCGGAGCTGAACTTCCGCGCCAACATTCACGGATTCAAGCAGCTCGGCGTGGAGCGCATTCTCTCGGTCTCGGCCGTCGGCTCGCTGAAGGAAGAGCACAAGCCCACGGATTTCATCCTTCCCGATCAGTTCTACGACCGCACGAATCAGCGCATCTCGACCTTCTTCGGCGAGGGGCTGGTGGCACATATCGCCTTCGGCGATCCGGTCTGTCCGGAGCTTGCGGGGGTGGTTGCCGAGGCCGGTAAAAAGGCCGGAGTGGTGACCAAGCGCGGCGGAACCTACGTCTGCATGGAGGGTCCGCAGTTTTCCACCAAGGCGGAGAGCAATGCTTATCGCGCCATGGGCTTCGACCTGGTCGGAATGACCAACCTGCAGGAGGCGAAGCTGGCCCGCGAGGCCGAGATCTGCTACGTCACCATCGCGATGGTCACCGATTACGACTGCTGGCATGCGGATCATGACCACGTGACCGTGGATCAGATTGTCTCCGTGCTCAACCGCAACGCCGAAAACGCCGCCAACGTGGTGCGTGAGGCGGTTGCGGCGATGCCTCTGGCGCGCAGCTGCAAGTGCGGCCAGGCGCTGGCGACGGCGCTGATGACCGCTCCGGAGCGGATTCCTCCGGCGACTCGCGCAAAGCTCGATCTGCTGGTGGGCAAGTATCTCAGCGCAAAGGTGGGAGCATAAATGTCGATCCTGGTGGTTGGCTCCGTCGCCTTTGATACTTTGAAAACTCCTTTTGGCGAGCGCACCAAGATCCTGGGCGGAGCGGCAACGTATTTTTCGCTCTCTGCCAGCTTCTTCACCAAGGTGCGCGTGGTCGGCGTAGTGGGAGACGACTTTACCCCCGAGCATGAGGCTGTGCTCACCGGCCGCGGCATCGACACGCGCGGCATCGAGCGCGCCGCCGGCAAGACCTTCCACTGGGGCGGCGAGTACGGAGACAACCTCAACGAGGCCAAGACGAACTTCACCGACCTCAACGTCTTCGAAAACTTTGCCCCCAAGATTCCGGAAGCCTACTCGGATACGAAGATTCTCTTCCTCGCCAACATCCAGCCG
>Ga0326727_10004908_pt1 | contig 39106 bp, 29 predicted proteins | sample MB2enrmetagenome_FD_207643 | JGI IMG/M metagenome (GOLD analysis project Ga0326727, IMG submission 207643) | Lab enriched peat soil microbial communities from McLean, Ithaca, NY, United States - MB29MY | ecosystem: Environmental > Terrestrial > Soil > Wetlands > Peat | place: USA: New York...
CCTGGTTCACCAGCGGCGGAACCTCACGTATTGTGAACGCGAATACCTCCGCGCCGTCCATGAACAGGTCCTCGGCGCTGCGCTGATTGTTGTCTTCCGCTTTTCGCCGAATGCAAGTCGTCGCGTCACGCGGGTACCTGGCGTACTGCATTCCGCTGGGGATGATCAGATTCTTCCAACCGCTCCCATCGGTTCCCATCGAGAAGACGCATGGTGAAGCTGTGACATCCTTCTCCACAGCCGTGGCAGAACCGGCGTCGCCGAACAACAGGCTGACCGCGCGATCCGAGGGTGACGAAAGCACGCTCGCCACGTCACCGGCAAGCACAAGTACTCGTGAGAGACCGGAGCCGGCAATCAGGCTCATCGCCAGCCAAAGTCCATAGACATGCCCCGAACAGCCGAGCGTCACATCGAACGCCGCGCATGACCTAGACAAACCGAGCCTCATCTGCAGGGTGCAAGCGGTGGCGGGAATGGATGGAAAATCGGGCGTTTGCGTGACGAAAATCAGCGCCTCGACACTCGCCGGCTCCCAGCGCAGTTCCTCCAGAAGGCGTTTCGCGGCCGCCAAGCACAAGTCGGAGCTGCACAACCCTGGCGAGGTGAGATGGCGGAATTCGATGCCGGTGTTTTGGGAAATCTTCTGGACTATGTCGGCCCCGAAAATCTCCGCGGCTGCAGTCACCGGTACGCGTGTAGCCGGTACGGCACTGGCAATGCCGGCGATTCGAACGCCAAGTACCTTCGCGATCGCCATGGGGATTACTTTTTCTCCACGAGTTTCATTAAATCCGCGATGCTCTTGGACTGGCGTAGGTCCGTCGGCGTTACGCGGACGCCATACTTTGAGTCCGCCATCGCGAGGAAGCTGACAAATGCCAGCGAGTCCCATTGCTCAAGGGAGTCCAGGTGCGTTGCGAGGCTGATCGAGCCCGGGTCGGTTTCGAGCAGTCCTTCCATGTTGGCGATAAATTCCTGTTCATTCATTTTGTGGTGCCTTTCAGTCTGGCTGGCCAGTAGGAACGGCCAACTATGTTCCGCGCACAAGTTGTCCGTTGTGCTATCCATGCAACCGACCCTGCCGGTCCATCTGTACGAGTGACGGTCAAAGTAGAGAGCATCTTGATGCTATTACCTGATATTATCATAAATATGCTGGGGGAAGATCAGCGTTTTCCAGACTCGATGCCCCGGAAACCAAGACGCTCCGCACGGTTCCCGCGGAACAGTTCTCATCTCACTTGCAGGTCAGTTGAATTCGCTGCGGGAAGGACAACGTCCTATATGTCATGCGATATCGAGTCGAGGTATCGAATGTTACGAAAACCTGAGAATAGTCAGCAAGGTGAGAATTGCGTGTAGTTGTCCTGAGAACTGTGGATTAGAAATCCCTGTTTTCCAAGGACGTATCGGCCGCTGTTGTGGTTCCGGCAATCTGCGGAAATCGTTGACGGCTTGATATCCGGCAAGACGGACAAGAGCGAGGTAGTACTATGCACAATCCTTTGAACCTCACGGGCCGACGCATTCTGATCACAGGCGCTGCGTCTGGCATCGGACGAGCCACAGCTATTCTGGTAAGCCGCCTGGGGGGCTGTGTAGTAGGCGTCGATCAGAATCGGGAGGGTCTGGAGGAAGCTATGTCCGCCTTGGAGGGGGATGGACACACCTGCCACGCCTGCGATCTGCGAGAGCTAAGCAGCGTCGCGCACTGGATGACGAACCTGGCAGAACAAGGAGGACAGCTGCACGGACTCGTTCACGCGGCCGGATTACCGTGTACGGCGCCGCTTCGGATTCTTGAGCCGGATGTCTATCGTGACGTATGGACGGTGAACACGGAAGCTGCGCTCGCCTTGGTTCGGATGTTCCAGAGCCGAAAAGTATATGCGGGAGATCATGGCTCAATCGTTCTCATCTCCTCCGTCATGGCGATTGTAGGCTCGCCTACGATCGTGGGTTACTCGATGAGCAAGGCCGCTTTGATCGGTATGGCCCGGTCGATGGCTCTCGAACTGGCGCCGAAACAAATCCGGGTCAACTGCGTGGCGCCCGGATTTGTGCGGACGCCGATGTACAGCCAGGTAGCAGGTTTCTGGGATGCGGAGCAAGAGGCGCGGGTTACCGCACTGCATCCACTGGGACCGGGCGACCCGGAAGACGTCGCCAACGCGATTGCCTTTCTGCTGGCCGACGCCTCGCGCTGGATCACCGGATCCGTCTTGACCGTTGATGGAGGTTACACGGCGCAATAATAATATTAGCGTCGGCTTCAGCGCAGTTTGGGGATCATAGCGGAGCCCCCTTTATCTTCTCAAACAATCTTCGGTTTTCCTCATCGAGCACCATGCACTCGATGACAACGCCGATTACGGCCTCGGTGTCGAAGTAGGCGAACCTCACTCCGGGGTTGTTACCGACTCGACCGCTCTGAATGACAGGAAATCCGTTGGCTGTGAAATCCTCTATTGCTTGATTGTAGTCCGGGACGCTGAGTTCAATCTCATGAAAAAAGGAAATCGCGCGTTCCCGTGTCCACAAATCCATTACCAATCCAGCGGCTTACATCGGCCTGCGCCACTGGCGTCCGTGCTGCATCGGGTTTGGTGCATTGATACCCGTGTTTCCAGAAAATCTCGAAAACCTCTGAAAATCGGCGGTTAATGCCTTCAGGAATGCATTGGTGGTTGAGGTGTATTTCAACCATCCATGTCGGTTTTGGGTTAAAATCTAAAGTCTCTGCGGCTCCCGCTAGGACAGCCAATTCAAATCCTTCAACATCCATCTTGACGAAAAGTCTCTTGTTCTTGAATCTGCAGGCTGCGATTGTATCGAGGGTGGTAAGGGGCACTAGATTGAATCGCGCTTGGGGCGCGTGATCCCATCCGGGTATAAACGACGCACTCGTTCCAAATCCATAGATACATCCCAGGCCGCATTCTCCTGCTAAACCGAGGGGAAAGACTTCGACGTGAGAGAACTTATTCTCCCATAGGTTCTTGCAAAGGAAGCTCAAATTCCTAGGGGAAGGCTCGAAGGCAAGTGTATGTTTTCCACGACTGGCCGCAAGGCAAGTGTAAAATCCTACATTCGCTCCAATGTCGAGAACAATATCGTGCGTATCCATGCTTTCGAGAAAAACCCTCTTCTCGTCGCTTTCGAAGTCTTCGCAGAGTATGGTTGGATCGCCTGCTAGACTGAATCCGTATTTTGTCTGGGTAGGCTGGCGGAGCATTTTTGCATCCCGCATCGAGCGGTACAGCCTTCCTAGCTTCGGTGCAAATTTTTCGACAACCATCCGGCAACTTGATAGATTCATCTCTTGCTCCTTGGGGTTATGTTCTTGGCCGGAATCTCCATTTTTGACCTAGAGTCCCTACAATTTTACCAATCCTGAGATAGAGTGCAAGGCCAAATAAGCCTTTGCTAATATAAAAGCCACACCGCCGCTTGAGTTGGAAAAACCGGGATTTGACCAAGTCAAAAAGGACTCGCCAAACTCCTTCCTTGCCTCACCGTACTAGCAGTGCTTGCGGCAAACCATCGAGTGACTGATGAACTTGCTTAATCACGTCAGACTGTAACGCCGCGTTCCGTCAGAAGATCTTCGACATAGAAGAGAAGCTCAAGGCACTTGCTTCAACTAGTTCCACGGTCGATTCCTTCGTTCGATTCGCCGAGACGCAGCTAACGAACATGGCGTATGTCTGGCGAATTGCTAATCCCGGGCAGCGTGAGAGAATTCAAAATCTGCTATTTGAAGACGGTTTGGAGTACTCCGTAGAATCAGGCTTTTCGAAAAATCAAATATGAAGCGTCGAGGTATGTCGCTTCTTGAACCGAGATATCCTGGAAACGGATGACACGACGCACGCCTAACTTGCCGGTGAAGAACCGTTCGGCTTCATTTAGGTCCTTGACGACAAAGGCTATTTGGTGGTGTTCTCTGGCAATATAGGTGAGCGGAGAGTTCGCGGCCATGACGCTATCTACGCTCCGACTTTGCGCCGACTGGGGCTGCCCCTTCGACATTCGGAGCGTCTGGAATTTTGCAGATGACCTTCGCGGGATTGCCGGCGACCAAAGAGTAGGGGGGAATTACTTTAATGCGCACGACTGAACCCGCAGAAATGATGCTTCCCTCTCCGATCGTGACCCCCGGAAATATGATGGAGCGTTGGCCAACCCAAACATTGTCGCCAATGATCACTTCCTGCACATCGTCATCGGATGGCGGGGCCCACTTGTTCTGGGCATGATCGACGATCCGGCCGACTGCAACCACCGGATGCCCACTGGTATCCATAAACGTACATTCGCGGGTAATTCCACAATTCCGGCCAATCGTGATACGTTTGCCAATCGTAAAAGAGCACCCATGGCCAATACCACTTCCGCTGCCGATCTCCAGTACTGGCCGGTCCACGAAACGGCTGGCAAAACTAAAAGAGCTCTTTCCCTCGAAAAGAACGTTATCACCGATGATGATGTCTCCCTTGCCCATGATCCAGTGAATGAAGATGCCGGTTCGGAGATTCCGTCCATAACGTGTGCAATAAGCCTTGAAAAGCGGCTCGGCAATGAAGACTCGCCTGAAAAAGAACACCACAAAACGTAGCCCAAGATAGATCCATAACATCGGCTTCACAACGATGCGGGGAGCTGGCACGCTCACGCTATTCCGGAGGTGGTAGAGCCAGCGAATCGCCCGAGGCACTGGCTTATCGGAGGTAGCCAGGTACCGGCGGTACGACTTACGAGTCAATTTGACCTCTTCCGTTGTTTCCGGTTTCCCGGTGGCGGACGTTGTCATGACTTTCTCCTCAAAGCCAAAGTTGCGTCCTCAATCGGTAAAGCAGACAATTGAGCCTCTCGTACGTCCAACTCAAATTCCTCGCCCGCGTCGTTCACATCAAGCCGCCGAAATCCTATCGTAGCATAGAAATCCGCCACCATAGAGTTCTTGGGAGTACGGCAGTAGACGCCGACCAGCTTGTCGATTCCTCTCTCTCTTGCCTCCGCGACGAGCGTTTGAATCATGAACTGCTCCATGCCACGCCCCATCACCCGGCAGCTCATGAGCAGAGTGTCGACTCGCCAGCTGCCTTCACCGTCGTCCACAGCGACGATCACACCGATGATCCCGGAATCACCAAACCTGTCTTGTAGCCGGAACCAATGTGTCCAGTGTTTTTCGTTTTGGCTGAACCGCCGCAATTCTTCGAGGCTGTGACGCCGTGAGGTCAAATTAAATTGATTGGTCTTGCCGACGAGCTGAGCCACGCGCGGGAGAGTGACCTCATCGAACGAGCCATGAGTGCAGACCATGCACAGTTCGCGAAGGTACTCCGTCACAGTAACCGCGCTGTGTTGAAGTTGTTCGCGTTGGGCGTCGGCGGCGTAGCTGTCGGCGCGCAATCGGTCTTCTTCAGATAGACTCCACGCTTCAAAGTACCGGCCTGCGGCCAGGGTGCGGATATACTCGGCCGGGTCATTGGCCAACTCCGGCACTGTGACCATTGGCAAGTGGGCGCGAACGTAGGCGCGCTCGGCCGGATTGTCGTCGAGAAACACGAAGCTATCCAGCCCGAGGTTGAGCTTGTGCGCCATCGCCTGCAGGTTTGCGGCCTTGTCCTGCCAGTTAGCAGTAAAAACAGCGAAATCCGCTAGCTTCAAGACCGAGCCTTCGTGTTCTTCGAAAGGCAATCGCGCGTCAGCCTCGTCGTTCTTGCTGCACACGGCCAGCAGAATCCCTCGTTCCTTCAACTCGCGACAATACTGCTGTAGTGCCTGATGAGCCTCGCCGCGCGCATCCGGCGGGCCGAGTCGGATACCTCCAAGACCATCTTCCCCGATAACACCGCTCCACAACGTGTTGTCCAGATCGAGAACGAGGACCTTCTTCGTCATCCCCAGGCCGGCACGAATTAAAGCCAGCTGAGCTTTGGCGAGCGCCGGCAGGGCAGCATGAGCCGGATGCTGTTTAGCAAGATGCCATGTACGGTCATCCTGCCATCGTTCCCGGCCGAAATTGGCCGAAACCTGGTCTTGGTCGAGAATGGCGACTTGCGGCGGCGCGATCTGCGAAAGTTGGAGATTCAACTCACGGAGAATAGCCGACCGGACGCCGGGAAGCCGCTGGCTGAGCGCTCCGTATGCGTCAGAGACCGGAAGATCAAAGTTGTGCTGGATAATCCGGCATGGAAGCCGGCTTAACACGGTATCCCACTGACACTTCATGCCGTTCAAAGCGGCTTGCACAGTGGATTCGGGCTCGCTACTGAATGCCGGAAGGTTTGCATCGCGCCAATGGTTAGCGAATAGGACAAAATCCGGTGCAAAAGCATAGAGTGGGGAGTCCGAATTCATCACAACCTGCGCGACCGTGCCATACGGGGGCGCATACACTTCGATTGCCAAGCCGTCAAGCCAGGCCAGCAAACTCAAGATCGGCAGGTGAAACACAACGGTGTGATTGCACAAGTACGCGACACGACATGAGCGAATGATCCCCGGCAATGGGGCCTGCGCCTGTAAACGCTCGAAGAGTTCCGCTGCCTTGGCAAGAAACTCGTAGGTCTCTGGTCCCGTGGCGACAGCTTGGCGCAGGCAGTCGTAGGCCTTGAGCACATCACCCGTGCGGCGGAGCTGCCGGGCGGTTTCCAACAGGTTCTCAGCGGATGGCATGCAGATGCTCCAACAGTACAGGAACGGGATCCTTCTGTTCAGCGGGCAAAAAACTGGCGGTTTGATCGGTGCTCATACGCGGTAGCCGCGGCCGGTAGATGTGGAGATCAGGATGGGCCTTCTCCAGGAACCGGCTGAGCTCTTCACCGGCCATCTTTGCGACCGCATACTCGCTCAGGTCCGGTGGCAGTTCGTCGATAAAAACGGTCGAAGGATAAAACACGCGCTTCAAACCCAGGGCACACAGCTTTTCGACCAGTCGGTGAAAACCCAGGACGTAGTAATTGCAGAACCCCTGGAACAATGCACACGAGAATGTGCCCGGCCTTCCCGTTGCGATAAGCGGCGACGCGAAATAGTACAGGTGAGTCGGCGTCCAACTGTCGTCGAGGGTGTAAGTTTGATCCAGAACATTCAATTGCAGGCACCCAGCCGTACCACCAGCCGAAGTGATCTCTGTGGCGACTCGATGCGCATCGTCCGCTCCTTGATGGTACGTAAGCTTCACATCCGCGCCGCCAGCAGCGAGTAGCTTAGCGGTCACCTCACCCAGGCCGCGGGAGCCGCCCACCACCAAAGCGCGCTGACAGGCGAATTCATCCCGGCTGACGATCGCCTGCAACGCGCGTGAATGAGCTTGCTCCTGGTGTGAGGGCCGAAAGAAGGCGGTAAGCTTGCCGGTCATGTTCGGAGACGTGACGGCGATCATCACCAGGCCGTAACGGGTGTCCAGCTTTGTGACTTCATAAGCCAGAACTGGCGTGATATTGGCATCTTCTCGGAAGGTCACATCGAGCGACGAGTAAAAAGAATGCAGACCGGGGCATTCCATGCCAACGAGGCGCGTGGTCGCCAGCAATTGGGCAAGCGGCAGCGCTACGCCAAGATGTGGGAATAGCTGCGCCGCCGCCGCCCGATGCAGAAACAACGGAAGCACTCCGGATGCGTTTTCAGCGTCGCGCATCGCAAGCACTTTGGGATCCTCGCGCGGCGGGAACCCATCAGTGAACAGTTTCAACTCCGGGGCCGGTGCTTGGCTCCACTTGAGTTTGATCTTGGTGGTCACAAACTGGTCAACCAGCAGATGGATTTGCGTTTGACCGTCCAGCTCGCTGATGAGGGAATAAGTTACGACGTCCCCCAACCGGATGGGTCGCGCAAAGTCGGCGCGAATGGAATTGATGTTGAACGGTTGAGGACGATCTTGCGACCAAATGTCCAAGGCCCACAGCAGCGAATGAATGCCATGCACCACGGCGCCACCGAAAATCGATCGCCGCGCCGCCACCGGAGCAATGTGGACTGGATTGAAATCGCCCGATAGCTCGCCAAACGCCAGTTGGTCGGCCAAGCAAAAATCTCGTGTAGTCATTGCTTTTCGAGGATAGTGAGAAAGTTCTGCACTGACTTGATTTCTGCCACTTGATCCGTTGTGAAGCGGATGCCGAATTCCGATTCGATGCTCAGAATGAGGCGGACTGTGGCGACCGAATCCCAATCCGGGTAGGTTGCGGGTGAAAGTTCCGATGTGAGCCGGATGGAGGGATCGTCGAACACATCTTGGAAAACATTTTGCAGTTTCTCAATGGTGGTCATCCGCCAACCCTCACCGAAGAGCTCCTCGTTGATTCAAACTCAATACGAGCATACACCTATGCGCTGCTCAAACAAAATGCCGAATAGCTAGCCCTGCACGCTGGCCTGACGGAATGGATCATACAAATCAGTTGAACCGGAGAATGAAATGACCAACTCACAGACACCCGCTTTCTGCTTGACTTCCGCAATCCAGAAGCGCGGGCTTACCTCGATCGGGTTATCGACAGGCTGGTAAGCGACTACGGCAGCCGCGCAAGCTGAAATACTCTATCCGGTTGACCTCGGCATCGTTCTGGAAAACAGTTCAGGGTAAATTCTCTGTGCGATTACCGCAAACGAAAATGGCCTGCATCCTTCTCCTGTGACGCACTACAACATCATGTGATACATGCCAGGAAAACCATTTTCATCCGGCCTTTCATAATGGGTTGGCTAAAATGTGCCTTTCTCAGATGTCTGCATCCCCCACACCGAAAAGACACAGCGCCACCAGCCTGAACTTAGAGTCCAAGGCCGTCGCGGCCGGCAGCGGCAACAGCGGCAATCAAGGACGCGATAAAAAAATGAACTCCGATGTACTCGACGTCGCGCACTTTGCGGAAATCTCCTTCGTGCCCAGAGGCTTTCAGAGAAACATTGCGCCTACAGGAGATTCCACGATTAAAGTCACCGGCATCTTCACCATGCACGGAACTCCGCACGACCTGACCGTGCCGATGCAGATTCACATTGAAGGATCAACGCTCACGGCAAAGACACATTTCACGGTTCCTTACGTTCAGTGGGGACTGAACGACCCGAGCATCATTATCCTTAAGGTTGCCAAAGTCGTAGATATCGACCTAACGCTGGAGGACCGGTTATCTTCTTCAGATTGATTTGGACGCGTCCATGCGAGCCTTATGTCGACCGGACACGCGAACTAGGGTCTGTTAACACTACCTCAGGCGGTAGCGACGGCGGCCGATTTTTCTCAGGTCGAGGCGTGAGCCTTAGCAATGGATCGCGCTTATTCTTACATCACGAAAGAAAGCTCAATAAGCAGGGCGATAGTGCTACATGGTGTGATTCTGACGGAGAGAGTGGAAAATGTCAGAATCATTGCTCCAAGAAAGAAATAATCATTCTTAAGTTGTTTAATATCAATAACATAACGTGGCGGAGAGAGTGGGATTCGAACCCACGTTAGAGTTTCCCCTAAACACGCTTTCCAAGCGTGCGCCTTCAGCCACTCGGCCATCTCTCCGTGGGGTACATCACATCTAGTATCTATCATAACTCAGTGAGTGCCGGCCGGTTTTTGGTCCGAATACATCTCGAGCAGCGTGCGCGCGGCGTGAAACGAGGTTGTGCGCCCTTCCAGCACATCCCGCTCCAGCGCCTCCATGCGCTTGCGGATGGCTGGATGAGTTTCGAATCGCTGCCTCAATCCTTGTTCAATAATCTCCCGCATCCATCTACGCGCCTGCTCTTGCCGGTTCACGCTGAACCAGCCGTTGGCTTTGGTCAGGCCGGTATATTCCTGCACGCACTTCCAAAGTTCGGCGATTCCCTTGCCGGTTTGCGCCGAGCAAGTCAGCGCGCGCGGCGTCCACCCATTCGCCGGTCCGGGAAAGTAGTGCAACGCGTTCTCGGCCTCGCTGCGGGCTCTTTCCGCCGCAGTCAGATTCGCGCCATCTGCCTTGTTGACCGCCACCAGATCCGCCAGCTCCATAACACCGCGCTTCATGCCCTGCAACTCATCTCCAGCGCCCGCCAATGTGATGAGCAGGAAGAAGTCAACCATCTCATGAACGGCTGTCTCCGACTGCCCGACTCCTACCGTCTCGACGAGAATGTTGTTGTATCCCGCGGCCTCGCATAGCAGCATCGCCTCGCGAGTGCGCTGCGCCACGCCGCCCAGAGAGCCGCGCGATGGAGAGGGCCGGATGAACGACATCTCGCTGGATGCAAGAGATTGCATACGAGTCTTGTCGCCCAGAATGCTGCCGCCGGAAAGCTGGCTGCTCGGGTCAATTGCCAGCACGGCAACCTTCTGACTGCATTCACTTGTCAGATATGCGCCCAGCCTCTCGATCACGCTGCTCTTGCCCGCGCCTGGGACGCCCGTGATTCCCACGCGGATGGAGTTGCCGCTATAAGGAAGGCAGTCTTCTAAAATCAACTCGGCCCGTTCCCGGTCCGCCGCTCGCGTGCTTTCGATCAGGGTGATGGCTTGTGCCAAAAGGACGCGGTCGCCGCGCAGTATGCCGTCGACGATTTGCTGGCGTGTGAGAGAGCGGCGGCGGTTGGGGAGGCGCGCAATCAACTCCCGTGGCGGTTGCGGAGTTACACATCCGGTACGAATACGCAGTGTGCTCTCACCATGATTCGACAATCAGGAACTTCCTTCCGCCATGCTGCCGTTCAGAATCTCGAGAATGCGCTGTGCCGCCACTGGAATGACCGTGCCCGGCCCGTAGATTCCGGCAACGCCGGCCTGGTAAAGAAACTCGTAGTCCTGCGGCGGTATGACGCCGCCCACAACCACCAGAATGTCATCCCGGTCGAGTTCGCGCAACTCCTCAATCAGTTGCGGAACCAGCGTCTTGTGCCCGGCGGCCAGCGAGGAGACGCCAACGATATGCACGTCGTTCTCCACTGCATGGCGGGCAACCTCGCGCGGAGTCTGGAACAGGGGGCCGATATCGACATCGAAGCCGATATCCGCGAAGGCTGTGGCAATCACCTTGGAACCGCGATCATGGCCATCCTGCCCCATCTTCGCTACCAGAATACGCGGGCGGCGGCCTTCGGCCTGCTCAAACTCCGTGACCATTCGCTGCGCCTTCTTGAACTCTTCCGCATTCGAGCTTCCCGATGAATACACGCCGGCAATGATGCGCGTGGTAGCCTTGTAACGCCCCCAGACTTTTTCCAGAGCTGAGGAGATTTCCCCCAGGGTGGCACGCCGGCGCGCCGCATCCACCGCGCACTCGAGCAAATTGCCCTCGCCGCTGCGGGCGCATTGCTCCAGGCGTTCAAGCGATAAGCGTACAGCATCCAGGTCGCGCTCGCGCTTCAGTTGGGCAAGCCGGTTAAGCTGCGCTTCTCGCACCGCGGCATTGTCGATATCGAGAACCGGAATCTGCGGCTCCTCGGGCGCGAGATAGGCGTTGACGCCCACGATCACGTCGCTGCCCGAGTCGATGCAGGCCTGTTTGCGCGCTGCCGCCTCTTCAATCCGCATCTTGGGTACTCCGGTTTCAATCGCCTTGGCCATGCCGCCCAGGCCCTCGATCTCTTCTATCAGCGCCCATGCCCCATGCATCAACTCGTGCGTCAGCCGCTCGACATAGTAGGACCCTGCCCATGGATCCACCGTGCGAGTGATGTCGGTCTCCTCCTGCAGGTAAAGCTGCGTGTTGCGCGCCACGCGCGCGGAAAAATCCGTAGGCAGCGCCAGCGCCTCGTCCAGCGCGTTGGTGTGCAGTGACTGCGTGTGTCCGAATGCCGCGGCCATCGCCTCCACGCATGTGCGCACCACGTTGTTGTACGGATCCTGCGCGGTAAGGCTCCAACCCGATGTCTGGCAATGTGTCCGCAAAGCCAGCGATTTGGGATTCTTCGGATGGAAGGTCTTCACCAGCTTGGCCCATAACATCCGAGCCGCGCGCATCTTGGCAATCTCCATGAAGTGGTTCATGCCAATGCCCCAGAAAAAAGAAATGCGGGGCGCGAACTCGTCAACATCCAGGCCCGCCTTCACTCCCGTGCGCAGATATTCCAGTCCGTCCGCCAGCGTGTAAGCCAGCTCAATATCCGCCGTGGCGCCGGCTTCCTGCATATGGTAACCGCTTACGCTGATGCAGTTGAACTTCGGCATTTTCGCTGCGCAGTAGCGGAATATATCGCCGATGATGCGCATGGAGCCTTCCGGCGGATAGATATAAGTGTTGCGAACCATGAACTCTTTCAGAATGTCGTTCTGGATTGTCCCGCTCAACTGCTCCGGTGTAACCCCTTGTTCTTCCGCGGCTACAATGTAGAACGCCATGATGGGGAGCACGGCGCCGTTCATGGTCATGGATACCGACATTCGGCCAAGTGGTATCTGATCGAACAGAACCTTCATATCGAGGATCGAGTCAATGGCTACTCCGGCCTTGCCCACATCTCCGGTCACGCGCTCGTGATCGGAGTCGTATCCCCGGTGCGTGGCAAGATCAAAGGCCACCGAAAGACCCTTCTGGCCGGCGGCCAAATTCCGGCGGTAAAACGCGTTGGACTCTTCGGCGGTGGAGAATCCAGCGTATTGCCGAATTGTCCAGGGCCGCATCACGTACATCGTGCTGTACGGCCCGCGCAAGTAGGGCGGAATTCCCGCCGCATACTCAAGATGCTCAAGTCCCTTGAGATCCTCGCGCGTATAGAAACTCTTGACAGGGATATGCTCCGGTGAGTGCCACTCACTCTTCTCGCGCGCGCTAACGTTTTCAAGCGCGGGCTTCAAGTCTATCTTTGTAAAGTCAGGACGCATAGTTAGCCCTTGATCCCCAGCCGTTGCTGCCATTTTGTGAGAAATTCGATAGGATTGCTTCGCAAGTGGACAAAATCCGCCACGCCCGCCGCTCGCAATTGCTCGGCGGAATCGGGATTGCCCGCAATAATAACCGGGATCTCGCGCTTGAGTGACTTCAACCTCGCCAGAACTTCCGTGGCCAACGCAAGATACTCCGCGTCGGAACTGCACAGTACGATGAGATCGGCATCGCTCGCCGCGATCCTTTCGACGCTGGTAAATCGCTTGGCGGCGAGATCGAAGCCCGCGCAGGCAAAGAAGTTGGCGGCAAAGTTGGAGCGCGCGGAGCGCATCCTTGCGTCTCCGATTTCGACCAGCAAAACACGCGGGTTCTTGCCGCCCTTAGCCACGTGTAGTTCCATGCGCAGACGAAGCTGTTCATACTCGCGTGTGCCGCGCTGTTGATTGAAAATGCGCGAAAAGTCAACGCGTTCTAATGCTTTTTCAGTAATGTTGGCGTGTTGGCTCGTTCCCGTAAAAATCCGGCGGCGAGACGTGACCGCTTCTTCTCTGGCGGCCAGCGATTTCTCCAGCGCCTGCGCGATGAGCCCATCCTTCACCGCCTTCTGATAGCCCCCGGCGGCTTCGATTCCCTGCATCGCTTTCCACCCCTCGCGCGCAATGGTATCGGTAATCACTTCCAGGTAGTACGACCCGGCGCCCGGATCCGCGACTCGCGCTAACATCGCTTCGTGCTTGAGAATGATTTGCGTATTTCGCGCCAGCCGGCGGCTGGCATCATCCGGCGTTTTGTAACACTCATCGAAGGGCGCCACGGTGATGGAGTCCGCGCCGCCGAATACCGCGGATATTGCCTCGGTGGTTCCGCGCAGTATGTTGGTGCGTGGAGCGTAAACAGTCTTATTCCAGCGCGAGGTGCGGGCGTGAATGCGCGCCTTCGCGCTTGCGCGCGTTCCGCCAAAGCTCTCTACGGCGTGCGCCCACATCATGCGGAAGGCGCGCAGCTTGGCAATCTGAAAGAAAAAGTTGGCGCCAATTGAAAATGAAAATGCTATCGCCACCGCGGCGCGACTGGCGTCCACCTTGCGCTCTTGCATTCCGGCCATGAAATCGATTGCGGCTGCCAGAGTAAATCCAACGTCTTCGACGGCCGTCGCCCCCGACTCTTCAAACTCCTCGCCATGAATGTTGAAGGGAATAAGTGCGGGAGGCGCGGCAGCAATCACTTCCGCCGCAAAGTCCAGGTTGGCCAGCGGATTCCACCCGGTCGATACCGGCGACCGTCTTTGCTCCCGTTTCAGCTGCTCCATCAAAAAACGAAGCTGCGGCTCGCCAGCATTTGCAAAATGCACTGGAATCTCTTCGAGGTTGGCAAAAAGCATTTCCAGGTCTGTGGCGCTCTCGAATCGGGTATTGCGATACGAGATCTCATCGGCTCCAGCCAACACCGCGCTGTGCGCTGCCCGGTTGGCTTCTTCCGGATCAGCCTCATCGATCTCTTCGCGGATGCGCCAGTCGCCGGTTGCGCGAGTGCTGCGCGCATACGTAAAAGCGCCTGGAGCCGCATGGGGATATTCCAGGCCCGCGATGTCCTCCGCCCTGTAGTAGGGCTTGACCGCCAGCCCCTCCGCCGTTTGCCAAATCAGTTTTGCAGCGTAGTCGGCGCCCTTCAAATCCCTGCGGATAACTTCCTCCCACAGCTCAGTGCTGACGGGAGGAAACTCCTGGAGAAGATGATCGCTGGCCATATCTCACTTGCTCTCGGGGTCTTCGACTATTTCGATAAGGAATCCAAAAGGAGTGTCCCTTCTCGATTTGGGATGAACAAAGAAGACCGTTGTTCCTCGCGAGCCCTTGCGGGGCGCTGCATCGATCAGTTCAAATCCGCTGGCCTTCATCGCGTCGAAGGCCTGCTGCGCGCTCTCCACGCGGAAGGCGACATGAGCCAGCCCGCCGCGTCCGCCATTTCTCTCCATCAGTTTTTGTATCGGAGAATCCGCTGCCAATGGCTCAATCAACTGAATCAGGTTGGGACCTTCGCCAACGCGCAGCAATGCTTCACGCACCTGGTCGACTCCCCGCACTTCTTCCCGATGCACTTCGCGGAAGCCCAGCATCTTGTAGGCCTCAACCTGGCGGTCAAGCTCGCCCTGCTTCACCGCGATGGCTACATGATCGATGAACTTGATTCCGGGAACAAGTTTCAGGTCTTCAGCAACGCTGCTCACGAATATCCCTTTCGATAGAGCAAGCCAGCGCTCTAACAAGCTGGTTACGCATCATTCGAACTCAACGACAACCTGATTCAACTTCACGGCGTCGCCCTGCGCCACCCGCACGCTCTTCACTGTTCCAGCGTGGTGCGCCGTAACATTTGTTTCCATCTTCATGGCTTCCAGCACCATGAGCAGATCGTTGGCTTGAATAGCATGCCCCGGCGCAACATTCACTTTGATCACGATACCCGTCACGGGACTGCGGCACAGCTTGTCTTCGCTCACGCTTTCCGTGGCTTCCTTGGCAGCCGGCGATGCAGTTTGCGCGCCTGCAACCGGCGTCGACGAAACCGTCGCGTGAACCGGCTGGTGCGGCCCATAACTCGGCTGGCGCTGCATCGCGTCATCTTCCAAGACTTCGACCTCAGCCTCGTAGGTCTTTCCGTCAATTGCGATCTGTAGTTTCAAGTTATCCGATTCCTTCCTTCTACAAACTGTCGCTGTTCAGCCTCTGATCCGTGGATGATGAGAGGCGTGAATGAGCACCCGTCCCTGCTGAGCCCATGGATTCACAACTTCATAGTGCGATTGCAACATCTTTGCCGAGCGGATGCGAACTTTCTTGCCCAGAAATGCGGTCACGGCCGCGGCAATCACCACCAGTATTTCGGGCGTGACTTCTCCATGACCAGCTTCCTTCGTGGCTGAGGCAGCGGTTTTCACTTCGCTTGCGGAAGCAGGCGCTGGCGATGACGCCAAAGGCTGGCTGAGCTCGGCCACGCGAGCTTGCAGGGCCTTGACCGCGCCGGCAAGCTCGTTTAGTTGGCGTTCCATCGCCAACTGCCGTTCAGAAACAGCCTGAATCAAATCTTTTGCACTCACTGCCACGCGCGGCTCCTCGTTATAACGGAATCAATCCATGTTTCTTTCCGGGACGCAATTCTCGCTTGGTGTGCAGCGATTCCAGGGCATCCGCCAGCGCCTTCCGTGTATCGGCCGGATCGATGATGTCATCCACCAGGCGGCGGCCTGCCGCGACATAAGGATTGGAAAACGTCTCTCGATACTCGTCCACCAGTTCCTGGCGGCGGCCTGCCTTATCCTCTGCGCCGTCAATCTCGCGCTTGAAAACAATCTCCGCCGCGCCCTCGGCGCCCATCACCGCAATCTCGGCCGTAGGCCACGCCACCACCCGGTCCGCGCCCAGGTCCTTGCAGCACATCGCGATATACGCGCCGCCGTACGCCTTGCGCAGCACCACCGTAATCTTCGGCACCGTGGCGGCCGAGTATGCAAACAGCAGCTTGGCCCCGTGACGGATAATGCCGCCGCGCTCCTGTTCCACTCCCGGAAGAAATCCCGGCACATCCACAAACGTAAGCAGCGGAATGTTGAAGGCGTTGCAGAAGCGGACAAAGCGCGCTGACTTATCCGAGGCATTGATGTCCAGCACGCCGGCCAGATGATTCGGCTGGCTCGCGATAATGCCCACCGGCCGGCCTTGCAGGCGTCCGAAGCCGATTACAATGTTGGCGGCGTACCCCGGTTGTATCTCGAAGAAATCCCGGTAATCCAGTACCCGCGTTACAACATCGCGCACATCATAAACAGCCTTGTTGTCCACCGGTACAATTCCATTCATCTCCGCATCGGATTCAATCGGCAGATTGAAGGGCATGCGGGGCGGATCTTCAATGTTGTTGGAGGGCAGAAAGCTGAGCAGCCGCCGGCACAGGTGCGCCGCATCTTCGTCGTCCCGCGCGATAAGATGAATCACTCCCGAGTAATTCATATGCGCCTGCGGTCCGCCCAGATCCTCATCGCTGACGGTTTCGCCGGTAACCTGCTTGATCACCTTCGGCCCGGTGATGAACATGCGCGCCGCGTGCGTTTGAATCACAAAGTCGGTCAGCGCCGGGCTGTACACCGCGCCGCCCGCGCAAGGTCCGCAGATAATCGAAATCTGCGGCACCACCCCGGAGAGCAGAACGTTGTGGTAAAAAACGCGCCCATAGCCTGCCAGGCTGTCGATGCCCTCCTGAACGCGCGCGCCGCCGGAGTCGTTGATGACAACGAACGGGCTGCCTGTCTTCAACGACAGGCGCATCATATCCACGACCTTGTCGTTGTGCGTCTCGCCGGCCGAGCCGCCTCCCACAGTAAAATCCTGGCTGGCCAGATGCACCTGCCGGCCGTCAATCTTCGCGCAGCCCGTCACCACGCCGTCGGCGGGCATCTCCTTGTCGGCCATCCCAAAATATGTGGACCGGTGGAGCGCGAATAACCCGATCTCCTGGAAACTGCCCGTGTCCACCAGCTTCGCAATACGTTCCCGCGCCGTCAGTTTGCCGGAGGCGTGCTGCTTCTCTATGCGCTCCTGGCCGCCGCCCTGTTGAAGCTCCGCGCGTTTTGCGTCAAGGCCGGAGATTTTTTCGGCCATCGTCTTCTGACTTTTTTCCTGTTTTGCCATTCCTGCTCCTGAATTCGCCGGCACGTTTCTTCTATTTCTCCGCGGCCACGCTTACCCGGTGCTCTTTGCCGTTCAGCGTAATCACATAATTCACTTTGCCGCGCAGTGCTGCTCCGCCGGCAGCCGCCGCGGGAGCTTTCTGCTCCGTTGCCTTCGCCTCAGGCGCGCTGCCTGACGGGTCTTTGCCCACATTCTTGCGGCCCTGTGAGCGGCTCTCGAAGAAAGCGGGTGCTACCTTGGGGAACATGGCATAGGTCAGCACGTCCTCATCGCTGCCGTTCGCCCCCTTCAAGGCATTCGCCGTGGCGCTCAGGTTCTCCCACTCCGGCTTGAGCAGGTCAGCGGGACGAACCGTAATCGCCGGCTTCTTCGCATGGGCCTCGGCCTGTTTCAGCACCTCGGGATCTTTTTTGCCGAGGGTGCTCCCGTAGTAGCCCAGCATCAGGTCGGCAAACTCTCCGGTCAGCACCTTGTACTTGCCCATCAGCACATTGAAGACCGCCTGCGAGCCGACGATCTGGCTGGTCGGCGTCACCAGCGGCGGATAGCCGGAATCCTTGCGAACCCTGGGAACCTCCTCCAGGACCTCTTTCAGCCGGTCGCCCGCGCCCTGGCCCTTCAATTGGCTTTCCATGTTGGAGATCATTCCGCCCGGAATCTGGCTCTTGAAGATCTCCGTATCCACGCCGATATTCTCGCTGAAGAACTCCTTGTAGCGTGGACGGATTTGAGCAAAGTGGTTGGAAATGCGAAGAACACGATCCAGATTGACGCGGGTCTCATACCCGCTCCCTTCCAGCAATTCGATCAGGCTTTCCGTGGGATTGTGTCCCGGCCCCAGCGACAGGGAACTGACCGCGGTATCCACAATGTCGCACCCCGCCTCAATAGCCTTCATTAGAGAGACCATTGTGACTCCGGTAGTCGCGTGTGTGTGGACATGAACCAGCGTCTCTTTGCCGCACCGCTTCTTGATGGCCTTCACCAGGTCGTATGCGGGCTGCGGCCTTAGCAAAGCGGCCATGTCCTTGATGCAAATCGAGTCGCATCCCATCTCCTTCAACTGCTCGGACCTCTCGGCATAAGCCTCAATGGTGTGCAGCGGGCTGACGGTATAGCAAATCGCGCCTTGTGCATGTTTGCCGGTCTTCTTCACCGCATCGATGCTGGTCTTGAGGTTGCGGATGTCATTGAGCGCATCAAAAATCCGGAATACGTCGATCCCGTTCGCCGCGGCCTTCTCCACAAACCGTTCCACCACTCCGTCTTCATAGTGCCGGTACCCCAGCAGGTTCTGGCCGCGCAGCAGCATCTGCAAGCGGCTCTTGGGCATCAGCTTGCGCAGCGTGCGCAGCCGCTCCCACGGGTCCTCATTTAAAAAGCGGATGCAGGAATCGAAGGTTGCCCCTCCCCAGCACTCCACGGACCAGTAACCGGCATTGTCGATGTCTTCGCAGGCCGGAATCATATCGTCCAAAGACATGCGGGTAGCGAGCAGGCTCTGATGAGCATCTCGAAGCGCCAATTCAGTAATCTCAACGATGCGGGACATATACGTCTCCCCGAAAAATCTCAACAAGAGTGGTTCATTTCCAATGGTAATTGGTCCCGGTGGGGTATCCGTGCTCCACCGCACATTTCGGCCTTCCTCAGTACCATATCGAATGCTCGCTGTGCCATTTGCAGAGAAATAGCCTTCAGTTATGGCCTTCTATCTTTCGATTGTTAAGCAAACGCGGCCTTGCGAAGGCGGATTCTCTAGCCGTCCAGCAAGCAGATATTTTGCAGATAATTTCCAGCCTCCTGCTTCCCTTTTGCAGATAATTTCTCTCTTTCGGCGCACAATCATCCTATGAACAATCTCCGGATGCGTGGGCCGTTACTGACTGGGGTCCCCAGTGACTCGGGGTCCCCAACGAGCGATTTTACTCGTTGGGGTGAAGGGACAGGTCTTCGTCACTGAGGTGGTTGATCACTGACCACTGTTCACTGACCACTGGAGGGAGCTACCCCCCTCCCCCCCCCTAATATTTATTTTTGGCCCCAATTCCTTGCAGATTAATTCAGCAATCTATGATTCATCGCTTCTTCTCGTTGCGCGGATAATGCAGATAAATATATATATTCTCAACAAGATACATGGATTTCGATCCGCAGGCGGAATTCGCCGCAGTTCGTCCTAGCGTCTCAGCAGGTGAGATTTGCACTTTTGCTGTTGAAAACCCTTTGCAGATAATTACGAAGCTGCCTTTGCCGCCTCTCGGCCTTCGGCTGAGCAGAATCTTAATGTCCTGTTCCCGCAGCCTTTTTCCCCTGCGAGCCGGCATACGCGTCGATTGCCTTGTACGTTTCCAGGTTGCGCGTGATGATCTCGACGTACTCGCGGGTTTCGGTGAAAGGGATCGATTCCACAAACTCGTCGATGCCCTGGTAGGGACCAGCATCCTGCCATTCACGAACACGGTCGTCTCCGGCGTCGTAGGCAGCCAGCGCATACTCCGTCACGCCGCCGAATTTGTCCAGGGTCCTGCGCAGGTAGCGGGTTCCCAGGCGGATGTTGGTGGCCGGATCAAACAGTTGGAAGCTCTGGAAGTGCTCCATGCCCTCTTGGCGCGCCATTGACTTGCCCACGGCGGGCAGTAATTGCATCAACCCGCAGGCGTTGGCGCGGGAGATGGCCGAAGGATTGAACTCCGATTCCTGGCGTATCAGCGCGGCCACCAGGTACGGGTCAAGATTGTTCTTGGCCGATTCGGCCTTGATCGTTTCCCACCACGGCTCCGGATAGAGAATCCGCCAGTAAGCCAGCGGGATGGACGGGATGGAAGCCGTGGCGGCCGAGGGCAGAGCTCTCTTCATCACCCGCATGGCGCGAAAGTGCTCGCCATAAGAGGAATATATTTGCGCTTCAGCCAGTGTGCTCCAGGAAGATGAGTCCGGGTCGGCGGCAATCTCCTGCGCAATGTATTCGTTCAGGCCAGCGTTCGCCAGCAGGCGCGCCTTGGCCAAATGCGGGCTGTCGGCGGGAAAGCTCTCCTCGAGCGGCGGCACAGGCGGGGCCTGAAAACGGTCCAGCTGAGGCTGCGGCGCAGGCAGAGCTTCCTTTGGATAATTGCCCAGCGCGGCCAGCCGCTGCCTTGCCAGTTGCGCATAAAAGTAGTGCTGGTAAGCCCGGATCAAAGTGCGGTAGTTGGCTGCGGCCAGGTCTGGCTTTTGCTCTACCGTCTCATACAAGCGCCCGCGCCAGTAAAGTGCCGCCACGGTCTCTTTCGCTTCGGGATAGAGCTGGATCTGCTCGTCGAACAGGCGCGCCGCATCGGCATAAAGCCCCTGACGGTAACTCAGCCAGCCGGCTCGCCAGTGCGCCGTCGCGGCGTTCTTGCTCGATGGAAACTGCGTAGCCAGTGTGCTGTAGTATTCGGCCGCAGCCGCATACTCGCGCCGCAGCAGATACTGGTTGCCGATGGAGTAGAGCGCCTCGGCCCGCCACGAACTCTGCGGGAATCGGGACTCCATCTCTGCCTCGATGCGCGTCTGTTCGTTCATATCGTTGCGGTTTTTGGCCAGCTCCATCAGCAGGTAGAGCCGCCGCGCTCCGTTCTCGTCAGGCGTATTGGGCAGCGCCTCGGCCTGGGCCTTGGTCAGCCGCTTCAGCTTCAGGTCGCAGGCCGCGGCCTCCACGGCAAAGTTCGCGCGGCTTTCGGCGTCAAGGCTCGACTGCCGTGCCAGCACATGATATTGCGCGCTCGCGTCGGCGTAATGGCCAGCGTTGTAGTATGCATCGCCCAGGCTGCGCAGCTCGGCCGTGGTCAGTTTGACCTCTGCGCCCATGGAGGTGAGTTTTGCTCGCGCAATCTCTGCCTCCGGACTTAGAGGATGGGCCAGCAGCAACCGCTTGAAGATGTCTTCGGCCTGCTGCGTCTCTCCCTGTGCGAAGTTTACCTCGCCTTGCGCCAGTTGGTAGCGGGGACGGCTCGAGGCGGCTGTGTCCGCCGCTGCCGCCAGCACTCGCGCGGCGCCTGTCGCATCCTGCATCGCCAGCAGCGTTTCGGCTTCCACCTCCGGCGCCTGGGCAACAAAGATGCTCTCCGGATAGCGCGTTGTAAACCCGCGCAGTGTCGCCTCGGCTGCTGATTCGTTGCCCGCCTCGTGGTTAGCGCTCGCGCTCAGGAAATCGGCGTAATCAGCCAGCGCCGTGCCAGTCTGCCGGGCCAACTTAAAGTTGGCGGCTGCCTCCGCGTAGTGCTTGTCCAGCCAGTGCGCGTGGCCCAGCGCAAGGTAAGCCGCCGCCGCCGCCTCGCCCGTATGCTGATGCGCATATTTGGTCACCCCTTCATAAGCCGCCGGAGTGCGCATCGTGGCCAATTGCTGAGCCATGGGCCGCAACTCGGTCGAGGCCACAAAGGCCAGCTTGATGCGCGCCGTCCGCGCGCGCCTGGCTGCCCTGACGGCAGGGCTTACGGGCTTTCTGGGTTTCTTGGTTGTCGAGCTTGCGGTATTAACGGTTTTCCTAACCGTTGGAGCCGGCTTCGTTGCCGCCTGCGTTGTTTTCTGGGCAGGCTTATACGCCGGCTTTTTCTTCGCTGCGGAGGAGGCCGCGCCGGCCGGCTTGGTCGTCGAGCCGCCCGATGATTGCCCCTTAACCGGCAGCACGATCATGGAAAAGGAAAGCAAACCAGCGATGCAGCGGAACGCCAGCCGCAAAATGGAAGTTGGGGAAGATGCGACCCTCATCTCTTCACTTTAAATTGCTTTTGCGCTGGATGAGGCCGCCGGGAACCATGGCCATACCGAAATCGTCGCAAAGTGGAACGGCTCCGCCGAATTGGACCTTGGCCAGGCTCCGTGCTTCCGTTTGGTCCCCAACCGCGCTATCCGGTACACTCATCTACGGACCCCGAAACGTAATTCGCAGACGGTTTTGCGGATTTTGCAACCAATGCCCATGCCGGCCATCCAATCAGTTGCAGGAGAACTCGAGCCGCATCCAGACGTAGCCTTGGTCGCAAGGGTGCGCGAAGGTGATGTGTCGGCCTACGATTTGCTGGTCCGCAAGTATGAGCGCCAGCTCTTTCGCATCGCCCAGCACATCACGCAAAATCGCGAGGATGCCGAGGACGTCATGCAGGACGCCTTCCTGAAGGCATACGAAAAGCTCGATCAGTTTCAGGGCAATTCGAAGTTTTACACCTGGCTGGTGAGGATTGCGGTCAACGAAAGCCTGATGCGGCTGCGCAAGCGGCGTACCGGCAAGATGGTTTCGATTGACGAGGACATCGAGACCGAAGAAGGAAGCGTGCCCCGCGATCTGGCCGATTGGGCGCCCGATCCGGAGCAGAATTACAACCAGGCCGAGTTGGCCGAGATTTTGCGCAAGACCATTCAGGGACTGCCGCAGGGGTTTCGCATTGTGTTTGTGCTCAGAGACGTGGAAGGGCTTTCGACCGAGGAAACGGCGGAGACGCTGGGGTTGAGTATTCCCGCCGTCAAGTCGCGCCTGTTGCGTGCCCGGCTGCAACTGCGCGAGCGCCTGAGCCGCTACTTCCGCAGGAACAAGGGACGCAAAGATATGAGACCCAGAGAAACCAAGCTAGGCGAAACGGGGGCCGAAAAGTGACCTGCAAAGAGTTTCTCGCCCACCTAGACGACCTGATCGACGGCACCGTGACCCCTGAGATGCGCGCCGAATTACAAACTCACCTGGGCCGCTGCGGCCATTGCGAGGTCATCCTCAACACCACCCGCAAGACCATCGAAATCTACCGCTCTCATGAGATTTATGACCTGCCCGCCGGCTTGCAGGAGCGCCTCCACAACGCCATTATGGCCCGTTGCAAGAAGGGCGGCTGACCGCTGGCCCCACACCAGCCGCATGATTTACCCTTAGAGTTGATATGAAACTCAAACAGACACTATTTCTCCCCGCACTGGCCGCGGTCTTTGCCGCCTCGGCGCTTGCGCAAACCGACCTGCCCGAAGCGCCTCAGGCCACTGCTGCCGCCATGACTCATCCCAACGGCCCGACCGTGGTCATGGACACCACGATGGGCCGCATCACCTGCCAGTTTTTCCAGAGGCAGGCGCCCAAAACAGTGGCCAACTTCATCGCTCTGGCCGAGGGCACGAAAGACTGGATCGACCCCGCGACCGGAAAAAAGCAGCACAACAAGCCGCTCTACAACGGCACCATCTTCCATCGCGTCATCCCCGAGTTCATGATTCAGGGAGGCGATCCGATTGGAACCGGCACGGGCGATCCCGGCTATCAGTTTGAAGATGAGTTCGATTCCAATCTTGGTTTCGACGTGCCCGGCCGCCTGGCCATGGCCAACTCCGGACCCAACACCAATGGTAGCCAGTTCTTCATCACCGAAGTGCCCACCCCGCACCTCAACCATCACCACACCATCTTCGGCCAGTGCGACGCTGCCAGCCTGGATGTGGTCAAGGCCATCGCGCGCGTCCCGGCCGACGGCCAGAACAAGCCATTCACGCCCGTGGTGCTGAAGAAGGTGACCATTGTGGGCGAGGGCCAGCCATTTCCGCCCGTCCCGAACGCCGCGCCCATACCATAACACTCAGGAGTTTTCATGCCCCTCGCTGCAGGAACATACGCCGTCTTCTCGACCACCGAAGGCAAGATCACCGTCCGGCTCTTTGAGTCCGACGCGCCCATCACCGTCAAGAACTTCATCGAGCTGGCCGAGGGATCCAAAGAGTGGACTCATCCCACCACCCGCAAGAAGTCCACCGATAAACTCTTCGACGGCACCATCTTCCACCGCGTCATTCCCGACTTCATGATTCAGGGCGGCGATCCGACGGGCACCGGCATGGGCGGACCCGGCTACCGCTTCGGGGACGAAACCAAGGGCTCGCCCCACAAGTTCGACAAACCCGGCAAGCTGGCCATGGCAAACGCCGGGCCCGGAACCAATGGCTGCCAGTTCTTCATCACCGTTGCTGCCACGCCATGGCTTACCGGCAACCACACCATCTTCGGCGAAGTTGTCGAGGGCCAGGAGATCGTCACCAAAATCTCCCTGGTTCCCCGCGGCTCTCAAGACAAGCCCAAGACGCCTGTCACGCTTGAATCCGTCGTTATCGAGCGCGTGAGCTGACCTTGTATCAGAGCCGCAAAGACTGAACCTTCGGCCATGGTTGAAGGTTCAGTGTTCACCTGAAGCCAAAGAACAGCGATGAAACGGAATCTTGCAGCTTGCATCCTCCGCGCCGCAGCCGTACAACCAATCGCGCTGATGTGCTTCTTGCTGTTTACGGGCGCGACACTTGCGCAGAGCAACCCGCCAGTTAAACCGGCCGCTAAAATCACCATCCACGCGCTCCTCGTCAGCGATATTCACTTCGAGCCGTTCTGGGATCCGGCCAAAGTTCCTCAGCTCGCCACTGCGCCAGCGAGCGCATGGAAATCCATTCTCTCCGCGCCACCGTCATTGGAACAGCAGCAGCGTTTTCAGTCGTTGCAGCAGAGCTGCCGCGCTCGCGGAGACGACACTCCCTTCGCGCTCTTCGACTCCAGCGTGAAGGCCATGCGCAGCCACGCCGCCGATGCAAAGTTTGTTACTGTGAGCGGCGATCTTCTCGCCCACGCCTTTCAATGCAAATACAAAACGCTCTTTCCTCAGTCCACGCCCGCCGGTTACAGGGCATTCGTAGAAAAGACGCTGGACTTTGTGATGGACGAGATAGATGGAGCCATTCCCAACGCGCCTGTTTATGTTGCCCTGGGAAACAATGACTCCGACTGCGGCGACTACCAGATCGACGCTCACAGCGAGTTTCTTGCGGTTACCGGCAAGGAAGTTACGAAGAACTTTTCTGCCTCTGAACGCCAAAGCGCGCAAGAGAGTTTCGCAGCCGGCGGCTATTACAGCGTCTCTCTGCCCGCGCCCATCGAAAATGCGCGCCTGCTGGTTCTGGACGATCTCTTCATGGCAACGAATTACGCAACCTGCGCAGGCAAAGCCGATCAAACGGAAGCCGACGCGCAGCTTGCATGGCTTCGTCAGCAACTTACCGAGGCCCGCGCCAACAATCAGAAGGTTTGGGTGATGGGCCACATTCCGCCGGGAGTCGATCTGTACGCGACAGTAACCCGGAAACTCGATGTTTGCGGCGGCCAGAAACCCACGATGTTTCTCTCTTCGGAAAAGCTGGCGGAGGTGATCGCCGAGTTTGCCGATGTTGTCGAGTTAGCCATCTTTGCTCACACGCACATGGACGAACTGCGGCTTCTGAAGGAGGACGGCCAAAGCCCAGCATCAGGGAAGAGCGTCGCCGTCAAGATGGTCTCGTCTATTTCACCCATCAACGGAAACCATCCGTCCTTTACAGTCGCGCAGGTTGATCCATCGTCGGCAGCACTCAAGGACTACAAGGTATTTGCCGCGTCGAACCTGACAGGCATTGATGCCGCCTGGACCGAAGAATACGATTTTGCTCGCAGCTATCACCTGGCTGCATTTACATCATCCTCCGTAAGCCAGCTCATCGCCGGCTTCGCAGCCGATCCCGACGCGAAGACTAAGGCCAGCCAAAAATACATAGAAGATTTCTCCGTTGGCTACGCAACGTCCCTGCTCCAACTGGCCTGGCCGCAGTACGTTTGCACGCTGACGAACTACACCGCGAAAGCCTTCCGAGCTTGCGCCTGCCCCGCGCAGTGAAAAGAGAGACATTCAACGGAAGCACTTCATTTCGCATTGAACTCATCAGCGAGACAGCGAGTCAGCAAGTTAGCGAAACGGCCCTCGAATTCGGGGCCGTTTCTGTTAGCGAGTTGGCAAAAACAACCCCTAAAGCGCACAGCAAGAAGCGGTAAAGAAAGCCTCGTAATTATCTGCAAGGCGTTTTCCACAGGCAAATCACGAATCTCACATACTGGGACGCCTGCAAGGTAGAAGACTCATTTCGGCTGTTGATCGAAATCTATTTATCTTGTTGATAATAAATCTACTTGCAGCATTTTCCCGGCAATTCGAAGAAGCGATGAATCATAGATTGCTGAAATTATCTGCAAGGAAACAGGGCCAAAAAAAATATTGGGGGGTAGGGGGGGTACCCCTTCAGTGGGCAGTGAACAGTGGACAGTGGACAGTAACTGCGAGCGAGTCTTGGTATTGTTCATGGGATGATTGTGCACCAAAGGCGGGTAATTATCTGCAAAAGGACGGAGGAAAAGATGGAATAATTTTTCCACGGCAAGTCAGCTCGTGATTCGCGGGGATTGCCAGTGAGCGGGTTGGATGATTGCGCAACGGACTGGAGCTACGGCTGTGCAAAAGCCCGGCAGAGTTTCTCAGAAAATCCCAATTACGCACTGCTTTTTTAGGAAATTCCAAGAACAGGAATTCCGGACTCCCTTATCCACAAAATCTCCTTCTTCAACCGTTGACCCTGTCCTCCAGGCTCCGTAGAGTCAGTAATCGGAGGGTGATTTTCGCTGTGCCAGGAACTTTGGCGGCGGATTACCCGGACGAGATTTGCACAGCGCCAACGACAGCGACGTCATGCAGCCAAGCCCCAATACCCCGGAGTTCACATGCTGAAACTTAAAAAGATCCACATTCTCGGCTTCAAGAGCTTTTGCGACCGCACGGAAGTGACCGTGGCGGGAACGGGAATAGCCGTGGTGGTGGGGCCGAACGGGTGCGGCAAGTCAAACATCCTGGACGCGGTGAGCTGGGTGCTGGGCGAGCAGAGCGCAAAATCGCTGCGCGGCACGCACATGCAGGACGTGATCTTTGCGGGGACGCACGAGCGCAAGGCTCTGGGCATGGCCGAGGTGACGCTGACGCTGGTCGATCCGGAGGTTTACGAGGGGCCGATCCCCGTGGAGCCGCATGTGGTGGTCGATCACGACGGCCCGGCCGACTGGGATGAGGAAGAGGCGCGGCGCCAGCGAGCCGCCGAAGCCGAGGAGATTATCGCCAACGAGCAGCCGGGGCAGGTTCTGGAAGAGGATTCCGCAGGTGGGGCTGGATCGACGCAGGAATCCGGCGCGCAAGCGGGGTCCGGCCAGCCACAGACATTTACCAGCGGCGAGGGGCCGCAGGCGGTGGTGCTGAAGATTCGCCGCCGCAAATTCCGGCGCACGCCGCAGAAGGGCGAGATCGAGGTAACCCGACGGCTGTTTCGCACCGGGGAGAGCGAATACCTGCTGAACGGCAAGCTCTGCCGGCTGCGCGACATTCAGGACATCTTCATGGGCACGGGGCTGGGGCCGGACAGCTACGCGATCATCGGGCAGGAGCAGATAGGCCAGTTGCTCAGCTCCAAGCCGCATGACCGGCGGGCGATTATCGAGGAAGCGGCGGGGATTACGCGCTTCAAGACCAGAAAACGGCTGGCCGAGCTGCGCCTGGAGAGCGCCCGGCAAAACCTGGCGCGCGTGAACGACATTTTTGAAGAAGTGACGCGGCAGATGAACAGCCTGAAGCGGCAGGCGTCCAAGGCGGAGCGCTATGGCGCGGTGCGCGACGAGCTGCGCGGACGGATGCGCGTGGTGCTGGCCAGCCGCATGGCGCTGATGGACGCCGAGCGGGCAAGGCTGGAACACGAGATTGCCGGCCTGACAGAGCAGATCAACGGCTCGGCGGCGGGGATTGAAGAGCAGGAAGGCAGCCACCACTCGCTTACCGAGCGCGGCTACCAGTTGGATGGCGAGGGCCAGGAGGCGCAGAATCGCGCCAACACGGCGGCCGTGGAGATGGAGCGGGCGGCGGCGCGGCAGCGCGCCAACGTGGAGCGGCTGAGCGAGCTGGAGATTCGGATTGCAGCGGCCGGCGCCGAACTGGAGCAGACGCGAACGCAGTTGAGCGGAATCGCCGAGGAACGGGCACAGCAACAGAGCTTTCTGGCCACGGCGGCTGAAGAGGCGCGCGTCTTCCGCCAGCAGGTGGAGGCGCGCCAGCAGGAGGCGCGCACGGCGGCCGAAGAGGTCTTTGCGGCGGAGCGGGAGTTGGAGACAAGCCGGCGCCACGCCATGCACCTGCTGACCCTGGCCGGCAACGCCCGCAATCACACGACCCAGGGCGAAGAGATTCTGGCGGCCCTGGAACGCGAGGCGGAGCGGCTGGAAACCGAGATGGGCCAGGCGCGGATGGAGCTGGAAAACCTGGGCGCACAGTGCGGAGAAGCACGGCAGCGCTTTGAATCCGCGGCGGTTGCGCTCAAGCGGCTGGAGAGCGAGATTACGGCCTTGCGCGAGGCTCTGCAGACGCACCGCGCCGAAGAAAATGAACTGCGCGCGCGCGCCAACCAACTGCGCGGCGAACGGGCCACCATTGCCGGACGCCGCGATGGCCTGCAAGCGCAGATTCGCGACCACGGCTACTCCAGCGAAACGGTGCGCCGGCTGCTGAAACCCGGCGCGCTGGCCGAGGGCATGGCGCCGGTGGGGACGCTGGCGGATTTTCTCGAGGTGAGCGGCGCGCATGAGGGCGTGGTGGATGAGTTTCTGCGCGAGGAGTTGAATTATGTGGTGGTAAAGAGCTGGGTGGCTGCCGAAGAGGGCGTCAAACTGCTCAAATCCGGCGTGGATGGCCGGGCCACTTTCCTGATTCACCCGGTTGAGCAGGGCGGACTCTTTGAGGAGAGCGAGGAGGCCATCAGCGGCCCCGCCTTGACGCCGCTCAAGGACTCGATCCGCGTGCTGAATGGTTTTGGGCGGTCGCTGGAGACGATTCTGCCCAAGCTCAAGCACAGCTATGTGGTCGAAGACATCCTCGAGGCGCGGCGGCTGGCCATGCAGTATCCGTACGCATATTTTCTAACGCCGGGAGGCGAGTGCTTCCACAGCGTGACGGTGACCGGGGGCAAGCCGGCGAGCGAAGGCCCGCTGGCGCTGAAGCGCGAGTTGCGCGAGGCTGAGGGCCGCCTGGGCAAGCTGGAGAACGACTTAACCCAAACGGAGACGGAAGCGGCGGCGAGGGTCAAGGCCATTGAAGAAATGGCCGCTCAACTGGAGGCGCGCAGCGAAGAGCGGAGGCTAGCCGAGCGCGACACCGCTGACATGAGCGCGGCGCTCAAGCAGATGGAGTCCGAGACGCAGCGCGTCGAGCGGCGCTACGAGGAGTGGGAGGCACAGGCCGCCCGTAATAAGGATGCGCGCGAGGCCAAACGGGGCGCTATCGACGAACAGCGCGCTGAGATGCTTCGCCTGGAGGCCGAGCACCGGATGGTGGAGGCGGCTCTCGACGAGTTGCAGGCGAAGCTGGTTTTGCTGCGCGAAAAACGCGAAAGCTTGCAGCAGGAAGCGGCGCGGGTGACCGCAGAGTTGGCCGGGCTGGAGGAGCGGCGGCGGGGAGCAGAGGCAGCTTACCAGCGCATCGACCGTCTCCACGCCGACCTGGAGCGCCGCGTGCAGACCGTTGAACAGCAGCGAACCGCGTCCGAGACGGAGCGCGAGCAGCGCATCAAAGAAAACGCCGAGCTGGCCCAGCGCGAGCAGGAACTGGAAGCCGGGCGCGCCGAAGCGCTGGCCCAGGCGCAGACGCTGACTGCCCAGGCGCAGGCCCTGCGCCTGGAACTGGCAACCATGGAAACGCAACTGAAGGGCGGTCGGTCCGCGCTGGACCAGTTGCGCGAAGACCGCGCCGGCCGCTCGAGCGAAGTGGCCAGGCTTAGTGCTGATCTCGAACATCTGGAGGCAAGCTGCCTGGCCGAGGTGAATCTGGAGGCTGCCGCGCTGCGCGCCGATGTGCTGATCGAGCGCCTGGTTGGCGAGGAGTTGGCCGCTGAAGAGGAGATCTGCCGCGGATTGCGCCAGCGCCTGGAGCAGATGGGCCCGGTGAACATGATGGCCCTGGAAGAGTACAAGGAGAGCGCCGAGCGGCACGGCTTCCTGGAGACGCAGCGCACGGACCTGATGGAATCCATCGAGAACACCCAGCAGACCATCAGGGAGATCGATCTGATCTCGCGCACCAAGTTCGACGAGGCCTTTACCCGCATCAACGAGAACTTCGCCCAGGTTTTCGCGCGGCTCTTCCAGGGCGGGCAGGCCTTCCTGCGCCTCACCGACGCGGAGAACCAGGCCGAGAGCGGGCTGGACATCGTGGCCTCGCCACCCGGCAAAAAGCTGCAGAATGTGCTGCTGCTCTCCGGCGGCGAAAAGTCGCTGACCGCGCTGGCCCTGCTGGTGGCCATCTTCCAGTTCAAGCCCAGCCCCTTCTGCGCGCTGGACGAGGTGGACGCGGCGCTGGACGAAACCAACGTAGGCCGCTTCGCCGACCTGATGCACGCCCTGAGCAGGGAGACACAGTTCCTGGTGGTCACCCACTCCAAACGCATGATGCAGGCGGCCGACATGATCTACGGCGTCACCATGCAGGAGTTGGGCGTCTCCAAAGTGATCAGCATCCGCCTGGGCGGCCGCGAGCAACAGCGGGCTACGGCGTAGTCTAGATCTACGCGTTGCTGACTGTCTTGCGAGGGCGCCATGGGACTGAACGCATTTGATGTTGCCGTGATCGTGCTGTACCTGGCCTGCGTCACGGCCTTCGGAATGCACTTCCGCAAGAAGCAGAACACCATCAAGGGCTACTTCCTGGCGGAAAAGTCGATTCCGTGGTGGGCCATTTCGCTTTCCATCGTAGCGGCCGAAACCAGCACGCTGACCATTATCAGCGTGCCGGGAATGGCCTATGAGCAGGATTTCCGCTTTCTTCAACTGGTGATCGGCTATGTGATCGGGCGCATCGTCATCAGCCTGCTGCTGATTCCGCAATATTTTCGCGGCGACCTGGTCACCGCCTATCAACTCATTGAGCGCCGGTTCGGGCAGAGGCTGCGCGGGCTGACCGCAGGCCTGTTCCTGATGACGCGCGCCGCCGCCGACAGTGTTCGCGTCTTCGCCATCGCCATCGTGGTGGGCATTGCGCTCTCCGGCCTTCTGCGCGGATCGAGCGACTTGGGCCGCGATGTTGCGGCCATCGCCATCGTCATCATCCTCACGCTGATTTACACCTTCAAGGGCGGCATGGCAACCGTCATCTGGATGGACGTTATTCAGTTATCGGTTTACATTGCAGGAACCGTGATCGGCCTGTTCACCATCGTGCATCTGGTTCCGGGAGGCTGGCATAGCGCCTATGGCATGGCCGCGGAGGCCGGAAAGTTTCACCTCTTTGAGTTTGGCTGGAACTTCTACGCGAAATACACCTTCTGGTCAGGGGTGATTGGCGGCGCATTTTTGACGACGGCCAGCCACGGCACCGATCAGTTGATCGTGATGCGCTTGCTGGCCTCGCGCAGCGAGCGCTCTGCCAAGATATCGCTGATAACCAGCGGCGTTCTGGTGTTCTTCCAGTTTGCGCTCTTTCTGCTGATTGGCGCGCTGCTATTTGTTTTCTACAAGCTGTTCCCGCCGCTTGAGGCCTTTGCGCGTCCGGATCGCATCTATCCCACCTTCGTCGTCAACTCGATGCCGCACGGCATCAGCGGCTTACTGGTCTCGGCCATCCTGGCAGCGGCCATGACCAACCTGAGCGCTTCACTATATTCGCTTTCGTCTACAACCATCATCGATTTCTACTCACGATTCAATCCAAGCGTCAGCGAGAAACGCAAAATGTTTCTCTCCCGGATGGCAACCGTCGGCTGGGGCGTGGTGTTGTTTGCGCTGGCGATTGTGGTTCGGCAGAGCGGCCAGAAGGTGCTGGAGATCGGCCTGTCCATCGCTTCGGTGGCCTACGGGTCGCTGCTGGGAGTTTTCATGCTGGGCGTTCTCACGCGCCGCGCCTCGGAGAGCGGCGCCATGGTTGGCATGGTCAGCGGATTTGCTTTGAATATCTTTCTTTGGCAGTTCACCATGGTCCCCTACACCTGGTATGTGCCGCTGGGAAGCATTTTCACCTTTGCTATTGGCTATGGGGCCAGTTTTTTTCTGCGCCGGGTTATTCCAGATGAACGGGCAATCGGAGGTGCTAGATGAAGATAAGTATTCGCGGAATATTTTCTGAGATTCGGAGCTTGTTCGTTCTTTGCGCCGTGCTCTGGGGCGCTGTCGCGGATGGACAGCAATCGGTTTCCAACCCGGACTATGTTGTTTCCAGGCCGGTGATCAATATGTACGCCTCCGCTTCAGCCAATAGCGAGGTGGTGTCACAGGCAATCTATGGGTCAGGTGTGCTTTCGCTGGAAAAGAAAAGCGGATGGATTCATATTCGCACCGGGGACGACTACACAGGTTGGGTGGCTGAAGCCGATATAACTCCGCTGCAAGGCAGTTATGCTCCGGATGGAAAGGCGGTTCGTGTTGTGCAACTGAGCGCGAACCTTTATCGCGAACCAAGCACGATTAAGCACGCTCCTGTGCTGAACTTACCCTGGGAAGCGCGGCTGGAATTGATTCCCGGATCTATGGATAAGGAAGGACGCTGGCTCCAGGTGAAGCTCGTGAATGGCCAGACGGCTTACATTGAGCAAGGCAACGTAAGCGCGGATTTCACGCCACTTACTATTGACCAGACTATTCATCTGGCGCGCAGATTTCTAGGCATCACTTACACATGGGGCGGAGTCTCCAGCTATGGTTTCGACTGCTCCGGCTTCACGCAGATGCTGGTCCGCCAACGCGGGATCATCATGCCTCGGGATGTTGGCGCGCAGGCAAGCTGGAGCGGAGTCGTGCCGGTGGAGCGCAAGGACTTGCAGCCGGGCGATCTGCTGTTCTTTGGCGCGAGCCTTGAGCAGATTATCCATACGGGCATGTATATCGGCAACGGCGAGTTTATCCACGATACAACCAACACACACCCAATGGTCCAGATCAGCAGGCTAAACGATATGCACTGGACTAAACTGCTGGTAGCAGCACGGAGAGTGAAATGATGAATCGGCGGGAGTTGTTCAAGGCAGCGGGCGCGGTGGGCGTTGGCGCGGCAATGCCCGCGGCCTTGTATGCCACAGACTCGCTGGCAACGGGCGGTAATGCCGTTGTCAAAACCGAACTGAAGCGACTGATGCTGCGCCATACCTGGACGACCACGATGTCTTCCAGCGCTTATCGCGACACAGTTCACGTTCAGTATCAGCGCGACGGCATCACCGGATACGGCGAGGGCGCGCCCATCGTGCGCTACAAGGAGTTTCCGGAGCAGGCCAAGCAGGCCATCGATGCGATCATCGACAAGATTGCCGTTGGCGATCCACGGAAGTTCGATAAGTTCCTTGCCGAGGTGCGCCATTTGCTAGGCGATCATCAGCACGCGGCCATGGCGGCGGTGGACATCGCGGTTTGCGATTGGCTTGGCAAGAAACTCGGTATTCCGCTGTACCAGTATTTCGGGCTTGACCCGGCCGACGCTCCCGTGACTACTTTCTCGATTGGGATCGACACGCCGGAGATTACCCGGCAGAAGACGCGAGAGGCGGAGGATTTTCCGGTTCTGAAGGTGAAGGTCGGGCTGAAGAACGACGAGGATACCATCGAGGCCGTGCGCAGCGTCACGAAAAAACCTTTGCGCGTGGATGCCAATGAGGGATGGACCGACAAGGAAGAAGCTATCCGCAAGATTAACTGGCTGGAGACGCAGGGCGTGGAGCTGATTGAGCAACCAATGCCCGCGCATATGTTCGAAGAGACTAAATATGTGCGCGGCAAGGTACACATACCCGTCATTGCTGACGAAGCCTGCACTTCAGCATCGATGATTCCCCAGCTCAAGGAAGCTTACGACGGAATCAACGTGAAACTGGATAAGTCGGGCGGCGTCATGGAAGCCTATCGATGGATCAAGTTTGCCCGCGCAATGAACATGAAGGTGATGCTGGGCTGCATGGTTTCCAGTTCGTGTTCAGTTACCGCCGCGGCGCATCTGGCGGCTTTGGTGGATTATCCGGACTTAGACGGAAATCTTCTGATTTCCAACGATCCTTACGAGGGCGTGAAAGTGCTGAAAGGGAAGTTGATCTTGCCGTCCGGGCTGGGATTGGGGTTGAAGATCGTGGCATCATAGACTCATCCGGCAATGCGCAATTACATCCGGAAGTTAGTCATCTAGTTAGTAAGTTTCCTAAAATTGCCCAGGCAAGGGAGATTCGAGTGAAAAACGGACTTACCATTTACCGAATTTTCTTGATTCTGTTCATCGTCACTGCATCGTTCGGCGGCCTGATTGCCCAGGATGCATCGTCGACCGGCAACGCGGCGATTATCACGAGCGGAGCGAACTTTGCCAACATCGATGCGATCATGAACGCGGCGGTTGCGCGCGGGACGATTCCCGGCGGCGTTGTCCTGATTGGGCACAACGGCAAGGTGGTTTTCCGAAAGGCCTACGGCATGCGCTCGCTGGAGCCGGTCAAGGAAGTCATGACCGTGGACACCATCTTCGATCTTGCATCGCTGACCAAGTGCATTGCCACGGCGCCGTCCGTCATGAAACTGGTGCAGGAAGGGAAGGTGCGATTGAACGAGCCGGTAGCGGCCTACCTGCCGGATTTCGCTAGAAACGGAAAGCGCGACATCACGGTCCGCGAGTTGCTTACGCATTTTTCCGGGTTGACGGAGGACCTTGATCTTAGAACGACGTGGAAGGGGCGAGATGCGGCTTACCAGATGGTCATGGACCAGAAGCCCATAATCCCTCCTGGTTCGCGCTTTCTCTATAGCGATATTAACTTTGAGACGCTTGGTTTTTTGGTCGAGAAAGTCTCCGGCATGAGCCTGGATGAATATGCCGCAAAGTATGTTTTTACCCCGTTGGAGATGAAGGACACGCGCTATCTGCCGCCCGCGGAGTGGATTCCGCGTATTGCGCCGACAGAGTACGACGAAAGCCATCATATGTTGCGCGGCGTGGTGCATGATCCGACAGCGCGGCGTATGGGAGGAGTCGCGGGGCACGCCGGAGTGTTTTCTACTGCCGATGATCTTGCAAAATATGCGCAGGAGATGCTTACCGGCTTTCACATTCTTACGCCGCTGACAGTGGAGAAGATGACCACTCCGCAGCAGCCGCCCACATCTTCTACGCTGCGCGGCCTGGGCTGGGACATCGATTCGCCGTTTTCCTCCGCGCGCGGAGAGTTATTTCCTGTTGGTTCCTTCGGGCACACGGGATACACAGGAACGTCTCTCTGGATCGATCCGGTTACACAGAGTTATGTGATTCTGCTGACCAACGCGGTCCATCCACATGGACATAACGCCGCGATTGTTCCATTGCGCGCGCGGGTTGCCACCGCGGCAGCCGAAAGCCTGGGGCTGTCGGTTTCAGAGGATCAAAAACTGCGCATGGCGCGGATCACAGGCTACAACGAGGCCATGCCGCCGGCGCGTCTTGTAACATCACGCAATGGCTCGGTGCGCACAGGCATCGATATGCTGGAGGCCCATGATTATGCCGAACTAAGTGAGGCGGGCAGAACAGTAACCAAGGTTGCGCTGGTGACTAACCAAACCGGCGTGGACGCGCGAGGCATTCGCACCATCGACGTGCTGTCCAAGGCGCCGGGCATACGGGTTGTGGCCATCTTCAGCCCGGAGCACGGCGTAACCGGCAGCGTAGATACAACCGATATTGGCGATTCCAAAGATGCGCCAACCGGCATTCCCGTCTACAGCGTCTATGGAGATACCAGCGCCAAGCGCCATCCTTCGCTGGAGGTGTTGAAGCAGGCAGATGTGATTGTCTATGACATACAGGACGTGGGCACGCGCTTTTACACTTACGAAACCACGCTTGGTTACTTCCTGGAGGCAGCGGCCCAGACGGGGCAGAGAATCTTTGTTCTCGACAGACCGAATCCCATCAACGGCACTTATGTTCAGGGGCCGATCAGCGACAAGGGACGGGAAAGCTTTATTAACTACGGACAAGTTCCCATACGCCATGGCATGACCATCGGCGAGTTAGCGCGCTTTTATAACTCCGAGCGCGGCATCAATTCCAAGCTGAAGGTAGTTCCCATGGAGGGATGGCAGCGTGGCGACTGGCTGGATTCCACAGGAGTTCTCTGGGTGAATCCATCGCCTAACATGCGCAGCCTGACTGAAGCTATTCTCTATCCCGGTCTCGGAATCCTGGAGGCCACCAATGTTTCGCTGGGGCACGGCACGGATACGCCCTTCGAGTTAGTGGGCGCTCCGTGGATTCAACCCCGGGAACTGTCCGCCTATCTGAACGCGCGAGCCATCAGCGGTGTCCGCTTTTTACCGACGGAATTTACGCCCAGCGCCAGCGTATACGCGCAACAGAAATGCGGAGGCGTGAATATCATTGTCACCGACAGGAACTCGCTCGACACTCCTGAACTTGGCATTGAGATTGCGGCCGCGCTCCACTCGCTTTATCCGCAGCAGTTCGAAATGAAAAACCTGGACAGCTTGATGCTGAACAAAGCCACGATGGATGCGATCAGCGCCGGGCAGGACCCACGCCGCGTGTGGATGGATTGGATCGAGTCGATTGAACGGTTCATGCCGATCCGGGCCAGGCATCTGTTGTACTAAAGCATGGTCACTTACCAGTACATAAAGGATGAATTTGTGATGGCAGAGAAGTGGGTTACAGTGATGGGCAGCTTTGTGGCGGATCTGGCTTTCCGCACGGGGCGCATTCCCGCCTGGGGCGAGACGCTGATGGGCCAATCGTTCCAGCTCGGTCCCGGCGGCAAAGGCTCCAATCAGGCTGTTGCCGCGGCGCGCGCCGGCGGCCGGGTGAGCTTCATCTCCAAGCTGGGGCAGGACCCATTCGGGGAGATGGCGCGCAATCTCTATAAGACAGAAGGCATCGATACACGGTTCCTCTTTACCACGGCAAGCGCTACAGGCGCGGCCACGATCATCATCGATGCAGAAAAGGGCGAGAACGCCATCATCGTTGTTCCCGGCGCCTGCTTTGAATTGACCGCAGCCGAGGTCGATCAGGCCCGCGCGCTGATTGCCGCCTCCAGCGTCTTTGTCGCCCAACTTGAGCTTTCGCTCGCCGTCGTCGAACACGGACTCGCGCTGGCCCACTCTCTCGGCGTGCCCACCATTCTCAATCCCGCGCCCGCCGCGCCGCTGCCGGAGAGCATTTACCAATTCATCGTCTACATCACGCCCAATGAGACGGAGGCCGCCGCGCTCACCGGCGTCCCAGTGATCACCGTGGCCGATGCCGAGAAGGCCGCCGATGCATTCCTTGCGCGCGGAGTGCCGAACGCCATCATCACGCTGGGCGCGCAGGGCGCCATCGTCAAGAATGGCCGCGTCAAAGAGCACGTTCCCGCCGTCAACGCCGGCCCGGTCGTTGAAACCACCGGAGCTGGCGACGCCTTCAATGGCGGCTTCGCTGTCGCGCTGTCGGAAGGCATGGACCTGGTGGAAGCCGTCCGCTTCGGCTGCGTGACCGCGGGAATCTCCATCACGCGCCCCGGGACAGCCCCCTCCATGCCCACCCGTGCAGAGATTGACGCGCTCCGCAACTCAAGGGAGTCCTGATCTCAAAGGAAAATGCCCGGCGCACCAGTCAGGCAGCCAGTTCGACACAGCAATGGAAGATCCCAGGGAAAAGAAATTCTGTAATTTGATGATTCTATTGGTGGACCTGGTCGGGATCGAACCGACGACCTCTTCCATGCCATAGACCCGACTTTAAGTAGTACAACAACTTACAAGACCCCGGTGGCTCCCTAAGTCCTTGTAAGAATGTGCGACACCGAGAACCAACGTATCGCAATACGTATCGTGTTCGCCAACCGGATCACCGAATATGAAGGCATACAGTACTTACTGGAACCGTAACTGCCCACCGCTACGTTGACTTTCTCGAAGACAACGGCACATACCGCTACGTCACGACCGGCTTACGTGATACCACACTTATTATTTGACATAACAATAACATTAGACCGCTGCTCGATGGTTATTGAGGTATTAACTTGAGAGACAACATACCGGGTTACCTTAATGTGATATGCCTCACATCGCATTATTTTATTTGACATTCGTACCAGCTTCATGAAACAAAGAATCTCAGCCATTTCTTCTCAATTTATCTGTTCCAGATTAGAGTCTCGGTAATTGTTATGCCGAGGCCGCAGTGTTGTTCTCTTGGAGAAGATTTCCTTTATTGGCAGGGCCCTCGAACATTTTGTTGTCCAAGCTTTATCCATTATGGATAAAGCAATTCAGTTGCGCACGTAAACCAAGAATCAGAGCTGCAAGTGGAAATTTATGCTTGAGCAGCGCATCGTTTCACCGACGAAGTACTTTTTTCACAATCCCAGGCTGCGAGGATCGAATGAATATCCCCCGTTCCACCCGTATTGCATTTCTGTGTCTAGCCGCATTCCTCTTTTCAACCAATTGGTTTATAGCCGTCGCTTGCACGGTGTCGGTGAAGCCGTCCAACGCGACGCTCTACGGGGGGCAGACGCAGCAATTTACAGCCAGTGTGGACGAACCGGGCAAAGAGGCAGTGACGTGGTCGATCAGCCCCTCCGTGGGCACGATCAGCTCGACCGGCCTGTACACGGCCCCGGCCACTATCTCGAAGCAGCAGACAGTGATAGTTACCGCGACTAATAAGGTGGAGACGGACAAGTTTGCCTCGGCAACGGTGACATTGAAGCCGAAGGCCACGCCGGTTATCACAT
>Ga0326727_10004911_pt1 | contig 39090 bp, 24 predicted proteins | sample MB2enrmetagenome_FD_207643 | JGI IMG/M metagenome (GOLD analysis project Ga0326727, IMG submission 207643) | Lab enriched peat soil microbial communities from McLean, Ithaca, NY, United States - MB29MY | ecosystem: Environmental > Terrestrial > Soil > Wetlands > Peat | place: USA: New York...
CAAGCTCGAGACGCAAAAGCGGCAGCAAGCTGCCGCACTCCAAAGATGGGCCCCGAGCAGGAACATTTTCCGCGTTTGCAAGCCTCCGTCGTGGCGGTGGTACTTCGGAGGCTCGCCATTGTGGCACCCACCTGCCTCATTGTCGAGAGACACAAAGTCAGGCGCATTTTATGAAGCAAGTATAGCTTCCCGATGCCGCGACTCGGGTTATAATCCTGCGGCGTTTCATGGACTATCCTCGGTTGATGATTGCCTGAGGGCGGGGGAAGGGAGCTTATGTCGAAACTCGTCTTGCTGGTGACGCGAGAAGGTCTGGGCCACGTCGAGCCCGCAGACAGGCAGTTTGGCCTGGAGATGTTCGATCGGTTTCTGCACGCGTTGGAGAACCAGCCAGTCAAGCCGCACTCCATTTGCTTTTATACCGAGGGCGTTAAGTTGGTCTGTGACGGCTCACCCGCCCTGTTGGGTCTTCGGATACTCCAGGGGCAGGGCATTCGCTTGGTCACTTGCCGAACATGCCTGGAGCACTTCGGGCTGACGGATAAGGTTGCGGTTGGAGAAGTCGGCGGAATGAACGACATCGTCGGACTGTTGACAGGGGCGGACAGTGTGGTGACCATCTGATGGGTCGCTTTTCGTAAGAGCGCACGGCGCCTAGCCCTCGCTCTTATGTCGCAAACCTACCAAAAATGAGCTGGTGTTTTTGATAAAACTGGCCAAGAAATGACTCAATTTCCGGCCATTTCTTAGCTTTGATTGGCGTTTTTTGCACTCAAAAACCAGTTCGTTTTTGGCTCCTGAAAACGATAACCACTTTCTTTTCAACAGATTCTTAGGTTCGTTCCCTCTATTTAGTATCTTTTCTGCCACCAGCGGGCCGATTTCGACCCTCTTCACGTGTCCTGCTCCGGCGTTATCCCCGAGCCCACCAGATCAGCGTAATACATATCTAGGCTCGTGTCAAGAGGAAAAAATAAGATTCTACGGGTCCCTCGCCACAGCGTTGTGTTGGGCGCTGACCTGCCTGATAAGAAGTTGCTCGCCTTCGTGATCCAATCGTTTGATTGCTTCCTGAGGCGTCAGCCAGTGGACTGACATCACTTCTTCGGAACTTTGAAACTCGGACTCGCCGATGGGTCTCATATTCCAGAAGCGAACTACCTTGGTGATTTCTCCCGTGTCATAACACACCCAACCAGCATGGCTCTCAACTTCTACATTGAAACCCGTCTCCTCCCGAACCTCTCTGATCGCGCATTGCAGCCATGATTCACCCGGCTGCACTTTACCCTTGGGTAGCGTCCAATCCCCATGGCGTCTTCTATGAATAATTATCAGCTCGCGTCCGCCGGGTGTCTGCCGCCACACGAGGCCACCGGATGCCGCTACGATTCTTACGGGTTGGTCAGGGAGCTTCATGTGGGGTGGAGTCCTCCTAGGTTTTCACGCGCAGCAGCAAGTACGACCCTGCCAGCCCAAAGAGAACGTCTGGGGACCATGCGGCGACCACGGGAGGTAACTGGCTGAGGTCTCCCATGGCTTCGAACAGGCTGGAGATCGACCAATAGAGAATAGCGATGCCGATGCTGAGGGCGACTCCAGAGAGTGCGCCCTTGCTCCCGGTAGTGAAGGAGAATGGAATACCAATCAGGGTCACGACGAAGGCAATCAGGGGATAGGAGAACTTCCGATAGAACTGGACGGAGAGGCGGACTACGTCGAAGCCGCTCTGGCTTAAATCGCTGATGTAACGCCGCAATTCGAGAGCACTCATTTGTTCGGAAGGTCTTACTTCCTTCTTAAAATAGGCGGGCTCCTCCGTCATCTCGGTGAAGGTGGCGACCGAAAAGGGCAGGTATTTGTCAACCCGGTCTCCCGCGAGGTCCCGCACCCACCCGTTTTCCAGCACCCACCCTCGGATGGGCGGTTCCCAGAATGCCCGGGCAGCGTAAATACGGCGGGTAAGATGAAAAGACTGAGGGTCGAATTCGAAGCAAGTGAGGTCGGCGAAAACGTTCTTGTCAGGGTCGAAGAACCTGTAGTTGTAGATACGATCCGATTGCCCAAAAATCCACTGTCTTTCAGGGCGATAGAAGGTTCGTGGAGGTTTCCCCTTGATCTGATTGCGCAACGCATCCTGCTGCTGGTTGGTCTCCGGCAAGAAATCATCGGAAAGGAAAAACATACCGATGCTCAGAACAATGGCGACCAGCAGCACGGGGACGGAAATCCTGTAAAGGCTCACACCCGCGGCTTTGATGGCGGTAATCTGGTTGGATTTGGTAAGCAGGCCGAAGTTGACGAGGGTGGCGACAAGGATGCTGAGCGGAAGCATCAAGTAGATCACTTGGGGGAGAAGGAACCGGTAATAATCGAGGACCAAGCCTGCCGAAGCGTGGTTGCGGACCATGTCACCCAGAAGCTGGAAGAAATCGAAAATAATGTAAATGCCCGTGAAGGTGACCAGCAGGATGAAAAAGTAGAAAACCCAGCCCTGGATAATGTAGACGTCGAGAATCTGAAAGATCCGGCTCCCGGGTGCTCGGGGCTGCAAGGAAGGTTCGGAGAGGCGTCCGTGCCGCTTGCGGACTTGCCGGGCCTGCCACCTGTGTTCCAAATCGTCCATCCAGTCCTGCAGGAACTGGAGCCGCGAGCGAAGGCTTTGAAGTTGCGTCAGCATCAAAACCCCGGCGACAGCGAAGATGACGTTGGCAAGCCACAGCCCGATGAGCGGAGGGAGGCGGCCTTGCTTGGCGAAACTGAGGCCAAAGGCCATGATGATGTAGTAGAGGAAGACCAGCAGAATGGTCAGGATCAGCCCCACCGCCTTGCCGCCCTTGCGGGTCGAGAGGCCCAGTGATATTCCCACCAGCGCCAGAACCAAGCTTGCCACAGGCAGAGCGAAGCGATAATGGAGTTCCACCAGCGCGGCTTGGCGTTCGCGGGGACTGCGCGTCTGCTTCATCAATTGGTGTACGGAAAGTAGGGGAGGGGACTGGCTTTCGTTGCCTGCGGCCGACCCCTGTTCAAGCGGCACCGGGATGTCCGTATCCGTGAAGGAGACCACCGAATATTGGGCGGAATTCTGCGGGTCGATTTCGTGCGTCATGCCCTGGGCAAGGTGAATCACCAGCCGGTCGTTGGCGGCTTCGTTGACAAGCACCCCGCTTTCCGCTAAGGTTACTTTGACTTGGTCACGCTGCGTGGTGTCCGCAATGAAGACGCCCCGCCACCTGGAACGGGAGCCGGTTACGTCCTGCAAGTAAAGAAGCAAATTGGGGAATTGCTCGATAAACACGCGGGGTTGGATCTCATACGGCACCTGGCTGGCCTTTAGCCCTGCTTCCATGCGATTGAGTTTCCGGGCTGCCTGTGGCGCGAGGTACAGGCTCATCCACATGGTGAGTGCCCACCCCGCACAAGCGAAGAGCAGCACGGGCCGGACGAACTGGGAAAGCCCGATTCCCGAGGCTCGGGCCGCGATAACCTCGCCGTCCGCCGCCATGCGGCTGAGGCCAATGAGCGTTCCCACCAGTACAGCCATGGGAACCGTAAGCACCAGGATGCCTGGAACCGGCAGCAGGAACAGCGTCATCATTTCGGAGAGCGGCAGATTGTGGCGCACCACCAGCTCGAGTAGGTGTCCCAGGTGGCGAATGAAAATTACGAAAGTGAAGACCAGCAGTCCCAGCAGAGAGTGAGAAGAGATTTCTTTGAGAATATAGCGGGTAAGTATCCGCATAGGTCCTTGCCGGGGCGCAACCTGGGCATGAAATGGAATCCGGGATGCCGCCCTGCGTTCATGCTAGCACACCGATTTCAGCGCCGCAAAGGAACTGTTCCTTAATTCCATGCCTCAAACCTATTTGATGCTGATTTGGCACATGCACCAGCCCTTTTACAAGGATTTGGCTAAGGGCCGGTACACCATGCCTTGGGCGCGACTGCACACGTTAAAGGATTACTTCGGGATGGTAGCCATCCTCCGGGATTTCCCGACCCTCCGCATGACCTTCAACTTGGTTCCTTCGCTGGTGGTGCAAATACAGGATTACGCGCAGGAAACGGAAGTGGAGCAAGCATACGAAGTCGCCTTCAAGCCCCTTCAAAAGCTTACAGAGGATGACCGCCGGTTTCTCCTGGAAAGCGCTTTCCAGCTCAACCATGAAAACCTGCTCAAGCGTTATCCGCGTTTCCGCGAGTTGTGGGACAAGTCACGAACTACCGACCCCGCCACGGCTGGACGGCTCTTCTCGCCGCAGGACCTGCTCGACTTGCAAGTGCTTTCACAGCTCGCTTGGTTTGACGAAATCTACCTTGACGGTGACCCCCAAATCAGAAAGCTTGTGACGCAAGAACGGGGTTATAACGAAGACGATAAGTCTTTGCTTCACCTGAAGGAAGTGGAGATATTCAAGCGAGTTCTTGTTGACTACAGGGCTGCTAGTGAGCGCGGGCAGATTGAGATATCAACCTCGCCTTTCTACCATCCCATCCTTCCCCTCCTTTGCGACACCAACATCGCGGCGGAATCTCATCCTGGAGTCCGTTTGCCGCGCCACCACTTTCAGCACCCTGAGGATGCCCGCGACCAACTCCGCGCTGCAATCACACTCCACCAGGAAGTTTTCGGCAGCAAGCCGCGCGGGCTCTGGCCCAGCGAGGGAGGTGTCTCGGACGAGGTCCTGCGTCTGGCCGCCGAGGAGGGCTTCGAGTGGGCGGCAACGGACGAGGGCGTGCTGGGGAGCTCACGCCAGATGGATTTCAGCCGGAGAAGCGACGGCACTGTGGAGGGAGGTTCCGAGCTCTACCGGCCACATGTTTTCTCATCGGAAGGACGCAATATCTCCATCTTTTTTCGCGACCGTCAGCTTTCTGATTTGGTGGGCTTCGTTTACTCGCATATGGATCCGGACGCCGCGGCGGCTGATCTTCACCAGCGTATCAAAGCCGCAGGCCGCAGCACCTCGAGTAAACCCGCTGTGGTGTCGGTTATTCTGGACGGTGAAAACGCTTGGGAGTACTACCCAAGAAACGGCAGGGAATTCCTTAAGAGCTTCTACGGCCGGCTGGCTTCTGACCCTGAACTGAAGGCTGTGACCGCAACAGAGGCCTTGCGGGTTACAGACCCCGGGCTTCTTACCCATGTGCATCCCGGGTCTTGGATCGGCGCCAATTTTGACGTTTGGATTGGAGCGGATGAAGACAATCGCGCCTGGGACCTGCTTTGGGAGGCGCGCCGTTTCTACACTCAAAACAGCAGCAAAGCCCAGGGAAAAAATGCCACCCTCGCCCAGCAAGAGTTGTGGATTGCCGAGGGCAGTGATTGGTGCTGGTGGTACGGTCCGGAACACTCCACCGCGAACGACGAAGAGTTTGATCTGCTTTTCCGCACACACCTCAGTAACCTTTACAGGATGCTGGGAGGTTCTCCCACAGACGAGCTGGCGGAACCAATCAAGCGCCCGCGCACCACAGCATTTCGCGTTCCGCCTACGGGGCTTATCGAGCCGCGCATCGATGGCGTAGTCACCAATTACTTCGAGTGGTTAGGCGCTGGCCTCTATCTGCCTGATCCACGCTCCGGCTCCATGCACGGGGCCGCAAGGATTTGGGATGCGCTTTACTATGGGTTCAGTTCGGAGGCACTTTTCCTTCGCCTGGATCTCACTGGGACATTTCTGGAAGACCACCCGGAATTTGAAGTTCGAGTGAATGTGGTAGACATCAGCCACGCTCGTATCCATGCCTTGATCGGCCCGACCGGCCTGGCCGGAGTGAATTTGTGGAAAGACGAGGAGCCGCTGCTTGTCCCGCAGGCGACGGGCGAACGACTGCAGGTAGCCTTCCAGAGGATCTTCGAGCTGCGCTTGGATTACAGCCTGCTGGGACATGAGCAACACCAGCAAATCCGGTTGCAGGCTTCAATCTGGGCGAACGAGCTGCCGCTCCAGGTGATTCCTCCAGAGGGCTGGCTGTCTCTCAGACCCACAGATGAACTCATTAACTGGTGATTCTTCATCGCCAAAAGAATTTCAAATGGCAAATGGCAAAGAGCAAACGGCAAATGAAAAACAATTTGAATTTTGCTCCCGCTTTGCGGGACCCTCTGCCATTTGAAATCGCCCTGGGCGCGGCGCGGAAAGCAAGTTCTGCATCCCCAGTTCACCATTCACTATTCATAATTCTGCTCGTCACTAGTCACTGCCCTTGCAGGAGCCAGCCGGGAACCACGACGTCCACGGGGTCAGCCCCAACGGGGAACGTCGTGAGCAGCGTGGCGGGGTTTGTCTGAAGCACAGCCAGCGTCGAGGCGGCGGTGTCCGCCACCACCAGAAACCGTTCGTCGGGAGTGAGCGCCATGGCGCGGGGCTCGATTCCCAGGTGTACCGCCGCCAACAGGGTGCGGTTCTGAACGTCCAGGGCCATCACGGACCCGTCACCGGCGCTGGCGATGTAAAGGACGAGCGGGTTCTGCTGAAACAGTCCCGCCACCGGCTTATGGCCAGTGGGATAGTTCTGTTCCACGTTGTCCTGGTTAGTGTCCACGATGACCATGCTGGTCCCTCCATACTCGAAGATAAAAAGCTCTCCGCCATCCGGCTTGAGGGCCAGGGCGCCGGGCCGAATGCCGATTTCGATGTTGGAAAGGAGTTGCTGCGTGGTCAGGTCGGCAGCGGATATTGCTGCTTCTTCCGTGTCAGAAACGAAGACCTTGGAGCTATTAGGGAGGATAACCATTGGACCAGGAGCTTTGCCCACTTCGACGGAACCAAGCACCTTCTGAGGGTCCGCGTTCACAAAGAAAAGCCGGTTCGCAGCGCTGGAAGAGGCCACCAGCGTATTGCCGTCGGGCGTCAAAGCAAGGTCGGTGAGTGGCGTGCCCAGATTGAGGCGCGTTGTCTCCCTGTAGTTTTCCGCGTCGATGAAAACGATTTGTCCTTTTGCCGGCTCGAGGATGAAAGCCCGGCGCCCGTGCGGTGAAAAAGCAAGGTCACGTGCGCCTTCCCCAATGTGAAGCTTGCTCACAACCCGCAGCCCGGGGAACTCCACTACGCTGATTTCACCAGAGGCCGATACCACCCATAATTCCTCGCGCTGCGGCCTCACCAACACCCGTTCGGGACGGGCCGCGACAGCCACCGTTGCCAGCACGCGGAATCTCGCCAGATTGACTTCGGCGAGAGTCGAACTCTGGTTGTTAACGACGAAGGCGGCGTAGGCCTTGGGTGGGGCGGGCCGCTGGCGGCACCCGCTAGAAAACACCGCGAAACAAACCAGTGCGACCGCGAGGAGGCGGGGAATGCAAGGAGACGAGAATTCGTTTCGCGCCCTGGATCGTTTCATCATTAAGGAACCTCAGGCGGAGCTAGCCACACGCTTGAGGATTCTCGCTATCCCTTCTTCAAAGACCTCCGGTTTGGTCAACAGGCTTATCACCAAATTCCCCTCCGAGCTGAAATCGAAGAAATGGCCCGGATGAACGAGCACGCCGTCTTTGCTGGCAAGCTCCATCGCCCACTCCTCGTCCGTTCGAATCGAGGGTAGCCGCAAGGTGGCATACCATCCCCCTTCCACCACCAACCGGCTTACAGGCTCGCCGGAGGCGAGTCGCGCGTCGAGCGACTTAAGATTGGATGTCACTCGTTCCAGTACCTGCGGCTGAAGCGTTCGGCGTGTCTCGAGCAACGCTGGCAATGCCAGCGCCAGTGGCGCGCTCACGGAGAGGTACGTGTCGGCGATGATCTCCATGCGGGCCAGGCCACTCCGCAGAATTTCCGGAGGTCCGTTCAGGACCAGCCAAGCAAGCTTCATCTGCGGCAAGGCGGAGATTTTCGAGAGGCCGCTCAGCGTGAAACTGAGCGCTTCCGTGACTGCGGCGTGGCTGACAACGCGCTGCGGATCTGCTGCAAAGGGATAGTCGGCAAAGACCTCGTCGGCAACCAGAGCCATGTTGTGCCGCCGGCAGAAGGCGAGAAGCTCAGCAAGTTCGCGCTGCCGAACAAATGACCCGGTGGGATTGTTGGGATGGACCACCAGGATGGCGCGGGTGCGAGCGTCCAGGCGCTTTTCAAGCGCGGGCAAATCAATCTGCCAGCCTTGATCGTAAATCAGGGGGTAAGGGACAACCCCAACATCGTTCAATCCAGCCAGGAAGTCAAAAAGGGGGTAGCCGGGCTGCGGTACCAGAACGGTGTCAGCCGAGTCGGCGAGAAGACGGAAAACGTAGGAATAAGCTTCGCTGGTGCTTGTGGTCAGGAAGATCTGCCCCGGATCAAGCGCGATCCCGCGCTCGGCGTAATAGCTTGCCACCGCCTGGCGCGCGGGGAGCAAACCGCGGGGGTCGGGCTCGTACGAGAGCGCCCGAGGATTTGCGAGTGCCTCGAGGATTGCATGCGTATCGAAAGCAAACCCGCAGCGCGTGGGGTTCGATTCAGTGAGGTCAAGAAGAGGAAGCCCCCTGCGCCGCAGTTCTTCAATCGCTCTCGACAGCCGATTCAGAGTGAGTGGCCAATTGGTACGGGATGAGAACATATAAGCAGTGACGAGTGACAAGAAAGAAGTCAGAAGTCAGGAGCCAGAAGTCAGAAGAGGGCCTCCGATCGAGGTCGTTTGTCATCCTGAGGCTGCCGTGCTTTTCGGCGGCCGAACCCGCCGCGGCGGGTCCGCAGTCGCTCGGCAGACTTAGCAGCGTACGATCAACTGCAGAGATGCTTCGCTCCGCTCAGCATGGCAGCGAGCTGGAGGCCGTTATTCTGACTCCTGACTTCTAACTCCTACGCATTGACCGATTTCAATACCCTGAACAATGCCTCCAGGCACTCGCGCGTGCTTTCCACCTTATTCCCATCGGGGCGCGAATAGGCGGTCTCCAAAGACATGGTCCCATCATAACCGTCGTCGCGCAAGGCTTTGAACTGCCCGCGGAAATCGATCAAACCTTCACCCACAGGAACGTAGGTAAGCTTTCCTGTTCCGGGGTCTTTCTTTACATCCTTGATGTGCATATGGAGGAAAAGTCCGCGGACTTGGCGATACCCGTCGGGGTAGGGAACCTCGCCGAGGCTAACTGCGTTGCAAGGGTCCCACATACCTCGAAAGTGGGGCGAGTTGATTTCCCGAAGCATTCGGCCCAGCTCTTTTCCAGTCCCCACGTTGCATTCGTGCTCATTTTCAAGGAGCAGAGTAATGTTGTTCTGAGCTGCAAGCGCGGCTGCTTTCGCCAGGCGTTCGCGGACATAGGGGTAAGCCTTTTCCGGATCCTCCACCCTCCAATAACTGAAGACCCTCACCTTTGAAGTCCCGAAGAACTTAGCGAGCTTGAACACGCGGCGCAGCAGACTCTCTGTGTCCTTATCCGTCAAATCAGCGGCCATGAAAGTGTCATTTAAATTGGCGTGCGGAGAAGGCATGCCGGGAAGCTGATATTTGAAAATCGGCGAACCGATCTCCGAGACCTTCAAGCGATGCCGTTCGACCAACTGTTTGGCGCGGTCCAGATCGGCGGGGGAGAGATTCATGATGTTCCTGCCCCACATCTCGCGCAATTCGCAGTAAGCCAGCGAGTAGCGGGCAATAAAGTCAAGCGCTTGGCCGAGGTCCTCAGCCACTTCGTCAGTAATGATGCCGAGTTTGGGTATGAATAATTCCTTAGCCCGTCCCATGGGGGGAAACATGCATTGGTAACCTGATCCGAGCAGCGCCGATAGGGAAAGAAAGCTCCTGCGTGTCAAATTCCAAGGCATGAGGGACCCTCCATTGGCATGTTACTGAGAAAGCCATCGCCTAACAGAAGTCGGACTGGTGACCGGGGCTGGAGGCTGGGGTTTCCCTTCCCCCGCCGCTAGTCCCTAGCCCCTAACGCCTTAGCCTGACTCCTGACTTCTTCTCTCAGGATAGCATGTCAATACTTTCTTGCCATCCTATTGAAAAGTTAGTGGGCGCGGATCGCGCCACGACGATTGTTTCTCGAAAACGCCCCGGTAGGCAATAGGGTCCCTGGAGAACCCCCAGGGCCATAAGTGGCGGGGTTGTGGTCTTTACCATGGCAGGTGAGGTAGCAGGTGCCGTTGCGCACGCCGAGGCGCTGATATTCGAGCATGCCGCTGCTGCTGGGTCCAACAATGGTACGGTCAAAATCAATTAGCATGGGCCCCTGAGAGGCATGAGGAGCGTGGCACGTGGAGCAAGCTGCATTTGCGCCGCGGACGTGAATTCCATGATATGTGAAGCTTTGATCACGGAGGACGCTCCCTTCCACGTCATGACACTTGTCGCACAGAGCGTAATTGGTGAGCGCGTAGGCGACGCCAGCCGACGAAGCTCCGGGCGCCACCGGCGGCGGTTCTAAGGAACTTGCCCGTTCGAGTAGGTGCGGCAGGTTCGAGCCGTGCGGACCCGTGGGGCCGCTGGATGTTCCCAAATTGCGCCCTGTGTCGTTGTTGTGGCAATCGCTACAGTAGATGTATGCGACGCCTGAAAGTTGGCGGTTGGCCATTATAGATCCGCCCGGCGTGATTGGCTGCCGGCGCAGGCTTGGCACGTCACCCCCCAAGCCCGGGGACAGATTCCGGGGGCGTGTCACGGGATGGAACGAAGGGCTGAACTGGAACTCCAGGCGCGTGTTGAAGCGGTTGGGACTGCCAGCCTCGAACATTCGCTGTGGATTGCGCCCGTAGCCCACGCCCACCACGCTGAAATCGGTGGATTGAGGCTTATTCGCGCTGTCGGCATGACACTTAAAGCAAATCTCGTATTCGTTGCTGCTTTGGAGTATGTACGCATTGCCTGTGGATTGCCCTGCTGCGCCCAGCAACGTCCCGTTCACCAGGGGCGGCTGCGCCGATGCGCTGTTGGCGAAGTGGGGGTTATGGCAATCTGCGCACGCGGCGTGGCGGGGCGTGCCACTCGCGGTTTCAGGAAGCGGGTGCAGCCTGGAAGAGGGACTCTCCGACGCATCGTGGACCGAGGGCGTGATTTGGACCGGGTGCCGGTAAGTTTTGGCGAGGAATTCGCCTTCGATGTTCAGAGTCGTTACGCTCCCATCGTGACACTGGTAGCACGTGGCGGCGTCCACGAACTTCACCAGCCTCTGAGCGGTGGCAGGGGAATGTGGACGATGGCAGCTCTCGCAGCCATTCTTCTTGACCCCCACGTACCCCGTGTGCGCACCTTGCGCCACTGTATATTTGGCATCCTCGTTCGGGTCCGGCGGCATCCGGTGAATGGAGTTTTCCCAACCCGCCTGGACGTGGCACGTTAGGCAGAGCGCGGATTCGGAGTTTTGGGTCACGAGGAATTTTCCCATCGTCGGATCCAAGTTCTCCTGGTGGGGATCGTGACAACTGATGCACTGCACCTTTCCTGCGCCATCCAGGCGGACCGGGCCGGCGCCTGTTGTAAGGGGCTTGATCGCACTTGTGTGGGCAGGGACAAAACCAAACGGATGGTCGCCCGTGAATCCATTGTTGGTTCCCAGGTTGGAAGCAGAACTCGCCGGAAGGGCATACGCCGAGCCTTGCACAAATCGAAACAGCCCATCATTGACGGTATCGCCCAAGGCAATCGTCCCATCGTGGCAACTCAGGCACAGCTTGGAGACGTCCTGCGGCTGAATAGGCTCGACGTTGGACACGAGCGTCGTGCTGGAGTAAGCCGGGAACTGCGCCGTTGACAGTTTCTGATTCCACAAATAGCTCCCGGGGTTCGAGTTGTGCGGGGTGTGACAGAAGACACAGGCGTCCCTACCGGAAACCGAGCGGATGGTGGCCTGCGAAGAAGCCCGAAAATCGTGCTTGGAATTCAGCACGGCAGACGCCTTACTGCTTCCAAACGCCGGCGGTACCATGCCCGCCCAGAGCACCAACAACGCAATGTAACTCGGCCTCCGCAATTACTGCCCTCCGTGGGGAGAAATATCTTGCGGCCGCAAGCGAAACATCTGCACTCGGCGGTTGAACCCATCCGCGACGTAAATCCGGTTTTGGCTGTCCAAGGTGATGGCGGTGGGAAGGAAAAACTCTCCCGAACCGGCGCCCGTGGAGCCGAAGACAAACAATAAACGCCCTTCCGCATCGTAGACCTGCACGCGGTCGTTCCGGCCTTCGACGACGTAGACGCGGCCCTGCTCGTCCACGGCAATGCCCTTGGCCTTGTCAAAATCGCCTGGCCCGCTGCCCGGACTTCCGAATGCGGAAAGGAACTTCCCCTCGGGGTCAAAGTGCTGGACACGGAAATTCAACGAGTCAGTGACCCACAGGGATCCATCGGGAGCCACGGCGATGTAGGTCGGATAATTGAACTCGCCGGGTCCGGCCCCACGCTGGCCAAAGCGGCCCACCACCCTGCCCTCGAGCGTCATCATCACCACACGCATCGCCACGGTGTCCACAACGTAAAGGCGGGCGCGCTGGCTGTTCACGGCGATTCCCGTGGATCGCTTGAAGATACTTTCTTCGCGGTCCACAGCGCCCAGCGCCCCCAGGTACTTGCCCTGGGGGCTAAAAAGGAAGACGCGCGCGCGCAGGGCATCGGAAACATAAATCCGTCCCTGCGCATCGCAGGCCACCGCGATGGGCGCCAGAAAAGGATCGGAATCCGGCGGGTGGAATTCCTGATACCGCCGGCGCGCCGGGTCAAATACGTGCAGGACCCGTTCCTTGGTATCGGCGACCAGAATCCTTCCTTGCGGGTCCACGCAGACGCCGTTGGGCGCCAGCATGGCTTTCTGCTCATCGTCAAGCCCGATGACTGCTTTCAAAAACCGCTTTGCCCAGGATGGCTTTCCCTTGACATCGGCAGCGCTACGCAGCTCGCCCACCCAGTCCACCGCGCCCAAGGCAATGGGATTGATGGTGGACTTCGGACTATCCGCGACCATCAGCCGCCCCAGCAAAACAGCCAGAAAGCAAAAAACTGCAACCACACGCGGGAGCTTTTTGGCGAAAAGGCGAATTGGGTTAAGGCGCGACAATGCTGACCCTCAGAATATCTTGAAGTCTCTCGTCACTCGCAAGAAATAGCGGTTCACAAGATTGCCTGTCCGGCTGGGGACGGTTGTGTTCTCGATCTGGTAGGACCCGAAGCCAGCCTGGATACCGATTTTGCCCACATGGTAGCGAGCGCTGACATCCACCGTGCGAAATTTCGCTTGCGAGAGGGCGAGCTGATCCCTTTCCGACATGTAATCGGCCGACACATCAAATTGCCTACGCACACGGAGCGCGGCCGCCGCCGTGTCGACGCGCGCGATTCGGTTGAGCAAGGGGGTAGCAACCAACTCGCTCAAGGGCAGCTCAGTGCTCAGCCACTGCTCGGAGCTCACGATGGCGGGAAATAGCGCGCCCGCGCCCGCTAAGGTCTGGTGGCCCACGCTCAGCGCCAGCCGTCGTTGCTGGATCTGCGCCGCATAGTTCGTCGTATCCGATCTGATGTCGCCGCTCACGCTCAGGTACTCCAATCGAGCACGTTCGGCGCTTCCCACCAGATGCCAGCCAAAGAGGCGGGTAGTTTCCGCTTGCAGGCGCGCGCTGCGGGTGGAAGAGAATCCGCCGAGTTCATCGACGAGGTTGTCCCTTGTGTCCACCCCGGAAGCCATCAGACGGACGCGCCGGGGGTCGCCCCAGCGAACTCTCCCCTCCAGGTCATTTGAGAATCTTGCCGGGTGGTGCCCCAGGGTGGTCCCCAGCACTTGCAAGTGGCCGGCGTAAGTCCCCCCCAATTCCAGGCCCCGCCACACTCTCCCAAAAGAGGCGCCACTCATAGAATCCGTTTCGGAGGTTTCCGCCTCCGCCACTGTTTGCACCGCCGTTACAGTATATTCTTGAACTTGTTGAAAGAGGGTCAAGCTGGGAATGACCCGATATTGCACTCCCCCCCCAAAGGTATTCGAAGTGAAAGCAGGGATCGGAATCAGGCTGACACTGCTGCCCGTTCCCTGCGTTGCGGGGAGGGAAGTCTCTCCGCTCTCGGAGATGTCGGTGAAAGTGTAAAAATAGTTCGAGGAAAGTTTGGGCGTGTGCTGGATCCGGAGGTGGGAATCGACATAAGCGTCCGTAAACTTCCCGGCGGGCTGGCCCAGGATACTTTCCTGCTGCCATTCAAGGCGGTCCCCAAAGTTAAACCGGGCCTTGTCGTCCCAAAATGTGCGGGCTACAAGAAGATCCTGCATTTTCACACTTTCCTGGTACGGACTGGAAAAAGCGAGAGCCGCGACCGTGTTGTTGTTGGTGGAGAAGTCGCTGAAGCCGGCGTTCCATTTCCAACTCTTCCACTTATCGGACGCCTCGATACCGAGTTCGTTCAGACGGTAGCTCGAATTGGTGAGCGAGGTGGGCAGTTGCAATTCGTTGTCTTGCTTGAGGTAGCGGATGTCCACGTGAGGCAAGTTGCGGATCAGGAGATCCCACGTCAATCCGAATGAGGAGGTGTCAGAATTCTCACCAAAACCTGTGCCATTGACCCCGTATTCATTCTTCTGGTAGAAAACATGGAGGGGAAACGGGCGATCGGGCAGGAAAGATGCGCTGAAACCGACATCATAGGCGTTGTCTCGATATCCGCCCAGGGCCACCGCGTTTGAGCCATGTTCGCCGTTGTAGTTAACGGTAAAGGGAATGAATTTGGGGTCTTTCAGGTACCCGCCCAGGAGAAGGCTCCAATCTCCAGCGATGGTCGAATACCCGGAAGTATTGTTGGAATTGGAAGGCGCGAATAACGGCGTGTTGGTGGTATTGCTGTAGTCTGCGCCCAGGGCGCCTTGCAAAGTCCAGTGTTCAGAGGCCGGCTCTTGTGCGAAACTCGGCAGCGCGGCCACTAAGGCAATCGTCACGAGTTGAATTGCCAGTCTTGCTCTCACCGTCTCTCCGCTTGCTCATGGGCACGTTGCCATCCCACCAAGTTTCCAAAGGTGCAAACGAAACCAGAATGATGTGGACCAACCGGCTACAGGGGGCTGAAGCAGGATGGAAAGGCCTCCGTGGCCGGAAAACCAGGAGGAGGCGCCAGGTGCACTAGCGCCCCCTCGATGGGTCTTAAGTGTGGCAATAGGTGCAAACAGCGCTTTCGTTAGTCGTTGCCTGAGTCTCCAGTAAAAGTCGCGGGAAGGGGAAAACGGTAGTAGTTGCTCCAGTGGTACTTCCAGTAGTGGCCACCTTCACGAATCCCGTCCCATTGTGCGGGTCATGGCAAGTCGAGCATTCCATCAAGCCCGTGCCACCGTAAAGGGGTAAAGCCCCCCCTCCATCAACCGAATAACTGCCGGGGCTAAGTAACCCGCCTCCAGCCGCAGACGCCAGAGCAGGGGTATAATTGAAGTTGACAGGGTGCGACCGGCTCAGGTCCGAAATCTGGAACGGATTCCCACCGGAAATTGTCGAGAAGGTGCCGTACTTACTAACTATACTCGACCCGGTCGCTGGAAGATTGAATCCCGTCTGATAGAAGCTGGCAATCGCGGTCGTGCCATCGTGGCAGCTTAGACACAGGTTGCTGACCGTCGGGCTACTGGTGAAGTTACTTCCGAGATCAGTGATAGTGGAGCCGCCCTTGGCCAGCAGAGCGTTGAACGTGTCGCTGCTGTAAGTGCCGTAGCTCCCTTGGGTGGAAAGAGTGTGGTTCCACAGCATATAACCCGGGGAAGTAAGGCTAGTACCGGTCTTGTGCGTGATGTGGCAGAAGAAGCAAAGATTCGTGGAGACCGAGCTACCCGTAGTAGCGCTTGGAGCTTCCCAGGAATCGTTCGTCAAATCGTGCGCTGAACCGATGATGGCTGATTTGCTAGCGTTTTGGGCCCAGACCGTTGCGGTCAGAGCCGCCAGCACAACCATCACCAGTAGGGGTCTTGTTGCAATTTTCATAATGACCTCTCAATAGAATTTTCTTAATGAAGCTGAAGAATGTTTCTCTGCACTTCTGGAAAGCTTTTTCACCTCCTTCTCATGGATTTCGTGGCGAGCCCGGGTGGTCGCCCCCCAAAAACTGAAAAATTTGCACGCGGGAATTAAGCGCATCCCCAACGTAAACGCGGTCCTGCTTGTCAATGGAGATTCCCAGGGGCAGGCTAAAGGCGCCCGGCGACCTGCCGTAATTGCCTACGAACATCAGGACCGTTCCTTTGGGATCGAAGATCTGGACGTTGTTGAAGGCGGCGTCCACCACCCAGATGTTGCCTTCACTGTCGAAGGCCACGCCCTTCGGCCGCGTAAAGTAGCCGGGCCGATCGCCATGCCCGCCGAAGCGCCGCACAAATTTGAGGTCCGGGGAGAAAATCTGGACGGAGCAGCTTCCCGTATCGGTCACCGCAAAGTAGCCGTCCCGGTTCACCCCCACTCCGACCGGGTAGTTGAATTCCCCGTTTTTAACCCCCCGCTTACCCACCGTAGCGATGTTTTGCAGCGTGTCCAGGTTGTAGACCAGTACCTCATGGAGGTGGCTATCAACCACAAAAAGCCTGCGCCGGATTTCATCCAGCGCCAGCAAGGCAGGATTCTGGAGCGCCGGGTTCTGCCCGATCATGGCTTGCAAGTGGCCATCGCGGTCGAACTTCACGACGGTGTGCTGCAACGGGTCTGAAACGTAGATATTGTCACGGCTGTCCACGGCCAGGCCGAGTGGCATCTTGAGCATAATTCCTCGGTCACCTGTGATCCGGATGACCTTGCGATTTGCCTTGTCCAGCGCATAAAGTGTGGCGTTCTGGGGCGAGGTGATCCAAATTCGTCCTTGAGAATCACTGGCCGCGCCGGACGCCCGCAGGAAGAACTCGGCCTTGTTGGGGTCGGCGTTGCCCACCATTCGATCCACCAGAGTGCGCTTCTTCCGCGGCTCGATATCAAAGTTGTTGGAAAACATCTCGAGGAACCGCACGCGCGGCTTGTCCGGAGGCAGAGGCCAAACCAAAGTGCTCGGGTCAATGGCGGAAGAACCAGGTGGCGCTTTTTGTTTGCTCCCCCCTCCCGCCAAAACCGGGGCTCCCCAAAGCAGTACTAGGACGGCCGCCAAGACAAGGCCAGTTCCATTTGACTTCGGCAGTCTGACTCTCACTCCTTCACCTTCTCTCCAGAACTCGCCGGGGTATTCGGCTTCTGCTGGGGTTCCTGCTGCGCCTGCGGTTGTGATTGGCTCTTATTCTTGGCTGCCGCTCGTTCGTCGATAACTTGGTGACATGCGGAGCAAACGTTCCGAGCGCCTTTAACCGAAACAATGAGGTTCTCACCCGCTGATGCATGAGGAGTATGGCAACTCAGGCACGACATTTTTTCGCCCGCGTGCAACGGGTCCGCTACCTGCGCAACCGGATGAGTCACCCAGGGGTGTCCGAAGCGTTGCGTGGGGTCAAGGTCGATTTTCGGAATTGCATCAAAATCGGCCTTCGAGATTTTCTGAGAGCTGAAAAGGGTTACCGTTTCGGTCTGGGCTTGCTGATCTGCGTGGCAGGCGAGGCAGAGCGAATTGACCGCCGCCCGTGTCTCTGCCTTGAATTCCGAGGAATGTGGATCATGGCAAGTAAGGCATTGGCCGTTCTTATAGGGGCCGTGAAGCACAGGGCCCTTTGCGGCTTCGTGACACATCGCGCAAAGATCGCCCCCGGTGGCGACCAGGGTGATGGTTGTCTTGGTTTTTTCAGACGTGGCTTGGTGGCAGTTCTCGCAACCCGTCCCCACTGCGGTGTGGACAAACTTCCCTTGCTTCTTCTCGGGATGGCAGGTTAGACACGTCTCGGACTTGATGTCCTTTTGTTCGATGAACGGATGCTCGATCGGTTCTTCGGCAGGAACTTGACGTGACACTGAGGCCATGATCACCAATAGCAAGGAAAAGAGAGTCAGATTGACTTTGCGAATGCTAGCTCGCCGTCTTGCTGTCGCTAATAATACCCACACAGACGCCAAAGACCTCCGGGCACCTAACCTATAGCAAATATGTCTCCATTGTTAGTTTATCTTAATGTATGATGTTGGCTGTAAGTCATTAGAATTTAAAGTTGTTCTACGTTTTACAGAGGTGTTGAGAAATGCAGCACATGGAAAAGTTCCACATGGTGCGTTAATTTCCTCAACAGTCGCCGTCTGCATGTGTATTGCGACACGCTGACACCTTGACGGTTGTTCAGTTAGCACATTCACCCTAAGGAACGTGCTTGCCCAGACGTTCAGAGTCGATATGGGATTCTCGCGACTACTGGGATTAGGATGACAGATCAATGGCTGTTTAACGGGATGGAGTAGAGCGGAGCATAGCCACATCGGAAAGACCAAGTTTTCATTGGCCAGCCGCGGCGGGCTGATTGGCGTTTGACGATTGGAAAAGTGGTGTGCCAACTCCTTCCAATGTCGATCAGCAATCGGCGGGCGGCAATCGGCAATGGAAAATCGGCAATTGCAGCCATCCTGCGCCAAGCGATGGTCGCACAGATTCTTCGCAAGGCATCACGAATTTCAGGACTATGTCTTCTATTGGACCAGGCGCGTGAGCTCCAGAAACGTGACCTTCTGCTGCGCCTCGGTGGTGGCTAGAGGGGAGTAATAGTAGTACAGGCTGGCCCTCACGCGCGCCTGAGTTCCCCGCGGTATGGGGAAGGAGAACATTTCGGTTTTCGTCTCATTGGGCGCTAAGCGCGTGTCCTTCACGAGCCGAGCGCCCTTGATGAAAACCAAATCCTCACGATTCAGGAGGGCGCCACTTCGGTCTTCTACAGTGCGGCGGTAGATGCGTTGCTCGCTGAAATGAGGTCCAGCCAAGGAATCGGCGCGGAGTTCCAAGATCAATTGGCGCAACGGTGACCCTGTGGGCACGTAGTGTCCCGCACCACGATTAGTCAGCTTGACGACAACGCGTAGCTGATCGCCTTCTCTGGTGGTGGAGAGGTCGGCTTTGATGGCCTTGTTCAGTTGCGGGATGGAATGGCCGCCGGGAATCTCATGGAGATTCAGCGTCAGCGTTGCCGATCGTTTGACCCGGGGATCGACCACATCTCCCTCGATGCGGTACATATGGCATGTTTGACACCCAAGTTCGCCTTTCCCGTACGTGCTGTTTTTCCATTCGGAGTATGTCGCCAGGACCTGAAAACCCTGGGAGTTGGAGTACTCGTGGCAGGTGATGCAGGCCAGCGAAGAGGTATGCAGCGGCGAGAAACGCGTCCCGTGAGCTGGCGAAAACAGGTCCTTGGAGGGTCCGCTTTTCACCAGCGTGAACTCTACTTTGGCCTTCGGGTTGCCGCCCGTCGTTGTAACCTCCTGGATGGAATGACAGTAGTCGCAGGTGACTCCTTCCCAGCTCACTTTTCTGCTCAGTTCAAGATCCCCCATCAGAACAGCCACCGGGGCGTGACAGGCGAGGCAATTCTTGCGGGCCTGAACACCAAAATCCGTCTCGGCTCCCTTCAGAGCATCCTGGAAGAGCCGGCTCTCCATCGCGGTCGCATGGGCCGATCTCTTCCAACCGTCAAAGATGGCGCGGTGGCAGTCGCCACACAGCTCTGCGCTGCTGGGCGGTTTCAGATCAAGGGCCAGAGCTGTCGTGCCGTAGAACACGAGCAAAGCGCATGTTACTATGCGCATCGGTCACCTCCTGTTGACATCCTTCCATCCATGCACTGTGGTCCCATATTGGGTCCAGCAACCCCGCTAACTTCCCCCCAGTGTACACTCCACGGCAATCCAGTGGCCAAGACGATTGCTTTTGATGCTGCCAGCGCTGTGGAGTGGGGGGCGGGAGGTCGGTAAGCAGAATCAGCTTGCAGTCCGTGACAAATCTGGGACGCCACCGTGGCTACATAGGCTGCAAAAAACCCTCCAAGCTGTCATTCCGAGCGGAGCGAGGAATCTCGCTCCGAGTATTGTCAACGCAGTGCGAGACTCCTCGTCGTCCCGATCAGATCGGGACTCCTCGGAATGACAGGCCCAACGGGTTCTTCCGCAGCCTGTACAGCCGCGTCCAAAAGTCGCACTTGTTGATATTTGGCTCGGGCGATGGGGCCAGTTCCAGATCATCCGGACGCTAGCCTGGCCGTAACGACCCGTCAAAAATCGCGCGTCCAGCGAATCGTCAGCAGGTTAGCGCTGAAGTTGTTGCCGGGGACAATCTGCTCAAGGTAGTAGGTCCGCTGCAGATCCACTGACAATCGGCCGGCCTTGGGGAAATCGCAGTACACGGTGCCAGTGACCAGCGGCCAAGTGAGGGGTCCGTAGGCTGGCGGTTCGCCACTTATTTGGCCCAGGCCGGTGGAGCGGTCAAAGTTGCCGGTGAGGCGCAGGCCAAAATACTTGAGGGGCTTGGCTTCCACCCCCGCCTGCACCACGCGGTCCGCTTCCTGGTCGCGTAGGAAGTCGTTGAGTGGCGCTGTGCCGCGCGCGTAAACGATGTTCCCTGCGGCAAACATGCTGTCGTAGGTGAAGCCCCCAAAAATCGAAAACCGGTCATTCAAGGCATAAGACAGCGTCACCGTGTTCGAGTGAACGTTGTTCTGAAAACTGGCGTCGATCAACTTGTCGTTGGCGAGGTTCAGATCGTCTTGCAGCGATAGCTTCGCCATGGGCTGGAAACGAAAAATAAGATGTCCGGCAACCTCGGTGTGAGGCGTGATTGACGTGTACGATGAGCCGTTGTCGAAGGTGTGGAAGTCCCCACGGACGCTGAAGACCTTCGAGGGCTGATAGCCGAAACTGATTTCGGGCGAGGCAGTCTTGGTTCGCAGCGTGGTGGCTGGATCGGCTACGCCGTTTTCGAGCGACTCTACATCCGCCTTGAGCAGATGAATTCCAGGACGCAGGGTGAGCGAATGGGTAGGGGTAAAAACCATGTTGAAATCGAAGTCACTCAGCCCATCCCGCCAGACGAAGGAGTCCTGTCCGGAGGAGGGCGTCGTGGTGACGGTAGGCGGGGTAGTGGTAGTGTTGCTGACAATGCTGAGTAGGCTCGCGAAATTCCCCACCGCGTCGGTGCTAAAGCGGGAGTAGCGATAGTCCACATTGATCTCCCACCACTGTTTTACCTTGTAGGTGAAGCCCTGATACACAATGTTATCAGGTTCAACTACGGTGTCACGTGCGCTCTCGCTCACAGTGTATGGCGCGAGGGCGCCGGAACTGTTTGGGGCGGTGCCGTTGTAAGACTGGTCCAGAGTGGCCGGCCCTTGATAACGGTAATAGATGTAGCCGCCGCGCCAATCAAAGTTGGAAAGCGGCTTCCCCGTGAAGGAAAACTCGCTGATGGGAGTCGTGAGGCGCCGGTACTCGGACTGCGAGAGGTTGGTGAGTGGTTCCTTAGTCGAGCTGGCAACGGGATCGATGCTCAGCTCGGGCGAACTCACATTATTCAGGTTCAGGAATTGCGTGAACGTCTGGTAGCCGAGGTTGTAGTGGAAGGACCAGGAGTGAAACGTGTAGTCGATCCCGCCGGTGAAGCGATTGGTGTTATCGTCGATGGGCGCGTACAGGTAATAAGGGTTGGCTCGCGCGAAGGTGCCAAAATAGGACGGCGAATCGAAGAAATCCAGAGACTCGGTAGTGAAGGCGGGGCCGCTGTCAGTGGTGCGGTAGTAGTTGAAGTTGAAGCGTAGGTTGTTGGTGGCGTGCAGAGTAAAGTCCGCGGAGCCGAACTTGCGCACCGTTCCCCAGTCGTGGTTATCCGTGAGACCCGTAGAAACCCCGGAGATCAAGTGCGCGATTGGTAGCACCACGTCGTCGTTTTGATTCCAATAGTAGTAGCTCTGTCTCCAGTTCACCCGGAAGTCATAGAGGTGGGTTTTGCTGACGGAAAGCTGCCCGGTTTCGAAAGGCTCGCCTCCCAATCCGGTGACCGACATGGAATAGCTGTCCGCGAAGGGATTGACCCCATTCTGGGCTTCGCCGAACATGTTGAAGTCCGTCAGGCGAAAGCCCTTCCGCAGATCGGACAACTCCTGAAACATGGGGACGTAGCCCTTGACGTCGTCGAAACGGTAGCCAACCGTCACCGACCCCTGGTTATTGAACCCGCCAAAGTTCAAGGGAGTTTCAGCGCTGTCCTGCGCTACCAATATCGGGGTGCAAAACAGAAGCAACACCGAACAGACAATGAAACAGTATCTGGATCTCATCGCGCCTCCCTTCATCGCAAGAAATCGGGGTCAAAGTTGGAGCCGTGGACCGTGACGTGGCAGCGGGTGCACTCCCCACTGGTCTGGAAGCCCAGGCGCCCGTGCGGGACTCCGGCCTGACTGTGGAACCCGGTGTGACATTGCAGGCAGAGTTGCCGGCCTTCACGCCGCACCAGTAGCATGCGATTGGTACTGCCGTGGGGATTGTGGCAGATCACGCAACCCTGCACCCGCGCGGCAGGGTGCTCATAAACATAAGGCCCGCGCTTCTCCACGTGGCACTTGACGCAGGTCTCCCAGTTGGTCTCGTTCAGGCTGGCGCGGTTGATGCTGCCGTGCGGGCTATGACAGTCCGTGCACTTCATCAGTTGCTCGGGCACGCGGTGATGGACCGGCAAGGCAAACAGCGCCTGGATGTTGCCATGGCAGGTGAAGCATAAGCTTGGCTCGGACTCCTTCAGCAAGCTGTTATGCAGCCAGCGGACTGAGTCCGAAATCTGCGGCGCTTGAAAGAAGTTCGCTTGCGCGTAAGTGAGGCTGCCCTTGCTTTGATCCTTGGACTGTTTTACCAGGTGGGGCGCATGGCACTGATCGCAGGCAACGGCCGCCGCCGCGTGCTGGGAGTGGGCAAACAGTTCCTGTCGCTTGCTGGAGACGTGGCACTGGAGGCAGCGCGCAGAATTCTCCTGCGGGTTCACATGAAACCCGAAGATGAGATGCTGTTTGAGCACGGCCGCGACCTTGGCATCGTCGCCAACAGCAGCTTCCATGGCCTCGGCATGGGCCTTGCCCGGGCCGTGGCAAACCTCGCAACCCGCCACATAGTTCTTGCCGGGGAGGGAGAACTTGGCATGGGCGGTCTTCTCGAACTGCGCCGCCTCCACATCGTGACAGAGCTTACAGCGATCCAAGCCGACGTAATCCGCCGGGTTACCTTCCGCTTTGAACTGCCAAGCCACCGACGGTCCCTGCGCCGCCTCCGGCATCTTCTGGGCGAAGGTTTGGCTGGCCAGCGTAGCGAAGGAGAACACCAAAGGCAGGGACGCGAGCAGTGGTCCTAGTTTGCTTCTTCGTTGGGAACTCATCACGCACTGTCCTCCCTTGCCGGGCTTTAGGTTGCATGCAAAGCCTTACTTAATCCTAAAACAATTTACATCAAGTTATTATGACGACATCCGCACCCAGCCCGTTGAAATCTCTCACAGGAGCACTTAGATTAACGCAACAGGATAGAAAAGTCATCATTGTCAGTCGTGGATACTGCCCCATGCCGCGCAAGCCAGTAGCTGGCCCGGGTGACGGTGACCATATGTTTTGGAGTGCGGCCCGCCGCGGCGGGCCGCTTTGCTACAGGCCAGCTTGCTGGCCGGAATTGCGTCCCAGGCTGAGATGACCGCGAGCAAGCTCACGGGGGAAAGCGGCGGCAAGCCGCCGCACTCCAAAGCGAGCGGGGCGGCACGTGTCAAGGCCACATTCTCAGCATGACATATCCCTGAAGGGCTCACCTCTAACCTGGATTTCCACGCCGGTTGGCGCAGAGTTTCGCTTCTCAAGAACTCTCCGCGCCAACGCACCGCCGCGTCCGACAAGCACGCGCGCTTTGTTACCGGCTATTTATGCTCTTCAAGCGGCTTGGCGAGCTCGTCGAGCAGGTCCGGCTTGCTCTCCTCGCGGACAAGGCGCGGGAAGCGTTCGCCGCCGTGATAGTCAATGGTGCAGGTCGTGTAGTAATCGTCGTTCAGCACCAGCAAGCGAATAGGCTGAGAGCTGTTCTTGCCGGCCTTCAAGGCGTCGTGGAGCAGATCGGGCGTGAAGGCGCGATCGTTCACTGCCACCACGCGCATGCCCGAGGTGATCCCTGCCTTAAAGGCCAGCCCGCCGACAATCGAGTCCTGCACTGCGCCGTCATTACTGAGGCGCAAGCCGATGGAGTAGTCCGCGGCCACCCCTCCGCCGAAGGGACCGCGACCGGCGCCTTCCGGAGGCTTTTCTGAGTACTCTACCTTCCATCCGCCCGCTTGAATCCCGCCCAGCGGGGCCTCGGGCGAAGTTGAAGTCAACCGCTCCTGGAAGAAGCTTGCCCAGTCGTAGGGCACGACTTGATTGAGGGTGCGAACGAGTTCCTGGAAGGTGTAGGGCTTCAGCTCGGGGCCATTATTCGGACCGGCGTAAAAGAGACGGCAGAAATCCTCGAAGGATTTCTGGCCGTGGCTCTGGTCGTGGATGAGGGTGTCAACTTCGAGCCACAGCAGCTCGCCTTCAGGGTAATAGTCGGCGCCGCGCCGCCAGTCGGTCCAACCGCCCCGGCCGAAGGCAAAGCCGGGCACCGCGTCGGCGGTGTCTTGGAGAGGCCGCCAAGTCCGTCCAGGGCGGCCCGGGCCCATATCTGCCGCGGTGCTGGCAAGACTTTCGCGGTACTGCTCAGGGGTCCACAGCCCACTGCGGGCGGCCAGGAGATTGCCCAGGAAGTCGGTGAGACCCTCGTAGACCCACAGTAGATCGGTCTTCATCGGCGCCTCGAAATCGGGAGTGCTCAGGTCGGCCGGGCGGCGAAACTTGCCGTTCCAGGAGTGGACGAATTCGTGCGCGAGGAGACCTCCCAGCCGCCGCTTCCCCTGCGGCATGAGCAGGACGCGCTCATCGATGCGGCTGTCGTTGGACTCATGGTGCTCGAGGCCGAAATGCGCCACGTGATCGCTCAAGGTCAGCAGGAAGTGGTAGTCGCGGTAATGGCGCACGCCAAAGAGCTTGCCGGTCTCCGTCACCAGATTCGTGAAGTTCTTCTGCACCTCCAGGCTCATTTCGAGCGCCGCCTCGCTGTCGGCCGCCATGTCGATCTCGTGCCGGATGGGCTCGCCGGGCGGCGTCACGTCCACGGCGCGAAAGTATTCGCCGGCAATCACCGGCGAGTCTACCAAGCGATCCAAGGCAACCGGCTTGAAGGTGATCTCGTTGCCCGCCACACTCTCTTGGGGCAGTGCGGTCCCGAACTTCCACCCTTGAGGCAGGCGCAGCGTCGGCCTGTAGGTGATCTCCTCGGCGGGGACTCCCGCGGGATACAGCACGTTCTGGTTCCAACTGACAACTACCAGTTTGTCGGTAGCGGAACCACCGAAGCCCAGACCGCCTCCCCCGGGCTCGATGTAGTCGAATGCCGCTTCCAGGCTGTCCGCGCCCTCGGGCAACTCCAGGTGGAAGGTGAACACGTCAAGCAGATCGCGTCGCCAAGGAATCGCTTTGCCGTTCGCCATCAACTTCAGTCCGGCCACGCTGCCAACGGGCCCCGATGGCCCGTGCGCACCGGGAATCCATTTGGGGTAATAAAGCGTGAGCGGGCCAGGTTTCACCGTCATGACCATGCGCGTGTGGAGCATCTTCTCCGGTGCTTGGGTTGCATCGACTGTAAGGGTGATGGTCGACCGTGATTGAGCCGGCAAAGCAGCCACGCCCAAAGCAACAACTTCAAAGACCAGTATTGACAGGCGGAAGCGTATCGAATTCATCAGCGTACCCCTTCGTGGAAGCATTGTAACCACTCCCTTGGCCTCGAACCGCCAAGGAAAACCCTGAAATGATATTCTCCCCTCCTGTTGAGCGCAACCCCGAAGCCGTCCATGGCGGTGGAGCTTGGCCGGGATCAGACGCGCGCTGGAGGTCAGGTGAATGAGAAGAAAAAGAGGCAAGGCTCGCGTGCGGCGCAACCGCCCACATGCTCCCTTCCTGGCAACGATCCGGCGTTACGCATGGTTACGTGCGGCAGGTCAAGGACTCTTCTGTTTCTCCTCGGTCTGGACATTGAACAGCCGGTAGTCCGAGTAGTGGTGTTGGTTGTAAAAGACGTACTGGTTCAGTTGCCCGCTTACGGTCACCTCACGCGGCAGCCACAGCGTCTTGCCAACCTGCACAAATGTCATTTCGGAGTACTCGACTTCGGTGGTTTCCCTCTGCAAGCCGACGTTGAGTTCCGGCTGCTGGATGTCGGTCCGCAGACGGAGTATCCTGAAGCTCACCGGGTCGATCCACGCCACGCCCTGAGCGAAAACAAATCCGAACTTGTCGCCGACCGCAACCCGCCCCGCTTGCCGAGCCACCCCGGGCTGCTGGGCAAAGGCGACGACATAGGTGTTCAGGCCTTTCACCAGCTCCCGCCCCAAATACCGGAAGCGGGAGTCACGTTGGTGGGCGGGATGAAAATGTGCGGGCAGGGTGACGAATCCGCTGGTAAGTACAGCGCCTCCAAGCTTGGCCGGTTCGCCCTTAGAGTCGGTCCGCAACTCCTGGAGGCGAGTTTTGTCAGTGCCCGGCTTAACCATAGCCACATAATTGAACTTGGCTTCGTAAGGCTGCGGGCGCTCAAGCCCTCGGGATTGAATAGTGAAGATGATGTGTTCTGTACAAGTGCTATTAGAGAAGTTATCGAAGAAGTTCGCGACGGTGGCTCCCACTCGCTCCAAGAGCAGCGGCAACATGTCCTGGCTCTTTGCAGATTCTAGATGCTTGAGTTCGGGGACCTTCTTGGCGAGCTCGGCAGGCGTCATGTCCAGAAACGTATTAGGGACATCCTGTGACTCAGCTCCCTTTTGGCCGGTGGCCTGGCAAAGCGGTTGGGGGATCAGATAATGCAGCGCTTCGTGGAGCTTGACACGGCGGTCGGTGAAGTCGCTCTGGTCTTTGCTGGCGGCGGTGAGGGTTCCGTCGTCGAACAGCCGGAAGTCTTCTTTGTGGAGATCGCCGATCGTCCGCTCTTTCGCGTCGTGCACCACCACTGGCACTATGACCAGGTTGCGTTCGGCGCGAATCCGGAACTTTGGTGTGGTCTCGTGCCCCTTAATCTCAGGCGGGTTGGCGCATTGCGGGGCAGCGCCGGGGCCGCTGGCCAGCATCAAGAAAGAAAGCGCCACAGACCAAAGAAGGTTTGGACCCAGGCCGCACGCGCGGATACTAAGGGCATTTCCACCCATTAGTCATCCTCTGACGGTTTGCTGAAAAACTCATTCCGACTCTCATTCTGAGCAGTCTCCCGCGGCGGACGACGAGGAATCTCCTCAGTCGTTGATTAGGCGAAACAGCCAATCATTCGGTCCGCCATGATAATCGGCGCATCTCAGGCTGACACGCTTAGAACGGCTTTCAGCAAGCTGCTAAACGAGTATATCCCCTTTGGACACCCCGTTCCAACTAAGTGGCGCTGTTCTGCTCTGGAGACATGGCGTTCTATGGCGCGGAACAGCAGCGGGGAACAAATCACCCGCTCCACGAAAGAAGAGAGGCGCCGGGGGCATGAAGAATGGAAGTTGGACTGGATATTGCAGAAGAAGGCCGTTTCAGTTTGTAACGCCGCGACTCTTGTATATGGCCTTGTTCACTTCAACCAGCAAGTCATCGAATAATGCGCCGACTTTGCGCGCGGCCATCTCAATCGAGCAGTCATAGCAGGAGGAACGAAGGCCGAATTTCTCAAACACCGGTTCGGTCTCAGGGAACTTTTGCTTTACTTCGCGTACAATTTCGCTGCCCCGCACGAGATCAGTGAACTGAGACATGGCTCACTTCCTCCCGCAGGTTTGACTCGGAGTTTTTCCTGCGCGGCTGGTAAACGCAGAAGGGTTCTTCATCCAGGTAGTCGCCGGTAGCAGCAAAGGCCCGAGCGCGGCAACCCATGCAGAGGTTGCGAAACTCGCAGTAGCCGCATTTCCCTTTCAAATTAGCCGTGTTTCGTAGCTCCTGGAAGACGCGGGCATTCTCCCAGATGTCGGCAAAAGACTGCTTGTTCAGGTCTCCTGCCTGAACCGGCAGATAGCCGCAGGGATAAACCTCCCCTTGGTGCGAAATGAAGCAAACCCCCGTGCCGGCTAGGCACCCCTTGGTCATTGCATCCATACCCTCGGGGTGATTATGGCCGGGGTGGGCAGCGTGTGGGTGAAGTGTGATGCCGGTTGAGCCGGGCATCGTCATCTCGGTTGGGCCGATTGAATCCTTCTTTCCGCCCGCGACCAGCGCGCCAGCCTCCCTGGAAACATTCGAGGCCACCCTTCTCTCTGCGGCACGCCGTTGCCGCATTACCCGGAAATAATGAGGGGCGCAGGTGGCTTTCAGCTCGATTCCGCCTTCGAGCGAGCGATCGTAGAACCAATTCAGAATCTCTTCGTATTGCTCCGCCGGCACCATCTGCTCGGCGGCGATGTCTACGCCGCACCCCACCGGAACCAGGAGGAAGGTGTGCAGCGCATCCGCTCCGATTTCCTTAGCCAGTTCCAGGACGGCAGGGAGCTGGTGTGCATTATGCCGGGCAATCGTCGTGTTTATCTGGAGTGACATCCCCAACTCGCGCAGGTTTTGGAAACCGCGTAGCGCGGCATCAAAGGCGCCGGGCATGCCGCGAAACGCGTCATGGGTGGAAGCGTCGGCGCCGTCCAAACTGATGGAAACACGTCGTACACCGGAATCCAAAATCTTGCGGGCCACCTGCTTTGTTACCAAGGTGCCATTGGTGGCCAGCGCCACACGCATGCCCAGGCGTGCGGCATAGCTGGCAATATCGAAGATGTCGTGCCGGAAAAGAGGTTCGCCACCGCTCAGAACTAGGATTGGCAGGAATGACTGAGAGACTTGCTCTATTAAGTTCAGGGCTTTGGTTAAAGGTAGGTCATTTGATGATGAGAGTTCTGTAGCGGTGGCGCGACAGTGAATGCAACGCAGGTTGCATCCCTTGGTCACCTCCCAAAAAACGAGCCGCGGTTTGTAGTCTACATCTGTCATCAAAGTTCCACGACTCGAACTTGAAGGCTGGCAGTTTCACCCAGCTAGCTTTCCATAAGCACGTCTTTCTCCATCGCCTCAAAGAATTGAGACGCAGGACCGGGCGTACCTCTTTCGTTCATACCGCGGACACGGGAGACTTATGATATTCACAACTATGTGCCTCTGTTGAGTTAGCCCTGGTCGCGAAGGGAACACTCGGTGGCTTGTGTCTGAGCTTGAGATTTACGGGGGTTAAGGATTCCGGTTCGTCCGATTTCCGGTATCCTCAACCCCCAACCCGTCAAATGACAGGTTCCTAGGACCCGAAGTCCCTCGCGCCCTTGGAAATGGCACGCCTTATGCCAAACTCGGGAAGATCAACGAACATCATGAGGTTGGATTCAAGGCGAAGGAACAAAACAGCTTAGCGGTTTTTGAATTGGACGAAGATTGGCATAGCTTCATAAATCATGAGATTAGGAAGTGCGGAAAATGACGGTTGACAAACTCAGCGCGGGGTGAAAAGACGCAAACTTCCAACCCTGCTTTGTGTTAACAGATTGCAACAAACAGCGTTGACAGGAGTCAACTCAAATACTTACCGAATACGGGTTATCATTCTTCGCGGCGGCCGCCCCTAGCGACGCTTAGGTTCCTGGAAAAAATAATGTCGAGCTGGCATGACATGCTGGTTCGGTGACCGCAAATTCTCTAGGGCGGGGGTGCGCGATAATGAAGGGAGTACCAACCGCGTGTCCGAGTCTTAAAGAGGATTCCAGAGTCTAGTGACGGCTCCGGGGTAACGCCGGCATCTTGCTCGCATCCCAGAATAGCGCCGAGACGGCGGCGCTAAGAAGACTCGATCATGTCCCCAGCGAAGGGTTGCGGGGTCCGTTTACGTCTGTTAATGTTATGAATCACGAGTGTTCCTCATGACTTCGCCATGCCCAAAATGCGGCGAAACGAAAACAGATCCCGTCAGACACGGGCTCATGTACAAACTTGTTTGGGCTTTTGGGTATCGACTGCACGAGTGCGCGCGGTGTCGCGCGCCACGCTTTATACCCAGACATGATGGAAAATTCCCTCACTCATCACAATTGGGGAAGGGGCCGGAAAGTGTACTCCCGTTCGCGGAGGGAAGAGGGGCTTTAAGAACGTCCGAAGAGAGCCCCGAGCCGAAAGGTACCAAGCAGGTAGCCGCAGCAGATTCCTCGGACCGCGGATTGCGCTGCTGTCCGGTTTGCGGCAGCACGGAATACCACCGTATCCACCGCACCACCCTGGAACGGATCCTGTCGCGCCCAAAAGTAGCCCGCTGCGAGAAGTGCGGGTCGCGCTTCCCGTATCCCGGGCATCGTCATAGATCATCTGGCTCAGTAAAATTGCGGGAGGCGGTGGCAACTGCACCATGCCCTGCGGAAGAGAAAAAGGCTCCAGGAATGGCCGAAGAGAACACACAGCCGAAGGTTACCAAGCGAGTCGCCGGCGCGGATTCGGCGAACCACGGATTGCGCCGCTGTCCGACTTGCGGCAGCACGAAATACCACCGTACCCGGCGCACCATCCTGGAACACCTCCTGTTGCGACCACAGATGGCCCGCTGCGAGAAGTGCGGGATGCGCTTCCCCTATCCTGGGCATCATGAGAAATATCCTGGCCCACTGAAAGTGGGGGAGCCCGCGGCAAAAGTATCCCGCCCTATGGAGGAGAGAAGGGCTCCAGAGATGGCCGAAGCGAGCTCCCAACCGAAACTTACCCAGCAAGTAATTGTCGTAGATTTCTCGACCCAGGGATTGCGCCTCTGCCCGGAATGCGGTAGCACGAAATACCACCGGACCAGGCGGACCATCCTGGAGCGAATCCTGTTGCGCCCAGCCATGGCTCGCTGCGAGAGGTGCGGGGCGCGCTTCCCCTATCCGGGACATCATGATAGATCCCCTGACTCAGTGAAATTGGGGGAGGAGGCGGCAACCGCAAGCCACGTTGGGGAGGAAGGAAGGCCTTCAAGAACGGTCGCAGAGAGTTCTCAGCCGAAAGTCGCCAAGCAAGGAACCGCCGCAGGTTCCTCGAACCGTGGATTGTACCGCTGTCCGGTTTGCGGAAGCACCTCATACCGCCGTTCTCGGCGCAACATCCTGGAACGAATCCTGTTGCGCCCAAGGATGGCCCGATGTAGGCGTTGCCGCAAGCGCTTCCCCTATCCCGAGCGATAGCGGTCTCGGGACTCGCAGGCCTGCGAGCCGGCGCCGTGGCTGGAATTGCCGATTGCAAGCCCTCAAAAAGGGTGGGACACCTTTCCAAATGCCCTCTTCGAATGTCACGGGCCGAATTGCCAAAGCCTCCGGAATCGTGATGGCGGGAGTGTTGCTGAGCCGCCTGTTGGGTTTTCTTCGTGAGTGGACGGTGGCCCATCAGATTGGTTCGAACTCCATCACGGACAGCTACTACGCTGCCTTCACCTTGCCCGACTTCTTGAATTATCTGGTCGCCGCTGGGGCTCTGAGTGTGACCTTCATTCCCGTCTTCTCACGCTACCTGGCAGAAAAGCAAGAGGACGAGGGCTGGTACGCATTCTCAACCGTCGTCACGGTGATGGGCCTGGCGCTCGTGGCCTTGGTCGGGATCGGTGAGGTCTATGCTCCGCAACTCGTTGGGGCAATCGCCCCAGGGTTCGCTCCCGAGGCCAAGGCGCGGGCCGTTTTCCTGACCCGGCTTATGTTGCCCGCACAGATTTTTTTCTACCTGGGAAGTATTCTGACCGCAGTTCAATACGCCAAGGCGCAATTCATCGTCCCGTCCCTCGCCGGGGTGGTTTACAACCTCGGGGTCATTTTCGGGGGAGTTTTGCTTTCTTCGCGTATCGGCATCACAGGTTTTGCGGTGGGGGTGCTGGGGGGCGCGATGTGTGGGAACTTTCTCTTGCAGATCTACGGAGCGCACCGGGCGGGAGCACGTTTCACGCCCAACCTGGACATCCGGCACCCTGGATTCCGCTGGTTCATCAAGCTCTCCATCCCTATTATGCTTGCGCTTTCGCTCAGCGCCACGGATGACTGGATTATCCGCTGGTTCGGCTCTTATCTGGTCCCGGCGTCCATCACCTGGCTGACCTACGCGAAGTCCCTGATGCGGGTCCCCCTGGGCGTTGTCGGCATGTCGGTAGGGGTAGCATCGTTTCCGTTCATGGCACACCTCTATTCGGAGGGGAAACTCGAGGAACTCAACCGCACCCTTTACGCCACCATGAAAGGGTTGCTGCTCCTGCTGGTTCCAATTTCGGCCTTGACCATCGCACAAAGCACACCCCTCGTGTACTTCGTCTTCTCGCATACTCGTCTGCACGGACCGGATTTCCAAGCTACCTCCGCAACTCTCCGGGTCTTCTCCATCGGCATGTTTGCGTGGGCGCTTCAGAATATTCTCGCGCGCGCTTTCTACGCAGCTCGCGACACGATTACCCCTGCCGTGGTGGGAACCGGGCTCACTTTTCTCAGTCTTCCCCTTTACTGGTTGCTGGTCCGCCACTTTCAGCACCTTGGGCTCGCCTGGGCGAGTTCCCTCGGCATCGTCACCTACACGGTGATTCTGTTTCTGCTCTGGAACCGCCGCCTCCGCAATCCCGAGGCCCGCGCCCTCTTGATCTTCTTGCTCAAGATCTGCGTGGCCTCAGGGCTTGCAGGCGTCGCGTGCTTTAAGCTGAGCAATTGGCTTGGATTCCATATTGGCTGGCAAACAACCCATCAAGCCCTTCTCGTCTTGGTGATCGTTAGCTCAGTAGGTTTGGCTTTGATCGCAGTCCTTGCCAAGCTGCTCAGATTGAAAGAATTCGAGGACTACCTTAAGAGGCTGGCAGTGAGGTGAAGGGCTGCAGTGGGCCCCTTGGGTGAGACAACCTGTTATGGCAATGGTTACCGTTCGATAATAAGTCGCTCCTTCCGCCCCGGCTAGCATTCTATGAGCATCGTATAGGTCAGGCGGAGACGGTCCGGTTCGGCTTTCAGGTTATTTTCAGAATCTTGGCGTAAGCTTTTGATTGGTGTCATTCCGAGCGAAGCGAGGAAACTCGCTCAGGAAACAAAGGACCTGAGAGATTCCTCCCCGTCGGCTGACGGATCGGAATGACAGGCTAGCGGGTTTTTCAGCATCTTGCTAAACAAGAAAGGGAGGTCCAACATCATGCGCAAGGCGATCACGCTTCTCGCAAGCACCGGTGTGCTTGCACTGGCAGCAGTCCTCTTCACAGGAACGTTCTCAGGCGCGGCTGGCCAAGCGCCGGGCCCGTCTGGCTATCACGTCGTTAAATCCGTTCCCGTAAGCGGCGAGGGCTTTTGGGACTATCTCAGTGTTGATAGCGAGGCGCGCCGCCTCTACATTTCACACGGGACTCACGTCCAGGTCATGGACATCGACACTTACACCATCGTCGGGGACATTCCCGACACACAGGGCGTACACGGCATCGCGCTGGCTCCCGAGCTGGGCCGCGGCTTCACCAGCAACGGCCGCGCCAATACCGTGACAATCTTCGACCTGAAGACGCTGAAGACTATCGGCACCGTGAACGCCGGAACCAACCCGGATTGTATCGTTTACGACGGCGTCACGAAGCGCGTCTTTACGATGAACGGGCGTAGCCACGACGCCACCGCCATCAATGTCGCCGACGGCGCCGTCGCCGGCACGCTCGAGCTTGGCGGGAAGCCGGAATTTGCGGTTGCGGACGACAAGGGCAGCATCTACGTGAACATCGAGGACAAGTCCGAGCTCGTCCAGTTCGACGCGCAAAAGTTGACCGTGCTGAAGCGCTGGCCGATGGCCCCCTGCCAAGAGCCCTCCGGCTTGGCTATGGATTTGAAGGACCGCCGCCTCTTTGCCGGATGCGAAAATAAAATGATGGCTGTCGTGGATGCAGATACTGGGAAGGTCATCGCCACACCAGCTATCGGCCAGGGCGTGGATGCCAACCGTTTCGATCCCGAAACGAACTATGCCTTTGCCTCTAACGGCGAAGGAACTCTCACTGTCGTGCATGAGGATTCGCCGGATAAGTTTACGGTGGTGGAAAACGTTCCGACGAAGCGCAGCGCGCGCACCATGGCGCTCGACATGAAAACGCACAGTATCTTCATGGCGGCGGCAGACCTCGAGCCCCCGGCCCAGGGCGAGCGGAGGCCGCGCATGAAACCCGGCTCGTTCGTCATCCTGGTTGTTGGCAAGTAAGGAGGAGCTGCTTGAAGAAACTGACAGGGCTGGTGTTGATTCTTCTCGGCGGCATAACCTCCGTGCAGGGGCAACAGCCACTCCGGCTTCCGATCCAGGAAGCTCTCGACCTGGCGGACAAGCAAAACCTCGACCTCGCTGCGGCACGGAGACGGCGGGCTGTGGCGCTGGCAGGAATCCGGATTGCCAGGCAAAGGCCCAATCCCTCTGCAAACGTCACTGCTTTGCGTGATGAGCCACACGAAGGCCTTTTCTTCGACCAACCAGTGGAAATTGGCGGAAAACGTGGACGAAGGATTGACGTAGCCCGGCAGGAAGGGGAGCTGACCGAGCTCGAAATCGCCGCCCTGGCCCGCCAGGTGCGACGAAGCACCCGCGAAGCTTACTACGCTGCAGCCCACGCGCGCGCGGAGTCCGAAAGGCTGGCGCGCGTGGTGGAAGTTGCAAAGCGCCTGGCGCAGATTGCTGAGGACCGCTTCAAGACCGGAGACGTTGCACAACTCGAGGTGATCCAAACCGGCCTGGAAGTCTCCCGCGCCCAAGCAGACCTCCAGGTCGCCCGGCAGCGCGAGAAGGTTTCGATGAGCCAGTTCAACGCGCTCCTGAACGAACCCGCCTCAAAAGCCTGGGATCTGGCAGGGACTCTCGAGGACAATACACCCACGGCGCCCTTGCAAGACCTCATCAGCCGCGCCTACCAATCAAACCCCGACCTGCAACACCTGGGCGGCGAAAAAAAGGTCGAGGAGAGCCGTCGCTCCCTGCTCAAGGCCGAGAGGATTCCCGACTTGGACCTGGAAGCCGGGGTCGATTTCAACTCGCCACACGATTTCCGCTATGGGCCACGCGGCCAGATTTCCATTGCTCTTCCGCTCTTTGCTCGCAACCAAGGGGAAATCGCGCAATCATTGGCGAATGAGCGCGTCTTGGAGGCCGAAAGCGCAGCCACCGAGCGCTCCGTTTCCGCCCGCGTGGAAGTCGGCTTCTACGACCTCGAAGCCCAACGCACGCAAGTGCAACTCTACCGCGACAGCCTGCTCCCCGTGGCCCGTCAACTCGAGAGCATGGCCGAGGAAAGCTACCGGGCTGGAAAGACCGGCATCTTGACGGCAATCCAGGCCCAGCAGGCCGTGCAGAGTGTGGAGAGTAGTTATCTCCAGAGCCTCGAGGAATTACAGGGCCTTTACGCCGGCTTGGAAGAAACGGTGGGAGGACCGGTGGATTAAATGCCTTTCGAAAAGACTGCGAATGTAGGGCCTGGGCTTGTTGCCCCACGGCTGCCCAAATCAGCGAGTCACGCGAGGGCGAAGTGCGGCTCTGCCGCCCTGCTCTCCAAAAACTTCACGCAACCATGTCATTCCGAGCGCAGCGAGGAATCTCGCTCTGATTCTCTCTTCCGCATAACCTCTGGTCCGCCTCGAGCTCCCGATCCGCCAAAGGGCAGAGCAAGATTCCTCGCTGCGCTCGGAATGACACCAGTAGTGTGTTTCCTGTCCTTGGCGCTTGCCCTATTGCTTTTGTCTTCATGCTCAAGAAAAACCTCGGGCGGCGAGGGCGAGGACACCGAAGAGGGCGCAGCGAACATCGTAGCGGAAGTGACTGTCACGCGCGTGGGGCGCGCTGACATTCAATCAACTCTTTCTGTTAGTGGGACTGTTTCCGCGTTGCCGAATCAAGACGTTCGCGTCAGTTCGCTCGTTCCCGGCCGTGTCGCCCGGATGATGGTGGCAGAGGGCGATCGCGTCCGCGAGGGCCAAGTGCTGGCGAAAATCGACGATCGGCCATTCCGCGACCAGGTTCAGCAGGCCCAGGCGGCTGTGGATCAGGCCAAGGCGAACCTGGAAAATTCACGTCTGAACCTGCAACGCAATGAGAAGTTGCTGGAGCGGGGCATTGCCGCGCGGAAAGACCTCGAGGATGCCCGCACCCAAGCCAGCGTCAACAAGGCTGCCCTGAGCCAGGCAGAAGCCGCGCTATCGTTAGCCCGGCTGAACCTCGCGCGGACGGAAGTGCGCTCCCCCCTCACGGGAATGATAGTCAAGCGCTTGCTGAGTGTGGGCGAGCAGGTGGACGGCACGGCTGCCCAGCCGGTGTTTGAAGTGGCGAGCACGTCAGAGGTGGAGCTGTTCGGGAATGTGCCCGCCCTTTACCTCTCGAAGATCCGCGTGGGGCAGGCGCTGCAAATCTCCACCGAGGCTTTTCCGGGCAAGACATTTCAGAGTCACGTGGTGGCGATCTCTCCCGCCGTTGATCCCGCCACCAACGTGGGGCTGGTGCGAATCCGAATGGCCAATGGCGCAGGACTGCTGCGGCTGGGAATGTTTCTCACCGCTCAGGTGCCTCTCGAAACGCATCGCAACGCGCTGGTAGCTCCCCTCGAGGCAGTATACCGTGACCAGGATGGAAGCCCGGAGATTTACCGCGTCGAGGGCGAAAAAGCGGAGGCGGTCCCGGTAAAACTGGGGCTCGAAACAAAGGACCGCGTCGAGCTGCTCTCCGGGGCGCAAGAAGGTGAGACCATAATCCTCGGCGGAGGCTACGGTCTTCCCGCACAGGCGAAAATCAAGGTCAAATCATGAACCTCGTCCGCTTCTGTCGCCGGAACAGTCGCGCCGTTTATCTGCTGACGGGCTTGCTGGTGGTTGCGGGCCTGGTTTCGGTTTTCCGTTTGCCCAGCAACATCTATCCCGAGCTTTCCTTCCCGCGCATCGTCGTCCTCGCGCACGCTGGTGATCTTTCGCCTCGAAACATGCTCCTCACGGTCACGCGGCCTCTCGAAGAGGAGGCGCGGACGGTGCTGGGTGTACGCCGCGTGCGCTCCAGGACCATCCGGGGGGCCACCGAGATTTCCGTTTTGTTCAATCCCGACATGGATATGCAGTATGCGCTTCAGCTCTTGCAGGCGCGCATCAGCGACGTTAGAACGGACCTGCCCGCGTCCACCGACATCTCGGTCGAGCGCATTACACCCACGGCCTGGCCCATCCTCATGTTTGTCCTGAACGGGAACGTCCCGGACGCGGACCTGCGCGATTATGCCTACTACAACCTGCGTCCGCTCTTCAGCCGAGTGCCGGGCGTGGCGCTGGTGGAAGTCCAGGCCAGCTATACGCGCGAGGTTTCCGTAATCGTCGATCCGCAGAAGATGCTCGCCCACCGCCTTTCCTTGCCGGACATCGCCGACCGCTTGCGCGCTACCAATGGGGTGACCTCCGTCGGGCGATTGGACAAAGACTATTCACGCTATCTCGTCTTGGCCACCGGCCAGTTTACCGACCTGGACGACATTCGAAATTCCGTCGTGGCGGTGGAGGGCCAGACGCCCATCCGGGTTTGCGACCTTAGTGAAGTCCGGGACGGAGTCGAGGATCCCCGCATCCTGGTTTACGGGAACGGCAGGCCGGGAGCCTTGCTCAGCATCTCGCGCCAGATTGGTGGGAACATCCTGCAAGTCGCCGATCAGGCCAAGGCGCTGGCGAAAGACCTGGGCTCGGCTATTCCCAGGACGTTGCACCTCTCGGACGTCTACGACATGGCGGAATTCGTGCGCGAGGCGGTGGCCAGTATACGCGATGCAGTCCTGATCGGATGTTTGCTTGCGGTTGTTATTCTCTTCCTCTTTCTGCGCGAAGGCCGCACCACCCTGATCGCCGCAATTACCCTGCCCATCACGGTCATCAGCACATTTTTCTTCATGAATTTGTTCGGGAGCACGCTCAACCTGATGTCGCTGGGAGGAATAGCCATTGCCATCGGGCTGATCATCGACGACGCGGTGGTCATTGTTGAAAACATCTACCGCCATCTCGGACTTGGCGAGCCGCCCGCCGAAGCGGCGGAAAAGGGAACGCAGGAGTTGCTGGGCGCCGTCATCGGCTCTACGGCAACTACCGTGGTTGTGTTCTCTCCCTTGAGCCTGCTGAAAGGTGTGGTGGGCGATTTCTTCTCGGCGCTTTGCCTCACCCTTGCCGTGTCGGTGCTTCTCTCGCTCGTATTCGCGCTAACCCTCATTCCCCTCCTCTCCCAAAGGTTTCTTTCCCCAGAGCGTCACCGTGGGACGGCGGAGAGTTTCATCCAGCCCATCAATCGTGCCTATGAAAAGGCCGTTCGGCGGTCGCTTGGCAAGCGTTGGGTGGTGGCAGCAGCTACCCTGGCTTCCATCGCCATTACCGTGTTTCTTTACACGCGCCTAGAAACCGGCTTTCTTCCTGAGATGGACGAAGGTGGCTTTGTCCTCGACATGTGGACACCGCCGGGAACTTCGCTGGCGGAGACGGACCGGATCGATCAACTGGTGGGGGACCAAGTCCAAAAGACACCTGAAACCGAGGCCTTCTTGCGCCGCACCGGCGCCGAGATGGGGCCTTTCGCCACCACTCAAAACACGGGCGAGATTGTGGTCAAGCTGAAACCCCGCTCCCGGCGCGACCGCAGCATCTACGAGACCATGGATGAACTCCGCCAAACGATCCTCAGCAAGATTCCCGGGGTGCGGGTGGAGTTCACGCAAGTGCTCCAGGACATGATTGGCGATATGGAAGGAAACCCCAACCCCATTGAAGTGAAAATTTTCGGCAGTAACATGCCTGAACTGGAGAGGCTTGCGGACGAAATCGGGCCGAAAATGCAGCAGATCCCCGGCATCGTGGATTTCCAGGGTATTCTCAAGGGCAACCCGGAAATCGTGGTTCACGTTGATCCTGTCCAGGCGGGGCATCTCGGCCTCACCGTGGACCAAGTCTCGCAGCAGGTCGGGGCGGGGCTGCTGGGGTTGACGGAGACCGATCTTCGCCAGACCGACCGCACCATCGGCATCCGCGTGCGCTTTCCGGATTCGTTCCGGTATAACTACCCGGACGTGCAACAGTTCCCCATCCTCACGCCGAGCAAGCAGATTGTGCCGGTTTCCGCTCTGGCCCGGATCGAGACCGTCCAGGGCGAGAGCGAATTGACGCGCGAGAATCAGCGCTTGATGGTGGCGCTTTCGGCGCGACTCGAAAACCGCGGCCTGGGAAGCGCCGTACGCGACGTGAAGAACCTCCTGA
>Ga0326727_10004912_pt1 | contig 39089 bp, 36 predicted proteins | sample MB2enrmetagenome_FD_207643 | JGI IMG/M metagenome (GOLD analysis project Ga0326727, IMG submission 207643) | Lab enriched peat soil microbial communities from McLean, Ithaca, NY, United States - MB29MY | ecosystem: Environmental > Terrestrial > Soil > Wetlands > Peat | place: USA: New York...
TTCAGATATGGATTCTGGAGTTACGCCCCCCGGGGTTCTCAAGTTTGTCAATATGCGGCAATGCCTTGCATCGCTCGCAGTGCAGAGAAGCTCAGGCTCCCGCGGCCTGAGCGCCCGAGCGCAATTTTTCCAGAATACGCGCGCCAAGCTGCGAGACCGATCCGGCGCCGAGCGTGAGAACCATATCCCCGGGCCGCGCCTGTTCGCAGACGGCGTCGATGGCAGCCTCAAAGCTGGCGGCAAACTCCGCAGGCCGCTCGCTGCGGCAAAGAATCTTCTTCGAGAGCGCAAGTCCGGTGACGCCAGCGATCGGCTGCTCGCTGGCCGCATAGATATCCAGCACGAGCAGGCGGTCGGCATCCGGAAAGGCCGCGGCGAATTCATCCATCAGCAGATAAGTGCGCGTGTAGCGATGCGGCTGAAAGACGACGTGAATCTTCCCCTCCGCGCCGAGCCACTGGCGAGCGGCGGCGAGGGTCGCGGCGATCTCCGTGGGATGATGGCCGTAGTCGTCCACCACGCGAACTCCCGAGGCGCTGCCGCGAAGCTGAAAGCGGCGGTCGACGCCGCGAAAGCCCGCGATGCCCTCGCGAATGCGCTCTACTGGAATTTCCAGGCCCATGCCTACGGCGATGGCGGCGGTTGCGTTGAGCACGTTGTGCGCGCCGGGGACGAAGAGCTCAAAGCGTCCGAGGCTCTCTCCGTCGAAGTTGACGCCGAAGCAGTTCCGCACCTGCCCGGAGTCATGTTCGGTGGCGAGATCGACGGCGCGGAAGACCGCATCCTCGCGGGTTCCGTAGCTGACGACGCGCCGCTCGACCCGCGGCAGAAGATTACGCAGCAGATCGTTATCGGTGCAGGCGAAGACGGTTCCGTAAAACGGCACGCGATCCATGAACTCGACGAAGGTCTTCTGCACGTCGTCGAGATCGCGGTAGCAATCCATGTGCTCGCGATCGATATTAGTGACCACGGAGAGAATCGGCGAGAGCTTGAGGAAGGATCGATCGCTCTCATCGGCCTCGGCTACGAGATACTGCGAGGTTCCGAGACGCGCGTTGGAGCCCATGGAATCGACGCGTCCGCCGACGACGACCGTGGGGTCGAGTCCTCCGGCGGCGAGGACGGAGGCGACCATGCTGGTCGTTGTCGTCTTGCCGTGCATGCCGGCGATGGCGATTCCGTACTTGAGGCGCATCAACTCGGCAAGCATCTCGGCGCGCTGGATGACGGGAAGATGCAGGCGGCGGGCCTCGGCGACCTCGGGATTCTCGCGCGCGATGGCCGAGCTGGTTACGACGACCTCGGCGCCGTGTACGTTGCTCTCGCGATGGCCCTCGAAGATCTGTGCGCCGAGCTTGTGCAGACGCTCGGTGGTGGGCGAGTGGCGAAGATCGGAGCCGCTGACCTGGTATCCGAGGGTGAGCATCACCTCGGCAATTCCGCTCATGCCGACTCCGCCGATGCCGACAAAGTGAATCCGCTGAATTTTGGCAAACATGTCTCAAAGCATTGTACGGCAGACGAGCTGGGAGTTTGGTCCTTCACTCACGAAAGAGGCCCTTGACCCCGCCTCTGCCGTTACACGGCAGTGTGTCCAGGCAACCCGGACGTTGTTATAGACGGAATGACCCGTCAAAAGCGATTAGAGGAGGTGCGAGTTTTCTTCCTGTTCGGCTGCGACGATGCCTTCGGGCAGATTGCCGCCGTTGTAGCCGGCCATGCGATTCTTCCACTTGAGGAAGTCGCCGATGCGCTGCGGCTCGATGCGGACCTCGACGCGGCGCAGGCTGGCCAGCAGCAAATTCATCTCGTTCATCAGTCCTTCGGGCTGGCGCAGCTTGCGGCTGGAGCGCTTCACCTGCTTCAGTTCGCGCCCCTGGACTTCAAGCAAACCCCAGCCGGCGGGGAGTTCGGTGACGTTGATGAGGCCGCGCGGCGTTGCGTAGTAGCGCTCGCAGCCGAGGGCGATGGAGGGATCGCGGCGCCAGGGCTTGGCGGCGTCGGCGAGAAAGTCGGCGCGGCTGATCTTGCACTCGATGACGATGGAATGGCTCTTCCCTTTCCATCCGATGGCATCGGGCATCTCGCCGCTGGAGCATCCCTGCTCGCTGAGAACGATGCCGCAGCGATAGCGGCGCAGCCAGGCTTCAGCGAGTGCGACAAGGCGAGGATGAGTCATAAGGAAAAGTTTCAAGGTTGCAGAGGTTTCAAAGTTTCAAGGTTTGATCGGCGAGAAGATCTCGCTGCAGTCCGACTGATCGGTAAGGTGCTCGCGGCAGCCGTGGTGTTACCTTTGAAACCTTGAAACTTTGAAACCTTGCCTTTCTACGTTGAATAATCCGCGTTGATGTGCACGTACTCCGCCGTCAGATCGCAGGTGAGGAAGTCGAGCGAGCTCTTGCCGCGGCCCAACTCGACGCGAATCTCGTATTCGCGCTGCTTCATGTACTCGTGTGCCTGCTGCTCGTCGAAGGGGTGCGCTACTCCGGCGCGGCAGACCTGCTGCGGACCAATGTGGATGTTGACCTTCGCGGGATCGACGGCGATGCCGCTCTTGCCGACCGAACTGAGGATGCGTCCCCAGTTGGGATCGCAGCCCGCCCATGCGGTCTTGACCAGCGGCGAGTTGGCGATGGAGCGTGCGATGGTGCGCGCCTCTTCGATGGACTTCGCTCCGGAGACTCGCAGCCGTACGAGGTGCGACGCGCCTTCGCCGTCGCGGACCACCTGCTCTGCCAGACAGGCGCAGATGGCGCGCAAAGCCTCCGCGAACTTCCTAGACACCGCTCCGGACGCGAGCTTCACCTTGCTTGCGCCGGAGGCGAGCACGAGCACGGTATCGTTGGTCGAGGTATCGCCATCGACAGAGATCGCGTTGAACGTCGTATCGACCGCCGGGCACAACGCGGAGTGCAGTTCGGCCGGCGATGCATCGATATCGGTGAATATATACACCAGCATCGTCGCCATGTTGGGATGGATCATCCCCGATCCCTTGCAGACACCGGCGATGTGAATGGTGCGCCTGCCGGCGGTGAATTCCGTGGAAGCGAGCTTCATTCGTGTGTCGGTGGTCATGATCGCCGTGGCAAAGGACCTGAGCGCGGATTCATCGGCGGCGCGCGAGGCGACGACCTTGGGCACGGCGGCGATCAGCTTCTCCACCGGCAGCGGCACGCCGATGATTCCCGTCGATGAGGGCAGAATGAATTGCGGAGCGGCTTCAAGGGCACGGCCTAGCGCGGCGCAGCTCTCTTCGGCGGCCTTCAAACCGGCGGCTCCGGTGGCGCAGTTGGCGTTGCCGGCGTTGACCAGCACGGCGCGAAGGCGTCCGCGCGTGCGCCGCAGATGGGCCTTGCCGATCTCCACCGGCGCGGCTGCAACCCGGTTGCGCGTGAACATGGCGGCGGCGCTTGCTCCCATGGGAGCTTCGGCAAGTGCAAGATCGGCGCGGCCGCTGGCCTTGATGCCCGCAGTCGCAAACGACCACAAAAATCCCATAGGAAGTGAAACCGGCTCGTCCGGTCCTTTTACGTTCATCGTTTCAGTTTGACCAGTGGCTGCGGCAAGCGCAACTGCAATTTTTCCGGACGCGGCAGGATGGCGAAGTGCGGCAGTTCGCCGAGGAACATCGCAACCTCGTCGCACTCCTGCAGCTTGGGACAGTGCGCGCAGTCCTTATAGATTTTGTCCGGCAACTCCTCGCGCCGGGCCTCGGCAAAGCCCATGCGCGCGAAGAACTCCGGAATGCGCGTAAAGAGGCAGACGCAGGTGACGCTCTGCTGCTCAGCTTCTTCAAGCAGCGCGTTGACCAGCAGGCGTCCAGCGCCCGAGCCGCGAAACTGCGGACGCACGGCGATGCTGCGAACCTCGGCCAGATGGAGTCCGTAAAGATGCAGCGCACCGCAGCCGATCAGCGTTTCGCCTTCGACGGCGACGGTGAAGTCGCGGATATTCTCGCAGATCTCGGCCAGTGACCGCGGCAGCAACGTGCCGTCACCGGAGTAGTCGGCGATGAGGTCGCGAAGAGCCTCGGAGTCGGGCAGGATGGCCTTACGCGCGAACATCGGCGGCCTCGGCTTTCTGCAACAGGCTGACGCGCCGCTCCATCGCCTCCAGCGCCTCGCCCACGCGGGTCCGCGCCGTGCCGCCGGCGACATCGTGGCAGTCGAGCACGGCTTCCAGCTTCACGCTGGCGTAGAAGTCCTCGGCAAAGACATCGCTGATGGAACGCAGATCGGCCATCGAGAGCTCATGCAGCTCGCGCCCCTGCTCGATTCCGAGTCGCACGGCGCGGCCGATGATCTCATGCGCGCGGCGGAAAGGAACGCCTTTCGCTGCGAGATACGTCGCCGCGGCCATGGCATTCATGTAGCCGGAGCTGGCGGCAGAGTTCATGCGCTCGAGATCAAACTGAACCTCGCGCATGAAGCCCGTGGCCACCTTCAGCATCATGCCCGCGGTATCGGCGGCGAGGAAGACCGGCTCCTGCGTCTCCTGCATGTCCTTGTTGTAGGCCAGTGGCAGGCCCTTCAGCGTCATCAGCAACTGCTGCGCGGCGGCGATGATGCGCGCGCTCTTGCCGCGAATCAGTTCGAGCGAATCGGGATTCTGCTTCTGCGGCATCGCGCTGGAGCCGGTCGAGTAGCTCTCCGGAAGCTGCACGAAAGCGTACTCGGCAGTGGCGAAGAGGATCAGCTCCTCGGCCCAGCGGCTGAGGTGCACGGCGAGAATCGAAAGCGCCTGCGTGAACTCGATGGCGAAGTCGCGGTCGCTGGTGGCGTCGATGCTGTTGGCCGTGGGAGCGGTGAATTCCAGCTCGGCGGCGACCATGCGGCGATCGAGCGCGAGCGTGGCTCCGGCGACGGCTCCCGAGCCGAGCGGGCAGTAGTTCAGCCGCCGGCGGCAATCGCCGATGCGCTCGGCGTCGCGCAGAAACATCTCGCAGTAAGCCAGCAGCCAGTGGGCCACCAGCACAGGCTCGGCGCGCTGGAGATGCGTGTAAGACGGCATCGCCGCCGTGCCGGCCTGGCGGGCGCGAGAGACGATAACAGAGCCGAGCTCGACGAGCTGCGCGGAGATCGCATTGCAGGCCGAGCGCACGAAGAGACGCAGGTCGGTGGCGATCTGCTCGTTGCGGCTGCGCCCGGCGTGGAGCTTGAGCGCAACTTCGCCGATCAACTGCTGCAACTGTTTTTCGACAAAGTGGTGAACATCCTCGGCCTCTTCGTCGTTGAGAAGCCGCGGGCCGCTCTGCGCCAGCGTCTCCAGCCCGCGCAACATCGCGTCGACTTCTTCGCCGGAGAGCACGCCAGCCGCGTGCAGTGCTTTCGCATGCGCGCGGCTGGCGGCGATCTCCTGCTGAAGAAGACGCTGATCGAACGGGAAGGAGCGCTGCCAGCGCTCGAATTCGGGATCGAGCGGTTGGCGGAACCGCCCGGACCACATCTTCACTTCGTCACCTTCACTTTGTAAGCTCTACCGCGGGCTTCTGCCTCGTGTTCAGTACGCGAGCACGCGCCGGAAGCGCAAGAATCTTGATGAATCCGGCTGCGTCCTTCTGATCATAGCTCTCTCCCATGGTGAACGACGAAAGATCCGCGTTGAAAAGAGAGTAGCTGGATTTGCGGCTGCTGATTCCGACATTGCCCTTGTAAAGCGCAAGCTTCACCGATCCGGTGACATCGGCCTGCGTGGAGGCGACAAAAGCATCGAGCGAGGCGCGCAGCGGCGTAAACCACAGTCCGTTGTAAACCAGCTCGGCATACTTAAGGCCGACGTGCTGCTTGAAGTGCGCAAGGTCGCGATCAAGGCAAAGAGCTTCCAGCTCGCGATGCGCGAGCAGCAGCAGCGTACCTCCGGGAGTCTCGTAGGCTCCGCGCGACTTCATGCCGACGAAGCGGTTCTCGACCAGGTCGATGCGTCCGATGGCGTTGCGCGCGCCGATCTCGTTCAGCAGTTCCAGCAGAGCCACGGCGGACAGCGCCTGACCGTTCACCGAAACCGGAACTCCCTTCTCGAATCCGATCTCCACCTCCTCGACATGATCGGGCGCAGTCTGCGGCGAATTCGATATCTGCCAGGTGGTGTCCAGCGGCGCGTTGGCGGGATCTTCCAGCTCTCCGCCCTCGTGCGAGATGTGCCAGATGTTGCGGTCGCGCGAGTGAATCTTGGTGCGGCTGGCGGTGATCGGAATTTCGTGCGCCTCGGCGTAGTCGATGCAGTCCTCGCGCGACTTCAGCGTCCATTCGCGCCACGGCGCGATGATCTGCAGCTCAGGCGCAAGCGCCTGGAAAGCGTGCTCGAAACGCACTTGGTCGTTGCCCTTGCCGGTGCAGCCGTGCGCGACGGCCTCTGCGCCCTCGGCCAGCGCGATTTCGACCTGGTACTTGGCGATGATCGGCCGCGCCATCGAAGTACCGAGCAGATATTTGTCCTCGTAAACCGCATCGGCCTGCAGACACTTCCAGACGTATTCGGTCAGGAACTCCTCGCGCAGATCCTTGACGATCACCTTCGATGCGCCGGTCTTGATCGCCTTGGCCGCAACCTCGTCCATGTCATCGCCCTGTCCCACATCGGCGACGAATGCGATCACGTCGCAATCATAATTTTCCTTCAGCCACGGGATGATGATCGAGGTATCGAGCCCACCCGAGTACGCCAGTACAACCTTCTTCTTAGACATTGAAACTCCTCACCGGCTGACGCCGCGCGCCACCCAGCAGATGCAGCATGATTGCTTTTTGAATATGCAGCCGGTTCTCGGCCTGGTCGAATACCACGGAAGCTTCCGAGTCGATCACCTCGGACTCCACCTCTTCGCCGCGATGCGCCGGCAGGCAGTGCATGAACACCGCGCCCGGAGCTGCGTGCGCAAAGAGCTTCGGCGTTACTTTGAACGCGGCGAAGATGCGCGCGCGCGCGCCGGTCTCGGCCTCCTGTCCCATGCTCGCCCAGACGTCTGTGTAGACGGCATCGGCGCCCGTGACGGCCTCGACGGGATCGTTGACCACCTTGATGGTTGCTCCTGTCAACTGCGCGATCTCCAGCGCCTTGGCCAGCACGTTCTGGTCTGGCTCGTAGCCCTTCGGCGTTCCGACGACGATGTGCGCGCCGAAGAGCGCAGCGCCCAGCATCAGCGAGTGCGCCACGTTGTTGCCGTCGCCGACGTAGGCAAGATGAACCTTGCGCAGATCGCCGAACTTCTCGCGCAAGGTCAGGAAATCGGCCATCGCCTGGCAGGGATGCTCGTAATCGCTGAGCGCGTTGATCACGGGGATCGACGCGAAGCGGGCCAACTCGGTGATGGTGCTGTGCGCGAAGGTGCGCAGCACAAGCGCGTCGACCCAACGCTCCAGGTTGTGCGCCATGTCGCAGATCGGCTCGCGCTCGCCGATACGCGAGGTAAGCTGATCGACAAACATCGCCTGCCCGCCCAGCGAATTGATACCCGCCTCGAAGGTGAGGCGCGTGCGGAACGAAGGCTTTTCGAAGAAAAGCACAATCTGCTTTCCGGCCAGCGCCGTGCGGAAATCGGCGGGGCGCGCCTTGATCAGCGCGGCCAGTTCGAGCAGCCCTTCGGCCAGCGCGGGCGTAAGATCGCTCATCGAGGTCAGATCATCGATCAGCGGCATGGCCGCAAAAGCAGCGTTTTTCTCTATGGGTTGCGTCGCCATGGAATAGTCCTCCTTGGAATTTGGATTCGGCTCTGGTGGTTTCATCGCGCGGCGCTCGCCTGCGCCTTAACGAGCCTTCGTCGCGGCACACCACCCGAAGAGACACACGAGGAGAGAACCTCATCGAGCGTCTTGACTACAAATTCCACCTGCTGCGCGGTCACGATAAACGGCGGCAGGAAGCGGAGAACTTTTTCGTGGGTGCGGTTGATGATGATCTTGCGGGCCAGCATCTCTTTCTGCACGGCCTTGGCAAGATCGGCGGATTCAAGCTCGACTCCGACCATCAGTCCTACGCCGCGCACATCGACGATGGAGCCGTGATGCGCGTCGAGGCGGCCGAGAAGATCAAGGAACAATCCGCCAACCTCCTTGACGTGAGCGAGGAGCTTCTCTTCTTCGATGACCTTCAGCACCTCCAGCGCGACGGCCGTTGCCAGCGGGCCTCCGCCGAAGGTGGTGCCGTGCATGCCGGGATGAATCGCCTGCGCGACATCGTTGCTGACCAGCACGGCGCCGAGCGGCAATCCCGCGGCCAGCGGCTTGGCCAGCGTCAGCACGTCGGGCTTGATGCCGTAGTGCTGATAGGCGAACATCTTGCCCGTGCGTCCGAGGCCGCACTGGATCTCGTCGATCAGCAGCAGCGCGCCCGTCTGCTTCGTCAGCTCGCGAGCCAGCTTGAGAAACTCGACGCTGACGGGACTGATTCCGCCCTCGCCCTGAATGGTCTCGATGCAGAGTCCGCAGACGCTCTCATCGAACTTCTGCTTCAGGTCGTCAACGTCGTTGAACTTCACGAAGCTCACGCCCGGCATCAGCGGCGCGAAGGGCTTGCGATACTTCTCGGTGTAGGTGGTCGCCACCGAGCCCATGGTGCGGCCGTGGAATGAGTTTTCCAGCGCAAGGAACTTCGTGCGCTGCTTGAGCCCCTTGCTGCTGGCCACGGCGCGAGCGATCTTCAGCGCTCCCTCCCAGGCTTCCGTACCGCTGTTGGAGAAGAACGCGCGGTCGAGCCCCGAGAGCTTTGTCAGCTTCTTCGCCAGCAGCGAGGGATACTCGGTGTAGAACAGGTTCGAGACATGCACCAGCTTGGCGGCCTGTTCGCGAATCACCTTCGTGATCCTGGGATGCGCGTAGCCGAGCGCCATCACGCCGATTCCGCTGAGGAAGTCGAGATACTTGCTGCCGTCGTCGGCATAGAGATACGCGCCCTTGCCGTGGGTCAGCAGGATTGGATAGCGATCGTAGGTATGCAGCAGAAACTTCTCTTCCAGCTTCTGGACTTTGCTCAGGCTCACGATGCCATCACCTCGGTTCCGGATTCGATGCGCGTCTGATAGAAGGCCGGCAGCACGTCGGCCTCCAGCGCGGGAAGAATGCGCACGCGATTGACGCCGGAGCGCAGCGCATCTTCGCAGGCCTGCAGCTTGGGCAGCATTCCACCGGCGATCACCGCGCTCTTCACCAGTGCGGGAATCTCGCTTATCGAGAGCCAGCGAATCACCGAGCCGTCAGCGCCTTTGACGCCGGCAACATCGGTAAGGAAGATGAGCGCGTTGGCCTGGCATCCGCTGGCGCAGGCCGAGGCCATCTGATCGGCGTTGACGTTGTAATACTCTCCATCGGAGCCCAGCGCCAGGCTGGAGATCACCGGAATGCCGTCGTTCTCCCAGATCGCCTCGATCCAGCGCGGATCAACCGAGCTGATCTCGCCGACGAAGCCGAGATCGCCATCCTTGCTCTTCTTCTTGCGCGCGAGAAAGGCCGCGCCATCGCCGCCACAAAGTCCCACAGCGGCCTGCCCGGTCGCGGTGATTGCCGCCACAAGCTGCTTGTTGACGCGCCCGGCAAGCACCATCAGCGCGATATCGCGCGTGTCTGAGTCGGTGACGCGGAGTCCATTGACGAAAGTGGACTCCTTGCCCATCTGCGCCAGCGTCTGCGTCAGCGCCTTGCCTCCGCCATGCACCACGGCGATCCTGTGCCCTTCGGCAGCGAGGTCGGCGACGGCCTGCGCGCACTTCTTCAGCAGCGCCTTGTCCTCCAGCGCGGCTCCGCCAATTTTGACCACCAGCTTCATCACTCTAATCCCTCCTTCTCGCTCCAGCCGAACATCACGTTCAGGTTCTGGAGCGCCTGGCCCGCCGCGCCCTTCATCAGGTTGTCCAAACAGGAAACCACGATGAGGCGCCTTCCATCCGGGGCCAGTTGATACCCCACATCGCAATAGTTCGTGCGCAGTGAATAACGAATCTGCGGCAACGAGCCGTGCGGAAAGAGCCGCACCCAGCCGCCTTTGCCGTAGCACTCGCTCAGTGCCGCCTCGATCTCATCCGCACCGCAGGCGTGGCGGAGCTTTACATAGATCGTCGAAAGAATGCCGCGTGGAATCGGCAGCAAGTGTGGGGTAAAGATAAGCTGTTCAGCATCGAGTCCCGCCTGTTCCAAAATCTCGCCGGTGTGGCGATGTCCGAAGACCGAATAGGCCGACAAATTATCGGCGGCTTCTACAAAATGCGTCTTCTGCGTGGGCTTTCTGCCCGCTCCGGAGACGCCCGACTTGCAATCGCAAACCACGCCGTGCGCGGTGTCGATCAATCCTGCCCGGATCAGCGCCGCCAGCGGCACAATCACCGAGGTGGCATAGCAGCCCGGATTCGCCACCAGAGCGGCGCCGCGAATCTCATCGCGATGCAACTCCGGCATTCCATAAACGGCGCTCTGATCCAGCTTCGCCGCCGCCTCCGGATCGTCATCGACGAAGCCGTAGACAGCGCGGTTGGCCGCGCTCTTCAGCCGCCACGCGCCGCTCAGGTCAATCACCCGCAGCCCCTGCGCGATCGCCTCCGGCACAAGTTCGCGAGAGAGCTCGTGCGGCGTCGCCAGGAAGAGCACATTCACTCCGCGCGACTTCAGCAGCTTCCACGAAAACGGCTCCAGCGGAAAACTGCCCTTGCCCATCAGCTCCGGGTACGTACTCTCCAGAGCTTCTCCGCTGCCCTCGCTGCGCGTCAGCAGCAGCGGAGCAGCCAGCTTCTGATGCCTGAGCAGGAGCCTGGTCAGTTCAAAGCCCGCATACCCGGTTGCGCCCATGATCGCAGCCTTTAACCTGGCCGCGCTCACTGCATCAGTCCTTTGATCCGCATCGCCACACGATGGGCGTTCTTCTTGCTCTGCGAGATCACAAGGATGGTGTCATCGCCACCCACGGTTCCCACGATCTCCGGCCAGCCCTCGCCGTCGATAGCCGCGGCCACCGGCTGCGCCGAGCCGGTCGTGGTGCGAACCACCAGCAGGTTCTGCGCCTCGCGCACCTCGGCGACGAACTCCCGCACCAGCCTGCCGGCCGAGTGCAACCCCGGTTCGGACTGAGGCTCGTTGCGCGAGACCGTGTAGCCGTCCGTGGTCTTGACCAGCGCAAGCTCGTTGATGTCGCGCGAGAGAGTGGCCTGCGTCACATCGAATCCCTGGCGGAGAAGCAGCTTGCGCAGCTGCTCCTGGTTAACAACAGCCTCCTGCTGCACCAAATCCAGAATTACGTTTTGACGCGATGTCTTCGACATTTAGTTGCACCGTTTTTCTGCAAATCATGAGCTTGCATCGTTAGCATGATTATGCATCGCTATGTATAACTATGCATCACGAACTCCGAATCGTCAACCCTGTTTTTTTCTCTTTCGTCCTTTCGCCGAACCAGCATCCCGCGCGCAAAAAGTTCGGGCGGCCGCGCAGGCCGCCCGGAGGCGCATGTTCAGCGCCTTTTCTCATCTCCGCACTGCCACATCGGAGCTCGGCCGAGCGCTTCGCGCCACCAGACGCAACATGTATCCGACGGTGGCCAGCCCTCCAACAAAGAGCACGAGGAAGAGCGCGATCACTCCGGTCTGTGGATGAATATTCAGTGCGTTGAGATTGGCATACGGACGCAGATACTCCAGCCGCAGCAGGTGGCGCAGGCAGACCATCAGGAAGAGCGTGAGCAATGAGAGTCCGAATCCGGCATGCACCATCGGCCCCGGCCGCTCGGCCAGGCTTCCGAGCAGGATCAGCAGCATCGCGGCGATCACCGAGATCAGCGCCAGCCCGAAGACGGCGCCGGTGAGCGGATCGCGCAGCAGCGCCATCGCAACTTCGCGCGGAATCGCCAGCAGCAGCCACATCCCGAAGAGGAATTGCAGCCCGGTGCAGATGGCGAAGACCAGGGCCGCGCGCTGCGCCACCCAGCGTCCATAGGCCGCGTCCGCCTTCATCTTGCGCATGCCCAGGTGGGCGAGGATCGCAGAGAAGAGCACCAGCGATCCGTTGACGATATGCAGATAGCGCGGAACGACGCTGGCATCGCCAAGATTCAGGTTCCAGCCGTTGGGATGGGCGCGGTACATCTCAAGCCAGCGATCGGGACGCATCATCAAGGTCATGTTGTTGACGAAGATGAAGGCGATACCGAGCAATATGCACACCGAGATGGAGAGGATGCAGCCGGAGATTCCCTTGCCTTTTTCCGCCGTGTAGAAAAAGTAGTAGTAGCCGTAGTAGGCCACGATCACCAGCGGAATCACCATCAGCCAGAGCGCTCCGATCAGAATCGAGCTGGTATAGAGGAAGTTGCCGAAGAGCACCTGCACGAAGAGCAGCGCGGCCACTCCAAGCGTGATCGTAAACGCGAGAAAGGACGGCAGCATCTGCGCCAGTTCGTTGGCGAGCCGGCGCGAGTACGCGTGCTTGCCGTGACGCCCGCGAAGGTAGTTCCAGAGCGCCCACAGCCCGCCGCCAAGGGCGGAGTTCATCGCCGCCACATGCAGGGTGAAGACGGCCAGCAGCAGCGCGGTGAAGAGCCACACCGGCCCGGGCAGCGGAAGCGGATCAACGTGAGGAATCGGAATGGTCTGCATCAGCGGAGCTCCTTGCTCTGGATTCGCAGCTCTGAGTGCGTCGTCCCTGTGGGCATCTCCTGCGGTGAAGGCGCGTGCGCCAGCGGCTTGTTGGCCTCATGCGAGATGTAGAAGGCCAACGCCTGCGCCTGGTCGTCCGGAGCGTTAAAGGCGGGCATATCGCTGCTCATCATGGCGAGCGCGGGGAAGGCCTCCTGCACCTGCGCGGGCGTCTGCTTCTCGAAGGCGCCGCGCAGCGGACGCATGCTGCCGTTGACGGTATGGCAGTGTCCGCAGCGGGAGTTGAAGACCTTTTCGCCCATCTCCATGCGGTTCGAATCGGTGATCTGCAGATGCCAGGGCGGATTCAGCGAGGCGAGATAGGCTCCCAGCGCCTTCCGATCCTCCTCGTTGCCGGCATAGGGAGGCATGGTTCCGCGCAGCACGTGGATGTGCTGCAGAATGTCGGCGGCGAAGTCGGCATCCCAGCCATCGACGCGGCGCGCCATCCCGCGATAACCTCCGGCGGCGTGGCAACTGCCGCACTGCAGATGGAAGAGATTTTCGCCGTAGGCCGCGCTCGTTCGATCCGCGGTGAGCAGGAAGTTTGCCGTCGCGCCCACGCCTTTGTGCTGCAGTTCCTCGACCTCGGCGGAGCGAATATCGTTGGCGTAGACGACGCTGTTGACCGCCCAAGGCTTGCGAAGATACTCGCGCAGATACTCGCCGGCGCCGATCGCTCCCAGGCCGCAGATCAACATCACGGTGACCACCGGAGGCCGCATCCAGCGCGGCTTCCACAGCCCGCAGACGATGGCCAGAACGAGCGCCAAGGCGGTAAAGCCAATCCCTCCGCGAACGGCATGGCGCACGCCGGTCATCGCGCCGCCCAGGTAGAGTTGGGAGAAGCGCGGGATGCAGGCAAAGTACCACCACAGCGACGGAAGCAGGATCACGGTTCCCGCGATCATCCAAAGGGCCGCCCAGCGGGCCACCTTGTCGCGAGCGCCTTCCGCGCCGGGCAGCGTCACGTAACCGAAGATTCCGGCCAGCATCAGGCAGATCGCAGTGCGCGCCACCAGCGAGGGGAAGTAGGTGGGATTGAAGAATCCTGCCCAGAAGTCGTGGTTCTGCGGCCACGTGCCCGGCGTCAGCATGAAGGTCAGAATGCCGTTGATGATCACCAGGCTCAGCCAGGCGGCGACGAAGTAAATCCAGCCGATGATCATGTGCTCGCGCGCCTGCAGACTCTCCCAGCTTCGCGCGTAGAGGATGGCGGCGGTGATCTCGACAAAGAAGAAGACCCACTCGATCGCCCATCCCCAGACAAAGGTGTGAATCAGCGTCGAAGTCGCCTCCGGACTGACGAGCCCGATGGTGAACCAGATTCCCACGCCGGTGATGGCGCCGTACACGAGCGTCAGCAGGGCAAAGAACTTCGAGTGCCGTTTGCAGTAGCCAAGAAGCTCGGCGTCGCCGCGGCGGCGCGCCATCCTTTCGGTGACGACCAGGAAGAAACCGCCGCCCACCGCGAAATGCGAGACGAAGACGTGCGTGATCGCCACCAGCGCGATCAGCATGCCGCCCGGAAGCGCAAGTTGCCAGTGTGGATAATTCAAGTTTGACTCCCCTCGCCAATGAGTGCTCCTGAGTATCTATCACCGGAAGGGATTGAAAGCAACGAGGAATGCAAGAAGGCGGGAGGGGCGACCGTCTGAGATAGAAAAAGGCAGTGCCGTGAAGCACTGCCTTGGAACGCGCGGTCGGGCGGCTTACTTCTTGTAGTAGGCCGCGTTCTTTGCCGCAAACTCCGCCTTGTCAGCGGGCAGTTCATCGGCCGAGAAGATGGAATTGGTCGGGCACTCGCTGACGCAGGCTCCGCAATCCATGCACTCCTCCGGATTGATATAGAGCTGGGTCACCGTCGCGTACTCGGGAGCGTCCTTTAGGGGATGAATCGCTTCAGAAGGACAGGAGTCAAGGCAGAGGTTGTCTTTTGCGCAGGTATCGGTAATTACGTAAGCCATGTTTGATTGAAATCTCCTTGCGTACCTCGATCATAACGGGAAGGGGCGGGCGGGGCTCTGTGATTTGAATCACTTTTCGAAGTTTTCCGCAGTGGAATTTTCCACTCCGGCGATTGCCCTGAGTTCCTCCGGAGTTTGGCCCTGCCGGCGAAGTTCGCGCAAGCTCAGGGCATCGTGGCGTTTGGCCAGCCGGAGCCCGCTGGCGTCGGTGAGCAGCGGGCAGTGGAGGTAGGCGGGGGTGGGCAGACGGAGGGCGCGCTGCAGCAGAATCTGGCGGGCTGTCGAGCGCAGAAGGTCCTGGCCGCGAACCACCTCGCTCACCTGCATGGCGGCGTCGTCCACCACAACGGCGAGCTGGTAGGAGGGGATAGCGTCGCGCCGCCAGACCAGGAAGTCGCCGAAGTCGGCTCCGGCCGTGAAGCACTGCCCTCCCAGGCGAAGATCGGTGAAGTCGATGCGCTCGCCCTCCGGCACGCGGAAGCGCCAGTTTACGGTGCCTTTGCCGTCCCACTGGCGTTGGCGGCATGTTCCGGGATAGATCGGCTCGTCGTTATCGTCGTGCGGGGCGCTCGCCGAGCTGGCCAGCTCACGGCGCGAGCAGGTGCAAGGATAGATCCAGCCGCCCTCGCGCAGAGATTGCCACGCCGCCCGGTAGAGCTCAGTGCGCTGGCTCTGGCTATACGGACCAAAGCTGCCGCCGACGTCGGGACCCTCCTGCCACTCGATGCCGAACCAGCGCAGATCCTCGAACATCGCCTCCACGAACTCCGGGCGGCAGCGCGGGCGGTCCAGGTCCTCGTTGCGGAAGATCAGCACGCCATGGCGCTCACGCGCGCGCACAAAGGCCGTCCAGAAGGTAGCGGCGTGGCCGAGATGCAGATAGCCGGTGGGCGAGGGCGCAAGCCGGCCCCGATACGGAGAGCTTTCCATCGTCTTCATTCTGCCACGTCGAGGAAAAGCGACCTGAGAGCTGTTTCTTGCATCGCTCTCTTTAAGAAGGTTCGCCATGGAATATCTGAACCGCGCCTGCCTGGAGAGCGTCTCTGCGCAGGCTTTCCGCTCGCAATATCCGTATCCGTGGGTGGTGATGGATTCGGCGCTGACGGCCGAAGGACTCGAAAACTTGCGCAACACGCTGCCGGACGTCAGCCTCTTCGATCGCCACACCGGAGACCGGCGCGCCTATGGACAAGCTCCTCACGACCGCATGCTGCTGCACTACACTCCCAGCCTGCCGCTCGCCGAGCCGTGGCGCGAGTTCATCGTGGAGTTGCAGGGCGAGGTCTACCAGGCATTCCTGCGGCGGTTGCTCGGCGATCACCGCTTTATTCTCACGATGGAGTGGCATTACTCGTGGCAGGGCTGCTCGGTCTCTCCGCACTGCGACGCCAGACGCAAGCTCGCCACGCACCTGTTTTACTTCAACTCCGCCGAAGACTGGGATCCTTCGTGGGGCGGCCAGACGCTGATCCTCGACAGCCAGCGGCGCTTCGCTACCCACTCGGCTCCGGGCTTTGACGAGCTCGCCGTCGTCGCCGCCTCAGACCCGCTGGGACAGGGCAGCCTGCTCTTCCAGCGCACGCCTCACTCCTGGCACGGTGTGCGTCCACTGCAATGTCCTGATGGAAAGCTGCGAAAGCTCTTTCACCTGACCATCAATCAGCTCAGCTTCCAGGTGTTATGGCGGCAGCTTCGAGGCAAGGACCCGGACGGGCATCGCTTCCGGTAACTCAGGAGGATCGCAGTTCATCCGCGCTCGACGATCGCTTTCGCCTCGTGTACGGCGCCGAGAACCTGGTCGAAGGAGTGGATCGCGAAGAGCTTCTTGTGGATCTCATCGACTTTGACCGTGGTGTTCAGCACCTCGGCGACCGAGAAATCGCGAATCTCGCAGCCGCCGTTGAGGACGTTCGTGCACTCTCCGTGCGAGCTGGCAACGCCGGAGCCATAAACCTTCACCTCGCCATCCTGCCGTATGAGGCCGAACTCGAAGGTGTACCAGTAGAGTCGGCCCATGCGTTCGAGCTTTTCTTCGCCCTCCATCGCATAGCAGACGCGTCCATACTCGGCGACGGCGTCGGCGAAGCTCTGCTCGGCAAACATCGGAAGGTGGCCGAGAGCATCGTGCAGCATGTCGGGCTCGGGAGTGTAGTCCCATGATTCGCGGCTGCGCAGCCAGGTAGTCGTAGGAAACTGACGCGCGGCGAGCATCTCGAAGAACGCACGCGAGGGCATAAAGCCTGAGACCGGCTGCACTCGCCATCCCGTGCGACGCTCCAGCAGCGCGCTGACCTCGCCGAGATGCGGAATCCTCCGTCCCAGTCCCAGTGCCTGCCATCCCTGGAGCCATTCGCGGCAGGCGCATCGCTCCAGCTGTTCCATCCGCCGGTCGACAAGCTCGCCCCAGAGCAGGTGCTCGTCCGGCGTGTACTTCGAGTAATCCTGCTCGATCAGAAACGGCTTTGCTGCAATCAGCGAGCTTTCTTCGATCTTCGTGCTCTGCATCGCTCACCTCACCCGCCCCACGGGGCCGGGGATCATACCGTGAGATGCGGCGGCCGGGCGAGACGGGCCTGTTTTCGCAAACCCTTCTTCGATGGATGGAATTGCACAGGCCGGGGGTGCCATTCGCCGCCAAACTTGTTACGCTTTCCTCGGAGACTTACCATGTCAAATTTCCAAGAACAGCCCGAGATCGTCATTCATAACACCGCCGATTACCGCGACGGCTACGCCAACAGCGTGCAGATTCGGATGAGCGTCTGGGACTTCCACCTTGTCTTTGGAACCGCGGTTCCCGGCAGCACTCCGGCGATCGAATTGCACAACTTTCAGGGAGTCTATCTCAGTCCGCAGCAGGCCAAGGCGCTGGCGCTCATGCTGCACCAGAACCTCGCAAACTACGAACAGACCTTCGGCGAGATCAAGCTCGATCCGCAATTCGCGCAGCATGGAATGATGCACTGACGATGACGGCCCGGCAGCAGCCCGCAGCCAACCGGAGAGCTCTGCCCGCGGCGGCGATCTTCCTCATCCTGTTCGCCTCGCTCTGGCTGGTGCATCTTCCAGTGTTGGGCCTTCCCTACTTCTGGGATGAGGCCGGCTACTTCATCCCCGCCGCCCGAGACATTCTGCTCACCGGCGACCTGATTCCGCACTCTACTCTCTCCAACGCCCATCCGCCGCTGGTGATGCTCTGGCTGGCCGCATGCTGGAAGCTGGTTGCCTATACGCCGGTGGTCACTCGCACAGCGATGCTGTTGGTGGCGGCCTTCGGATTCACCGCGCTCTGGCTGCTGGCGCGGCGCGTAGCCAATGCGCAGGTGGCGACGGCGACGGTGACGCTGACCGCGCTCTCGCCGGTGATCTATTCGCAGTCGGCGATGGCGCAACTGGATATCGCGGCATTCGCGCTCGTCCTCTGGACGCTCTATGCCTATCTCTGCGAGCGGCGATGGATGGCAATCTGCTTCGCCGCGCTGGCAGCGGTCGCAAAGGAAACCACCGTCGCGGTGACATTGACGCTCGCAGCCGTCGATCTGCTCTGCTGGCTGCTCGGGCGCTGTAAACCCGGGTTAGCGCCCGAAGGCGGGGCGCTAACCCTTCGACAAGCTCAGGGCAGGCTCCGGGGCACCGTGCTCCCAGGCACCCTCGCCGAGCGCTACGAACTGCCACGGCGCACGCTGGCACAGTGCCTCGCATGGCTGCTGGCGCTTCTGCCGCTGGTCGCGTGGTACGCATACCACTTCCATCGCACGGGACACGTCTTCGGCAATCCCGACTATCTCCGTTACAACGTGGGATCGACGGTCACCCCGCTGCGCATCGCTCTCTCGTTTCTCCTGCGAATCTGGCATGTCGCCGGATACATGAATCTCTTCGTCCTTACGGCGGCTGCGCCGCTGCTGCTGTGGGATTCGCGGCGTGGAGGCCGTCCGGCGAACGCGGGCGGCGCGCCTCCGATCGCGGCGAAGGTTCGCGTGCTCCTTTTGCTCGTGGTGCTGGCGCAGGTGGCGGAGTTTTCCATCGTCGGCGGAGCGCTGCTGGCGCGCTACATGGTGGCCGCGATTCCGCTGGTAATCCTGCTCTCCGTCGACCTGATCCGCCGCTACGCTCCGGAATGGACTTGGTGGATCGCTGGCTGCGCCGCTGCCTTCGTCGTCGCGCTCTTCTTCAATCCGCCGTGGTTTATCTCGCCGGAGGACAACCTGACCTGGGTGCACTTCGTAGAGATGCATCAGCAGGCGGCGCGCTATGTCGAGCGCCACTACCCCGATCAGCGCATTCTTACAGCGTGGTCAGCCTCCGATGAGTTGAACCGGCCATTCCTCGGATACACGACGCGTCCGCTGACCGTGGTGCGCATCGAAAACTTCAGCGCCGAGGAGATTCTGCGCGCCGCGCAGCAACCGGATAGCTTCGACGCCGTCGTAGCCTTCTCAACAAAGTTCGAGCCGCCGCGCAGCTTCTTCCGCATTCCCAACTCAACCGAGATCATGACCCGCTACTATGATTTTCACCAGGACCTGCCAGCGGCGGCGATTGCGCACATTCTTCACGGACGCGTCGTCTGGCAGGCATCCTCACCCGGCGAGTGGATCGCCGTCATCGAGATCGACAAGATACGGCTGGCGAAGAGATAAAGAAAACGGCGCGACGGGTTCGCGGAGCTAACCCGGGTTGCGATCCCCCAGGCACGTGCCCTTTCAGGGCCCTACGCCTGCTGGCGTCGCGCCCTTCCCTGCGAATAAAAGATGTGTGCCGAGCAGTTCAAGATCGGATGGCGCGGTTCGCTCTCCAGCAGCGAGTAGAGAATTTTGATCACTCCGCCGTGGGTGACGACCAGGACGTCCTGGCGCTCGCTCTCCAACGAGCGAAGGAATGCCCGCACACGCGCGATAACCTGGGCGACGCACTCTCCGCCCCATGGCCGGTAGTCGTACTGCATCAGCTCGATATCGAGATGGCGAAGATCGCGTCCGGTCTCGGCCTCGATCTCCGCCCAGGTCCTGCCATGTAACGAGCCGAAGTTGCGCTCGCGCAGATTGGGATCGAGGATGAGCGGACGCGGATGGCGGCGGGCGATGATCTCGGCTGTTTCTGCGGCGCGACGCAGCGGTGAGGAAAAAATCTTCAGCCAGCTGCCGTCGAGCTGCTCGGCGGCTTCGGCGGCCTGCGCGCGTCCCTCTGCGGTCAGCTCTTCGTCGAACCAGCCATTCACCCGGCCCGTAACATTCGAGGCAACCTGCCCGTGCCGGAGCGCGATAATCCTCATTCCCAAACTCCCTTTCTCGATGGGAGCACATCCGGGCGGCGCAGGGCAAGCTTCCGCCAGCTTGCGATTTCCTCGAAGCAGCTCTCGTTTTTTCCCAACGCCTGCCCGGGGACGGCCATCGAATCATGCACGCCACTTCGAGAGGAGAAACACCAATCCAGCCGCAACCGGCGGCCAGCGGGAGAGATCGTACAATGCGCAAATTCCTCTTGATTACAGCCCTTTCACTCGGCACATTCGCCTTTGCCATGGCGCAGAGCAGCGGCAGCGGCCAATCCGGCAGCGGAAGTGCGGCCGGAACCGGCCAAAGCGGCACCAGCGGCACAGGCAGCAGCGGAAGCTGGGGCAATAGCAGCGGCACGAACAGCACAGCCCCCGGAAACATGGGAACCAACACCGGCAACAGCACCGACCAGAGCGGCACCGGCAGCAGCTCCACCGGAAGCTCCGGGACCGGCTCCAGTTCAACTGGAAGTTCGGGCAGCTACGGCACCGGCTCAACCGGAAGCTCGGGCAATTCAGGCAACCACGGTACCGGCAGCAGCAACACGGGTACGCCGTCCTCCACCACCACGCCGAGCACGACCAGCCCTCAGCAGTGAGTGCGGGCAGCTCGATTTCCGCCCGGTGGCCCGTCGATGGACGGGCCAGTCGCTTGTCTCCGGCGAATTTTCTTTTCCAGCGGTTTGACCCGCGCTTGTCGCCTCTCTTACACTGAATCGTTCGCAGCGGTGCTCCGCACCGGCTGTGCTCACGCATCGGCGCGCCCCGGCGCACGCCCAATCTTTACGCGAGTTAAGGCTATTCCGTTGACATCCACCGATCTGACATCTACCGATACTTCTACTACTACTGAAGTGACCAAGAATCCCTGCGAGCGCGAAGTCTCCGTCCAGGTGCCGGCCGAACAGGTCGCAAGCGCCTGGAAGAAGGTGCTGTCGCGCTTCCAAAAACATGCCCGCGTCCCCGGCTTCCGCAACGGCAAAGTTCCCGTCGGCGTCATCCGCTCCAAGTTTGCCGAGGAGATCAAGACCGAGGTCATCGAACACCTTGTGCCCCCGGCTTTCCGCGCCGCGACCGGCAAGCTGAATCTCACCCCGGTCGGCCAGCCCCGCGTGCTCGAGCTTGATATCGACGAGGAGAAACCGCTGCGCTTCAAGGCTGTCTTCGAGGTCCTGCCCGAGTTCACCATCGACGGCTACAAGGAGATCAAGACCGAGGTTGAGTCCACCGAGGTGAACGACGAAGAAGTGCTGAAGACGCTGGAGAACCTGCGCGAGCAGAATTCGACCTACGTCAATGTCGATGAAGATCGCGGATTGCAGGATGGCGACTTCGGCTCCGTGGCCTTCCGCGGCAGCGGCGTCGAGGAGGGGGCCGAACCTGTCGAGATGAAGGACGCCCTGGTCGAGATCGGCGGCAAGGATACGATGCCGCAGTTCACCGAGAACCTGCGCGGCGCCAGGCCCGGCGAGACCAGAAAGTTCGATGTCACCTATCCCGAGGACTTCGGCGAGAAGCGGCTGGCGGGCAAGACCCTCCACTACGAGGTCGAGGTCAAGTCGATCAAGCTCAAGAGCGTCCCCGAGCTGAGCGACGAGTGGGTGAAGGAGTTGGGCCAGGAGAATCTCAACACAGTCGACGATCTTCGCGCCCGCGTCCGCGAAGGCATGGAGCACGAGAAGCGCCATCAGGCCGAGCATAAGGCCAAGGACGAGCTGCTGCGCCAGCTTACGGAAAAATTCCCCATCGATGTGCCCACGGTGATGGTGGAGAGCGATATCGACCGGCGGCTGGAGCGCGGCCTGCGTGCCCTGGCGTCCCAGGGAGTGCGTGCCGAAGACCTGAAGCGCATGGATATGAGCCGTTTGCGCGAGGGGCAGCGCGAGATGGCGCTGCGCGACGTGCGCGCCAACCTGCTGCTGGAGCGCATCGCCGACATGGAGAACATCCAGGTGAGCGAGGAAGATCTGGACAAGGAAATCGCGGTTGCGGCGCGGCAGACACGGCAAGACCCGGCGATGCTGCGCAAAGCGATGGAAGAGAGAGACGGGCTGGACGGACTGCGTCAGCAGATGCGCTGCGATCGCGCTCTGAATTGGCTGTACGCCAATTCCAACCCGGCCGGAAAAATAGATTAAGTATTTCACCGCTCGCAACGCATCGATAATCGTGAACGTTTGGTTGTGGCGGCGGCAGTTACCAGGATCGCGGGGAAGTCAGCCCGCGATCCGCAAAGGAGCCGGAACATTATGCTTGTGCCGATGGTGATCGAGCAGACCAGCCGAGGCGAACGCGCCTATGACATCTACTCCCGGTTGCTGAGAGACAACATTATCTTTCTGGGCACCCCGATCGATGACACCGTTGCCAACCTGATCATCGCCCAACTGCTCTTCCTCTCCGCCGAAGACCCGGAGCGGGACATCTCGCTGTACATCAACTCGCCGGGCGGCTCCATCACGGCGGGAATGGCGATTTACGACACCATGCAGTTCATCCGCAATGATGTTGTGACGATCTGCATAGGGCAGGCGGCTTCGATGGGAGCGATGCTGCTGGCCGCCGGAGCTCCCGGCAAGCGCTATGCCCTGCCAACTTCGCGCATCCTGATCCACCAACCGCTCATCATGGGAGGCGGAATCAGCGGCCAGGCAACGGACATCGACATTCACGCCCGCGAGATTCTGCGCATGCGCGAGTTGATGAACCAGTTAATGGCGAAGCACACCGGTCAGATGCTGGAAAAGGTGGAGCGCGACACCGAGCGCGACTTCATCATGAGCGCCCAGCAATCTAAGGAATATGGAATAGTTGACGATATTATTTACAAACACAAGTAGTAACGGCGTCATCGGTAACTGAAGAGCTGCGCGGCCGTGCAACCCCCTTTACGAACCTGCGCGGCTGAGTAGAGAATAACGACGGAATAGGGTACTCACGCGATTGCGGAGTATTCAGGAAAGCTGCACAATGGCCGACAACTTCCGAGGTGGCTGGAAGTTATCTTGGCACGAAGATGAAAGATAATTGGCAGTTGGACAGCTGCGGCAAGCGAAGTTTGATGTAACAGGAGTTCCCAGTGCGATCCAGGTCTGGTTCCGATGAAGTTCTAAGATGTTCGTTCTGCCATAAGTCCCAGGACGCGGTGGCGAAGCTGATCTCTTCGCCCTCCGATTATCCCCGGGCTTATATCTGCGATGAGTGTGTAGCTGTCTGTAACTCGATTCTTGAGGATGATCGCAGCGAGACCCAGACCGCGGCAAGCCCTAACCACCTTCCCAAGCCCCACGAGGTCAAGACGTTCCTCGACGAGTACGTCATCGGGCAGGAAAAGACGAAGAAGAAGCTCGCGGTTGCCGTTTACAACCACTACAAGCGCATCTACATGAACCGGCAGCGCACCACCGAGATTGAGCTCTCCAAGAGCAACATTCTGCTGATCGGCCCGACTGGAACCGGCAAAACGTTGCTGGCACAGACCTTAGCCAAGATGCTCGATGTTCCCTTCGCCATCGTCGATGCCACCACCCTCACCGAGGCCGGCTACGTGGGCGAAGACGTGGAGAACATTATCCTCAAACTGCTGCAGGCCGCCGACGGCGATGTGGCCCGCGCGCAGACGGGAATCATCTACATCGACGAGATCGACAAGATCGGACGCAAGGACGAGAATCCCTCGATCACCCGCGATGTCTCCGGCGAGGGCGTGCAGCAGGCGCTGCTGAAGATTCTGGAAGGAACCGTGGCCAATGTTCCTCCGCAGGGCGGACGCAAGCACCCGCACCAGGAGTTCACCCCGGTCGATACCACGAACATTCTGTTCATCGTCGGTGGGGCTTTCGTAGGGCTGGAGAAGGTGATCGAGCGCCGCATCGGCAAGCGCACGGTAGGATTCAAGACCGGCGAAGAGGCGCAGCAGGAGACTTCCGTTCCTCGCAGGCGTGACGACGAGCTGTTGCAGCTGGCGCAGCCTCAGGATCTGATCAAGTTCGGCTTGATTCCGGAGTTTATCGGCCGTCTGCCGGTGATCGGTGTGCTGAGTGATCTGGATGAGGCCGCGCTGGTTGAGATTCTGACCCGTCCGCGCAACGCCATCGTTAAGCAGTATCAGCGGCTCTTTGAATTCGAGAACGTGAAGCTGCGTTTCTCCGACGAGGCTTTGAGCGGAATCGCACGTGAGGCGTTGAACCGGAAGGTGGGCGCGCGCGGACTGCGCATGATCCTTGAAGAACTGATGCTGGATCTGATGTATCAGCTCCCTGGACAGAAGAAAATCAAGGAGTTCGAGGTCACGCGCGAGATGGTTGAGCAGCGCAATGTCACCATGCCGCGGGTTGAAAAGCAGGCCTCGTAGGTAGAATAGCTTACCTTGCACCCAGCCTTCGGGCTGGGTGTTCGTTTGGATGCTACCCGAGTCCGCTCGAAGATTACCCTACCGTGACTTGTGGAATTCCGGATGTGAACTTCCCATTCCAAATGCAGCAACATTCAGCCATACTCTGCAGATACAATGCGAATCGATTTAGGAGGCGGCCGTGTTGCCGCCGATATAGTGTTGTAGTAGGCTCGAATTCAATCCGCGGTGCCGCTACCTTTTACGGGGCGCGCCCGGTTGGGAAGTGAGGCTGCGTGAGCCTGATCAAAGAACGATTTGAAACCCGTAAGCTGCCGATGATGCCCATCCGGGACGTGGTGATCTTTCCACACATGATGACCCCGTTTGTCGTCGGCCGCGAGTCGAGCGTTCGCGCCCTCGAAGAGGCCCTGGCCGGCGACAAGCGCATCTTCCTGGCCACCCAGCACGATCCCGGCGTCGATGAGCCCAAGCCGGATGAGATTTACCAGGTTGGCTGCATCGTCAACATCGTGCAAAGCCTCAAGATGCCCGACGGCAATATCAAGGTGCTGGTGGAAGGCATCGAGCGCGCCCGCATTCTGCAGGTCGTCGAGGCCGACGGATATCTCACCTCATCGGTTCGCGTCAACCGTCACACCCCCGAGATCACGCCGCAGGTGGAAGCCACCATGCAGCGTGTCTCCTCGCTTTTTGAGCAATACGTGAAGCTCTGCCAGTCGCTGAATCAGGAGACGATCGCGGCCACGGTCCGCATGGATGACATCTCCCGCCTGAGCGACACCATCGCTGCCAACCTGCAGCTCTCCATCGAGGAGAAGCAGGAGCTGCTGGAGATCTTCGATCCCGCCGAGCGCCTGCTGCGCATCTCCGACGTGCTCGACATCGAGATTGAGAAGCTCAACATGGATCGTACCATCCAGTCGCGGGTGAAGCGGCAGATGGAGCGCGCGCAAAAAGAGTACTACCTCAACGAGAAGATCAAGGCGATCCAGAAGGAGCTCGGACGCGGCGAAAAGAGCGAGTTCGACGAGCTGAAGAAGAAGATCGATTCGGCGGGAATGCCTCCCGACGTGCTGGAGAAGGCGACGCAGGAGCTGAAAAAGCTGGAGGCGATGCCGCCGATGTCGGCCGAGTCCACCGTCTCCCGCAATTATCTCGACTGGCTGCTGGCGGTGCCGTGGAAGAAGAAGTCGAAGGAGATTCGCGACATCGACTTCGCCGAGACCACATTGAACCAGGACCACTACGGGCTGGAGAAGATCAAGGAGCGCATCCTTGAGTTTCTCGCCGTGCGGCAACTGGTGAAGAATCCCAAGGGCTCGATTCTCTGCCTGGTTGGCCCTCCGGGCGTGGGCAAGACCTCGCTGGGCATGAGCATCGCCAAGGCGACGGGACGCAAGTTCGTGCGCATGTCGCTGGGCGGCGTGCGTGACGAGGCGGAGATTCGCGGCCATCGCCGCACCTACATCGGTGCCCTGCCGGGCCAGATCATCCAGATGATGAAGAAGGCCGGCACGCGCAACCCGGTCTTCATGCTCGACGAGGTGGACAAGATGTCCAACGACTTCCGGGGCGACCCCTCGTCGGCGCTGCTGGAGGTTCTCGATCCCGAACAGAACTACATGTTCGTCGATCACTACCTCGACGTGGAATACGACCTCTCGCAGGTCTTTTTCATCGCCACGGCCAACGTGATGCACACCATCCCCGCCCCGCTGCAGGATCGCATGGAGGTTCTGCGGCTGCACGGCTACACCGAGCCGGAAAAGCTGGAGATCGCCAAGAATTACCTAGTCAAGAAGCAGCTTGAGCAGGCCGGATTGACCGACTCCAACATTCGCTTTGAAGACGACGCCCTGCGCGGCATCATTCGCAACTACACGCGCGAGGCCGGTGTGCGCAACCTGGAGCGCGAGATCGGCAACGTCTGCCGCAAGATTGCGCGTTCGGTGGTTCGCGAGGGCGACAAGTTCTCCGCCGTCATCACCGCGGAAAACCTGCCCGGCTATCTTGGCGTGATGCGCTTCCGCGATAGCGGCGCCAGCGAGAAGAGCGAGGTTGGCCTTGTGACCGGGCTGGCGTGGACCGAGGTCGGCGGCTGCATTCTGACCACCGAGGTCGCCATCGTTGACGGCAAGGGCAAGTTGACGCTCACCGGCAAGCTCGGCGACGTGATGCAGGAGTCAGCCCAGGCGGCGATGAGCTATCTGCGCTCGCGCTGGCAGCAGCTAGGCATTCCGCGAGACTTCTACCGCAACGTCGATATCCACGTCCATGTGCCGGAGGGCGCGATTCCGAAGGACGGCCCCTCGGCGGGCATCACCATCGCCACGGCCATCGCCAGCGCGCTCAGCAAGATTCCCGTGCGCCGCGATATCTGCATGACCGGCGAGATCACCCTGCGCGGTAAGGTGCTCCCGATCGGCGGCCTGAAAGAGAAGCTGCTCGCCGCCCATCGCGCCGGCATTTTGGAGGCGATTCTCCCGGCCGAGAACGAGAAGGATCTCGCCGATGTGCCTGAGAACCTGCGCACCGAGATGAAGCTTCACTTTGTGGAGTCCATGGACCAGGTGCTGCAGCTCGCGCTGGAGCAGCCATTGCCGGAGCTAGCCGAGACCGGCCCGATCCCCGCCATCGCCGCCAGCAGCGAGCAGCCGGAGGCACGGCAGTAGAACCATTTACAGCAAGCCTGAGAGGCCCGCTTCGGCGGGCCTTTCTGCTGGCGTCACCTCTTTCGCGAGCTCAGACGAGTTTCATGCGGGCTGGCAGTTCTGCCAGTTGCCCAATCTCCACGGCGCTCATAGGCTCTCGTCCTACACACGAGTGTCTTGAAAGTCCAGACCCGGAGGAGACGATGAATTTGAAACCACAGAGTATCGCGCAGTTGTCTGTCAGCCTGAGTCTAATTTTGCTGGGCCTGGCGGTAGCACCAGGAGCGTCGGCGCAAGAGGTCCTGCCCAAGGCTGAGCCTCCATTCAAAGGCAAGATCGGACGCACTGTTAAGGATTCCACCCCCGATTTTCCGAAGGGCGTCGAAGCGCCGAAGGGAGCTCCGAATGTCCTGTTGATCCTGACCGATGACGTCGGCTTCGGAGCGAGCAGTCCATTCGGCGGGCCGATCCAGACGCCAACCTTTCAGCGACTCTCAGACGATGGGCTCCGGTACAACACCTTCCACACCACGGCACTCTGCTCGCCGACCCGCGCCGCGCTGATTACGGGACGCAACCACCACTCTGTCGCGAGTGGCGTTATCACCGAGATGGCCACGGGTTACCCGGGCTACAACTCGCTTGTGCCAAAGAGCTGCGGTACGGTGGGCGAAGTCCTGAGAGAGAACGGCTACAACACTTCATGGTTTGGCAAAATGCACAACGTGCCGGACTGGATGTCGAGTCAGGCGGGGCCGTTTGATTTGTGGCCGAGCGGCCTTGGCTTCGAATACTTCTATGGATTTGTCGGGGGCGATTCCCACCAATACAGTCCGGCTCTGTATGAAAACACCACGCCGATTGAACCCTATCTTGGAAAACCCGACTACATCCTCGATCACGACCTGGCGGACAAGGCGATTGCCTGGATGCAGATGCAGCATGCGCTCGCGCCGTCCAAGCCGTGGCTCCTCTACTACGCGACAGGAACCGCGCACGCGCCCCATCAGGCGCCGAAAGAGTGGATCGCGAAGTACAAAGGACAGTTTGACCAAGGATGGGACAAGGTCCGGGAGGAGACCCTAGCCCGACAGATCAAGCTCGGCATTGTTCCCCCGAACACTCAGTTGACGAAACGGCCGGAGCAGATTCCCGCGTGGGACTCTTTGTCGCCCGACCAGAAACGACTCTACGCGCACATGATGGAAGTGTACGCGGGCGCACTTTCCTATGCTGACAATCAGATCGGGCGCTTGCTCGACGCGGTGAAGGACTCCGGTCAGCTCGACAACACCCTCGTGATTTTCATCATGGGTGACAACGGCGCAAGCGCCGAGGGCACCTTGCAAGGCACTACAAACGAGGTGGGGGCTATGGCCAATGGCGTAAAGGAGAGCCTGCCCTATCTGCTCTCGATGATGGACCAATTAGGCGGCCCGATGACGTACAACCACTATCCGGTGGGCTGGGCGCACGCGATGGATTCGCCGATGCAGTGGACGAAACAGGTTGCATCACATTTCGGCGGCACGCGCAACGGCATGGTGATCTCGTGGCCGGCACGGATCAAGGACAAAGGCGGCATACGGCCTCAGTTTTCGAGTGTCATCGATATCGCGCCGACCATCTACGAAGCCGCTGGGATCACTCCTCCAAGGGTGCTGGACGGTGTGGAACAGAAACCGCTGGAGGGCGTCAGCCTGCTGTACACGTTCGACGAAGCGAAGGCTCCGACACGTCACACTACTCAGTATTTCGAGCTAGTCGGCAATCGCGCAATTTACAAGGACGGTTGGATGGCGAACACGACGCCGCTTCGGCTGCCTTGGGTGACAACCGGATATGAACCCAACCCTGATGACTTCAAGTGGGAGCTGTACAACATCAACGAGGACTTCAGCCAGGCGAACAATCTGGCAGCGACAAATCCTGGCAAACTCAAAGAGCTCCAGGACGCCTTCGACGTCGAGGCGAAGAAGTACAACGTGTATCCGCTCGATTCGAGCCTGGCGTCGCGAGCCGATCCCGCAATTCGGCCGAGTCTCACGCGTGGGCGTAGCGAGTTCACCTACTATCCTGGAATGATTCGGATTCCCGAAGGCTCCGCGCCAAACTTCAAGAACCAGTCGTGGGCGATAGCCGCTGAGGTGACGATTCCGGAAAATGGCGCGAGCGGGGTGCTGGCAACCATTGGGGGACGCTTCGCCGGCTGGGGTCTGCTGATGCAGGACAGCAAACCTCAATTTGTATACGCTTATTCAAACCAGCCTCAGGACAAGTTCCGCGTCGCTTCGGATCAGCCTATCCCGGCTGGCAATCACGTGGTGCGCTTCAGCTTCAAGTACGACGGAGGCGGAATTGGCAAAGGCGCAACCGGCACCTTGTTCGTGGATGGGAAGCAGGTCGCGCAGGGGCCGATTCCCAGAACGATACCGATCCGTTTCTCTGCTGATGAGACCTTCGATGTCGGCGAAGACACTGGAACTCCGGTGGTGGAGGACTACGCGGACAAAATGCCTTTTGCATTCACGGGCACGCTCAAGAAATTCGTGGTAGTTCTCGAACCGCAGAAGCTGACGGAAGAAGAAAGAAAACGCCTGCTTGAGGAGGAGGCAAAGGCTTCGATGGCCATTCAGTAACTGTACCCCGGGTAAGGGTAGTTTGTGAGCCGCTCAAGCGGCCATGCGGGGTCGCTTGAGTTCCCCTTTCAGCGGTTTCCAAAGTGAAAGTTGTACTTCAGCTCGCCGTAGATCTCGCGCGGCGAGTTCCAGTGAAATCCTCCGAAGGTCACGCTGTTGTCGAGTTCGACGCGGCGGTTGGCGACGTTGAGCGCGGTCACGGACACATCGCAGCGCGGGCTCATCTTCTTGCCAAGGCTCAGGTCGAAGGTGGTGTGCGCGGGCAGATAATTGCCCGGATACGGCGCGCCCGGAAATCCGTTGCTGAATCCCGATCCATAGTTGATGTTGGTCGAGGCGTGCGTCTGCCACGGCATCAGCACGTCTCCGCCGACGTTGAGCGTGTTGCGCTGGTCGTGGTCGAGCGGCGAGAGTCCCTGCGGCAGTGAGAAATCCGTAAGGCCGCCGGTGATTGAGCCGCCGCCCTCGGCGATCTGATTAGAGTAGGCAAGGTGAAGTTGCGCGCGATGTGCGATGCGCGGCGAGCGCAAGGTCAGTTCCCAGGCGCGGATCAGCGCCGACTGCACCGTAATCGGGAAGAAGAGATTCGATTCGCCGATGTTGTTGTGGTCGAAGAAATTCACCACGCGGGTGCGGAAGGTGTCGATATCCAGCGCCCACTCGCGCAGCGGTACCGCGAGGCCAAACTGATACTCCTCGTCGCGCTCGCCGTGCAGCGGAATGAATCCGAGGCTGTTGGCGGTTGCGTACTGCACCAGCGTTCCCGAGGCGGTGATCAGCGGCGGAGCCTGGTAGTAGTGTCCGTAAAAGCCGCGCAGAGTGGCGTGAATACCGGGAATGGTGACGGCCATCCCGAGGCGTGGGCTGATCGCGCTCTCGCTGACTCCGCCGCTGAACCATGTCGGCCGCACGCCGGCTGAGATCATCAGCCAGGACGCGAGCCTCAGGCGATCGTCGACGAAGAGCGCGACCAGGCGGCCCGCGGGATGCTCGGCATCGCTGAATGCGCCGCCGTAGTTGGAGGCAAAGAGTTCGTCGTCGCTCTGGTAGAAGCTGTACATTCCCGCCTGCAGATGGTTCTTCGCCAGATTGGCATCGAGACCGATCTGGCCTCCGGCGTAGGTTGAGCCACGCTCTTCGGTGGTGGCATCGGGAACGGGCGATGCGCCGGGACCGGGTGTGTAGGTGTAATCGTTGGGAGAGCTATCGTAGTTGGCGCGATTGTGGTGATAGAAGGGCGAGACGGTCAGCAGTACCCTGGGATCAAAGGTGTGCACCCAGGAGGCGTTGAGCAGCAGATCGGATTCACGGTCGCCGTCGCGCAGTCCGATGCTGGGATACTGGCCGGTAAGCGTGTTGTTCTCGATGTCGTTGGGATTGGGATCGTAGGGGATCTGGTAGTAGTCGCGGCGCATCGCGGCGATGAAGCGAAGCTGATTATGCGGCGAAGGATTGGCGATGAGCGAGGTAAATCCGCCGTAGCCATTGGCCGCATCGTGAACGACCTGCGCCACCGGCGTCTGGATGCCGAGATTGCTGCGATTGCCGTTGACGCTGGCGTAGTAGGCCAGGCGCGGCGTGTGTCCGCCGAAGCTGAACTGATCGTTCGTCTGGCAGAAGTTGCCCGCGCTCAGCCACAGCTCGGCCTCGTTATTGCGCTCAAAGCCGGTGCGCGGAACGATGTTGAAGATCCCGTAGGTGCGATCGCCGAGATCGGCGCTGTAGCCGCCGCGATCGGCTTCGAGATAATCGACATCCTTGGGATCGAACTGCGGGCCGAGGTTGGAGGCAATGTTGGTATTCGGGATGGGCACGCCGTCGATGAGCCAGCTGGTCTGGTGGCCTCCGCGAACGTGGAGCTGATCGTGAGTGACGTAGGCTCCGGGAACGTAATCGGTGATCATCGCCAGGCTATTGCTTCGCGAGGCTCCGGGCGTGGAGGCGATATCGAGGCGGCTGATGAGCGTTGTTGTGGCGGCGGCGCCAGCCTCGGCGGATTCGGCCTCGCCGGAGACCTCGACGCTCTCCGAGGCTCTGCCGATGGCAAGGCGCAGGTGCAGTACGGGCTGGGCTCCGGCGACGACGGTGAGTGCCTGCTCGGAGGGCGCAAATCCCGCGGCATGTACCGCGATCATGTACTCGCCGAGGGCGAAGGCGCGGAAGCAGAACTCACCGGCGCTGTCGCTCTCCGTTGATTGCAGCCAATCGGAATTTCTCGCCTTCAGCGCAACCGTCGCGCCCTGCACCGGGCGATGCTGCCCGTCGTGAACCACTCCGCAGGCGCTGCCGAAGAGCGTGGCAGCAGCCGGAGCATGGACGAGCAAAAGCAGCGCCCACAGATCGAACAATCTTCGGACCATCGCTTCCCTTTCTCTCTCTTTTCACTGCGAGCGAGCGCAGCCGCACCCGCGGGTGAACGGCTGTTGAGAGCCCGGCGCACATCGGCGTTTGCGCTCTCAGTCGGCAGAGGTTACTGGAGGTTGGGAGGGCTGCGTCCGGAGTTGCGAGCCCAGACGATGGAGTTGTGGCCTGCGCTTTCGATCGGCGCATCGAGCTGCCGGCGCGCCGGAGCGGCCGCGCAAGTACGCGCGGTGACGGTTGCCGCAGCGGAACTGACTACCTGGCCCAGCAGACGGTATGGGCATCGCGGCGCGTTGGCGTGGTATCCGGGAGAGCCGTCTTTCGCCGTCGCCGCGGCCATCATGGAACAGTGATGAGCGCCATGGTGGCGGCAGCAGGGAGGAAGATCGGCCTGCGTGACGGCCAGCGCCGCCGGAGCAGCACAGCTCCACAGCAACACCAGCAGCAACAGGTTGGCCATCGCTCGCCGCATGATCCCCCGCATATTGGATGTCGAACAGAGCTCCGGGGATTGGAACAAAGGAAGTGATCGGCAGTGCAAAAGCGCTACCCGGTTATCACGCCAGCGATGGTCAACGGTCACGGAAGAACTCTTCCGCGAGAGAGACACTTTCAGGTGCACAGGGCTGCTTGTGTTGTGGTGCTCCGATTCTGCTCTCTGATCAGGAGTAGAAGATGATCGCAAGAACGAGAAGATTTCTTCCTGCTCTGCTCCTGGCTCTGCCACTTGTGCTTTTCAGCCAGCAAAAGGCCAAGCCGGCCGAGTGTTCGAGCTGCCACAAGGACTTTGCCTCGGCGCTGCCCAAGGATCACGCCACCGTTCCCATGGGCGGACTCTCGCAATGCCTTACCTGCCACAAGCGCGGCCTCTCCGCCGCGTCGGATCGCTTTGCCGTCCGTCTGCACCATGCCCATGAAAGCGAGCGGCAGAAGCTGGAGTGCACGACCTGCCACAACCACGCCAACGGGCTGGAGATTCCCGTTGCGCGCAAATAGAAATCGCGTAGTCTTCATCATCGCAACAAGAAAGCCCCGGCAGCATTATTCGCCCACCGGGGCTTTTGTTTGCTACCGCGACTGCTATTCGGCGATCGAAACCGAGTACTCTGCCCGGCCCAGCTCCATGCCGCCGTGCTGCAGATGGCGGACGCCGTAATCATATCCGGCGTTGAAGGCCTTGCGATTCAGTTCCGCAAAGGACGCGGGCACGGAGTCCTCCACCGCCTTCAGCAGCGACTCGCGCTGCAGCAGGCCGGAGATGGCTCCGAAGAATCCCGTCATCACGATGTTGAGCACCATGCGCTTGCCCAGCTCCTCGGCCATGCGCGTGGCGGGAATGCCGAAGACCTTCACGTCGAGAGCAGGAATTTCATTCACACGAACGAGGTCCTGCTCGATGATGAGCGTGCCGCCGGGCTTGATGTCCCTGGCGAACTTTACGTAAGCCTCCTGCGACATCAGCACCATGATGTCCGGCTTGACCACGTAAGGATAGAGCACCGGCGTGGGCGAGAGCACAAGCTGCGCCGAGCAGGCGCCGCCGCGCGCCTCGGGGCCGAAGTTCTGCGTCATGGTGGCGTAGCCATCTTCCACGATCGAAGCGGCGCGGCCGATGACGCTGGCGCACATGATGACGCCCTGTCCGCCAAAGCCGGCGATACGAAGTTCGGTTAGCTGCATACGGGACCCTCCACCGGGATGTACTTCTCGCCGAGCGCATGTTCAAGATGCGCTCGCATCATGCTGGTAAAGTCCGGTCGCTCGCGATCAACGAACTTGCCGACGATGATCTCCCCGCTCTTGGTCAGTCCGACCTCGGCCGTGGGCGCGCCGTGCTTGATCTTCGAGAACTGCTTGTAGAACTTCATCGTGTCCAGCGCATCCCCCATCTTGTTGCGACGCTGGTAGAGCGTCGGACAGGGCGAGATGATCTCGATGAATCCGAATCCCTTCTTCTTGAACATCTCGGCCATCGAGCGCGCAAGCTGGCGGACGTGGAAGGTCGTCCAGCGCGCGACGTACACGGCGCCGGCGGCCTCCACCAGAAACGGCAGGTTGAAGGCCGGATCGTAAGTGCCGTAGGGCGCGGTCGCGGTGATGACATCCAGCGGCGTCGTCGGAGCCGTCTGCCCGCCGGTCATCGCGTAGGTGAGGTTGTTCACGCAGATCACCTTGAGGTCCACGTTGCGGCGGGCGGCGTGAATCAGGTGATTGCCGCCGATGGCAAACAGATCGCCGTCACCGCTGTACACCACAACCGTCATCTCGGGATTCGCCAGCTTCAGCCCCGTCGCAAATGGAATGGCGCGGCCGTGGGTGGTGTGGAAGGAGTCAAGGTTGACGTAGCCGGCAACGCGGCCGGTGCAGCCGATTCCGCTGACGATGCTGAGCTTTGTGAGATCCGTCTTGGAATCCAGCAGCGCGCGGCTGAAGCAGTTGACCGTGGTTCCGATTCCGCAGCCCGGGCACCAGATGTGCGGCATGCGGTCGGTACGCAGAAAATTCTCTACCGGATTCGCCGGAGGGGTCATGCAAACAGGCGTACTCATTTCGCAGCCTCCTGAATCGCCTTCAAAATCTGGGCGGGATCGTGTACGGTGCCGCCGGCGTGGCCGACGGCGATGACCTTGCATTTTCCGGCAGCGCAGCGTTCCACCTCGCGAACCATCTGGCCCAGGTTGAGCTCGGGGACGACCAGCCCCTTCACATTCGGCGCCATGGCGCGAATGATGTGCTCGGGAAATGGCCAGGCGGTGATCAGGCGAAGCGTGCCGACCTTGAGTCCTTCGGCGCGGGCGTTCTCCACCGCGCGCTGTGCCACGCGCGAAGTGATGCCGTAACTGATCACCACAACGTCTGCGCCGGCGATCTCGTCCTGTTCAACCATGCAGATTTTGTCGGCGTTGTCGCGAATCTTGCTCACCAGCCGGCGGATCATGCGATCCTGCACCGCCGGAGTCATGTTGGGATAACCGCGTTCGTCGTGGGTCAGCCCGGTGACGTGCACATTGTATCCTTCACCGGCTCTGGTCATCTCCGGCGTCTGCTCTTCTCCGCAGGGCGCAAAGAGCTGGAAGGCCGATTTATCCTTGCTCGTCCAGCGACGCGGCTCGACCTCAATCTGCTCGGCGGGCGGAATCACGACCTTCTCCGTCATGTGTCCGACAACTTCGTCCATCATCACGAAGACCGGAACGCGATAGCGCTCGGCGAGATTAAAGGCTTTGATCGTCAGGTCGAAGCACTCCTGCGGCGAGTTGGGACAGAGAGCGATGATCTCGTAATCGCCGTGCGAGCCCCACTTCACCTGCATCATGTCGGCCTGCGCAGGCAGCGTCGGCAATCCGGTGGAGGGTCCGCCGCGCTGCACATCGATGAAGACGCATGGCGTCTCCGTCATGGCGGCGTAGCCGATGTGCTCCATCATCAGCGAAAATCCGGGGCCGCTGGTGACGGTGAATGCCTTCACTCCGCCCCACACCGCTCCGAGAATGGCGATGGAAGCAGCCAGTTCGTCCTCCATCTGAATAAACGTCCCCCCGATCTTCGGAGCGCGGTGCGAGAAGCGTTCGACGATTTCGGTGGACGGCGTAATGGGATAACCGGCCGAGAAACGCGCGCCGGCGGCGATTGCGCCTTCGCAGGCCGCATGATCGCCATCAAGAAAATGAGCGCCCGTCAGGACGCCCACGGGATCAGCATGCATCATCCTGCTCCTTCTCTCCCTCGGCGGGCTTGTCCGTGCGGTATCCATGAATTGCGAAGTCAGGGCAGTACATGCCGCAGAGATCGCACCCCGTACACTTTTCCGGGGCAATGGAATGCGGCGGATGATAGCCCTTGGAGTTGAACGCCGACGAGAGTGCAAGAACTTTGGATGGACAGAATTCGACGCAGAAGCCGCAGGCCTTACATCGCTCCACGACAATCTGCACACTACCACGTGCCATATTGCCACCTCACCAGTGCGGATTATTCTCTTGCCTAGTGGGCGGCTACGTCGTGACTTACATCACAGATAGCGGTGATGGATGCACAAAGGCAGAGCCGCCACGCAAGGCCGGCGAGGGGTTTATGAGTGCTGCGCCTCGCCGGATCCGGTCTGCACGCCGTGTCCTACGCCCTGCGTCACCGTGACCTGGCGGGCGAATTCCTCCGCCATCTCCGGCTTGAGCCGAACCTGCGTCGGGCGGCGTGCGATCGACATCCTGTCGATCTTATCCTGCAGTTGCAGTAATCCATAGAAGAGATTTTCGGGGCGCGGCGGGCAGCCGACAACATAAACATCCACGGGTACGATCTTGTCAACACCCTGCAGCACCGAGTAGGTGTCGAACGGCCCTCCGGCGCAGGCGCAGCCGCCCATGGCGATCACCCACTTCGGCTCCGGCATCTGCGCGTAGATGCGCTGCACCACGGGAGCCATCTTCAGCGTGACGGTTCCAGCGACGATCATCAGATCGCTCTGCCGCGGGCTGGGACGAAACACCTCGGAGCCGAAGCGCGCAATGTCAAAGCGCGAGGTCGAGGAGGCGATCATCTCGATCGCGCAGCAGGCGAGGCCGAAGGTCATCGGCCAGATCGCCGATTTGCGCGCCCAGTTGAAGACGTAGTCCACCGTGCTGATTACGAAGTTGTGCTCAAAACGATCCTCGATCCAGCCCATGCCACCCCCACAGAGTCATGTTGTCGAGCATTGTACCCCAGATGTTCTTTCGTCCCGCGCCGGCTATGCCGTCTGCGGCTTGCGCGCCGTCAGCAGCAGCGCTCCGATGCGCTTAAAGTCGCGAAGCTCGTGCGCGCTCTTGAACCATTTCCCGTCGTACTCTTCGGCCGTCGGCGTGAGGTCGGAAATGTGCGCGATCTCGACGGCTTCGAAGCCGTGAACCGCCAGCATCCGCGCGTATTCTTTTTCCGAGCGTGCGTGCACGGGAACATTCAGTTCGTCGACCCAGCGCAGCGAGTAGGGATTCTCCCGGTAAAGATTGATGAGTATAAATATCCTGCCGCCCGGAGCCAGCACGCGATACAGTTCGCGCAGCACCGCCTCCTGATCGGGATAGTAGTAGAAGCTCTCGATCGAGAGAATCTTGTCGAAGTACTCGTCGCGCCAGGGGATCTCATCGGCAGCAGCCTTGACGAAGAGCACGTCTTCGATCTCTGCGGAGGCCTCGCGCGCGCGATCGATCATCTCATTGGAGATATCGAGGCCAACGGCCATCCCCGGTCCGCCCTCCACCACCTGCGCCAGCCGCCGCGTCGCCCATCCCGCGCCGCAGCCCAGATCGAGCACGCGCTCTCCGGGACGAAGGTCCATGCGCTCGAAGGTCTGTTCGGCGATGCTGATGTGGTGACGCTCCATCTCTTCCCCGCGTCCCTGCTCGGCCCACTGGTTGAACTCTGTTCTCAATACTTCTTTTGCATCCGCCATCGTTTTCCTCACCCAACTGGAGCGATTCGCATCATGCTACCCCGCGGCTTGGATCTCCGGCAAATCGCATTCAGCAGAGGATCGAAAATGGTTGCCCGCAATAGAACGATTTCTTTTTGCGTTGTGACGAAAATCACAGCACGGCGGGAAATCTTATGAAAACTTGTTGCTATTGCAGGGGTGCAGGAGCAAGACTTACCATCTGGCCTTGAATACGGCGGGGTGCCGGGACTTCTATGCCACAGAACTATATTCCGATCTTCGTCTTTCTGGCTGTGGCCTTCATGGTCGCTGCCGGAACTCTAGTGGTCGCAAAGCTCGTACGTCCGAATCGTCCCGAAAAGATTAAGGGCATGGCTTACGAGTGCGGCATTGAACCGGTAGACACCGCGCGTCAGCGCCACACCGTTCGCTTCTACATCGTCGCCATTCTGTTCGTGGTCTTCGACGTGGAAACGATCTTCCTGTTTCCATGGGCGGTGCAGTTTAAGCAGTTGGGCGCATTCGGATTCCTCGAGATGATGATCTTCCTGGGAATCCTGGTGCTGGGTTATCTGTGGGTCTGGAAGAAAGGCGCGCTCGAGTGGATTTAGTCCCGCCGGTCGATGGTCGCCTTCCCGCTCAACTTGCTGTGAGAGCGCTTCGGTGAGCGCGCACCGAAGGACTGTGCGGAGCGAAATGCGCCGGCCGCGAACCGGCGGAAACGTGGGGTAACAAAATGCCGGAAGAACCGGATGCCATATCGCCGAAGCCGGAGGCAGAGCAGGCGCCAGCCGCTCCTCCTCCGAAGCCGGCGCCAAAGCCAGCTCCCGTCGCATGGGAGTGCGAGATGGTCGAGCAGCTGAGGCGAGAGTTCGGAGAGACCATCCAGCAGGCGCTCAGCTATCTCGGGCAGAATTATCTCGTCGTTGATTGCAGCGTCTGCCTCCAGCTCATCGTCAGACTTCAGGAACAATTCGGATTCAACTTCCTCACCGACCTCACCGCCGCTCACTATCCCAAAGACGCACTGCCCTTCGAGATCATCTGGATGCTGTACTCCTTCCAGAAGAACGAGCGCGTGCGCGTGAAGGCTCGCTTTGCCGAGGGCGCGGAGGCTCCTTCGCTGACCGGACGCTGGATCGGAGCGAACTGGCTGGAGCGCGAGGTCTATGACATGTTCGGAGTGCGCTTCACCGGGCATCCTGACCTGCGCCGCATCCTGTTGCCCGAAGAGTGGACGGGCCATCCGCTGCGCAAGGATTACGCCCTGCAGCAGCAGGACAGCGCCTGGGTTCAGAAGAACCTTGGAATCGAGAGTAGCCGATGAGCGAGAACGAATTTTACGAGCCGCTGGAGCTGCAAGAGGTAGAGCCGGGACGCACCTTCCTGGATTCCAGCGAGCTTGTGTTGAACATGGGACCGCAGCATCCTTCGACGCACGGCGTGCTGCGCGTGATTCTGAAGCTCGATGGCGAGAAGGTGATCGGGCTGGAGTGCGTCATCGGCTACCTGCATCGCGGAATCGAAAAGCTCGGCGAAAACCGCACCTGGGCGGGCTTCGCTCCGTATGTCGACCGGCTCGACTACATCGCCGCGGTCTCCAACAACCTCGGCTACTGCCTCGCGGTCGAGAAACTGCTCGGCGTCGAGGTTCCCAAGCGGGCGCAGTATCTGCGCGTGATTCTCACCGAGTTGGCGCGGCTGGCCAGCCACCAGGTATGGCTCGGAACCCACGTCCTCGATATCGGCGCGGTCACGCCGCTCTTCTACGCCTTCCGCGATCGCGAGAGCATCCTCAACGTCTTCGAGA
>Ga0326727_10004913_pt1 | contig 39087 bp, 32 predicted proteins | sample MB2enrmetagenome_FD_207643 | JGI IMG/M metagenome (GOLD analysis project Ga0326727, IMG submission 207643) | Lab enriched peat soil microbial communities from McLean, Ithaca, NY, United States - MB29MY | ecosystem: Environmental > Terrestrial > Soil > Wetlands > Peat | place: USA: New York...
CATCCTGCTGAGCTTCGCCTCCAAGCAATACGGCACCGGCTATGACGACATCGGCTGCCGGATGTACGGGCCCAGGGGCACGCTGGAGACCCATTACGGCGGCCTGGTGGCCATCCACGGCTTCAAGTCCTACAAGGGCGGCAGGACGGGCGGCATCTACACCGACGGCGTGGTGCAGAACATTGCCGAGTTCCACAGGTGCATCACCCAAGGGGATTTCTCTAATCCCACCGTGCCCCCGAGCGTCCGCAGCAACCTGACCACGATCCTGGGCCGCACCGCCGCCTATCGCAAGGCCGAAGTAACCTGGGACGAGATGCTGAAGACGGCCGAGAAACTCGACTTCCCCACCGCCGGCCTGAAGGCCTGAGCGACCCCTGCGGGAACCGCCGTTGCGGGAATTGGCCACCCGTTCAAGCTGTCATTGCTAGCTGTGATTTGCCTGTTTCCCGACATTCTTGCCGGTTTTCATCGCTCAAGAAAGAGACCCGCCCGCAGGATTTCTGCGGGCGGGCACTCTACGCCGGGACTCTTGGGTGCGCGTGCAAAGGAACCCGGCATGCTCAGTCGCACAGGAGAAAACATTCACGCACTGGAGGACGGTCGTTCCGCCGTGCGACATGAGATAAGCTGAACGCCATTGCTATGATAGTATACGCCGGCCTTAGGGCAAGGGTTCGGCGAAAGTTTTTCCCGCCGCCCCACCGCTGGACCCCTCGCCGGACTGTTTCATAAATGGCACAACGCCGCGCGCTTGCCCTGCGGGCGATGGCCATTCGCCCTTGACTTGTCGATGCACCCGCGATTACGATCCGCCCCCTGGTGTGGCGTCTCATGCGCCAGCAGGGTTTCGCCCGCGCTGGCCGTGCCGACGGGGATCATCCCGTCCCAAATGCGGAGCAGCAGAACCATGACAGCTTGGCAACACGTGCGGACGGCGTGCCTCGCTCTTTTGCTGGTCGGCGGCGCGGTTCCACTTGCCTGGGGACAGTATCCCGCCGGGCCGCCGGCCGTGGCCGGACCCAGCAGCACGGGTCCCTGGGAGTCGCCCGCGGGGCCGGGCACCACGCCCAGCGTGGTCGCGGGGCCGGCCGCTTGGCCGTCGCCCGCAGCGGCCCCTGCCGCGGCGCCGGCGGGGCCCTCCAGCACCGGTCCCTTGACGCCCGGACCGGCCCTCTCCTCGCCGGCCGACAGTTCCGGCCGCCCGGGACCAGTCCTCGGACCGGACTTCAGGCTGCTGCAGCCGGCGGCCGCCCCCTGTGCCCTAGAGTGCCAGCCCATTTTTCCATCGACCTGGTACACCCGCGTCGACTATTTCCATTGGAACGAGCGCTACGGCGGCCAGGATTTCGTCAACGAGTCGGGCGCCTTGTACACGCTGGGCTACGTGCACCGCTTCGGGCAGGAGCGGCTCCGCATCGAAGCCTTCGGCGGAGACATGCACTATTCCGGCTGGGAGCAGGACCAGAACGGGGACCTCACGTCCATGCTGGCCGGCCGGACCGACTACCTCGGTTGCCGCGGCGAGTACGACCTGCTCTACGAACCCAAGTGGTGGCCCCAGGGCACGTTCTTCCTGGGCGTCGGTTCCCGCTTCTGGGTCCGCGACATCAACAGTGGCTTCGACAACGAGCATAACTTCGTGGAGGGCTACCAGGAAACCTGGTGGACCTTCTATCCCTACCTGGGCCTTGAGATGAAGCTGCCGCTGGGGCGCGCGGAACTGTACAGCTCGGGCCGCTTCGGCGTCACCCCCTTCGCCTATGACAAAGCGTCCGACGTGGATTCGCCGATCTATCCCCGCACGGGACTGACCGGCCAGGCGGAGCTGGGGCTGCGGAGCGGGCGGCTGTCGCTGGCGGGCTACTTCGAGGCGCTCACCTGGACCCACTCCAAGACGGTGATGATGGGTTCCGAATACGGCATCGTCGACGTCATGCAGCCCACCTCGCGGATGTACACCGTCGGCGGCAAGATCGCCTACAGTTTCTAACGCACAAAATCAGTCCAACTCGTCCAAGAAGCTGCTGGACTCCGCGTCCTCGTCGGAAAGGTCCTCTTCCGACGGCCCGCCGACGGGAGAACTCCAGGCCTCTTTCTTCTGCACGGGAACCACCGGAATCTCGGGCTGGCTGTCCGCGATGTCCGGCGCGGGGGATGCCACAGGCCCCTCCACCGGGACGAACTCCGGCAACTCCTCTTCCGCCGCGGACGCCGCCTCGCCCTCGCTCGACGGCTTTGCGCCGGGCTGCGGCTCGTCGAGGACTTGCGCCGGGGGAATGGCCTCCGGGTCGCCCTCGTATTCATAGTGGGCCTGGAAGGTCAGCGGGCCGACGGTAAATTCCGCGCCCGGCGGCAGCGGCGCCAGCGCTACCCGCCGGCCTCCGACCATGGTCCCGTTGAGCGACCCCAGGTCACGGAGCATCAGCAGCCCGTCCTGCTCGAAGAGCTCGCAGTGCCGGCGACTGATGAGCGGATGCGGGACCGTCAGGCTGGCTTCGCGGCCGCGGCCCAGCACGGTGGGAAGCCGCAGGGCGACCCATCGTTTGTCCGCCGTGCCGCTGGTGATCAGCAGTTTGGTTTCCATGGTCCTGGGTCTCGCGGGATCGGAACCTTGGTTTATCATAATTCCTGCCCGTCGGTGGGGCAACGCTGCCCGGGGGGGCTGGTGGTCAGAGGGGAATGGCCGCGGGTACATAGCCGTGGGCATGCCGCGCGGGAAGCGGCCGACGGGGGGCAGCCCGCGCCTGGAACCGCCGGCAAGTGCGGCCATTGGTAGGGCTTGGTACCACCCTCGGGTCATATGCACGGGCTCAGGTCGGAATCGACGACAAGCGGTACATCCAGCCCACCCATCATGAGGGCCCCGACCGCCTGCACGCGACTGTTTTCGTGGCCGGGGATGCTCAACTGCCCTTGAACGCTATCCCATTCATCTTCACTCCTGAACCAGCGAAGGATCGTCCAGCAGCGCCTCCAGCCCGAGGGCGATCAATTGTGTCCGCGGCAACTGCAGCTTACGCGCCAGTCGGTCGGTGCGGGTAAGCAAGCCCTTCTCGATGGAAACGGAAATGACCTGCACGCCCTTGCCCACCTTCGGCCGGCCGGCCTTCTGGCGCGCCTGTCGCCACTGTGCCTGCTCTTCGTCGGTCAGGTCGCGGGAACGCTCGATCACCATCTCCTTGTCGAAGGCCGCGGTGGCCTTGGCCAATTCGCGGGCATTCATCTCCTGATAGCGCTTGACCGGCTGCTTACGGGTCATGATTGCTCCATTCGGCGATAACGCCGCTTCTCCCGATCAGTCAAAGGGCGGGCCTGAATCACGTACACGGAATCCCCCTCCTCGACCAGGAAAACGACTTGCAGCAGCCGCCCGCCAGCACCCCGTCCCCAGGCCAACCACTTGTCGTTGTCGATTTTTCTGGGAAACGGCCGGCGGGCGCATTCCACCACAGCCTCCGCCTCTTCCGGGAGAACGCCGTGGCTTGCCACATGCTCCTCGTTCCACTCGTGCCAGCGGAAGTCCACGCGCCCTCTCCAATTAGTTATATAACATTTATTGCTCGCCGTCTACCCCCAGCGGATTGCCACAGGTGCTGATGGTGGCGGCACTCGTCGGGCGCGAGCAACAGTTGGGCCGGCGGCCTATCGGAAGCGGGGTGGGGCACCTGCGCGAACGCCCCGCCCGGTGGCTGCTGCCGGCCGCCCTTCAGGCCACGGGCGACTGGCGGGGCTGCCCGGGTAGGAGGGTGGTAAACGCCCCCCACGCAGCACCGCCGCCCGCCGCCCCGCCTCCCCAGTCAACCTCCCTTGACACGGATTTGGCCAAAGCAAGCCTTCCCACACGCCATATGTTTTGGTAGGATTCATCGCTTTGCCACCTGTGGGAAGCTGCGCCGTTGCCGAAAACGTCGGGGCGCTGAGCTGGCCGCATCCCCGGTTTTGCGGGCGGTTCGGCGCGGAATTGCCCTCGGAATTGGCAAAGGAATTTGCCAGCATGGAAGCGGCGAAATGTAGACCGTTGCGTGCTAAAGGTATAGAATCACGCGCGGGTGTAGCTCTGGAACGCTTGGGGGTCCGAGAACGTAACAAATTACACGATAGTCATTTAGCTACGCGGGTGTAGCTCAGTTGGTAGAGCACGACGTTGCCAACGTCGTTGTCGTGGGTTCGAACCCCATCACCCGCTCTTTATGTGCAAGTGGGGGCAGGGGCCTGGAAGATTCTCTGGCGGTACCGAACATGTCCGACAACGAGCTCGACGAATCCGACGAAGGCTTGCAATCGCAGGAAGTCCTTGAGGACCAGGGTGAGGCTGCGCCCGAGGGCGAAGCGAAGCCGAAGCTGCAACTGGACGTGAAGATCCAGAACCGCGGTGCGTGCGAGCGGCACATCACGGTGACCATTGCGCGCGAGGATATCGACCGCTATTTCGATCACGAATACAGCGAGTTGATGCCGCAGGCGCAGGTGCCCGGTTTTCGGCCCGGGCACGCCCCTCGCAGGCTCATCGAGCACCGTTTTCACAAGGAGGTAGGGGAGAAAGTGAAGGGGGCGCTGTTGATGGACAGCCTCACCCAGATCCACGACGAGCAGGACCTGTCGGCCATCAGCGAGCCGGACTTGGACTTGGCCTCCGTCGAGATCCCGCAGGAAGGGCCGCTGGTGTTCGAGTTCGACCTGGAGGTGCGGCCGCAGTTCGACCTGCCGCAGTGGAAGGGGCTGTTGATCGAGAAGCCCGTCCGCGAGTTCACCCCCGCGGACGTGGATGGGGCCTTGCGGCGGCTGCTGACCGACCGCGGCCGGCTGGTGCCCTACGACGGGCCGGCCGAGCCGGGCGACTACATCACCACCAACCTGACGTTCAAGCACGGCGAGCAGGTCCTCTCCAGCGCAGCGGAGGAGATTATTCGCCTGCGACCGGTCTTGAGCTTCCGCGACGGCAAGATCGAGGGTTTCGACGCGGCGATGGCGGGGGTGCGGTCCGGCGAGTCGCGGACGCTGGAGGCCCGGCTCAGCCAGGACGCCCCCAACGAGGCGCTCCGCGGCCAAACCCTGAGCGCGGTCTTCGACGTGCTGGAAGTCAAGAAACTGGTGCTGCCGGAGCTGGACGCCCGGCTGTTGGACGAATTGGGCGGCTTCGAGCTGGAAGCCGACCTGCGGGACTCGATCAAGGATGCGCTCCGCCGGCGACTGGAGTACCGCCAGCGGCAGCGGGCCCGCGAGCAGATCACCGCGGCCCTGACCGTGGCCGCCGACTGGGAGCTGCCCGCCGGCCTGCTGCAGCGGCAGAGCCAGCGGGAGCTGCAGCGGGCCGTGCTGGAACTCCGCAGCAGCGGCTTCTCCGACGAGGAGATCCGCGCCCACGAAAACCTGCTGCGACAGAACAGCCGCGCAGCCACCGCCCGCGCGCTGAAAGAGCACTTCATCCTCGAGCGGATCGCCGAGGCGGAGGGGATGGAGGCGAGCGAGGAGGATTACGAGCAGGAGATCGAGCGGATTGCGGCGCAGAGCGAGGAGTCGCCGCGGCGCGTCCGCGCCCGGCTGGAGAAGAGCGGCGCGATGGACGCGCTGCACAACCAGATCATCGAGCGCAAGGTGATCGACCGCATCCTCGAGCACGCCCGCTTCCAGGAGGTGCCCTACCAAATGGAGGAGAGCGACGTGACGGCCCTGGAGCTGGCGGCCGGCGGCGGCGAGCACTCGGAGATCCCGCAGGCCAAGCCGGGCGGCGAACCGCCCCATGACCATGCTGCGCACGGTGGCCGGCCCGAACCGCCGCAACGCGGATGACGGAGCGCCTCATGCAGATCTCTCGGCCCCCTTTGACCGTGGACCCGATCATGTCCTACCGCGACTACCAGCGCCAGCGGCAGTTGACGCTGGGGGACCTGCTGTTGGAGAACCGCATCATCCTGGTGCAGGGGGAGATCCACGACGGCAACGCCAACGAAGTGGTCATGAAGTTCCTGTACCTGCAGAGCGAGAACCGGCGGAAGGACATCCACTTCTACATCAATTCGCCCGGCGGCAGCGTCAGCGCAACGCTGGCCATCTACGACACGATGCAAATCCTCAGTTGCCCGGTGGCGACCTACTGCGTGGGGCTGGCCGCCAGCGGCGGGGCCGTCCTCCTCGCCGGCGGCACCAAAGGCAAGCGCTTCGCCCTGCCGCACGCCAAGATCATGGTGCACCAGCCCTACGGCCAGGTCGGCGGCCAGGTCTCCGACATCGAAATTCAAGCCCAGGAAATCCTCAAGACCCGCGACACCCTGAACCGCATCCTGGCCCAACACACCGGCCAGCCGATCGAGCGCATCGCCAAAGACACCGACCGCGACTTTTACATGACCCCGGAAGAAGCCAAGACCTATGGCGTGGTCGACGACATCCTGACCAAGGTGTCCGCCGCCGCGGAGGCCGAGGAGGAGTGACGCCCCGGCGACCCCCCCGACGCGGTCGGGGGGCTTTTCCACGAGCCACCACCGGTCACCCGTCACTAGTCACCCGTCACCAGTCACCAGTCACCAGCCACCAGTCACCAGCCACCACCCGCATGACCCTCATCCCCTACGTTATCGAGAAGAGCGGCCGCGAAGAGCGGGCGATGGACATCTACAGCCGCCTGTTGCGGGACCGCATCGTGTTCGTCGGCTCGGCCATCTCCGACGAAGTCGCCAATGCCGTGGTGGCCCAGATGCTGTTCCTGCAGTCGGAGGACCCCAAGGGCGACGTGCACCTGTACCTCAACTCGCCCGGCGGCAGCGTCAGCGCCGGGCTGGCCATCTACGACACGATGCAGTTCATCAATTGCAACGTGGCCACGTACTGCGTGGGGCAGTGCGCCTCGATGGCCGCCGTGCTCCTGGCGGCCGGCACCCAGGGTAAACGCCGCGCGCTGCCCAATGCCCGCATCCTCATCCACCAGCCCCTGGCCGGCATGGAAGGCTCCGCGGAAGACATCATGATCCATGCCAAGGAGTTCACTAAGATCAAGGAACGCCTCAACCGCATTCTCATCAAGCACACCGGCCACCCGCTGGACAAGATCGAGCACGATACCGACCGCGACCGCTTCATGTCGGCCGAAGAGGCCCTCGACTACGGCCTGATCGACCAGGTGATCGAGCACATGGAGCCGCGAACGTAGAATTTTTTGCGCGGGCAGGACGCCCGCGCGAGCACTGCCGGGGGGCAGAACGCCGTGGCGCACGTTCCACGGATGGACTTTTTTGTGCGCGAGGCCCCGCCATGACTAGCTGGCACCTGGCCGCCGCCGGCGGCATCCTGCTGCTCCTCTCGGGTTGCCGGACCGATCCGGAAATCACCCGGCTGGAACGGGAGAACTTCTACAAGCAGCGCGAAATCGAACACCTCCGCTGGCAGGTCGAAGACCTGCAGGACGCGCTGGGGCCGCGGGGCGGCCCGTGCGAGGAAACAAACTGGCGCGCGGCCGGATCAACGCCGCGCACCTTGTCGCAGCCGGGACCGCGCCTGGGTCCGGCCGGCGACGGCACGCCCTCGACCGTCGTCCCCCGGACGTTGTCCGTGCCCGGGACGGTTACGCCAAGCGAAAAGACACCGTCGCTGAACGTGTCGCCCGGCCAGCCGCTGCCCGCGGGTCAGGTGCCGGAAACACTCATCCCGCCGTCCGAGCGGGGCGGCTCGATCCGGCCGGTCGATAACTCCCGCGTCGCCCAGATCACGCTGAACCAATCAGCCCTGGGAGCTGGCGGCGACGACCGCCGTGGGGGCGGCCAGGCGATGACTCTCCTCATCGAGCCCCGCGACATTGCCGGCAATCTGCTGGTGGTGCCCGGCGACGTGAGCGTTGCGCTGTTGGACCCTGATGCGGCAGGGGGGGTGGCCCCGTTGGCTCGCTGGGATTTCCGCGCGGCTCAGACGGCCGGAATGCTACAGGCCGGCCCGAGCGGTGGGATTCGCCTCGACCTGCCCTGGCCGCTGCTGCCGACCGCCGCCGACCCGCGCCGGCCATCGCTCGGCGACGGTGCCCACGTCCGCCTGGTTGTGCGTTATACGACCCGCGACGGCCGCAAACTCCAGGCCGAGCAGCCCATCGGCCTGGCGATGACCGAGCGAAACGACTCCTGGCGTCCGGGCGGCGGCGACAGCCCGGCCTCCAGTGAGGCGGAGGCGCCGCGGACGGCCGCCCGGCCCTCGGAAGGACCGTTGCAACGCCCCATCTGGTCGCCGGAGCGGCGGTTCTAGCGCCCCCCTGGGTGTCCATCATCACCGCACGGAGGCGGAACCAATGCGCCACCCGCTGGAAAAGGAGTTTGGGTTATCGGCATACGAACTGTTGGAGGCCCTGAACAAACGATTCCGAGCCCGCGTCACCTTGGAAGGGGCGGTTGCCGAAGTCCAAATGGAGAAAAGCATTAAGGCGTTGGTTGGGTCCGTTATCGATCGATTCGAGGTCTACGACATCGACGGGCACCCGGATTTCGGGATATGGCTCCCTGGCTCAGACCGGCGCATCCTGGCGGAGTGCAAGAATGTCCGTGACCGTGACGAGGCATACCGCCGGGACGGGGAGATAGTTGCCTTCAAGGCGGAGACCCAGAAAACGCGCGCGTCCAAAGGGGATCCCCTGAGCCGCTTTTACGATATTGACCAATTTGATATACTGGGCGTATGTTTAGGTAAGAAGACCGGCCGCTGGACGGACTTCATGTACGCCCGGGTCGTCGACTTGGCGCAGCACGCCGCGCACAAAGGCAAGCTGGCGGTTTTTCAGCGGGTGCCGCTGCCGGGTTCGGCGACTGCGCCGTGGTACGACGACCTCGGCGCGTTACTGAAGCATTTTTTCTGAGCTGCGATGCGACCCGACCCGATTTACAAGACGAAGCTGGGCAAGGCGTACTGCGCGGACAGCCTGGAATTCATGCGCGGCATGGCAGAGCACTCGGTGGATCTCGTCCTCACGTCGCCCCCCTACGCCCTGCACTTCAAGAAGGAATACGGCAACGCAGATCAGCGGAATTATGTGCGGTGGTTTCTGCCGTTCGCCGCGGAGATCCACCGGGTCCTCAAGGATACCGGCAGTTTCGTCTTGAACATAGGCGGCAGTTGGATTCCCGGGGCTCCCGTGCGGTGTCTCTATCATTTCCGCCTCTTGTTGGCCCTGTGCGACGAGCTGGGCTTCCACCTCTGCCAGGAATTCTTCTGGTTCAATCCCGCGAAGATGCCGGCCCCGGCTGAATGGGTCAACGTCCGCCGCATCCGCGTGAAAGACTCGGTCGAATATATCTACTGGCTCTCGCCGTCGCAGTCCCCGAAGGCAGACAACTCAAAGGTGCTTCAGAGCTACAGCAAAGATATGAAGCGCCTGATCCGGCGAGGTATCCGGCAGACGAAACGCCCCTCCGGCCACAACATCAAGCCGACGTTCTCGCGGGACCGCGGCGGGTCGATTCCCGCGAACGTGATTCAGTGCGGGAACAACGAGAGTAACAGCGATTACATCAAGCTTTCCAAGGAGTTGGGCAGGAAGGTTCACCCGGCCCGATTCCCCGCCGAGCTGCCCCGGTTCTTCATCGAGTTCCTGACCGACCCCGGTGACGTGGTGTTGGACCCGTTCGCCGGATCAAACACCACCGGAGCGGTTGCCGAGCAGTTGGGTCGGAAGTGGGTCGCGGTCGAAAAGGACGCCAGTTACGCCGAAGACTCGGCGCTGCGGTTCCAACGTGGGAAAGCCGAGAATGGCAAACGCATTGACCAGGGTTTGCTTTTCGAGGTCAGTGGCTCTTAGTGTTCCGAGGATCATGGTTCTCGATTCCACGCGAAAATGAAGCTTCCCCATAACCGCGGCGGGCTCCGCTTCTTTCTGGTGCTGTTGGCGCTGGCTCGCGGGGCCACAACCCCGGGCACGATCCTCGCCGGCACCCCTCTGTTGCTTTTCGCAACGGCGCTGCACTTTTGGGCCAAGGGATGCCTTCGCCAGAACCAGGCCGTGGCCCAAGGCGGCCCCTACCGCTTCGTTCGCCATCCCTTCTACCTGGCCAACGCGATGATCGACGCCGCGCTGGCCGTCATGTCGGGCTGGTGGGTGCTTTGGGCCGTGCTGCCATGCTGGTGGCTGGCCGTCTACTTACCCGTCATCCGCCGTGAAGAGCAATACCTGACCGCGGCCTTCGGAAGCGTCTACGAAGAGTACGCCCGGCGCGTGCCCCGCCTCGTGCCGTGGCGATGGCCGGCCGCCGGCGACTCGGCGGGGCACCCACGGCCGTGGGTCGCTGAGGGATTTTCGTGGAGCAATCCGAACATCGTGTCGGAAGGCGAACCCGCGCGGGCGCTGCGTCTCTTGGCGTACCCGCTGTTGTTGCTCGTCGCGGCCGACCTTCGCGGCGGCGGCCTGGCGTGTTTCGCCGAGGGCCGGCACGGCTGGGAACCGGCGGTGCTAGCCGCGCTGTATGGACTCGCGTGGCTCGTCAAGCCGCGGCGCAAGCTCCCTTCTCACTCTCGGAGAGGCACAGGGGGTGAGGACAACGTGCGGCTGCGGCTGACTGTTCCCGGCGTTCTCGCTGGTGAACCGCCCTCACCCTACCCTCTCCCGCGACCAACGTTCCGTCGGTGCCCGGAGGGGATCTGCATCTATCGCAGCCCGCCAGCCAGCCCGGCTTCCGCCTCTACGGTGACGTAGACGATCTGGCCCTGTGGTCGGAAGCGAGCGATGGCATCCGCCGCCTGGGCCGGCTGCTCGCGCGGCGGGGCCAATGTTGGAACCTTCGCCGCTGCCGACTGATCCGCCACTTGGCACGTCTCGCCCGGTGCAAGCGAGCAGCAAGGGCACGGGCCCCGCCCATGACCCCAAATGGCCATGGCAACGGCAACTGTCGCCAAGATCAACGCAATCCTTACAGTTCGCTTCACAAGAGAGCTCCAACGGGTGCCAGAAAACTCCATCTAGTATAACCAGTCTCCGTAGAGCATCAAGTCCGGTGCCCGATTCCAGCCGGTGGCCTTGATACCTTCCTTATTTGGGCTACCGGCACGGGCCACAGGACCACGAGCCAACACAGAAATAGGGCTTGTGCCATCCTGCCCACCGATAGCGGAACGGTCGTTATCGGCCGCGGGCACGCGCCGCAAGAAGTTGCCAACGCTTGAGTTGCGTCGGACGGGCGTGAGCGTAAGTCGATGGCTACTTATGGCGGGAGCAGCGAGCCAGGCACACTGCCACGGTACCACCCAGCCGGGTTAACCACCGCGGACCAGGTCTTTCAGAAAACTCCGCGAACGGCTGCGCCGGAGGGAATAAGCCCTCACAAGTTCACAGAGTCGCTCGGGTCCTACGCCCTGCAAGGATGGACAGAGCACCTCAGCGAGATCGGCCAAGTCTGCAATGAGCCCTTGGCGGTCCGGCACTTGGTCCGAAGGGAGTGGGTGGACCCCCAGCCACAGGCCCGCCAATACTTGGCCATTGACACGGTCGAGGAGGGCTTCGACTCTCGCGGTGCGAGCGCTCCTGGCGGCGATTCTGGTAGGGGCAGGAGCCGCGACGCACGGGCCAGTCCACGTGTTTTCCAAGATTTCGTCTGTCGCGGTCGCCATGGAACACCTCCCTCAAGAAGATACCTCATTACCACCTACCAAGCCACTCGACCGTACAAATTTAGAACTGAATCGCCCCCTGGGCAACCCCAGAAAACCGGGCAGCCCACCAGGGATATACCCTATCCCTGTAGAGGGGATGTCGAGCGCTGCACTGGCCCGCGTCCGGCATGTGCTTGCTGCCGGCCGCTGCAAGGCGGATAATACCAAAGGCGTATGAGGGACCCCATGCCGCACGCATCTTCGCTGGACGACCTGTTAGGCCGGTTGAACCCCGAACAGCGCCGCGCCGCCACCCATGCGGACGGGCCGTTGTTGATCGTTGCCGGGGCGGGCACGGGCAAGACTGCCACCCTCGTACACCGGGTAGCCTGGCTCGTGGCCAACGGAGTCGATCCCGCCAGGATCCTCCTGCTGACTTTCACCCGCCGGGCGTCCGCCGAGATGCTCCGCCGGGCGGAGAACCTGTTGCGTCAGGTCCAGGCCGCCCGCTTGGGCCACATCTGGGGGGGGACCTTTCATGCCATCGCCACCCGGCTGCTCCGCCGCTGGGGCAAGGCCGTCGGCCTGCCCCCCGACTTCACCATCCACGACCGGGCCGATTCCGAGGACCTGCTGAGCGTCGTCCGCACCGAACTCGGCTTGGCCAAGACCGATAAGCGGTTCCCCAAAAAGGGAACCTGCACGGACATCTACAGCCGCACCGTCAACGCCCGCGAAAAACTCGAACACGCGCTCCGCCAGCATTTCCCCTGGTGCCTCGACTGGGCGGACGATCTCCGCCGGCTGTTCGAGGCGTACGTGGACCGGAAAGAGGCCGCGGGCATCCTCGATTACGACGACCTGCTGGTCTACTGGCAGGCCCTGCTGGCCGACGCCAAGGCCGGCCCGGCGGTCCGCGGCCTCTTCGACCGCGTGCTGGTGGACGAGTACCAGGACACCAACGCGCTGCAGTCGGAGATCATTTATCTCCTATCGCCCGCCGGCAAGGGCCTGACCGTGGTGGGCGACGACGCCCAGGCGATCTACTCGTTTCGGGCCGCCACGGTCCGCAACATCATGGATTTTCCCAAGCACTATCCGGACACGACCGTGGTCACGCTGGAGCAGAACTACCGCAGCAGCGGCCCGATCCTGGAGGCCACCAACCACGTCATCGCCCTGGCCCGGCGGCGCTATACGAAGAACCTCTGGTCCGAGCGCCGCGAGGGCCAGCGCCCGGCGCTGGTGACTTGCGAGGACGACGAGGAGCAGGCGGAGTACGTGATCCGCCACATCCTGGAGCACCATGAGGCGGGCGTCGCGCTACGGCAGCAGGCCGTGCTGTTCCGCGCCTCGCACCACAGCATGTTGCTGGAGGCGGAGCTGGCCGGGCGGAAGATCCCCTTCCACAAGTATGGCGGCCTGAAGTTCATCGAGACGGCCCACGTCAAGGACCTGCTGGCCTTCCTGCGGCTGGCGGAGAACCCGCGCGACGTGGTCGCGGGGTCGCGGCTCTTGCTGCTGGTGCCGGGCATCGGGCCGGTCAAGGCCCGGCGGCTCATGGCCGTGCTCCAGGAGGCAGGCGGCAAGCTCGACGCCTGGGCCGCCTGGACGCCGCCCGCGCCGGCCGCCGGGCTCTGGCCCAAGTTCCTCGGGCTGCTGCAGGGGCTGGCCGCATCCGACGAAAACGTGGCCGCCCAGGTGCATCGCGCGCGCACCTTCTACGCGCCGCTCTTGGAGGCGAAGTACGATTATGCCCAGTCGCGGCTCCGCGACCTGGAGCAGCTCGAGCTGATCGCCGGGCGCTATCGCAGCCGCCGGCGGATGCTGACCGAGATGGCCCTCGATCCGCCCAACTCCTCGCAGGACCTGGCCGGACCGCCGCAATTGGACGACGACTACCTGGTGCTGAGCACGATCCACTCGGCCAAGGGGCTGGAGTGGGACGCGGTCTACGTGATCCACGCCGCCGACGGCAACATCCCCTCCGACATGGCCACCAAGGACAGCGACGGGGTGGAGGAAGAGCGGCGGCTGTTTTATGTGGCCCTGACCCGCGCCAAGCACTGGCTCTACGTCTGCTGCCCGCTGCGCTATTACCACTCCTACCGGCCGGGCGTGAGCGATCATTACGGGATGGCCCAGCGGACCCGCTTCCTGCCCGAGGCGGTGCTGGCGCACTTCGAGCACAGCGTGGCGGCGGGCGACCCGCAAGCGGGTGCCCCCGCCGCGGACGAGGACGAGCCGCAGGGCCTCGCTGCGGACATCCGCAGCCCGTCCGTCCGCCGCCGCATGAAGCGCTACTGGCGCTAGGGACGCGCGCACCTCTTCAGTCTGTTTGAGAGAGGAGACTGGGGGGAAGTCCCGTCTTGAGTTGCGGGTGAGCCTCGACCAGCCGCAGAATGTCGGCAAGGTCTTTCTGCCTCTTGCTCCTGCGGCGGCTCTCGTCCGAGTAGGCCCAAATCTTGCCCCGCAGGACGTCCTCCAAGGCGGCAACCGTCATCTCGTAGCCAAGAACCGTGCGCCTTGAACCCCGCGCGAGAAACGCTTGATATCGGGAATCCGTTTGTAGTTGGATGCGCAGATCGGACCCGGTCGTCGAAAGGCTGATGCTGTGTTCGAACGCTTGAATCCTCAATCCTTTAGACAAGGCTGCCTGCCGCACCCTTTCGAGGTCGCCGGCGACGACGATCAGGTCAAGGTCCAGGCTGACCACCGGCTCCGCGTAGGCGTTGACAGCCAGGCCCCCAATGACGCAGTACGTAGCGCCGGTTTCCCGCAGAATGTCCAACACGATCTGGAGAATGTCGGTTTGGCCGTTCGAGACGGCTTTCAAGAACTCCTTGCCGGTCATTGCCTCACCCCTCCGATTTCGCCTTCGTATCCCTGCGGGTGATTGCGGAACCAGTTCCAGGCCGTGGCCACGATCGCGTCGATGTCCGTCAAGCGGGCGGACCAGCCGAGCTCGCGGCCGATCTTATCCGCGTTGGCCCAGAGGGCGGCCGGATCGCCGGGGCGGCGCGGGCCGTACTCCACGGGAATGGTCCGGCCGGTGACCCGCCCCGCGGCGTCGATCACCTCGCGCACCGAATGGCCGCGGCCGATGCCCAGGTTGTAGAACCGCGCGTCGCCCGGCACGAGCGCCTGCATCGCCGCCAGGTGCGCCGTACAGAGGTCCTCGACGTGAATGTAGTCGCGCACACAGGTGCCGTCGGGCGTGGGGTAGTCGGTGCCGAACACGGTCACCCGCTCCCGCTGGCCAAGCGCCGCCAGGAGCAGGACCGGGATCAGGTGCGTCTCCGGATGGTGGTCTTCGCCCAGCGACCCGTCGGCGGCGGCCCCGGCCACGTTGAAATACCGCAGCGCGGCGAAAGCGAATTGCGGCTCCGCGGCCGCGTAGTCGCGCAGGATCTGCTCGACGCACCACTTCGACCAGCCGTAGGGGCTGACGGGCTGCTGCCGCATGGTCTCGACGATCGGGACCGACTCGGGCTGGCCGTAGGTGGCGCAGGTGGAGCTGAAGACGAACCGCCGCACGCCCGCCGCACGCATCGCCCTGAGCAGGCTGATCGTGCCCGCCGTGTTGTTGTGGTAATAGGCCAGCGGATCGGTGACCGACTCGCCGACGAAGGCCAGGGCGGAGAAGTGCATGACGCAGTCGAAGTGGCCGGTCAAGAGGCCGGTCAGGGCGTCGGTCTGGGCCAGGTCGACCTGGTGGAAGGCGGCGGCGGGGTGGACCGCCCGGCGGTGCCCCCGTGCGAGGTTGTCCACGACCGCCACGCGGTGCCCGGCTTCGATCAATTGTTTTACCGCGTGCGAGCCGATATAACCCGCCCCGCCGGCTACCATGACATTCATGCTGTGCTCCCGAACCCCTTGCCGAAGTGGCCGATAAGAACGTACATTTCACAGTAGCCGCCGGCGGGTTGTCAAGCCCCGGTCAAGACGTGCGGGAAAACGAGCCAGGCGAGCCGGAAATCCCAAATCCCAAGCCCCAAATCCCAAACAATATCAAATCACCGAAATCACAATGACGAAAACGTAGGGTGCGCAGGGGCGCACCGTGGTTTGGGACATTTGAGCTTTGTGCCTTGCTTCTGTTTGGTTCTTGGTGCTTGGGATGTGGTGCTTATTTGTAAGGGTCTACGATGAAGGTCCTGGTCACCGGCTCCGAGGGGCAGTTGGGCAAGGAGCTTTGCCGCCAGTTGGGGCCGGCCGCGGTGCCCGTCGATCTGGACGCCCTGGACCTGACCGACGGCCCGGCGGTGCTGGAGGCGGTGGCCCGGCTGGGCCCCGCCGCCGTGATCAATTGCGCGGCGTACACCCAGGTCGACCGGGCCGAGAGCGAACCGGAGCGGTGCCGGGCGGTCAACGCGAGGGCGGTCGGGCACCTGGCCCAGGCATGCCGGCGGCTCGGCAGCCCTTTGGTCCAGATCAGCACGGACTATGTGTTCGGCCGCGCGCCCGCTGCCAGGCGGCCGCAGCGGGAGTCGGATCCGCCGTCGCCGCAAGGCGTCTATGCGACGACCAAGCTGGAGGGGGAGCGGGCCGCCGCCGAGGCGCAGAAACACCTGATCGTGCGGACCTGCGGCCTGTACGCCAGACCGTCGCACCCCAAGGCCCAGAATTTCGTCACCGCCATCCTCCGCCTGGCCGAGTCGCGGCCGGTGCTCCGCGTGGTCGACGACCAACAGTGTACGCCGAGCTACGTGCCGCACGTGGCGCGGGCGATCCTGTTCCTCTTAGGGGTGAATGCCGCTGGCCCGGCCCCCTGGGGCATCTATCACGTGACCAATACCGGCGCGGCAAGCTGGTGCGAGTTCGCCCGGGAGATCGTGCGGCGGGCGGGGCTGAGCGTGCCCGTCGAGCCGATCACGACGGAGGAGTTTGCGGCGGCTGCGCCGCGGCCCGCCTACAGCGTCCTGGACACAACGGCCTACCATCGGCTCGGCGGACCGCCCATGCCCGACTGGCAAACGGCCCTGGCCGAGTACTTCGCAGAAGGACGGGCCTTGGGTCTTCGGTCTTAGGTCTTGGAGTCAAGACCCAAGGCCCAAGACCTAAGGCCTTCGACCGAGGTGAATCATGCAACCGACTTCTCCCACGAAGGTCGCGCTGGTGACCGGCAGCGGCCGGCGGCGGGTGGGCAACGCCGTGGCCGTCGCCTTGGCCGAGCGCGGCTACGCAATCGTTCTGCACTATCATCGCTCGGCCGACGAGGCCCAGCAGACCGTGCGGGAGTTGGAAGCCCGCGGCGCCCGCGCCGTGGCCCTGCGGGCCGACGTGGCCGAGGAGGGTGACGTCCAGCGGCTTTTTGCGGAAACGCTTGCCCGCTTCGGGCGGCTCGACGCCCTGGTCACCGCGGCCGCGGTGTGGGAGAGCCGGCCGCTCGCGGAAGTCACCGCCGCGGAAGTCCAACGGCAGTTCGCCGTCAACGCCTTGGGCACGTTCTTGTGCTGCCGGGAGGCGGGCCGGATCATGGTGGCCCAGAGCGAAGGCGGCGCGATCGTCACCATCGGCGACTGGGCCTGCCGCCGGCCCTACCGCCATTACGCCGCCTACTTCATCAGCAAAGGAACGATTCCCACCATGACCCGCATGTTGGCCGTCGAGCTGGCAGCCGAGAACCCGCGAGTGCGGGTCAACTGCATTCTGCCGGGACCGGTGATGCCGCCCGCGGACCTCTCGCAGGCCGAGGTGCAGGGCGCGATCGCCGGGACGCTCCTGAAACGCCCCGGCACGCCGCAGAACATCGCCCAGGCCGCGTTGTTTCTCATCGAGAACGACTACGTCACCGGCGTCTGCCTGCCGGTGGACGGCGGCCGCACGATCGGCTAACGGGCGGTGGGCGGTCGGGGTACCCCGGGTATTTGCAGAGTGGGCCGGTGGGTGGTTATTGCCGGGCGGGTCCTTGGCCCGCGCTAACCCGCAGTTGCGGCAACCTGGTCCGACGGCTGTGGGCCATGCTCGTTTTCCGGAACGATGCGCGTGTCTGCGGCAGGCCCCGGCCCGGATAATGCCTCTTCAGCCCGCGCCAGCAGAGCGGCCGGCTCCTCATCAGCAACTGGCGAGGCGGCGCCGTGGCGGACGGTAAACTGGCCGAGGTCCTGCAGAGTCACGGCCAAGGCGCGTTTTAACCGTGCGCACACCGCGGGAGTTTGTTCCAGCTCGGTATGGGGCAGTACCAGGGCAAACCCGTCAGGTCGGTGCCGGGCCGCGACATCGGTATCCCTGACCTCTTCAACAATCGATTGGGCCACCGCCTGCAGGACAAGAGCATCCAGGCCATGGCGGCTGCTGCCGGTGGGAGGCGTGGCCGGTGCAATCGTCAGCACGATCAGCGAGAACGGCTGCTGGTAGCGCTTTTGCAGGCCCTGCGCGGTCGCGAGGGCTTGCTCCAGGCCGCGACGATTGCTCAGTCCGGTCGCGGCATCGGTGCCGCCGTCCAGAAGTTCGTTATTTCGGCGGGCGCGTTCCTCCAGGTTCTTTTGGCCCTCGGCAACGAGGCGTGCCAGCCGCTCCGTGGCCGCGAGGACCTCGTCCGCCGCCGCGGAAACGCGGCGGCACGCCTGGTCCTTCGAGCACAGGGCCACCCAGCCGATCGCATCGGCCAGCTCCTTCACGCGCGTTTGCTGCCGGCTGAGTTCCGCATTGACCGCGGCGGCCACCCGCGCCAACTCGTTCTTCCAGGCAGGATCGTCGTTAATGATGTGTGCGAACCGGAGCCACAACTGGAGCCCACACTGCGCGACCAGCATCAGGTCCTTGCTGGTGATCAGCCCGCAGAGCTGCTGTCCATTCACCACCGGCAGACAGGAAAACCGTCGCTCGATCAGGCAAGTGATGGCGGTGGACAACGGCGTGTCCGGGGTCACCGTGACCACCTCCGCCGTCATGACCTCCGCGGCGGTCTTTCCGGGGCGGCCGCGAAGGTCCCGGTCGCTGATCACGCCCGCCAGCCGCTTCGGCGTCTGGCAGACCAGCAGGTGATGAATGCCGTGTTCCTCCATCAGGGCGTTGAGCTTCTCAACGCCCGTCTGCGCAGACACCACCAGCGGGTTTCGCGTCATGAGATGCCGGACCGTGATGCGGCCCTTGGTCAACAGGTCGCTGTCGGCCACCAAAGCCCGCAACAGATTCTGCCGTTTCGCGAAGATCCAGGCGTCAATGCTTTCGTCCTGGGCTTCCCGGGGCGGTGCCGCCGGATCGGAGTGGAGGGCGCGTGCTCTGCGCAGCCTGCGGAACCGTTGCCAGAGGAAGACCCCCAGAAGCCCCCCGGCGACCAGCAGCGCGGCTGCACCGGCGGCCAGGCCAACCATCGCCCCGGCGCCGGGCGCGGATTCGGGGGGCATCTGGTGGGCAATGACGGGCGCGGCCGCTGCCCCCGCAGCCCCCGGCTCTCGCACGTCTACTGGGCGGCGCAAATCCTGCGCGAGGCCCGTGGTGGCCCCCCGCATCTGCGTGCTGGCGACATAAGCCAGGCCGCAGACGACTAGCCCAACCAGCGTGAGGATGATTGCGTACTCCACGGCCGCTTGGCCGCGGGTCGCCCGATAAGCGAAGAACGTCACCATACTGTAGCACCTCCTGCCTGTGCCGCGTGGACGCGCTAGCGGTGAATTTGGTCCCATCACTGATACCCTAGGTTGCCCCCACTCGGTGTCAACTTCCAACGGCGAAAAATGGACCCCCGAATAGGGGACTACTCCATAAAATAGAATATATCGCCACTTGTGTGGGCTCGCGCCGTGGGCAATGGCACCCCTTGGCCACGATGGCTGGGGCGGGACCGTCAGCTTTGGTCCTACAGCATCGAGAAGTAGTCCTCGGCGGCCGCATCGATTGCTTCGATGCTCATTTCGGCCGGCCGCTCGTGGAACTTGCAGTAGATGGCCACCTGGTGCAACAGGTCGCGCGCATGGCAGAACCGCATCTGCCGGCCGGTGGCCTCGTAGTGCGCGGCGATCAAGTGGTCCAGCACCTCCCGGCGATAGGCGATCCCCAGCGTCTGGCAACTGCGGCTGAACAACTGCCGGAACTCCTCCATCGTCGGGTTGTCCACGTCGATCTTGTAGGGGATCCTCCGCAAGAATGCCTCGTCCACGAGGTCCTTGGGCTCGAGGTTCGTCGCGAAGACGATGAACTGATCGAAAGGCACCCGGATTTTCCGGCCGCTGGCCAAGCAGAGGTAGTCGTGCCGCTTCTCCAAGGGTACGATCCAGCGGTTCAGCAGTGTCGCGGGCAAGACCCGCTGGCGGCCGAAATCGTCGATCACCAGCGTGCCGCAGTTGCTCTTCATTTGGATCGGCGCTTCCGAAACCCCGGTGTCCTTATGGACAATGATTTCCAGGCTATCCATGGTGAGTTCCCCGCCGACTACGATCGTCGGCCGGCGGATACGGACCCAGCGGAGGTCGCCTTTTTCCGCTTGCAGGATCCTCTCGCTCGCGGCCGGCCGCATTTCCTCATGGCAGCTTGGATCGAAGAGGCGAACGATCTCGCCCCAGGCGCTAATGGCGCGGGGGATCCAGATGCTCGATCCATAGGCCGCGGTGATTCGTTCGGCGATGCTGGTCTTGCCGTTCCCCGGGCGGCCGTACAGGAAGAGGCCGCGTCCGGACGTGATGGCCCTTCCCAAGCGCGCGAACATCTTCGCGCCGAGCGTAAGGTCGGCGAAGGCGCGGTGCAGGTCCTCAATCCGCGGGGATGTCTTCTGCAGCGACTGCGCTGCCACCCCGGCCCGGTAATCGGACAAGGCCACAGGCACCGCGCCGAAATAGGAACATTGTTCTGCATGACGCCGGGCACGCTGCAGCCCGGCATCGGTGATCTCGTAGACGTAGTCGTTCAACGAGGTGGACCCCTTCAGGGCCAGCCATTGCCTCGTCTTGAATGCGGCCAGCAACGGTTGCACGACAGGGAAGGGGAGCGCGATTTGCTGCGCGATCTCCAGCCCCGTCGCCTTGCCGCAGTGCAACAATAACCTGAGGATGATGGCTTCCACTTCGCTTTCCGAAATATGGGCATCGGCCAACGAGCGGGGGGCCTGGGGGAAGAAACCGCCGTTGTTTTCCGAGTCGGGCACTTCGCTCGACGCCGCCAACTCCGTGCGGGTCGGTGCAATCTCCTCGCCGCGCAGGGGCGACCTCAGCCGGACCGTGCCCACGGATGAGGGGGCAGACGGCCCGTCGCCGGCCGGGCCGCCACTGCCCTCTGCCAGGGCGGCCAAGCGTTCCAGGAACCCATCCACGTCCCCGGGAGCAGTCGGTTGCTGGTCAATCATGGCTGCGCTCCGACTGGGGGGGCGACACGCCAACGACGAACTGCGCGCCGATTTCAAAGCAGTTTTCGCCGACGCGGCGACACCACCTGACCTCGATCGGCAGGTCGGTTCCCGTGGGCAGCACGAGCCGCATGCGCTCGCCCGGATAGAGTTGTTCCCCGTGGAAGAAGCCGCACCCTTTGTGGGAAAGATCGTTCATGTACACGCCGAACCAGCGAGGGTCGCGGGGCAGGGCCGGCAGGCTCTGGCGGTGCTCCAATGCGGCGCGGCGCCCGCTGCCCCGCCAGGTCATGCGCTGGACCCTTCTTACGTCCCCGTAAAAGGGCGCCGTGACCCCGGTCTTCTCGAAGTCTTCGCGGAGCCGCGGCGGGAGCTTCACGCTGCAGGACAGCGAATCGATCCACGCTGCTAGGTCGCTTGCTTCATGGCCGCAATCCAACATCGCGACATCTCCTCGTCAAAGGCGCGACCTGCCTGGCGGTCCAGGTACTCGACCACGTCGGACTGCGGCGCGGCCCGCCGGTAAGGACGGTCCTGCATCAGCGCATCGCACACGTCGGCAATCGCGCACACCCGCCCATATTCGTGGATCTCCGACCGCACCAGGCCCGCCGGATAGCCCCGGCCGTCGCAGCGTTCATGGTGCTGGTAAACCATCATCAGCTCCCCCCAGCTCAAGTCCTCGCGGCGGCAAAGCTCCAGGAATCCCTGCGTCGGGTGCTCGCGGATGATTTGCTTCTCCCGATCGGACAATTTCTCCGTCTTCTCGAAGATCTTCTTCGGCGCGTACTGTTTGCCGATGTCGTGCAGCAGCGCGCCCCGCCCGATGCGGAGCAGTTCCTGCTCGCTGCCGGTCCCCATGCGCCGAGCGATCAACAGGCAGTACGTCGCCACGTTGATCGCATGGGTGAACGTGGCGTAGTCGTGCGCCATCACGCGGAGGATGTCGTTGAGGACGACCTGAGAATCGCAGACCGTACGCACCATCTCCCGGCCCAGGTCCGTCGTGGCAGTCACGGCGGTCGCGACATCGCCGCCGCTGAGCGCCTCGGAGAGCACCTCGCGCGCAGCCTCGCGAAGGACCTGGTAGCGGCGCGCGGCCGGTATTTTCGGGTTCTTCAGAATGTCCTCGCGCAGGTGGTCGTGGTAGATCCTCGAATCGCCGGACTGGATATACAGCGTGCGGGTCTTCCGCTCCACCAGCCGGTCGAAATCTTCTTGCGTGAAGGGATAGCCGCACTGGCGATAGAGGACCAGCGGAGCGCCCCCGCTGGAGGGCAAATAGAGATTGAACGGCAGAACGGCCGAAGCGCACAGGGTATCCAACGCGATGGGCACCAGGCTTTGCCGGTCAAGACATTCTGCGGCCTGCATAGCTCAGCCGACCTCCCAATCGAGGAGTTCTCGTGCCTTTCAATCGCGGCGTACCAGCCGGGTGGACGCCCTAGTGGCGAATGTGGCGCCGTCACTGATACCATAGGTTGCCCCCCCTTGCTGTCAACTTCCAACGGCGCAGAATGCCCCCCGGATGAGCGGGTATTCCCTAGGAGGCTCTAACAATACTCCCCTCTCCCCTGACCAACCTTCGGTCGGTGCCCGGAGAGGGGCCGGGGGTGAGGGGGCCGGCGTTTCGTTGGGGCCTCTAAGCCAAGCAATACCGCCCGGTTATGTGGATCACCCGGCGTCTGCCTGCCGGTGGACGGCGGCCGCACGACCGCGTAGAGGCGGGGCATCGGGCGCGTTCAGGAACTCACTTGCGACGTCACCAGCGGCGTGGCAAGGATCGCCTGCAGGGCCTGGTCGGTCAGGTCGGCCGATTGCCCCGACTGCTGGCCGCTGCCGGAGGACGTATTCCCACCCGAGCCGGTTGGCGGGGTGGTCCCGGGCGGGACAGGCGACGGCACCGGCACGACGTTCACTACCGCCTGCCCGACGCTTGGGGCGAAATTGCCGTTCCCGGCGAAGACGGCGTCGATCAGGTGCAAGCCGGGCGTGGGAAAGCCTGCCGACAACGTGAAGGTCGCCGCCCCGTTCTTCAGTATGGCGGTCCCCAAGGTCGTGCCGGTGGTCGTGCTCGCGATGCCGCTGGCCAGCGGAGTGCCCATGTCCACGATCGTGACCGTGTCGCCATCCAAGGCCGTTCCGCCAGGCTGCACCGTGATCGCGAAACTGAGCGACGTGTTGACTTGGACTTGCTGAAATTGCGGCGCGATCGTGGTCTGCGTGGGCGTCACTCCAGCCCCGATGATCACTTGTTTGATCGGATTGGAGTTGCTGCCGGCGTATGGGGACGTGGCGTCGGGTATGTAGGTCGCCGTGATGATGCTCGTGCCCACGGGCAATGTCAGCGCGGGATCGCCAGGAGTAGTGCTAGGAGGAGCGTCCACGGTCAGCGTGGCCACGCCTTGGCCGTTCAACGTCACCGGCGTCCCCAAGAGCCGGATGAGACAAGTGCCGGCGGGAGAGCAGTAGAACTGGACCGCGCCGGTCGGCGGCTGGTAGCGCGGCACCGGCGGCCCCACCGGTTGCCCCGGTCCGAACGCCGTCCCGACTCCCGCAGCATTTGCAAAAGGCGTGTTGCCCATGCCGGTCGAACTGGCAAAGAAAGCCGGCATGACCGCGGCGGTGAAGGTCACCGCCACGTCCTGCGGCGCGACGGGCTGGGACGAGCACAACAGCGTGGCGCTGGCCATCTGGCCGATCGTGACGGTGTCGGGCGGAGAGGTGCTCGGCAGATAATCGGGGTTGCCCTGGTAGTAGGCCACGATGGTGTGCGTGCCCACGGACAGATTCGAGACGCAGAGGTAGGCCACGCCCGTGTCGGCGACCGGGCTGGCGGGTTGCGCGCCGCCCGCGACGGGCATAACGGGCACGTCGGGCATGACGTGCGCCTTCCCCAGCACGGCATTGTCGTTGGAGGCGTCCTCGAAAATAACCCAGCCGCCGGGGATCCCGCCGCCCGGAGGGGTGACCGTGATGGTCGCCGTAAAGAGGATGGGATGTCCGTAGGGCGTGGGGTTGGTGGAACCGTCCACCGACGAGGTCAAGGTTGTGGACGTGGTCGCTTGGGCCACCGTGAGGGACAAGGACGCGGACGCACCGGAGTTGAAGTCCGCCGTATCGCTCTGGTAGACGGCCGTGATCGTGTGCGTGCCCACTCGCAGTCCCTGGGTCACGGCGGTGGCCGACCACCCGTCTGCACCCGGAGAGCCCGGGGCGGGGATTGGCAGCGTGGCGACGCCGTTGATCAGCGGTTCCACGATGGCGACGGACTGGCCGCGGTTGCCGTCGACGGTGAAAACCACCGAGCCGGTCGGCGTGCCGCCACCGGGCGGCGCCGGCGCCACCGTCGCCGTAATCGTGAGCGGTTCGCCGTAGACGGGGGCCGGGTCGGACGATGCCAAGCTTACCGTCGTGTCCGCCGCGGCGATCGTGCCGGCGGCGGTCGTCGTGGAAACGCTATAGTTCAACCCGTTGTTGCCGTCGTTGACGGTGTAGCCCGGCGTGACCTGCAGCGTGCTGCCGTCGGGGCCCAAGACATCGGGGGAGGCGAATGCCTGGCTCAGCCCGGTAACCGTGTCACCGGCCGCGGTATTGAGTCCCGTGCCGGTGGGCGTCTGACTGGAAACGACGGTACCGTCGTAGGTCTTGCTGTCGGTGACCGCGGAGATGACGAGCGCCGCCTGACCGACCGTGACGGGGACGGCGGTGCTCGTTTCGACGTTGCCGGCGGCGTCGGTGAATTGCGCCGCAAGGTCGTAGGAGCCGGCATTCAAGCCCGTCACATCCAGCGAAGCAGTGCCAGCGACTGTGCCAGCGACGTCAGGTGCGCCGCTTCTGAGCAAGATTGGCGTGGCATTGCCGCTCGGATCGACGTTTACCAGGGTGACTTGGGTACCATCGGGCGGCGGCGGCGTGTCGACGACGGCCGCAGAAACTGTCGACTGTTCCCCATACGTCCAGGAGGCCGGGGCCGAGAGCGTAATGCTCAGCAGGCAGCGGTCTTCCAGGGTTTCCAGCCGCACCCGGCGGCCGAAGCCGGCGCGATGGTGGCCGCGATGCTGTCGGGCCGCCCGCTCATTTCGCCGCAACAGACCCCATGACATGGCTACACCTCTTCTTTCCCCTTCGCAAGGCACCAATCAGAAGACCAACAGCGGCGCCGCCAAAAAGAACGTGGCGGCCGGCACTGACCGGCAGCAGCGATCCCGCGTTCAAGATCGCCTGTGAACGGGAAAACGAAGCAGTTCACGGCGCGCGCCGTCGCATCGACCAATTGCCCTTGGCCCAATGACTTTGATTTTATCGGAAGCGAAAAGCGTGTCAATCGAGCGAGGGATTTCTTTGCCTTCGGGTGTCCGGCGCCGGCCATGCAAGGGGCCGAAACGGCCGCAAAATTCGCCTAACTGCGCAACTTGCCCAATTTATCACGCAAGATAAAACAGTGGCGGTTTCCAGCGGCCTTCAATTACAATGGATTTCTAGCTGGGCAAGAAAACCCTAACTGCGTGGGCAGCATTGCAACTCGTCGTCGCTCTCTTCCTGGCAGGCCTGTGGTTGCTCTCGGCCGGGGCCGATGTCGCGCGGGCCGCTACGCTCACCTGGGTTGGCGACCCGTTGTCGTCGCCCGACGGCACCTGGGACACCGCTACGGCCGACTGGACCGGCGGATCGCCGCCCCAAGTGGCGTGGACCAACAACGACGACGCCGCCTTCGTCTCGTCGGCCGGCACCGTGCTCATCGGCACGCCGGCGCCCGCGGTACACAGCATGGCCTTCACGGTCGCCGCCAGTGGGTTCTCTCTCAGCGGCACCAATGCCATCACCTTGGCCGGATCATCGCCGGAGATCCATGTCGATGCGGGAGGCGTCACCGACATCGACGCACCGCTTGCCGGCACGGCAGGCATGATCAAGAGCGGCGGCGGCCAACTGATTCTCGGCGGGACCAACGCCTACACGGGTGGGACGACTCTCGCCGCCGGCGCCTTGCAATTGGCCGGTCCCCTGGCACTGCCCGGCGGCATCGGGGCTGGCGGCACGAGCAACCTGACCTTTGCGGGCACGGGCAGCGACACCCCCGTGCTGGAATTGGCATCCGGCGATTTTACCCGCAACTGGGGAACAGCGGCCGCGGACGTGCAGTTCACGGGCAGCGGGGGTTTTGCGGCCGTAGGCGCCAGCCGCATCGTGAATATCGGCGGCCTCTCCGCGCAGGTGACTTGGGGGGCAGTCAGTTTCGTGCTCAGTGGATCGACCTTGGTCCTCGGCTCGCCGACGGCCGACAACACGCTCAATTTTCAGAATCCCATCAACCTGGTCAGCGCGGTGCGCACGGTCCTGGTGAACGCGGGGTCGGGCTCGGTGAGCGTCGATGCGATCCTGAGCGGCGCGCTCAGCGGCCCCTTCGGCGGCTTGATCCAGACCGGCGACGGCACGCTCGAGCTGGCGGCATCCAACAATAGCTATACCGGCGGGACGACCATCGGGGGCGGCACGCTGCAGATCGGCGACGGCACAACGACCAACGGCTCGCTGCCCGGCAACGTGGCGGACTACGCCGCTCTGGTTTTTGCCGATCCCGGCAGCGTGACCTATAGCGGCGTGATCAGCGGCTACGGCTCGCTCGGCAAGAGCGGCAGCGGCACGCTGACGCTCTCGGGCTCCGACACTTTTACGGGCGGGACCAGGGTGAGCCGCGGCCTGTTGCTGGCGGAGAACTATTCCGCGATTCCCGCCGGCTCGACGCTGGCGATCACTGCCAGCGGCTCGGTGGTGCTGGGCACGCCGGGCGCCGTGGAGCCGCTGGATCTGCTCCCGGGCGACCCGCCGGCCGGCGCCCTTGCTGGCCCGTTGACTTCGCAGCCGCCGGGCGCCGGGTACCCTGCGGAACAGGGCGGCGCCCAGGCAACACCGGAGCCCGGCACAATGGCCCTCCTGGTCGCCGGGCTCGCTTGCGGCTCCGCCCTATGGCTGCGGGCAAAGGATAAAGGCGGAACCGCGGGGGGCGGAGGGCGGTGCGAAGCCGCGACCATGCCGACCAATGCGACCCGCAAGCGGGTACCCCATCGGTGCCCGACGGTGCCCGGCCCTCATCCTTGATCCTTGGTCCTCGATCCTTCCGCCTTAGCACTGCACTCGTTCCAGGAAGCGGCAGCCGACGAGGTAGCGCATCCGGCCGTGTTGTTCCATGCGCGCGACGCGGACCACCTGGGCCGTGAAGTAATTCAGCGCGGGAGGCCGCCCCAGGGAAACCACCAGTGTCTGGAAATCGGGCGGGCGGTCCAGGAAGAAGGCGATGCCGCCCAGCGAAATGTCCCAGCAGTCCACCTCGAAGAACTCCCGCCGCGCCGGCACCACGCCGCCGGCCATGGGGGCGACCGCCTGCCGGTAGCGGTACGCGCGGCGGAAACTGCGGCGGCGCTCGGCGCCCGAGTTGGCTGAGAGCACGGGGTCGGCCGGGGCGGTCTCCAGCGGGACTGGGGCCGGGTCGGACGCCGCCGACGGGCCCGCCAGCCGGGTACACAACTGGGTCAAGGTCGCGGTGGTCTGCTCGGCCAGCGCCTTGACCTTCTCCAGCTCCGCCTTGGTTTGCACATTGGCCGTCTGGTCCGTGCCGGTCATCAGGATCGTCTGGACCTCCCCCGTACACAGGGCCTTGAGCGACCACGCCACCCGCCGCCGCGTGCCGTCCTTGGCCAGGACGTAGCCGTCGAACTCGTTGGGGGTCTGGTCTGCGCGGGCGCCGCGGAAGATCGCTTCCAGGAGGTTCGCCTCCTCGGGGGCGCTCAGCACGCTCCACAGCGGCTTGTTGCGGACCTCGTCCGCGCGGTACTGGGTCAGTTGCTCGCAGGCGCGGTTCATCTCGACGATGCGGCCGTCGAGGTCCAGCATCATCACCATCACGTCGAGCATCTCCAGCACGCCGGACTGAATGGCGCTGGTCTGCTCGAGTTTCTGCTCCACGCGGATGCGGGCAATCGAGGCGCTGAGCAGATGCACGATGGTCTCGGCGAACGCCACGTCGTCGAAAGTGAACTCGCGCCGGGCGGTAGCGTAGACCCCCAGCGCCCCGAACGGCCGGCCGCCGACGTGCAAGGGGACGGCCATCGCGCCCGCGATCCCGAGTTTCTCGAGGAACGAGTCGCGGAAGCGGCGGTCCGTGCAAATATCGGCCGAGACCGCCAGGGTTCCCGTTCGCAGCGCGTAGGCGGCCATTGAATTGGTGTCGGCCACGGGGCAGCGATGGACCTGGGCGACCGCCGGGGTACCCGCGGCCGCGGGTCGCCGCCGGCCGCCGATGGTCATGGCCAGTGTCTCGCCCTCCACGACGCCCACGCCGCCCAGCTCGGCGCCGAGGATCTCGACGACCAGGGCCACCGCGTCCTGCATGAGGACGTCCCAGGGAGGCTGCGCGTTGGTGCGGCGCCCGAAGGCCACCAGCGCCTGCTGCCGGCGGGCGCGCGGGTCCGCCGTCGGCGGACCGGCGTCCACCTTGCCCAGCATCGCGGTGAGGTCCGCCGGGCTCAGCGCAGGCCCTGAAGCCAAAGCACCCATGACAACCCTTCCGCAAGGCCCCCGGACCACGTACGGAAACCCAGGGGCCGCCTACAAGAACATAGGATAGACCCGCTGGGTCAACGTGGCGGCCAGCGGGCGGCGGCGCCGAAAAAGGGTCCGCGGATGACGATTGGGCGGGCGGTGCCGGTCCTGCGGCACGCAAGGGCGTCGGCCGCGACCCCGGCGGCGTGCGTAGCAAGGCTTCCCGCAAGCCCGGCCGGCCGGCAATTCTTGCCGCCCGCCCGCGGCTCTGCCCGTTGACACGCCTCGGCGGTTGTGCATAATGGGGCCCAAGCCGGCGGAAAAGCGGCCGAAGGGGACGCCCGCTTTTCCGCCCGCTCCTTGCTCCCGGGGCTAACGCCCCGGGCTCTCCGCTCCTTGGGCGAAAGGAAGGCCGGGCATGTTCGTCGTCCAAAGCTACGCGGTCGCTGTGGCCTTGTGCGTGGTCACCATGCTCTGCTGGGGCTCCTGGGCCAATACGCAGAAACTGGCCGGGGCGCGGTGGCGGTTCGAGCTGTTCTACTGGGACTACGTGCTGGGCGTGCTGCTGATGGCCCTGGTCTTCGCTTTCACCATGGGCAGCCTGGGCAGCGGCGGGCGCGGTTTTCTCGCCGACATCAAACAGGCCGACGCGGCGAATATCGGTTCGGCGTTTCTGGGCGGCATGATCTTCAATGCCGCAAACATCCTCCTGGTGGCGGCAATCGCCGTGGCCGGAATGTCGGTGGCCTTTCCCGTCGGCATCGGGCTGGCCCTGGTGATCGGCGTGCTGGTGAATTACTGGTCGGAGCCCAAGGGCGAGCCGATCCTGCTCTTTGCGGGCGTCGGGTTCATCACCGCCGCCATCATTCTCGACGCGCTGGCCTACCGTCGGCTCCCCGGCCAGAGCAAGGGGGGCGGCCTGATCGGGCTGATGCTCGCCGTGTTGTGCGGCGTGCTCATGGGTTTCTTCTACCGCTTCGTGGCCGCAGCCATGCCGGAGCCCAAGCTGGAGAACTTCCTGAACATGCCGGCAGGCAAACTCAGCCCGTACTCGGCCATGGTGTTGTTCTCGCTGGGGGTCGCGGCCAGCCAAGTCCTGTTCAATGTGGCCAACATCCTCAAGACGGCCACGACCACGCCCATGATCCTGCCGGATTACTTCGGCGGCAGCTTCCGCGACCACTTCTGGGGCGTCGTCGGCGGCATGATCTGGGCGGTGGGGATGACCTTGAGCATTGTTGCGTTCGGCGTCGCCGGCCCGGCCATTTCCTACGGCCTGGGCCAGGGCGCAACGCTGGTTGCCGCCTGCTGGGGCGTGTTCGTCTGGAGGGAGTTCCGCGCGGCCCCGCCGAGCGTCAAACCGCTGATCGCGCTGATGTTCGCCGGATACCTCGTCGGCCTGGCCCTGCTCATCCTGGCCGGCAATCGTTAGGGACGGGGGGTTGCAGTCATGCCTGTTCCGCGCATCGTCGTCGTGGGCAGCTCGAACACCGACATGGTGGTCAAGAGCCGGCGGCTGCCGGCGCCGGGCGAGACGGTCACCGGCGGCCAATTCGTGCTGGCGGCCGGCGGCAAGGGGGCCAACCAGGCGGTGGCCGCCGCCCGGCTCGGCGCCGACGTGACCCTGGTGGCCAAGGTCGGCCGCGACATGTTCGGCGACCAGGCCGTCGAGAATTACCGCAAGGAGGGCATCCGCACCGATTATGTGTTCCGCGATCCCGAGCGGGCCACCGGCATCGCCCTGATCCTGGTGGACGCGCAAGGGGAGAACCTCATCTCGGTGGCCTCGGGGGCCAATCACGCCCTGACTCCCGCCGACGTGGACCAGGCGGCCGAGTGCATCCGCGCGGCCCAGGTGGTCATGCTGCAGTTGGAAATCCCGCTGGAGACCGTCTGCCGCGCGGCCGAGGTGGCCGAGGCGGCGGGCGTGCCGGTGATCCTGAACCCGGCCCCCGCGGCGCCGTTGCCCGACGGCCTGCTCGGCCGCGTCGCTTACCTGACCCCCAACGAGTCCGAGGCCCAGCAGCTCAGCGGGCTTGCGGTCGAGAACGAGGCCTCGGCCCGGCAGGCCGCCCAGCGGCTGCTGGCGGCGGGGGCCGGGCACGTGATCATCACCCTGGGGCCCAAGGGGGCGCTGTGGGCCACGCCGGGCCAGGCCCAAGCCGTCCCCAGCCGCCGTGTGCGGGCGCTGGACAGCACGGCCGCCGGCGACGCCTTCAACGGCGCCTTGGCCTGGGCCCTGGGCTCCGGCCAGCCGCTGGACGAGGCCGTCCGCACGGCCTGCCTGGTGGGCGCGCTCTCGGTCACCCGCTTGGGCGCCCAACCCTCGCTGCCGACCAAGGCCGAGTTGGAGCGGTTCGCAGGGGAATAGGACCTATGGGACTCATCAGATCTATAGGGCCTATGGCGGCGAATTAGAGGGTGTCCATCAATTACTCCCCTCTCCCCTCGCGGGAGAGGGGTCGGGGGTGAGGGGGAATCGCGAGCAAAACACGAAGTTGTTTTTGGACGGTCGCTTAGAGGGCTTTCCGGCGCGGTTTCGTGCGAAGCAGGGATCGCGGATTTCGAGGCTCGTATTTCGTCCTGGCCATCGCCTATGAGCCGTTCCGTCCCAGACCTCCCAGAAGCGGGGCGCCCCACGCGGGTCCGCTACGGCGTGCTGCTGCTGGCCTGCGCCCTGGCGATGATCGCCTACCTGGGCCGCGCATGTATTGGGCCGGCCAAGCCGTACTTTGAGAAGGCGCTGGGGCTTCAGAGCGAAGGCGACCTGAAATGGGTCATGGCCGCCTTCCCCTTGGCCTACGCCCTGTTCGGAGTGCCCGGCGGATGGTTGGCCGACGTTTTCGGTCCGCGGTATGTGCTGCTGCGGATCGTGCTCTTGTGGTCGGCGATGACGGCCGTCCTGGGGCTGGTGGGCCTGTCGCTGGGGGGCTGCGTCGTGGGCGGCCTGGGGCTGTTGGCCGCGGTGTGCTTTCTCTGCGGCATGAGCCAAGCGGGGGCCTTTCCGAACATCACCCGCGCCCTGCACAACTGGTTCCCCTACCAGGAGCGCGGCTTCAGCCAGGGCGCCGTCTGGACCTGCGGCCGCCTGATGGCCGGACTGACGCCGCTGGTCTGGATGGTGCTGGTCGCAGGCGTGGCCCGCCCCGGCGCGAAGGTGGGCGACGCCCTGCTCATGCCGCCGCTGGTACCTTGGCGGGCCGCGTTCTCGGTCTTTGCGCTGATCGGGGTGATCTGGTGCCTCTGGTGCTGGCTGCGGTTCCGCAGCCGGCCCGAGGAAGACCCGCGGGTCAACGCCGCCGAGTTGGCCTGGATCCGCTCGTCCGGCCCGGCCCCGGCCGCCCCAGCGGCACGGGAGCGCACCGCCGTTCCCTGGGGCCGCATTTTCAAGAGTTCCAACCTCTGGCTGCTGGGCATCATGTATTTCTGCCAGAGCTACGGCTGGTGGTTCTACATCACGTACTTGCCCACGTACTTCGAGACGCGGTACGACGTGCCGACCGCGAGCCTGCTCGGGGCGATCTACAAGGGTGGGCCGTTGTGGATGGGGGCCGTGGGCTGCCTGGTGGGCGGATTCTTGACCGACCTGTTGATTCGCCGCACCGGCAGCCGCTGGGGCCGGCGGCTGACCGGCGTGTTCGGGCACGGCGCGACCTGCGTCTGCTGCCTGCTCTTGCCGCTGGCGCCGACCGCGGCGAGTTTCTTCGTGGTCGTATCGCTGGCCGGTTTTGCCACGGACCTGACCATGGGGGCCTCCTGGGCCGCCTGCCAAGACGTCGGCCGGCGCTGGGCCGGCATCGTCGCCGGCTTCATGAACATGATCGGCAACCTGGGCGGCGCGGTGAACGGGTTTGTGTTCGGGCACATCCTGCAAACCGTGGGGCCCCAGCGCGGCTACGCGGTGAACTTCCTGATTTTCGCCGCGCTCTACGCCGTGGGGGTGCTCTGCTGGTTGCTGATCGACGCCTCCCGCCCGCTCGTGCCGGACGACGCCGCCGGCGCTTGAATCCGCCGCCGTGGGGACGTAAACTGACGAAAATGCCGGTTCAAGGTCCCCTCTCCCGCCGGGAGAGGGTTAGGGTGAGGGGGAATCGCGGCACATTACCTTCCGCACTGCCTGCGTCCCACGATCCCTCACCCCGGCCCTCTCCCGGAGGGAGAGGGGGACTGCTCGCCCAACCTTCCCCCGGAGAACCATGATGAAACCCACCGATGATGCCCTGCCGCGGGCCGAGGCCACGCGGCGAGATTTCCTGCAATGGACCGCGGCGGCCGCCGCCTCGCTGGCCTGCACGGCGGGCGGCTCGACCCAAACGGCTGCCGCGGCCCCGGCCGCACCCAAGCCGGCCCACCCCTGCCCGCTCAAGCTCGGCATCGCCAGCTACAGCTTCCGCAAGTTCAGCCTGGAGAAGGCGCTGGCGATGACGAAGCGGGCCGGCCTCCCATACGTCTGTCTCAAGTCGTTTCACCTTCCACTGACGGCTACGCCGGAGGAAATCGCCGCGGCGGCCAAGCGGGTGGCCGACGCCGGCCTCGTGCTCTACGGCTGCGGCGTGATCAACATGCACCGCCCGGCCGACGTGGAGCAAGGCTTCGAGTACGCCAAGGCGGCCGGCATGAAAGTGATCGTCGCCATGCCCACCGCCGAGATGCTGCCGCTGGTGCAAGAGAAGATCCGCCAGTACGACATCCGCGTGGCGATCCACAACCACGGTCCGGGCGACAAGAACTTCCCCACGCCGCAAAGCGTCTACGAGAAGATCAAGGACATGGACCGGCGGCTGGGGCTGTGCATCGACATCGGCCACACGGTCCGCGTCGGGGCCGATCCCTTGCGGTCCGTCGAGGACTATGGCGACCGGCTGCTGGACTTCCACATGAAGGACGTGACCGAGGCCTCGCCCAAGGGCCATGAAATCCAGGTCGGCCGCGGCATCATCGACATCCCGGCCCTGCTGCGGGCGCTGCTGAAGGTCAAGTACGAAGGCGTACTCTCGTTCGAGTACGAGCCCGAGCAAGACGACCCGCTGCCGGGCCTGTGCGAGTCGGTCGGCTACGTCCGCGGCGTGCTGGCCGCGCTGTGACGGCAGGGGGCGGTGGGCGGAAGGCAGCCGCGGCTGAATATCCGCGGTCCGGCGGCGGTTCTCCGTATCGGATGCGGGCGGATTGGCGATTCGAGGGAACGCCTGAGCAATCGGTACCGGGCACTCAGCGCTGCGCACCGGCTCAGTTCGCTGACCTTACTTCTCCGGCAGAACCAGGCAGGCGCGGAAGCCCAGGTCGTTGTGGCGGAGCCCGGGTACGGCGTAGTTGATGCGGAGCGCCGACCGGCAGTACCACGCCGGGCCGTTCCAGACACCGCCGCGAAGCACGCGGTAGGAGCCCCCGGAAGGGCCGGTCGGATCGTCCGCAGGCGACTTCGCATAATAATCCTTGTCATACCAGTCCTGGCACCACTCCCACACGTTCCCGTGCATGTCATACAAGCCCCATGCGCTGGCCCGCTTGAGGCCCACCGCGTGCGGCATCCCACCCGGGTTGTCGCCGAACCAACCGTAGTCCCAAAGCGACTTCTCCTCGTACTCCTTGGGAATCCCGCTGTGGCCCGAACTGAAGCTGTACCGACCCGTGCTCCCCGCGCGACAAGCATACTCCCACTGCGCCTCCGATGGCAGAAGATACGTTCGTCCCGCCGCCTTTTCTCCCGGCAAATCCGATAGTTTTCGGCAAAACTCGGCCGCATCGTCCCACGATACACACTCCGCCGGCAACCGCTGCGTGTCCTGACCGGCTGCCTTGTCTTTCTGCTTGCCCGTGGCTGAGAACTCGCTGGGGTTGGTACCCATTACCCGCTGGTACTCCCCCTGCGTGACCACGTACGCGCCTAAGTAAAACGGCTTGGTGATTCGCGCCCGGTGCTGCGGCCCCTCGCCCGGAAGCCGCTCCACCCACCACGGGTCACCGGCGTGTGCCTTCAACTCCGCTTCGATCAGATCCTTCGGCGAGCCCATCAGAAATTCCCCCGGCGGGATGAGCACCAGCTTCATGCCGATGGAGTTGGTCGTCTCGACCGGCACACGAAGATACTTGGCCCACGCCTCCTGGTGCCTTCGGGCCTGCGAGGCGTCGAAGGGCGCGACGGCAAGGGGCGGGGCCTCCGGCTGAATGCCCGGCACTGAGTACTCAGTACTCGGCGCTGGGCCGCCGTGGCGGGGCGTGACCACCAGGATAATTCCCAACAGCAAGGCCAGGCCGCCCGCAACTCCCACCAGCACCAGCGGCCTGCGGCGGGCCTTGTCGACCGCCTGTTTCACCTTGCCCAGCAGGTTCGCCCCTGTCTCCGGCTGGCTAATACTCGGCTCAGTACCCTCCGCTACAGCAGGTTTCTTCTCCCGGGTCAGCGTGCCGGCCGGCGAGTCTTCGTGCAGGAACGCCAACGTCCTCGACAAGGCCGCGCTGGACGATTCCACTTTCGCCGCCGCAGGCATTGCCGACTGGCCAGACAAGACGGCCGACACTGTCTCCAACTTGGCCACCACTTCGCCCATCGACTGGTAGCGGTCCTGGGGTTCCTTGGCCACCATCCGCTGGAAACACGCATCCACCTCGGCCGGCACCTCCGGCCTGGCCGCACACAGCGAGGGGATTGGCCGCTCACGATGGGCCAGGAGGATCTGTACCAGCGTCTCGCCCTGGTAAGGCGGCTGGCCGATCAATAGCCGGTAAAGCGTACACCCAAGCGAGTAGATGTCGCTGCGGGCGTCGGCCATGTGCGTATCGAACGCTTGTTCCGGGGCCATGTATTCGCAGGTCCCCATCACCTGGCCGCTGCGGGTCAGCCGCTCGCCGCCCGAATCGTCCCGAGACGAAGACGCCTCCAGCCGAGCCAGGCCCATGTCGAGAATCTTGACCGTGCCTTCCTTGTCCAGCAGCAGATTGCCCGGCTTGATGTCCCGATGGACGATACCCTTGCTGTGGGCATACTGGAGTCCGCGGGCTGCCTGCAAGGTACACTCGACTGCCGCCTGAACGTCCAGCGGCCCATGCTCCTTGACGATACTGGCCAGGTCTTTGCCGTCGACGTACTGCATTGCCAGATAATGCACGCCTTCGTGCTGGCCGGCGTCGTAGGCGGTGACGATGTTGGGGTGTTCCAGCTTGGCCGCCGCCTTCACTTCACGCTGGAACCGCTCGACGGCCCCAACCTGTTTCATAGCCGTGGAAGACAGGACCTTGATGGCCGCGAGGCGGTCCATCCGCCGGTGTTGGGCCTTGAACACGACGCCCATCCCGCCTTCCCCCAGCTTGTCGAGCACGACGTACTCGGCGAAAATCAGGGACTTGCCCCTGCCCTGGTAGACGGCCTGGGCCTGGTACTTCGTGAGCTTGCCGGCCTTGACCAGACTGGAGGCGAGCTGCTGGACATCCTTGGGCCGCTTGTCGGGCGGCAGGCTGTCCTGAAAGGCGGAGACTTCGGCCGGCGACATCAGGCCGCTTTCGCTCAGCCGCTCGATGAACTGCTCGACGGTGATCGCCATCGACAGGCCCCGTCACCAGGCCAATGGGGTGCGAACAACTCTCTACTGTACCCAGAGGCCGACAAGGCCGGAAGCCCCCCGGCTATGGAGGGGTAGCGAGCAGGGAATGGCCGGTCCCGGACGCGGCAAGCCGCTTTCCGTGCAGCCTCCTGACAACGGACTACCGCTTTTCAACTAGACCGATCTTCGTGTCCACCGGCCACTGCTGGCCGTTTCCGTTCTGGCCGGCATACCACCGCAGCCAGTCCTCGGCGGTCCAGTCCACGCGCTCGACGATGGCCGGCACCACGACGGGCGTGCGCTTCTTCTTCGGCCGCTTGCGGACGGTGAAGCCCTTGGGCTCGGGAATCGTGCCGGCGATGTCGCGGTAGGGCGGCGGTAACTCGCCGTTGTGCTTCGCCCGGTGGAACCACCTTGCGGCGCGACGATACCACTCGTAGCGGTTGCCCGTGCCCTTGCCGGGTTTTGACTGCACCTGGCCCCAAGGCAGACCGCGATGGTCCAGGATGCCCCGCGCCCAGAAGTCGGCTGCCACGCGGGCCACGTCCTCGCCTTCCCCCAGCCGCTCCGCAATCTCAACGATGTAGGCAAGCTGCTGCGGGTTCCACTCCACGAGCTTCACGTCGCCCGCGTGCTTGTCGAACTGCTGCCGGGGCTTGGCGCAGCCCGTGCGGTCGCGGACCACGATCCGCCTGGCAAACCCGGTCTGGGAGACGGCCATGCCGTTCTTCCGGCGCCACTCCAGGGCTCGCCGGGTGTTCTCCTTGACGGTCTCCCGGTACATATCGGTGGTAGGTGGGCCGCTTGCGCCGGGTCGTCGCCTTTGGTTGGCACAGCGCTTTGGGCGGGGCGGCAGCCTGGATTTCGGCGAAGGCCGCCAGGACCTCGGGGGGCAGACCCGGCAACGTGATGTCCAACTTCGGGGGCTTGAACCGTCTGCCCCCTGACTTGTGCCGGTGGAAGGGCACGGGCCGGAGGCACTCGACCTCTTCCACCGGATCGCCTTCAGGCCGAGACCGGTGGCCGGTCACACGGAATCGGCCGCCCAGTTCCTCGAACTCGGTGCCGATGGGGCGCAGCTCGCTCATAGAACATGCTCCAATGCAAAACAAAAGGCCGGCATGGTGGCGCGGGGTGGTGTACCGTGTGCCCCGCGCCGCCTTCGGTGAACCCCTTCACCTGGCCGGCTCGCTCGTTTTGGGGCCTCTGCCGCAGCGATTCTTGCCCCGATTGGCAGGCTCCCCCAGGCGTAGTACAATGCGACGTATTCGCTGCCAGTGTCACCCTGGGTTTCCTAGGCAGCCTGTCGTAACCCTCCATTCGGACACCGTGGCCGCCAGAGATTCTGTTGGGCATCAGGAGTCGTCCATGAACTTACAAGCCCTGAACAAGATTTGCTTTACAATCTGCATCGTGTGCATCGTTCTTGGGACAGTTCTGTCCCTGGCGATGATCTGGGGTGAGATCAACAACAGTAGGTTCGTGTGGAAGTCGTGGCTCACAATCGGCGTGTTCTTCCTTGCCTCGGCGCTAACTCTAAGCGTCAGCAGAACAGTCGGGGGGTGGCGCGGCAGAAAGTGATCCGTGAGGAATTCGTAGCATGAGGGCAGGTCGTAAACACACAGCGTGACTGCCCAACACCGCCCGGTGGCAGAGTTCCGCTTCGCGGAATCGCCCTGCGGGCGACCGCCATGCGAACCGTTGGTCGAGCGGTCGCAGCGCAGACACTTGACGCACCGGTTCCTCCCAGCGCCCCTCGGGTTCGCGTTCTACTCCTGCTCCCCGTCGCTGGCCTTGGGCCGGCGATTGATGGCACGGCGGGGACGATCCACCATCAGCCCGTCCAACTGGGCGCCGACCGCCGAAAGCCTCGTGGACACGGCCTGCCGCAGCGAGGGCGACTCGCGGAGCTGGTCGGCACTGACGCCGCCCAGGTCGAACAGCCCGTTGCACGTGAGGGCCTTCTCGGCTTGCTCCACGATGCCGTCGAGCTGCTCGCTGCTGTGGATGTTCAGCCGGCGGAACTTCTCGAAGAACTCCCGCAAGTCGGACACGTTCGTGTCGTGCAGCCGTTTGGCCACTCCGTCCGCCTTGCCGGCCAGCTTGTCTTGGAGGGTCTGCACCAAGCCGGTAAGCTCCGCAAGGAAGGCGTCTTCCGCCATGCGGGCGGCCTCGTCGAACCGGGCGGCGATCCGTGCGGCCTGCTGCTGGTACAGTTCCGGGTTCCGCGTCAACAGCCATTCCGGCGGGGCCAGGCTGGGGAACTCCCACGCCGCGTCAAAGAGCCCCACCAGCGTCGCCGGGTAGTCGGACTCACGGAACAGGCTGCCCCGATCCCGCCGGGCCTTCTCCCGCAATTGCTGGTAGGCGTTCTCCAACCCGATCACCGCGCCGTGCAGCCGCATCCGCAGGTCTTCCATGCGGGCGGTGAAGCTCGCCACGTCCGACTGCCGCAACAGCCGCACGCCGTCCTCGGGATAGGGCAGCGTGTGGTCGATCCAGTAGTTGCGGATCGTGGTCTTGGCGTTTGTGACGGCCTTGTACGCCTTGTGCTTGTTGTCCAAGAGCTTGCTGCTGGCGCTGAGCACTGCGGCATCGGCCCCGAATTGCTCGGCGGCCTCCTGCTTCTGGCCCTTGTCCAGCGTCCTGCGGTTGCCCATCCAGGTGAACGAGACCCGGGTGGCGGCCCATTCCAGGGCAAGGTGTTGTGCTGCTTCGCTGCGTTCCAGCGAAACGCTTTCGGCCATAACGCGGTCCTCCGGGGGAAAGGGGTAGGTCGTAGGTGGTAGATGGCATGTCGGGAACAGAGCCCCATCTACCACATGCCACCTGCCACCTACCTTCCATCAGTTCTGGCTTGGATCGCCCGTGATTGCCCGCTTGATGGCCCGGCGTTGCTCCGCCAGCCCCTGGGCCGACAGGGTGACCGGCCGCCCCGGTGCCATCGCCCGCAGGCAGTAGGTCTTGAGGGCGTCCAGCCCGCCCAGGTCGGTGAACCGCTCGCCGCCGCGGTAGAGTTGCAAGAGGCCGGACTTCTTGAGCGGCCCGCCAGTTGTGAGAGGCTGTGAATCAAATGCGGTTTTCCGCCCGCTCGGTTGCGTGCCGTTTTGAGGCGCACTCGACAGTCTCCTGTCGAGCGAGTTCGTCTCGTAGGCTGCCGCAGCCAGG